>Ga0209088_10000032_pt1 | contig 109455 bp, 89 predicted proteins | sample S_140625_EF_Meta_FD_187324 | JGI IMG/M metagenome (GOLD analysis project Ga0209088, IMG submission 187324) | Freshwater microbial communities from Lake Simoncouche, Canada to study carbon cycling - S_140625_EF_MetaG (SPAdes) (version 2) | ecosystem: Environmental > Aquatic > Freshwater > Lake ... | reverse complement strand
AATTAGGCTTTTTAGAAGGTCTTAAAGGTCACATGAGAGAAAACGTAGCTCAATTATACGAAAACCAAGCATCATTTTTAATTAATGAAGCATCATCTACATCTGATACAGGTGCATTTGAAACTGTGGTTTTCCCAATTGTTAGACGTGTATTCTCTAAATTATTAGCAAACGACATCGTTTCAGTACAAGCAATGAACTTACCAATTGGTAAATTATTCTACTTCGTACCTAACATTCAGGCGTACACTGACCCTGCAAACTTGGCGAACACAGGTATTCACTACCCTCCTTATGGTTCACCAAACGCAGCTGCGGACCAAACTCCAAACAGTGGTTATGACTATAACAACACTAAAGACCTTTACGATAGATTCTACGAAGGTAACGAACCAGCATTAGACCCACCAGGTTTATTTGACTATTCTAAAGGACAATATTCTGCAATCACTGCAAACGTAACAACAGTTTCATGGTTAGCTGACCAATTAGTTCCTTCTGCATATACTCTTTCTGATTATAGAAAAGTATTAATAGTTATGTCAGGTTTCGCATCTGATGGAGCTGGTAAATTAATCGGTCCTGATGGTCAACCAATGGATAATGAAGCTTTCTTATCTGATTTGACTATCTATGGTGTTGCTGGAAACGCAACAACTTCTGCTAACACAACTAACCCTTATTTATTCAGAGTTGTAACTCAAAGATATGGTAAAGGTATTGTACAGTACGGTAACAACAACGCTACGTTAGTATTCCCTAACAGTAAAACTGATGGTGGTCAATATGACAACTTATGTGATGCTGAAGGAAAAATCTATTTAGAAGTTGATTTACAGGTACCAGTATGTATCACTTGTGGTGGTTCAATGGACGGTTACACAGGTTCTACATTTGCGTCTACAATCGCAACTAACTCTCAAGCATTCTCTGCAACATATAGAATCTATAAGAACTTGGAATTCGAAGATAGAATTGGTGAGGTTTCATTTGACTTAATGTCAGTAACAGTTTCTGTAACTGAAAGAAAATTAAGAGCACAATGGTCTCCTGAAATGGCTCAAGACGTTGCGGCATTCCACAACATTGACGCTGAAGCTGAATTAACAGCATTATTATCTGAGCAAGTTGCAGCGGAAATCGATAGAGAAATCTTAAGAGATTTGAGAAAAGGTGCAGCTTGGAACTTAAGATGGGATTACAATGGTTGGAAGAGACTGGGTTCAAGTGCAGTTCCATACACTCAAAAAGATTGGAACCAAACTTTAATCACAGCAATCAACCAAATTTCAGCTCAAATCCACAAATCTACATTAAGAGGTGGAGCAAACTGGATTGTTGTTTCTTCTGAAATCAGTGCAATCTTTGATGACTTGGAGTATTTCCACGTTTCAAACGCAGCTCCTGAGCAAGACCAATACAACATGGGTATTGAAAGAGTTGGTACTTTAGCTGGTCGTTACCAAGTTTACAGAGACCCTTACTTCCCACCTAACCAAGTGTTAATGGGTCACAAAGGAACTTCTTTGTTAGATACAGGTTACATCTACGCACCGTACGTACCTCTACAATTAACTCCAACAATGTACAATCCATTCAACTTCACTCCAATCAAAGGTATCATGACTAGATACGCTAAGAAAATGGTGAACAACCGTTTCTACGGTAGAATCACAGTTGATGGTGTAAGAACATTTGACTTGAGAGAATTAAGATAATCATTATCTTATATTATACTAAAAAGGGTTCCCAATGGGGACCCTTTTTTTATTTTACGATATTTATTAATATGATTAAGCAAAGTTGGAATATTGACACAGAAGAAGTTAAAAGAATATTAATGATGCATGAGAGTGCAACTAAAAATTTATATTTAATCAACGAACAACAAAAAATTAAAGTTGGTGAAAAGACAACTACAACAGGGAAGGAAATTTCGTTGGATAAAAAGTCTTACCCATCTGGATTGTATTCTATTGAAAAATTAGGTGAGGGTAAAAAAGATTTGGATTTAAAATTACAAGAAATTGCACAATTTGCAAAAGCAAATAACGGTACCCAACTTAACATTCAAATTGAAGTTGGAGAATCCAAGGTAACTAATTTTGATAATGAATTAAAGAAACCATTAGGACAAGGAGAATTAGCAAAATTAAGAGGAGAAAAATTACAACAATATTTAACCAATTATTTTCAAGGATTAGTAGAATCAGGGTATTTGACTACAATGCCAAATATACCAAAAGCCCAAACAAATGTAGAGCTTGGTACTCAAAAATATGATTATGTTAAACTTAAAGATGACCCTAAAGATGTGAAATATTTGGAAGACCAATATGTTAAATTTAAAATTAGTTTATCTGCAACTAAAACAGAAGATATCTATGATTGCTTAGTTAATTTAGTAATAGATGTGAGTTACTATAATAAACCTGATGCAAAATTTCGATGCAGAGGTGGACACAACTGTAATAACGCCGAATTTGAACTTTATATTGATAATGTTTTATTAGGTATTGCAAATTTAAATAATTATGGATGTGGGCAAGACAATAACCCTAATGATTGTGATAGGACTGCCCAATTTACCGTTACAAATGAAATGGTTCAGAAAATTGTTTCTAATCCAAAATGGAACAAAAAAACACTAATACTTTCAACAAGATGTATTTCAAGTGCAAATTGTCATACGTCAGTTCAAGAGGTTAGAATTGTTAATGGTACTGGTACTGAAATATATCACGATTGCGTTAACCCACAATCTGCAAGAGGAAATACTTCTCAAAAAATATTAGCAGTTTTAGATAAGTGTGGTATGCCAATAAAAGGAACTACAGATGATAATGTTAGTGCGGAAGAAATACAATCATTATCGGACCAAGTTAATACTCAAAATAATGAAAAATTAACTGAAATAATTAACACCCAAGGACTTACAGTTGTACCAAACACAAATGGTGGTACTACCTTCTTTCCAAAAAATAGTAAACTTATAATTTCAAACATACAATCAAATAAACAATTTTTAACTATAACTTATAATATTAAATCTCCTATGGTGTTAGGGTATTTCATCAATCCTTTTGGAGGTAGCAAACCTTATAAACATAGTTTTAAAGGGAACGAAACCGTCAAAATAAATTTTCAAATACAACCTTCGGATATTCCAGAAAGAAGATTAAAAAAATATGAAGAAAGAGGTATGATAAGCGAAGTACCTAATTTTAATGGTTATAACGTTGATTTAGCATTTAATGAGAAAGGAGTAGAATACCCATCAAATGTTATAATAGTTTCTACTAACGAACAGTAGTTGTATCGTAAAGTATGACAATACTGTCCTTAGTCATTAATTCAATGTCATTTTTTGATATTGAATTAACAAAGTTTTTTGTATAATTTTTTAAATAATTTTTTTTTGTCGATTGATACATTTTTTCTGTCATAGGGATTTGAAATTCTTTTGTTGTCGAACAAGAACATATTAAAAATATTACTCCTATAAAATAAATTGTTTTGGTCATATTATTTGTATTTTGTACAAAGATAAGACATTTTTTATTTTCATCAAAAAAATTTTTACTATATTTATTAATAGATTTTAAGTTATCAGTCCCCAGTCGTAATGGCTGTTGAGTATTCACGGACACAAAGGTATTGGTAACGTAGTCATTAAACTATTGTAAAATTTAAAAACATGAATTACGCAACACAAGTGGGCAAACCGACTGCGCACATCACAAATAAAAAGTCACGTCTAAAGGTCTATAACGGCCATATAGTCTTTTTAAAAGATAAAGACAATTTCGAATTCGAACTTCATAATCCAAAACAAAAATCAGTCCTTGTAAAGGTCAAATTGAATGGTGAATACATTTCCACAAGTGGTATTGTATTGAAACCAGGTCAGAGGGTCTTTTTAGAACGTTTCCTTGACTCTAATAACAAGTTTGAGTTCAGTACCTATGAAGTTAAAGATACGTCAGAAAACAGGTCTGCAATCGATTTAAACGGAGATGTTAGAATTGAGTTCTATGATGAACAAACATCAAGGAATAATTTTGCAATATCATCAGGAACTATCTATGGAAATGGTTTAGTATATGGAAGTCGTAGTAATGATTATATTCCACATTTTGGTACTACAATTAGTACTACAGGAGGAGTAGGGTATTCAACAACTACGTCAACTTATAATATATCAAATGCAACTTTTACAAGTTCTGATTTGAGAAGCAAATTTGATACGTCAAAAACGTTGTTGAACGGTAAACCCCGAAGTAAGAAAAGTAAGTCAATTGAAACGGGTATAGTCGAAAAAGGAAATGAATCAAATCAGTCATTTACCAATTCATATCAAGAATTTAATTATTATACATCGCATGAAGTTAATTTTAAGATTCAACCATCAAGCACAAAAAACAAAACCACAGAAGACATTAGACAATATTGTACTGAGTGTGGAACCAAGACAAAAACAAACTTTAAGTTCTGTCCGTCTTGTGGAAATAAGTTATAAATGAAAAAGGGTCCCGTGAGACCCTTTTTTTTTGTTTGTTAAACTATTTATATATACACATGGGATTAAATAAGAAACATATTAAAGAAGCAACAGGTTCAGGAAGTGCAGGACATTTTAAAATTCCAATAGTATTAGCTCCACAGAATTGGAAAGAAGACCAATTAGGTCCATTTAATATTCCTGTTTATCATTATAATAATGCTGAATTGGCGTATGAAGAAGCTGATGGTGATTTTAAAGAAACACCTGAAGAAAGAGCCAAGATTGAAAAAAGAACTGATAAGTTATCACGTATTGATGATTATCTTAAAAGTTTCTATACAGGTCAAAATGACGAAGATGGTAGTAATATTGCTGATGTTGAACCCCCTGAAAAAATTATTAAACAAGCCGTAGGTCCACTTAAAGAAGACTTGGCAGTATGGTTTGGTACAAAAAAAAAACCAAAAGGAAGTTCACAACCTAAAGGTCCTTGGGTAAATATTTGTCGTAAAAAAGAAGGTGGTGGACATCCACCATGTGGTAGACCTGAGGCAAGTGACAAAGGATATCCAAAATGTCGAGCTGCGGGTGTTGCAAGTAAAATGAGTGATTCAGAAAAAAAATCCGCATGTCAACAAAAAAGAACCGCAGAAAAATCGCATTCAAAAGTCGGTACTGGTAACAAACCAAAGATGGTTTCTTACAAACCAAAAAATGAAGGATTAACCGAACTTATCCGAAAAGTTCTTAGAGAAAGTTTTTAATTTAATTTATCCAAAATATTACTCAATGAATGCTTGATGTTTTTTCTAATTTCAGATTCAAGTACCTCTCTTCTGTCTTCTAAAACTTTATCAAATATTTGAGTTAATTCTATAAACTTAGATGTTTCTTGTAGATAGACACTATAACTGTACACATGATTAATTAAATGGATAGTATAACCTTCCATTACAACATACATATTTTTTTCTTCGTTTTTAATAATTCTCTTGTGTGAGATTGGGGAAATAGTTAACTCTGATGTTGGATTAGTGATTAACTTTTTGCAGATTTCTGAAGCAAATATTTCTTCGTCCGTAACTTTAGGTCTTGGGTCAAACTTATCTTTAAGATTCAGATATATTTTAAATAATAAACGAGGGACATACCCCACAACTTTATTTTCCATTTAACAAATATAGAAAAAATTTTTCAAACTAACAATAGGAACCTGAACAATGTTTTTTCCCATCTAGTCCTTTTATTTTACCTTTGCATACTTGAACCGCATATCCGTTTGCATAAGCGCTTGGATATACTTTAAATTTTGATTTTGCTGCGGATTTACCTCTTGAACAAAGTGGGGTACCCGTTTTTTTTCTACCTTCCTGAATATCTTCATAATCAACATATTCAGATTCTTTTGACATTTCATTTTTGAAAAAATCAAATACTTGGTCAATATTAGTCTTAGCTTCAGATATATGGTCATCTGCCCAATCATGACCATTTTGGATTATGTCATCGATTTTATTTGGGTCCATATCCAACATCATATTACATTGTCTTTTTATTTGTTCTAAATTGCTAAAGAACATATAGTTAGATTGTTCTTGTTCTTGCTCTTTAAGAACTTTTATTACCAAACGGTTCAAATCTAATTCTGTTAATTTTATTATCTTACTCATGATTGTTTTGTATTTACAATATTAAAGGTTAATTGTTTCTTATAAGTATCTTTTTCTCCTGAAGTATTCACTTGAATGTCTACATAATATTGATTAGGTATTTTATCTCTCATATCAAATATAAAATAAAATTCGTTTGGAGTTCTATTGATAGGAGTCCAATCTTGGACTTGAACTTCAGTAGTTCCTTCTTTTACATATACTCTATAAAACGAAGAAACATTCTCTAATAATTGTTGACCAGTGTAAGCCTTTTTAATTGTCACACCAACTTTTCTAATATCAGTATTTAATATTTGTTCATTTTGTAATATACCATAAAAACTAAATCCAAATTTAGATGGTTCTTTAGAAAGAGGCCCAATCTGAATTCCCGCATTATATTGTTGTAATGTAAATTGATTTGTTACATTTGGAATACCTTGACCATTAATAGTTAAACCTGACCATACATCGTAAAATTGACAAGGTGTAGGGTATGATGTAAATCCATTAGGAACAACAACTTCATAAACACCTTTAGTTCTTAAACAAGTTGTTAATGATGCCATTCCTGTTACCGCGTCACCATTTCGGTCTTCAATTCTAACGAACGGGTCTGCGTCTAAATTAACTAAATCACCATTCTGATAAATGTATAAAAACAATTTGTTCTCTTGGCTTTTCAAAAATAGATTCCTGTCGTCTTGAATTAAGTCGTCATAATTAGTTAAAAGGTATGGTTGGTAAAAAGTTTGAGTATGTCTTGAAAAGAATGCAACACTGTAACTATCGGTTAACCCAGTGATGTTTTCAATTTGAGGAAGATACGCAACTCCCCAACCTGTAACACCTGTGATAGAACCGTTTAAGATACCATTTATCTCGTCAGTCATATTCATGTTAAGGTCTTCATTACCTAACTCAAAATGTTGTCTTGCAACGATTGTAAGACCTGAATAGTTAACTGTGCCACTATTAGTATTACTGTATACTCCTGGTTGAGACCAATCATCTATTGTTGTTGTTTGGTACCAATTAGATGGTCTTGTTGAGAATGCTCTACTATCGACGTAAGTTAATGGAGAAATTCCACCTTGTGAGCTTCCTTGGGCAATATTAAAATCAGTATAATCGTATCCAACACCTTCATCCCAATATTGTGGATTTCCTGTATTACCTGATACGTTAGGTATTCTAAATAATATTAAATCAAATGATGTTGCACGTCTTCTTTCATTTGACATGAACGTATTAAGTAATTCATTATCAAATGATGAAGTATTGGTCATCTTTAGTGTGTGAGTCATTGCTGATGTACATCCTGTTGATATAACACCTGTTGCAATGTTTTCTTCTAACAAAGATAAATCTAAGTTGAAAAGTAATCTTGAGTAACCGTAATTAGGAACTATGTAATCCGAAGCACCAAAATTTAATTCAATAACAGGGTTTCTTCCTGTATTAACATATGAGTTTGATACGATGGTATTATTTTTATCTATGTAAGACCTTAGAATTGACATTTATCTTTTTACTATAAATATCAATTAAGTCGAATATTACTACTAAGTATTTTTTCAACTGCATTATTTAACTCTGTAAGCATCTTTGCTGTACTTGAGCCGTCTTGTGTTACGGGTACTGGAGGTAGTCCAGGAAATGCGTGAGTATGGGTAATTAAGAATCTAACAATCATATCTATTAATTCTAATAACTCTTCTCCTCTAACCATACTTGATGTATTTGGCATAATATCGTCGGCAAATTTTTCAGGACTGATACCATATAAAGTATCGTCAAAATTAATTTTGGATTTGCCAGGAATTTGAGAATTATGGGACAATAAAAATAATTTATCACTACCTAATGCTCCATATGTTGACTCTGAAGTAACATATTTAGACTGAGGAACCACTTTTTTAATAGGGGTTTTAGGGATACCTACCTTACCCTTGGCATATATTAATCCGTATCCACCTTTAATTGCTGGTGTTAATTTAATTGCTCTGTATATATCGGTAATATTTTTAACTTCAATATTACCCGCACCTGCCCCTGAATTAGTTGATGGATTAAGTTTTGAATACATCAATGAATTTGGCCTATAAAAAATTGGAAATTTGGTACTCGCATTATTATCGGGAAATAATTTAACGCCACTTGCGGTTACATTAGTTGTGTTACAAGTTTTAATAAAATCATTTATAAACTTAATTACTTCTGTTTTTGATAATAACGTAAATGGTTCGCTTGCAACTAATTTTTTAAGATTTTCAGAAACTTCACTTGTTAATGTTAAGTTTTTTGAATTGGTTGATACATCTGGTTTAAGTTGATAAAGGTATACCGCTCCTGAGAATTTGTCTTGGGTGTTCTCAGGATTTGTGACAACCCATTCAATTAAATACTTAGTTAAAAGTACGTCTTCTTTAAGTTCATAATATACTTTAGGTTCTAAACTTTGTTTGGTTTGTTGAAATTTACTAAGTTGTAAGAATCCTCTTTGTTGATTTGCAACAGGGATTACATTTGGCTTTAAGTATTGTCCTTTAAATTTACCAGCACGAATTAGTATCTCATCTTCTTTGACAATCATATCCGCACTACCTCTACCCATAATTGCATTATCGCCAGGTTGAGGGAAAACACCTTTATGAATTGATTGGTCTGTATATGTACCATCTTGATTCTTTAAAGGTTTTGGATTTTTAATTTGCATACCTGTACCCGTAAACTTATTACCTCCATAATAATACTCTTTAAAAGTCGTTGTTGGACTTGAAAATGTATTTTGAACATAATATTGGTTTTGGTATTTGAAATCCTTATTCATGTAAATAACTTGAATAAGTTCATCCACCTTAGGTGTTGAATAAATAAAATAAGGTAATAATGGATTAAAAATAAGAGGGTCTCTTGAAGTCCAAATATCTTTCTCTTCATTCCATGGTGGGTCAGAAATACTTTTTAATATATCTTCGTAGTTATCGATTAGTCTAACTCCTCTGATTCTACCCAACATCATTGGGTCTTCTATATTTAAAACTCTACACTGAAAAAATATTGAATTATCTTCCATTATTTCTGTCTTGATACACGTTTAGGACATTATTATACAACTCTTCAACTTTATCTAAATAAATTGTTGAGGTAATAATTGACTGTTTTGTTAATTCAAAATCAGAAGATAACAAATCCATAAACTCAACTAACTTAGTGTTAGGTAAGTCTTTTAAATTTTTTTGTTCTTCTAAAATATTTTGATATTCTTCGTTTTTCATTTTATATTAATTTACCTATTGATGGACCCGCCATACCAATCGTTTCAACTTTACCTTCTTCAGTAATATTCGATACAATTCCTTTATTAGCCGCTAAATTAAATTGTAACATAAGATTAGGAGAACCATCAGGAAGAGGTCCTGTCGGAACTCCTATAGATTGAAGGATTTGAATTGTGTTTATGGTCATCTGCTCTGCCGAAATACCTGGTAATGCACTTGATAAAGCTAATAATGGTAATGGTATTGTTTGACCTCCACCTACAGATTGACCAATTAAATTAAGTAATAATAAAATATTATCTAATAAATTTTTACATTTTCTATAATCATCTATTAATTGTGCTATTATTAATGCAATTTGAATCAACCTTAAAATCATTGCATATTTTTTGGTTAAGTAAGATTTAGAAACGTCTGCAATAATACTACCAACTAAATTAACTATATCTTTTTTTAATATCTCAAATAAAACTCTAAGAAATTCAGCATTAACTTTAGAAATGACTTGTATTGAAAATGTTTTATATACCTTTAAAAAATCCGCTCCGTTAGTAACTATATTACTTCCAGCTTGTCCAATATTTGCACCCGCGTTTCCAGCGTTAGTTATTGTCGTATTTACACTATTTGTGGCTGTATTTGCACTTGTTACTGCTTGATTGTAAGTATATGTTGCACCTGATTGAACTACCGATAATAAAGTGTAAAGAGGTAATAAAACTTTTGGACTTAATACACTTGCAGCAACCGCCAAAGGTATTTTTTTAATGACATTTGTGTTGATTGAAACACTAGAGTTAAAATTGGTTGGTATTGTGGCTCTCCAATCTGGATTTTGTGATATTGAATCAACAATAGTTTCTAAAGTGGCAACTTGTTGTTCTACGGTTTGACCTGTTAGAGTATCTCTAAAATCAATTAATTGACTTATAAGAACTTCAGTATCTACAGGAACTTTAACATTGTCACAGTCTATAAATTCCATAACACCGTTTTGGATGTTATTAATCTTAACTTCAATATTTCTTAAATCTATTTCAGTTAATTCATAAAAACTATCATCAACACCGTCAAGTTCTGCTACTTTGGAGACACCACTTACATCAATTTCTCTTCTTGAATCAAAACATAACCCTAAAATTCTTTGTATTAATAAGTCAAATTTTGATTGTTCATCAAGTTGTCCATAACCAACTTGCAGATTCATACTTACAGCTCCAGAAATGATGTTAACTATTTGAGCTCCAATATCTACCGTATCAACTAACTTAATTGTACTATAATAATCTGAAATAAATTCTCCAACATTATTGCTAATATTACCTGAACCATCTTCTCTATTTATTAATACAATACGATAATAGTCTCCTGTAACCCCAAAACTATTTACGTTTGAATATTGAACATCAAATAAATCCTGACCCGATTTACCTAAATAATTTTTACCATTAATTTGATTAAACGACCTACCAGTGTTGTTAGATTCCATTAACTGATAAAGTTGTTTGTTCATTGGAAATGGAACATCTCCACCATAAGGTCTAAATTTTTGGTCTCCAGAAGGTGATTGAGCTTCATAGAAAATTTTTCCAAAATTTGTTTCAGGTGATTGTTTTAAATTAGAAAATAAATCAATAGAACTAACTGGTATGTAAATCCCTTCTTGTTGAGGTAGTAACGGTAAAGGTTGTGATTCAAGAACTGAAGGGGATATACCGTTATACGTTTGTTCAATTGAACAACCTAAGGCTTTGATTGTTTCCTCTTTAATAATAACTGATAACTTTGGTTCAATTAACGCAGCAGCTTCTAACATTTTTTTTCTAATATATGTTGAAGTACCTGAACCAGTTCCTTGAGTTTGACCTAAGAACCCTAACAATTGGTCCATTGAATTAGGTGGTTCTCTAAAAAATCTTTTTTGTAGATTTTTAATTTTGTCTAACTGAGATGTAATTTGTGATGATGCTTTAGTAGCCGAATCCCCCGCATTTTTTAAACTTTTGGCAGCACCAGAAACATCAATATAAGTTTTAAATGATTTTATCTTACCTTGTATCGAATCTTGTGCTGAAGTTATATCTAATGCTTGCATCTCTTATTTCATTTTATACGTTTCTTCATCATTAGAAACATCTTTTTCTATAAGATTTTGTATTAAATCGTCATCTAAATCTGCAAGAGAAAATGATTCTGTATTGTTGTTAGATTTTTCCCAAATACCAGATTGTAATTTTGATAAACTAATTTTCTTTTCAACACAATCGTTGACTATTTTTTGTTGTTTTTCAATTACAGGCCCAATAGTTGTCATATCAGCAGGGTCTTTTAACATTGCTAACATTTTATTTTGTATTCTGATTGCAGTTTGTCTTTGTTCTACAAGTTCGTTGTAAATTTCTTGCATTAAAGACAAGATTGAATCTTTCGTGAAATTAATTTCTTTTCTTTGTGGTCTTGGCATACCTATAAATACTTTTTTAATTAGTTTTTCATTTTAATCTGAATAACTGTATATAATTTTTTAAACCTTTTAATTGAACTTCTAATCTCTTTAGTACTTAAGTTAGTCATTTCTCTTAGTGAAAGTAGGATTACATTTTTGTTGAATTTGTTATTATCTGCTCCTGAGAAGATGCTTTCATAGTTATCAAACAAATCAATAAGGGCATACCCTAATTTTTTTTCATTATCGTTTAAATTTTCATTATCGATAAATTCTTTTAATTCTTTTAAATATTCAACAATAATGATATCGGTTTCAACGATATCATCATCAATTCTATAACTCATATCCACTCTTTCTTCTAAACTTGAAGATATGTCTTCATATGATATTTTTCTATTCGTTTCTTTTTGGTCTTTAATTATTTGACCCATTAAGTAATTTTTACAAATTGTACCAAAATAAGAATAAGCTTTCTTATTCTTATCTGGTTTAAACTTGTCAACTTTAGTCATTAAAAACGAATGAGTGTCTGTATGAATTTCGTTAAAATCCATGTCCTTACGATATAGTTTATATCGTCGTATGATAGATGAAATCATCTTATCAAGAGGTCCTCTTAAAAATTCATTATATATTTTATTTTTTTCGTGTGAGTCCTCTGTGATTAAAAACTTTCTAACCGCATCTTCTTCTCTTACATCAAAATAATTTAAATTAACAGCTTTTCTTCCTCTCTTTTTAGATAAAACATCTTCTGTTGTTGCAGATAGAGTTTCTTGCATTATACATTTTCAGATTGATATTTTATGACTCTGTCGTCAGGGAAGAAATATTCTTTTTTCGCTGTTTGTATCCAAAACTTAACTTCATCCTCAATCATTTTTTCGTCACCATTTTTATAGTTCCAAAAAATTGAACCTTCTCTAAGGTTAACATGTTTGTAACCAAGTTTTGGTATAGTCATAATTTGAACTGAATTATATGTAAGTCTTAATAAGAATTCATATATAAATGTTAATTTAATTGAAGATTTAAACCCTCCAAAATCCTCAACAATTTCTTTTTTAAATACAGAACCTGCTGTTTGAAAATTTTGATACTCTTGTAATGTTTCATTTGTTAAGAATCCCATTTCTTGAGTAAAGTTTGCAGCAAAAGTAGCCTCATTTGTAAATCCTGCAAAAAGACCTTTTTCATCCGTCTCAACGACTACAGGTAAAAACATTTGAACTTCAGGATATGATGTAATGTATTTGTCAACATTTTTAAACCAAATAGACGAGTACTCGTCATCAAATTCAAAAAGAGAAACCCATGTTCCTTTTGCGTTTTTAATACCATAATTTACTTGGTCACAATAGTTTGCTTCTTTATCCCAAAGTAATTTATTTACAGTAAGATTTCCAAAGTCATATCCATTAAGTAATGTAACTAATTGTTCTTCGCTAGTGTGTATAATTACAACCTCCTCAAACTCAATTTGTTGATTTTTAAGTGATGTAATTGCTTTTTCAAAATATTCATCAAAATTTTTAGCCTTTGATGATTTGATTGGTAGTATAACTGAAAGTGATAATTTATTGCTCATATTATTCTTCTGTTTTTGAAATTTGTTGTTCGAATGAATCTGCTCTTGTGTTTAAGTAAGTACTAAATAATGTTACAACACTTGAGTCAAATTTTTGTTTATCTGAAAATTGTTCTATTGTTTTTTTCATTTCATCTTGTATTTCAGGATTAATATTATCCTCAAGCCAATTTTGTATATAATCAGCGATAACATCAACAAATAATGTTTTGTCGGTAATCCAAATACCATTTTGTTCAGTCATCCAATCTGGAGGTATATTAGGAACTTTTCCAATAACAGGAACACCTGATTTCATAGATTCTAATGGGAAAGTACCAAAGGCGCTATCATCGTCAATCCATACACTTAAAAAACAATCACTTAATGAGTTTGCAAATTCTTTTTCAGACAACCCTCTTAAGTCTCTAAATGTAAACCATCTGTATTGAGGGAATTTTAAATAGAAAGTTTTAATAATATTAATTGCGTCAGTTTGCTCTTTTGTGTGAATACCAATAATTGGCATTGCTGGTGTTGATTTAGGTTTAAATGAATCCGTAATGTACGGTTCAATAACATCAAAAGATGATTGTCTCATTACTCTTTCAATGTATTCTTTTTGTTTGTTAGATGTTGTAAGACATTTCATAAATCCAAATTGATTCCATGATTGACCTGGCTGTAATGTTTCTAACATGTGTGAATATTGTTGTGTTAGAACAATTTTAGCACAAGGTAATTGTTTTACTTGGTCCATAACGTAACCAAATAATTCAGGAATTACTAAGAAATCTTCAGGAGAAATCTCTAAATTTTGACCTTCAATTGCTTTATGTGGTATAGACATGTATTCTTCATTCAACCACGCAACAACTCCTGAATAATCCGCTTTCTCATGTAAAATGATTGGATTAAACCCGTTGTCTTTTAATGTTTTTGCCATTTGGTAAATGTATCTGACAGAAGCTTTTGCATTACCTTTAGTATCTTGTACTAAAAAATAAATTCTTGCTTTTTTGTCTCTCAAAACCTGAATGGACTGTTTTACTTTTTCTTCTATTGTGTTTTCCATATTAATAATGATTGATTAGTTTTTTATTTAAAAGACTGTTAAATGCGATTCTAAAAGGAATACTTGTGTTTAAACTACTTTTCATTCCTAATTTTTCGTCAACAATATCTTGTTCTGTTAATACAGTGTCTAATAACATTTTTACCATCTCAAATTTGATAATGTTAATTTTCATTTCTGTTGTTCCTGATAAATCCTCAGGTGATGCGTCATTAGACATATCAAGGTACTGTTCAATTACATCTAAATCAATGTAATAATTTTCACCTAATACATTTATCATACTATTTCGTCTATTTTTGATTTGAGTTCTTTGATTGTTGAAATCTCATACTCGGTTTTTATATCTGAATTATAAGCGGTATTATACTTAATAACTGTTTTATTTTCAGGATGATTTAATAATAGTTTAGGATTTGCGGTAAGTAAAATGTCTATAGACTCCCAAAGTGAATTAATTGTACTTTCACTATAGAACTTAATAGATTCTACTAAACACCCAAATTTAGAAATAAAGAATAATGACGCTGGTTTTGATTTACCAATTTCATCAGAAACTATTGTAATATCGTGGTTATCCCTAACATCTAAATAAAAATCATTAAAGTCCATCATTCCTGAAGTTTCTACAGAACCAGCATGTCCAAAAATTTCCATCGTATGTTCTTTATATAAAAAATCATATAACTCATCTTCATTTTTAAATTTAAGATGTTTGGATATTTCTAAACTTGTTAATTTTGTTATAACTTCATATTTAAATTCTTCATCTTCATTAAAAGAATTTTCAATATACCATTTCTCATATTCTTGTTGAATTTTTCTGAGCGTATCTCGAAGAACTCCGTTTAATTCTATTCCTATTCTCATTCTTCGTATCTTTTTAATATTTTTGTAATCAATGGATTTCTTACAATATCATCAGAACTAAATTCAAATACTCCAATATCATTCATACCTTGAAATTTTTGAAGAGCGTCCCATAATCCAGTTTGAGTTTTATCTTTATGTCTATCAAATTGTTCTAAGTCACCTGAAATAAAAAATTTAGAATTAAATCCAATTCTTGTTAACAAAAGTTTCATTTGACTTGGAGTTGAATTTTGAGCTTCTTCAAAAATTAATATTGAATTATCAATATTCATCCCTCTCATATAAGCTAATGCAAAAACTTCAATCGCTTCAACATCTTTTAATTTTTCTCTTGATTCTTTACCAATAATTTTATTTAATAAATAATAAGATGGGAATATGTAAGGGTCTAATTTTTCTTCAACACCTCCTGGTAAACTCCCTAATTTTTCTTCTGCCTCAACTGCGGGTCTTACAATAATAATTTTTTCATAAGGAGTTTTTGGGTCAACTAATAAGTCTACAGCCGCCTTCATTGCGATGTAACTCTTACCAACTCCAGCAGGCCCCGAACATATTGTAATTTGGTTTGTTTCTAGTTTATTGTAATACTCTTTTTGACTTTCAGATAAAAATTTTTCTTTAGTCTTTCTTTTAACAATTGAACAAATTAATTCTTTTTTCGTTCTTGTTACCATAACTTCACTTGTTGTTGTTGGTGTTGTTGATGGAGTTCTTTTGGTGCCTCTTGCCATTATATGTTATTTGATTTTATGTCTATCGGAACTTTGAGGTTCTCGTCTATAGACTGTTTTTCCACCGTCAGGACTTTCATAAATCCATGGAGTTTCAATTTCTTTTTTGTCAACTTGTGACTTAATCCATTGGTAAGTTTTTTTCAAACCAATAGATAAGGGTTCACTAACTTCCCAACCAACTTTTTCTCTATAAAGTTTATTGTCAGAATTTCTTCCCTTAACACCTAAAGGACATTTAAATCCGTACTTGTCAATAAATTCTTGACCATCAATATTTTTGATTTCAATATTTTTATCCGATATTGCTATTGCCATTCCTGCAAGTTGATTAATTGTAACCATTTCTTCACTACCAATATTAACAGGACCTGTAAAGTCACTTTCCATTAATCTTAATACTGCCTCAACACATTCATCTACGTATAAGAATGAACGAGTTTGCATTCCATTACCCCAAACTTCGACTACATCTCCGTCTTTAGCCTCCACAACTTTTCTACACATTGCTGCTGGTGATTTTTCTCTACCACCTGTCCATGTACCTTGTGGCCCAAAGATGTTATGGAATCTTGCAACTCTAACATCTAAACCATAGTTTCTATGGAAAGCCAAATATAATCTTTCGGAGAATAATTTTTCCCATCCATATTCTGAATCAGGATTTGCAGGGTATGCTGAAGATTCTTCACAGTTTGGATTTAATGGGTCCAACTGATTGTGTTCAGGATACATACATGCTGATGATGAATAGAATACTTTTTTAACTTTTTTCTTAACACATTCGTGTGCAACATTTAGGTTAATTGTTGCTGAGTTATACATAACATTAGCGTCATTCTCACCTGTAAAGATGTATAATGCTCCTCCCATGTCGGCAGCAAGTTGATAAACTTCATCGACTCCTTCTTCAATAACAAGCTCAACAACTTTAGGGTCTGTTAAGTCCCCTAATATAAATTCATGACAGAACTCGTCTTGAAAGAAGTATTCGTGTTTTTTAATATCACATACTCGTACGTGATTTCCTTCTTCTTTTAATCTTTTGGCAAGATGTCCACCTATGAACCCTCCGCCTCCTAATACTACTATTTTTTTCATTAGTTAAAATACTTTTGGTATATATCGAAATATTCGACAGTTTTAGTGGGAAGTAAATCCCTATAGTCTTTTAGATTATCTAAAAGGTTAAGTGTTCCTCTGTAACCAATCACTTCGTTCTCTAAATTTTTGACAAGGTCTTGCGGGTTTCTCGCCTGATAGACTGACGCTTTTGCAAATATGACAGAGTTTGGAAAATGATGTTGTAAGACATAGGACCCCCAAATGTCATCCATTCTACCTGCATAAGGAAAGACAGAGTAATGTTTAAGGACATCTCTATGTATGAATGTATTTTGTGAGTTAAATGGTGTAAGTTGTTTTGTTGTGAATGGTTCAAATGAATTAAATTTTACGATTGGTTTTTTACTTAATCGACAAATTGCGTCAATATCTGGGTCACCGTCCCAAAATTCTGCTTGAACCATCGGGGTAATTTTTGTTTTCCCTTTGTATTCAATGTTATTTTTTACTTGTAGATATTCGATTGGAAATCCTCTATGCCACAAGTCATTATGTTCTGTGGTTGAAATTGCGTCGAAGTAAGGACATGACAAGTTTTCATATTCATCTACCTCAATTTCTTGACCCAGTAATATGTTGTCACCCCAGAATTCATATGGTATATTATCATCATCAACTGTTGCAATAATTTCTGCTCCACTTTGATATGCGTAAACTAATCCGATATTTCTTCTTTGAATTGTTTTCCAACCAATAATCTCAGATAATTCAGGATATAAATGTTCTTGTTTAACTGGTGTTAGATAAACTACATTAAGGTAGTTCTTAACAAGTTTTTCATATGATTCATGTGGAGTTTTTGTATCTCCAACAATTACAAATGTAAAATCTTTTTTATCTGCAATTTCACAAAACTTAATGGTTGCCTCTGTTGGCTCATTAATTGTTGTTGTTATTATATATTTTTTCATATTAATATATTAAGTAAACGTGGTTACCTTCCATTGTGTTTATGATTGTATAATCAGGGTTAATGTTATATAACGCATCTTTAAATTCTTGTAGTGTTGGGAAATTACCTTGTCCTAAGTCTCTACAGTCGTCAATTAACATTACATGGTCATTACGGTTACTTGCCGATTTAATAGCCCCTAATTCTTCTTTTAATGGACCATCTAGCATACTGTGAGCGTCCAATAAGATAAAGAATCTTTCATCAGGTAATTCTTCTAATACAGATTTTAATACATCGCCTGAATTACCTTCTAAGAAAGTAAGGTTACCGTATTGTTCAGAAAGTTTTTGATATGTTTCTCTATAACTTCTTCCATCATAAGGATTACGGTCAGGAAATAATTCTACTGTAAATGCAACATCAAAATGTTCAGCCAAGAATATTGAAGTTCTTGCGTCGTGAGTTCCAGTTTCAATTGCGAAGTTTATTTCGTTTAAGTTTGGGATTTTGTCTTGGTACTGGTAAAGTAAACTAACAAATAAGTTAGGTATTGGTAACGATGTCTTATGTATGTCAGACATTTGTTCCCATCTACTATCACCTGTATAATCTAAATTTAATTTCATATTAGTTATTTTTTATTATGCATTTTAAGATTTGGTCTTTATAATCAGCAACGGTATCAAACGCTTTTTGAATGTCGTTAAATTCAAATTCATGTGAAATAATTTTTTCAATCTCATTGTCTCCTGTATAGTTTTTAACACAGTCTTCCAAAGTTTGATTTGACCTTCTAACATTTTTAATTGTCAGTTCTTTAGTCCTCATTCTATGAGGATTGTATGTTACAAAATCTGATTCAGGGATTCCAATTAATGCAACTTTACCATTAACCGCCGCAACATTAATACATCCATCAATAGATTCTGTTGTACCTCCTGTGTCAATAGACATTGTAGTTCCCATACCTCCTGTTAATTCTTTGATTTTTTTTGTGTAGTCATCGGCAAGTAAGAATGATTCTGTTGCTCCGAAGTCTTTTGCAAACTTAACTCTATATGGTAATTTGTCTATCATAAAAATATCTTTAACACCAGCCTTCTTTAATATAGAAAACATACACAAACCAATAGGACCCGCTCCAAATATAGTTGCTGATTCAGTAAATTTTGGTTCGAGTAAATTTGCAGTGTGTAGACAAACCCCAAGAGGTTCAAGTAAACTTGCCAAGTTAAAGGACATTGAATCTGGAATTTTAACTAATTGTAATTCTTCAACTATAACATAGTCGGCAAACGCACCTTGTGCATTAGCTCCCATAAAAGTTCCTTTATCACATAAGTTATGTTTACCCTTTAAAGACCAATAAGAGGTGACACACGGCATCCCAGGTTCAACTGCGACTCTATCACCATCTTTGAATAATTTAGACCCGTTAGAGTCAACTATAACCCCTGAAGGCTCGTGACCCATGTACATTGGTAGAGGATTTTTGAAGGAACCTAGTCCTCCTTCTTTAAAGTAATGCATGTCGGAACCACATATTCCAACAGATTTCATTGAGACAAGTAATTGACCTTCTTTTAATTTTGGAATTTCTTCCTCAAAAATATCAATCTTTCTTATCTGAGTTAGTTTTGCTACTCTGTTCTTCATAATCGATTAAAGCTTGTTTTAAAACATCACAGATGTAATCGACCTCTTTTATTGATAATTCAGGGTATAGAGGAGGGCATACGTGATGTTTAGAATAATAATCAGTATTTGGTAAATTTACAGAGGAAAATTGTTCTTTATATAAAGGTTGTTCATGAACAGGTATTCTATAGACTTCACCTGTCAACGAGATACCTTTTTCTTTACAATATTTTTTTAACCACGCTCCGTCCATAGGAGTGATTACAATGGCTTTGTAGTTTGCACATGTACCATTCCCTTTTTGTTTAATAACTTTGTATTTGGTTTTGGATAAGTTTTTTCGATATCTTTCTAAGAGGTCAGTTCTTTTTTCAATCCTTGAGTAAACTCTATCACATTCAATACTACCTAACAATCCAGTGAATTCGTTAATCTTAAAGTTGTTTCCTTCAGAGTTAACAATAATCCCGCTATCATAAATGTGTCTCCCAAAGTTCTTTAATGATTTCATTTTTTCATAAAGTTCTTTGTTATTTGTTGTAATCATCCCACCTTCACCTGTTGTCATAACTTTAGTTGGGAAGAATGAAAAAGTTCCTACATCACCAATAACACCAGCCCTGTAAGTTCCTTTTAATGAAAAATGAGCGTGAGCGGCGTCTTCGACCAATGGGACATTATTTTTTTTACACACATCAACAATTTTAGAAATGTCGTGTGAAATAATACCACCAATGTGAACAATGACTACAGCTCCAACTTCAGGTGTAATCTTAGTTATCAAATCTTTTAATGATATTGAAAACGATTCTGGCTCCATATCTAATAATTCAATAATACCTCCAGCATTTGTGATTGCAACACTTGTTGCAAAAAATGTGTTTGACGGCATTAAAACTTTTTTACCTTTCACATCAAGAGACTTTAATGCTAACTCAATTGCTGTTGTGCCATTTGAACATGCTAATGCATATTTTGCGTCACTCATTTCAGCAAATTTATCTTCAAACTCCTTTACATATTTTGATTCTCCTAATGGTCTATCAGAAGACAAGATATCCCATGAACCCTTTAAAAACTTAAACTTAGATTTAAAATCAAATTTCAATCTAAAAATTGGAATGTTTAATTTTTTCATAACTTATAAACTTTTTTAACTTTTGATGGTATTCCTGCAACCATAACATTTGGTGGAACGTCGTCAATAACAACAGAACCCGCAGCAACAATTGAATTGTCACCAACTTTAACTTTAGGTATTAGTGTGCTCGCAGCACTTATAAAACAATTTTCACCAACTTCAACATAACCACATAAAGTTGCGTTAGGTGATATTTGAGAGAAGTCTCCAATTAAACAATCATGTTCAACTATTGACCCAGTGTTAATTATTGTACAATTACCAATAAAGGAATCTACATGTACTACAGCGTTTGGGCAAATTAAATTACCATGACCAAGTCTTTTAGATTCAACAACTGCGGTCGGGTGGATACAATTTATTGGTTCTTTTTTGGTATGTTCTTTAATTAATTCATAATGTTTTTTTCTTAAAATATTGTCACCTGTTGCAATAAAATAATCAATGTTAGGTGACTTAAGATGTTCTAAAGATTTTTCAACTGTGGAGTATAATCTATTAATTTGTATTTCATCCGCAAAACATTCTACATAATAAAGTACGTGATGAGGGTGAGTCATTTTAAAAATGTTTGTCGCTATCTTAGCTCCTGCTGAGCCTCCGACAATTAGGATTGATTTTGGTTCACTCATATTAATTCAATTGGCAAATTTTCATTATACATACCCCAATCATCAGGGTTAGATGTATTTGTAAAATCTTTAATAATTTCATTTTGGTCAGACATTGGAGGTACTGATTCGTCTTCATCTCTATCTCCACTCTTACCATGATTTAAATGAAATATATAATGGTCTAACACTTGGATGTTAGAATAGAAAGAGGCTTTCTTCATAACATTTGTATCAATACCACAACCAAATAAAACAGATTCTTCAAATCCTTTCATTTGGTTCCAAATGTTTTTGTGCCCAATTTGATAATCACCACAACAATTAATTAATGACCATTTGTCGTTATCAGTTTCAAATCTTTCTTTAGTTCTGTAACCATCACGATTATTCCACAAAGATTTATATAAACTTTCGTAGTCATTAAATGATAGATGAAAAGACTCGTCAACATCTCTTCTTGGTACTGTATAAAATACGTCTTCTTTTAATATAGAATCGTCAAGTGGAGTTGTAACAATATCGATGTTAGTTGAAATAATATAATCGTTAGACGCTCTCCTTAACCCTATATTTCTACCAATAGATTCAATAATTGTGTAGTCGGCAATGTGAGGGTATTTTTCTTTTAAAAATTCTTTAGGAACTTGAATATATTTTAATTTTCCTGTTTGAGGTAAATTATGTTTAATGTTAGAAATAACTCCTTCTCCATTCTTAGTTTTCCAATCTACAAAGATAACTTCATCATGATTTTCAATTAAAGATAATAACGCCATAGTAGTTCTTTTGTGTAAGTTTCCACCATAGTTATCGTTTCTTGAAGTTAGTATTACTGATTTTTTCACAATATTACTTTCTTTTTAATATTATTTCTTCTGTACCAAGACCAATGTTATTAATTTGAACAATTTCCCAATCTGTTGCGTTTTCACGAATCCATTTTTCACTTATAAAAACAACTCTAATTATTTCTTTACTATGCCAATTTTCAAAATTTGCTTGTTTATTTTTATCGTGTTTATGAGTACCATCGTCATTTAACATCCCATCATACATAACAAAAATACAACCTGTATTTGCAACCTCAGCTAAATTTTTAAAAACATCTGATTTAAATTCTAAAGGAATGTGAGGAAGAACTGCATTGGTAAACATGAAATCAAATTTAACTGGAAACTTATCTGCAAAACTTTCCGTTAAATCGGATTGGACAAATTTTAAATTTTCTTTTTCATATTGTTTAGCGTAATTGATTCTATTATTGGATAAATCAATTCCATAAGTTTTTTCAAAAGTTTCACTTAAAACTCTGGTAAAATACCCTTGAGCACAACCAACATCCAAACAATTTTTATTGATATTTTTATCAATTAAATTTTCAATTTTTGGAATTAAATTTTCTTTCATCCAATTAACGTCTCTTTCAGGATACCCTGTTTCAGAACTAGGAGTTCCTTCTGGGTTAATTAAACTTTCGTCTTCAAAATAGTTTTTTAATGCTTCTTTTATATTATCTATCATATTATTTATATTTTACATATTCTTTTACTTCTCTGATTTCAGAATCAGTGAATTTATTAATTTCGTTTTTTAATCTAAACCTTTCATCGTTTGTGAAATAAACTTTTCTTGCAAAATCGATGAACTCACCCTCAAATCTTTTTTCGGTTTCTAATACTCTTAGCCTATCTTCAATATCCCAAAGTTTTGTGTTGATGTCAACTAATTGATGATATAAAGATTCAATTTCAGGTTCGTTTAAATAACCTGATGATAAATTGTAAAGGAGTTCAAATTCCTTATTTATGTATTCTAACTTTTCTTCATTAGTTATTTTTGTTTGTTTTACGTGTAAGATAGATAATTTGTCAATTAACTCACCAACACTTACTGGTGCTTGAATCATAATATGTATGTTAAATCTTTGTCGAAAATATGTTCGACTTGATGAAAACTTGGTGGATTATGCCTTGAATAAACCGTAACATTTTTTAAACCAAGTTTTGAGATTATGTAGAGAATTGATGTCTCTACGGTATAAATGTGTTTAGCCTTTAATAAAAGTCCAATCCAATCAAATAAATTATCCCAACCAAGATATTCCATCTCGACTGAGTTTTCATATTCTCCCATATGTGGACATGGTTTTGAATGTGGAGGAGAACCAAACATTCTGTTAACAAAAACAAATTCTTTATCTTGAACACCATAGTGGTCAATAAGTTTTTGTTCTCTTTCTAAATTTCTTTCAAATTCGAAATAATCTAACCAATCAGATGAGTCCATACTCACCATCTTATATTTCGCCTGCATAACAGAAATATCGGGGAAATGTCTATCAAAATGTTGTATTGGTAGGTAAATTGAATCATCGGAAATTTGTACTGGTTTACTATATCCTTCCAAATATATGTTCTTGTGAGGGAAATTTTCATTTTCAGTTACAAATTTCAGTCCATCAACTTTAATATAGTTTTTGATAAATTCAAACTGTTGAATTACTGGCCACCAAACTTCATATCCTTTAGATATTAAATCTTTGGCAATTTTTTGAGTGAAGAAAATATCTCCAATTCCTGCGGGTTGTCTTATTAAACAAATTTTAGACATAATCTTTTAAGTGATTTTCAAAAATCCAATCATCAAGAACACTGTATTTTTGTACTCTATCATAATTATCTTTAATAGCTTCTATTTTTGAATTATAAAGCTCTTCAGTTAGTGTTGTAATATCAAAGGTTCCATCAAAAAATATAATCCCATCTGAATTAAAATATTCTGTAACTTTTGGTGTACCCATATAAATTGGAATTGTTCCTGTTGCAAAACAATCTAATATTTTTTCAGTAAAATACGTATCGTATGTATCGTTCTCAACACAAAATGAAAAACGGTAATCAACTAATCCAATTTCTTTATTCGGTATTTCTTGAATACCCCTGCCAAAAACATCAATCTTATCTTGGTTTGCCATTGCAAAATCATGTCTGATTTCATGTTGGTGTGTCCATCTTTTATTTGATGTAATCATAGATGCCATCTTAGTTTTTGAATGTATACCAAAATTTTTAATATAACTACCATATGCGGGAGTCCATTTAAACTTTGGGCTTAACTGTAACAATTCATCATTGTGTGTCCAAATTTGTTCAAAAGTTTCAAGAACTTCATCTAAATGTTTTTTAATGTTATCTACAGCTCCCCCATCAAATTTTCTGGATTCAATAACCCAAAGAAACTTTTTTTTGTTACCACCATCAACTTTGTGGTCTTCAATTCCTTTAAATAAATCATTATCTAAATAAACTGAAATATCGTTGTCATAACTATTAAAACACCATTCAACAAGAACTGGTGGTTTATTTGCGGTTGAACCTTTGTCATGAGAAAAGTTTCTTGAGAGCATGTTTAACTTAACCATCCGTCTTCGTATTTTACTTCTAATACAATCCAATTAGGTTCGTATATGTCTTTATAGTTTCTTGGTCCTCTTGGTCCAAACCAAATTGAAGGAGCCACGATTTTCTTATTAGGGTTAGGATTCAAAAATGTACCCCACCATGAGAATGTAGAGTTAACCATGATATGGTTTTTACATAATGACATTAGCCACATCTCTCTATAATCATCATCTTCAACGTAAGTTACATTATCAAATTTAAGATTTTCTTTAACCCAATCTTTGTCATCACTAAAAACAAATACGTGAGAATATTCCCCAATTTCTTTAAGTGCTCTTTCAATGTATACTTCATTTGCAATTGGATGAATGTCAGGATTCATAAAACAATCACCTCTACGAATGTGAACTGATAAAGTATTCTCTTGTTTTAGTTCAGGATGTTTTTCATACATCTCTTGAATAAATTCTTCTGTTGGAGCAAAGATTTTTCTAATCTCGTCATTATAACCAAAGAAGTTTTTGCTACTTTGAAAGTACCCGTCAAAGACAGTGTCGTGGTCTTTAGCGTAAACATCAATATATTCCCATGGGCCTTCACTAACTTTTTCAAATCCGTCAATACTGTCAATGAATTTCATGTTTCTAAAGATATTATTAAGGTAGTTTTCTGTTTGTCTTCCTTGCATTGGTGTCCAAGAACGTGGTACAAAAACAGCCTCTCTGTTCAATTTCATTGCGTGTGATAATGCGTGCGCTGCTTGGAACATTTGATTTCCCAGTCCACCCATTAAATTACATGATATTAAATTACTCATCTAATTAATTTTTTTAATTTGGTTTTATTTCTTATTATGTTTGAACATCTTTCTTGTTCTTGGTGACCTCCACCTGTTGCACTTCCGACCTTATGGTCATTGTACGGGGAACCCGCGTTATAAACATAATATAGGTTTGGTAAAAATCTATAATTCTCTTTGCCTGCCAATTCTAATAATGAAAATGTGTATGCAACATCTGCCGCTGATTTGAAATAACTTCCATCATCGTCCCGTAAATAATCTTGAGGAATTGATTTCCATAAAAATGTTTTCCATGTTCTTAAATGTGAGAATCTAAATGTATCTTTTCTTACAGTATCTGGATTACATTCCGATGAAAACCCTGGATTTCCATCGGAGTACATAAATGAACCGTTAGTTAACCAAACTTTATTATTAGAATAAACTTTTCTTATATCTCCAACAACATCACTGTTAAGTAAAAAATCATCACCATCAATTTCAATTACAATATCTTCATCATCAAAAGTTGATATTAATTCATCTAAATTTTTTAGTTTAAATTTTTTTTCTGTATTAACTATAAGTTTAAACCTATTGTCTCCTTCTATTAAATTTTTAACCAATTCAACCGTATTATCTGTTGATATATCATCAATTAAATAAACTTCAAACTCTATATCTTTTTGGGATTTTAAAGTTCTAATGCAATTTTTAATGTAATTTTCTGCGTTCCAAAAACAACAAACAAATTTTATCATTGTAAATTAATAACGTATCCTTCAGGTGTTGTACCTTGTTTATAAAATTTAAGTCTACCATTATAAGATTCACTTAATGATTGTAAATTTTTAACAACCTCATCAATTTCAATAACATTAACCGAATAACCTTCTTCTAATAAATCTACACATAATTTGAATTGTTGGGATTCTTCTAAAATATCCGTACCTCTTTTATATGTTATGTAATTCATAACAAATGGAACTTCTTTATTAGGGTTTAATGATATGTAATGGGTTTTTAGGAACGCAGCATGTTCTGTATTAAAGTCATCTACAGTTAATGGTAAATTTAATTCCATACCTAAGTTCTTAGCATAATATCCTAATGCTCGATTATCTCTTGGAAGACAAGGTCCACCAAATCCAAACCCATATTTCATATATTTTTTACCAACTCTTGTATCTCCACCTATCGCACTTAATACTGTGTCAATTTCTAAGTTTAATCCTGATTTCATTAGGATATCACCCATCATATTGGCGTAACTAATTTTAGTAGTTAAAAAACAATTAATTCCTATTTTTGTAATTTCTGCAGCCTTTGGGCTCATAATATGAGCATTGACAGAAGTGGTTTGTATTCTTTCGTAAATTTTAACTAAAAAATTTCCTAATTCAGGATAATCAGTTCCAATCAAAACAATATCAGATTGTTCAAGTCCTTTTACAATTTCTCCTTGGGCAATAAACTCTGGATTGTATGCGACTTGAGTATTGAAGACCGCAAGTTTCTTTTGAATTTGTTCAGTGTCACCAGGATTAGTCGTACATCCAATTATAAATTTTTTATCGTGAATAGGTAAATTCAATTGAGAAACCGTGAAAAAATCATTAGCAACCTCAAAAACTTTGGATGTATCATAATTACCATCCATAGTTGATGGGGTGGCAACAAATGTGAATATTACATCACATTGTTTAATTACTTCAACATTGTCTGTAGTAGCGCTAAAATCATGTACCTCAAATAACATTTTTTGAATATGAGGTTCATTTGTTAAACAAACACCTTGATTTAAATTTTGTACATAATCTTCTCTTTTATCAGACACGAGTACATTGTATCCTGCCTTCTCACATAATAAAGCGAAAGTTAATCCTAATCTTCCAGCTCCAATAATCCCTATTTTCATATGACATTATTTTCTTTTAAATCAAAAATTGGTATTGAAACCATTTTATGTTTATTTTTTGTGTTGAAGTTTGCGTAAGTTGTAAGTATTGTTTTTTCTTTTTCTGTTAACTCTAGTTGTTCTGACCACTTATTCATACCATATTCCATAGCCCACTCAAGCTCATCATAAGTTGAACCTATTTGCGTTTCGTCAACTCTATTGTCTTCCCATAAACCATCTGTAGGTTCAGCGTTAATTATATCTTGAGGTACTCCTAATAACTTACCTAACTCTCTAACTTCTGATTTATATAAATCTGCGATTGGGGAAATATCTACTCCTCCATCACCGTACTTAGTATAAAATCCAACACCGAAGTCTTCAACTTTATTTCCTGTACCGATTACAATACCACCAGATGAAGCCGCTATTTGATAAAGAGACACCATCCGTAATCTTGATTTTGTATTTGCAAATCCAAGTTCAGAGTTAAACCTTTTATCAAATGCTTTGTGAGATTTAAATGATTCGAATACAGGAGATAAATCTATATAGTATCCCTCAACGTTATCATATTTTGCGCTTAAAAGTGAAATTTGTAAGTCAGATAACTTTGTATTTTCAGGACTTGAGTTTATTGGCATTCCAACAACAATAGTTGGTATTCCTGTTTCAGCACATAATGTTGATACTACTGCTGAATCTATTCCACCTGAAACACCTACTACTAAGGTAGATATTCCATTTTCATTTACGTAAGACTTAATCCAATCTTGTATTTTTATGGATAAGTTTTCATAGTCAATAATTCTATTCATTAAAGGATTTTTTGATACTCTTCTTTTATTTGTTTTGCGACGTTAGAGGAAAAGTATTTCTCTACGTCTACAGGAGGTTCGAATTTTTCTTTTGATAAAATAAATCCACCTGAATCTACTTTATAAATCCAACTCGGTTTTCCGCACATCCATCCTTCGATAGTTGTTCTTCCTAATTGAATTCCTGCAGTTTCTTCACATCTATATATGAAATTTTCTACAGACCAAGTAGGAGGGAAATATTTTACATGAGGTTCAAATAAAACTTGTTGTAGATAATTTCCTTTATCTTCTCCTACTAACCAAAGTTCTTTACCTTCTTCTTTTGTTCTTTCCATTAAATCTAAGATGGTCTCTTTTCTTAGGTAATCTATGGTACCAACAAATAACACAGAGTTTTCTGTTTTAACTAAAGGTTTTGGCTTGAATTTATCGTTATCAATTGGATTATAAATAATATCAATTTGTTCTTCGGGTATCTCAAATTTATCTACAATGTGGTCCTTAATTTCAGGTCTAATTGCAATATACTTTTTAATTGATTCGTGTTTGATAGGGTCTTCTAATTCTATAACTTCAGAATGAATAGAATAGATTTTATCTATCTCAGGATAAAACTGAATCATTCTTTCGGCAACAGGTTTATGTTGCATATGAATAATATCAAAGTTAACTTCAGAAACACGATACATTACATTTTCAGTTGATACTTTAAATCCTTCAGGTGTATTAAATCCCCATTTACCATCACCAAGTTTAAAACCAGGAGCTTCTTCAAATGATATACATTTAATACCTAATCTTTTTGCCATATCAGTTAATGGCCCACCTATTTGGGACATAACAGTAACATCACAGTTTTGTTTAATTAAATTCTTTGCAAGTTCAAAAATATATAATTCTGAACCAGTAAAAGTTCTAAAAAACAAAGATGATATTAAAACTTTAATTCTTCTTTGAGAGTCGTAGCTAAGTTTAACAGGTAAATTTTTTGCGTATTTTGATTCAAACAATTTTCTGTTCTCTTCCCATTGTTCATTAGTTTGACCGATTGACCTGTGAGTAATTCTAATATTAGTAATAACACCAACTTTAACTCCTTCAATATGGTTTTCAAAACAAAAAGGAATATCATAAAAGTGAAACCCTTTAAAGTCTTCGTTAAAATTCTTTTTAATTTTTCTTTTGTCAATTGCAATGAATAGACCGTCAACAACAACTGTTTCTATAATTGAGTTACCTAAGGACTCTGAGTATTTTGATTCCCATTTCTTTCCATCACTTTCATGGTTAACAATGCCAACCATCTTTCTTCTGTCTTCCCACCACATTCCACTACTTGGCATTTGAGTTGTTCCTGCCATACCAAGAATACCAAAATCACTTTTTTCAAAATGTTTTAATAATTTGTTATACCAAGAATTTGTATCAAAATATATATCATCATGACAAAACACAACAATGTCAGTCTTTGATTCTGACAAGACTTCATTATAAACTTGGGCAAGAGACTTCTCACCGTTGTTAACTTTTTCAATGACCTCAAGTTTTTTAAAACCTGAACTCTTTTTTAGATATTCTGTAAACTCTGGTTTACTCTCTCTTGTTGAGTATGCTATTGTAATCATATAATTAAATTATTCCCGTACTTCCAAATCCTTTATCTCCTCTGTCTTTATCTTCAATTTTATCAATCTGTTCTAATTGTACAAAAGTACCATTAACAACAGGACATAAGACAGCTTGAGCAATTTTCATTCCTTTGGTTACAATCACTTCATGATTATTTGTGTTAAACATAATCACTTTAATTTCTCCGTTATAACCTGAATCCACAGTTCCTGGTGTATTTAGTACTGTTAATCCTTGGTTTATAGCTAAACCACTTTTAGGTCTAACTTGTATTTCATATTCATCAGGAATAGATAACTTAAGACCTGTTGGAATTAATGCTCTTCCAAACGCGGAGAGTTTATAATCTATTGTTGAATATAAATCAAAACCTGAATCAGATGGGTAAGCGTAAGACGGAAATTTCGCATCTTCGTGTATTAATTCAACACCAAGACGTTTAGTTCTAAGGGTTATTTCAGTCTCTCTATTCATTTCTTCAACTGACATTCCCAACATATCTTCTAATTGTTTTATATAATCTAACTCAGGTTCTATTCCTGAATCTGATTTTATCTTTTCAAATTGTTCTAAAACTTGTGCCCAAACCTCTGGTTTTATTTCGTTACCTTGTTGCATTATTTTAATTTTAATAGTTTGTTAATTACGTCGATTAAAACCGATACGTCCTTCTCACAATATTCAACAATACCTGAGATATCTTTTTTAACCCAAAACGCTTCGTGAACTTTATTACCTGTAACCTCCATGTTTTTAGAAGACTCAACACCTAAACAAACACACATTAGTTCTAATGATGCTATAGAACCATATCCACCGTATTGCCAAAGTTCTTTAGTATCAAGAGCTTTAATTTCCCATGGTTTAGTGTCATGACCTGGTAATATTTTTGGAGGAAGAATACCATTCATCATCATTCTTTTTGCCAACATTGGAATATCAAATCCTTTAACATTGTGACCACATAAAAAAAAGTTTAATTCTCCAACTCGTTTAAGCAGTTTTTGAACCTCCTCCAATAGTTTTTTTTCGTCAGGGTCACTGAATGATTGCATTTTAGTTTCACCTTTGTCTGTAACAAAAGCAACACTAACACAAGCAATTCTTGCAAACTCAGGAACTAATGCCGCTCTGTTTACAAACATATCTCCAACAGGTTTGTCCGCATCTTCAGGAAATCTTTTTTGAAACCAATCATGGTAATTTTTAAATTGGTATGCCAGCTCAGGTCTATTAGACTCAAGAGATGCCCAATCTGGTTGAATACCGACAGTTTCGATATCTAAAAATAAAATCTTGGTTAAAGGTATGTTTATCATTATATGATTGATTTATAAAATTCTGCTCTTGTTTTTGTTACAACATTAAGGTCGTACTTGTCCTTTACGGTTTCGTATAACCTTTCTCCCATATCTTTTGCTAAGTTAGGATTTTTTACCAACTTCTCAATAAATTTTGGCCAATCAGCGTGATTTCTATTTTCATTTACTAACATAGCATTACCGTCAACAAACTCACCATTTTTCATACAATGTTTTAAATCGATAGTATAAGGACCTAAGTCAGATGCTATTAATGCTTTCTTATAAAATCCAGCTTCAATAACTTTCAACTGAGACTTCATTCTATTAAACATTGTGTTTTTAATTGGTGATAAGGATACGTCAAATTTAGCATAATTTTTTGCGTATGATGTTACAGGTTTAGTCCAAACTCTCAAATATGGTTCGTCAGGATTACCAGTATAACTTTCTTGATTATAGTTAATCAAATGTTTTTTATATTCATCAGACACAATTGAATAGTTCTGTGTAAATATTTTTTCATACTGAGCCCAAACAGTTTCGTGAGGAAGAATATTACGTTTAGTTTGTTCTCCTGTTTGTGCGTTAATTTCAGTTACACTACCTCTAGTGTCAAATCCACATAACACATATTGAAGTTTATCTTTTAAAGAAAAAATCTTACCAAACCCTTGGTCTAATAATTGAATATCATGTAAGTGGGAAGAACCTCCTAACCAACCAATTCTAAGTCTATCAGACTCTAATGTTGGTTCTTTAAATTGAGATTCGTTTGGATTAATTGCGTTAGGAAATACAACAACATTCTTGTTTAATTTCCTAATTTCATCAGCAAATAAAGATGTTGTGGTTGTAACATACTTTGCAACTTTTAAGTTTGCAGTAATTTTTTCATTAATCTTGTGAACTTTAATAATATCGTGGATTGGGTGTTCTTTACCTGGCATCCAATAATCGTCAATATCACAAACAGTTATAACTCCTAATGAGTTTAACATTTGAATAAGACGATGGGCCTTTTCAAAATCGGGCCCAATACTTCTATGGAATGAAACTATTTGATATTGGGTCCAATAGTTAACATCATCATATGGTGGTTCATAAACGATATCGACGTGAAAATCATCAGGATAGAGATTTTGTAAAAAGATGTGCGGGTCTACTGACCTAAACTTACCAACTCCTGTTCTATCGGATGGTACAACGAGTACTTTGATTTTTGACATAAATTTTAATATATACTCAAAAGTATAACAAAATATGTCAAATAAGAAAAGGTGTTAGGCCAACTTTTTAATTTTGGTAACTTTACCTTCAAACACGTGCTTACCTACTTTAAAGCTAAAAATTTCATTAGATTTTTCAGAACTTTCCATAAGTAATCCGTTTTCTCTAAGTGCATTACTTACGGCTTCATTAATCATTTTTTGAATTAATTTGTAATTAATACCACTAACACTAGAAGTTTGTTGTGGAGATTCCGATTGAGTTTTTGGTTTTGCCGATTCAGGAACATATCCGCCATCATTACCTTTCATTAATCTTGAAGCTCTTTCAATTAAGTCATTTGATAAAGTCGCTTCAGGTTGTTGTTGTTGCGCAATTGGATGTTCCATCATTAACCTCTTAATATCATCAGGAAGTTTTGAATTTTTAATTGCATCAACGGTTGGATTACCAACTGGTTTTGTATTCACTCTAGGGAGCTCTGATAAATAAGGTTGTTGAACTTGTGGTTGTTCTTGTAGATATTCTTGAGGAATATTATACTTTGCTTGTGGCATATCAAAATCTTGCAAAGATGTTGGAGGTAATCCTCCACTCATTGTATTATTACTTTTACCAAATTTTGGACTATCCATAATAGCTTTAGATGCCGCTAATCTGCTCATTAAATCATTTTCGTTCATAATATATTAAGTTTGTGGAGTTGGAGTAGGCGTTGGTGTTTCTTGTGTTGGTATTTCTTGTGTTGGTTGTGGTTGTTGTGTTTCTTGAGGTTGTTGATTATCAAATTTTGCATTGATAATTACACTGACCATACTTTTATCTCCGTTAAAATTATAATTAGGCTTTGGAGTATTGTAAACTTCACCTGTTGGTTTAATTGACAATATCTTGTCTAACCTAAAAATTCTCCATCCTGGTAATGGTTGTTCTCCCTTATATGCTGTGTGAGAAGCACCTTCATCATCCCAAGCTCTTAAAATCTTGTTGCCCGCTTTACTTGTTCCTAAGCAAACAGGTTCAATTTGTCTAATACCTCTACCACCTGGTTCATCACCATCATAATAGATAATCACTATCTGTCTTTTTTTAATGGCGTCAACAACACCATCGATAGAAGCGATTTCACATATTAGACCTTTAAGTGCTTGATTTAATTTCATTAAAAATTAGGATAAGTTTTTGATGAATTAAATTTGTTAATTTTGATTTCGTTTTTTCTTTCCATAACGTCGTCAATAGTTCCAGCGTTTACGTTGTAGACATCTAAGAAGGTACCTGTACCTCTACCCATAGAATCTCCGTCGGCAACAGCATCTCTGTTTACTGATGAATATTCATTACCTACAGCGTTATAGTCGTTTTTTGGTATTAATTTAGCTCTTTCCGCTTCAGCATAGGCTGTAAGTGCGTTTGGTTCGTTTTGAGATAAATCAACAATTAGTTCATTTGCCATGATTATAATTTTGAAATTAGTTCGTTTATTCTTTTTAGGCTTTCAGTTACCGCAGTATTATATCTATAAACGGTACTGGTATGTTCTTGTGAAGGCCTTACATTATTAAAGTTTTTCTTTTCGTGAGGTTTTAAAAACTGATTTTGCATTCCTGCATTCATTTTATTTGTTTTGGTCATTTTTTCGTAATCTCTCATTTTCCTCAATTCATTTTCCACCCAATTTTTCATTACAACACCCCCATTTAAAATAAACGGAGCTTCATTATGATTACCACTAAAATTATCAAAAAAGTTTTTAATCCTTTTTAATTGTTTGTATTCAATAAAATTTTGACCTTGTAGTTCTTGATTTCTATTAAACCCTTCAATATTTTCATTGGCACCTTTAACCATACGGAAACATTTTTTCATGTGTTCCTGTTTGTCTTTAGGAAATTCAATTTCTCCTTTGGCCGAATTATATAGGTCCTTATTCATATTATTTTTTTAATTCTGTTCTTAGAAATTTAATCAAGTCATCAATTTGAAGACCTTGACGTTCTGCTTGTTTTTTTAAGTTAGCAATATTTCTTTTTAGAATTTTAAAATCGTCAACATTCTTTTCATTCACGTCACCATCTTCTGAAGATTTCTTATTTGCCAAAAGGTCCTCAACCATTTTGATTGCCTTTTGTTTTTGAATCTCAGATAATGTTGCTCTTGTGATAAAGTTTTTATCTTTATAGTATTTTGATTTTTTATCTTTCTTACCTGATGGGTCTTTACCTTGTTGCTTTGTTCTTTCTTTAGCATCATCAGGTTCCATTCCCATATCTTTAACCAAATATTTGTAAGTGTCTTCACCATCCATGTCTTCAGTTTCCTCATATCCAAACGCTCCTGACATGTCAATTTCTTTCATTTCACTTTCACCATAGTAAGTTCTATATCCACGAGAGATTGGGTCGTTTGTAATTCTTGATGCCGCCACAGTTTGGTCCATAGTTTTTCTTGGGTGAAGCCTAGGGTCTAAAATAGGAATTGCAGAGTTTGACATTGCTCCGTCAGCATTAACCAGTTCTTCCAAATCTTTTTTTAAAGTTTTGGTATCCTTAATTTTTTTCTCTTTGGCAACTTTTTTTAAATGTTTTTTTACTTTCTCACCCTTACTTTTTTCGAAGTGAATTACCTCGTCTTTTTTGCGAGCTTCAGTTAAATTTCCTTCCACAGAGAAATATAAGGAATATTTACTCCCCTTGTCTCTTAAGAGAAAATAATATGGCGATGAATAAAATTCGGTATCTGTTGCAATCATCTGTTCTTTTTATCATATAAATACCACGACACAATGTATTTATCATTAGTTTATGGCATATCAAAATATAAATCAATATAATTTTAGACGATGGGGTATTAAACCTGTCAACGAAGTCACGGACATTTGTCTCGCGTCAGATGAGAAAGACTACGACCAAGAAGTTATTTTTTCACCATTGTTAATTGGTGAGGATAATGGTAATAGAATGCCTTTTAAATTTGACTTTAATAGTTCAGGGACTACAAAATGTCAAACAAATTCGTGTACATTTGATGATGATACTATTGTATCTGAAAACTATTGGAATCCGACTGATACAGACCCTAATTTTTGTCTCATTGTTACTGAGTTATGTGATGTTGGTTTGACAGGTATTGACAATGGACTTGTTAAAAACATGTCAGGTGAGACTATTGAAATCACAACTGGTCTTTACGAAACAGAGTCAGACAGATTTAGTAGATATAAATATGATAGGAGAATGAAAATGCACCCTATCACTGGTTTCACAACTTCAGAAAATAGATTGTGGAACGACAACTCTTATACCTATGATATGTATTACGCCACAGATGGTAATCCTGTGGGTTATTTTGCCAGATTAAACGGAGGGTTTTTTCAAGGTTTTTATAAGTTACCAGGATACGACTATCAGGTGTTCCCTCAAAGAGTATCGTTAGGGTGGACAGCTGAATTTATGTTAAGATACAGATGGACAGGAGATACTTCTGTCGGACTTAATTCAAGGTATCCTGATAATAAGGGAACCTTTTTCTACATGGGAGCGAGAGCCGAAAACAAATTCTATCACTATGCTGATGGTGAACCAAAACAAGATACAGGGTATACAAGAGTGACCTCAGGGTTAACTTGTATGCATACTTGTGGATGTGCAAGTACTGCGAATACTTCATCTGAATGTCTACAGGTGTATCAACCATCGGGAGGTACGATAACTCATTGTACTTGTGGTTGCCCTTGTGATTGTGAGTCACATGCCAAATATCCTGAAAAGGACCCGTTATATGATGGTGTGTCAAATGCGTTGTCTTTAAGATTAAGTGGAGATACAGGTAGTCCAAGACTATGTGTTAAGACATATAGAATAACAGGAGGGTGTGAACATAGTGGAACTTGTCTTACAGGATTGACTTACCACACTGGAACATCTGTAACCGAATGGTGTTCTACGAGAGGAATATTTGATGATTGTAGTGGGACTACTTATCCTAACGTTGAACATTGGGTTCAAATAGATGCCGTATTTCAAAGAAAGGAATGGTTTGATACCTGTGACCTATATGAAAAAGGAGGACTTGGTTTGTTAGTTGATGATGTATATTTTGCAACATTAGAGAATAGAAGTGTAACATTAGTTGAACCTCCAATAACACATGACCCAGGATATATTCCACCTTCAACAGAGGTTGTTACGTTTACTGATATTTGGACCGAAGAACAAAAATATAGATTAGGTACTCTTAAGTTTTATGTTAATGGTAAATTATTTTTGGTGGCTGAAAATTTCGAGGAAATAATTCCAAGACTTCTTAATGTTGAAAAAGAAAAACAAATTGGAGTTGGATATAATATTTCAGTTGGTGGTGGTACTCAAGGTCTTCACGACAACTTAACATTCTCTGCAGGGTGTCCCGCAGAGTTAAGTGGTATTACATATCAACAAGACCCTGAATGTTTAACAGATTATGACTTAGAACATACTGAATACTCAGGTCTTACAACTCAAATAAGGTTAGAAGAAATTTTTGGTGGTAGTATGATTGGTGATGTTAGTGCATTTAGAATGTATACAGAACCATTAAACGCTTCTCAAATTAGACATAACTTTAAATTATTAAAGAATAGATATAATTTATTAGACCCTAATTGTCTTAATTGTAGAATTTTTATTCCAAACAACGACTTGTTGTATATCTCAGTACCGTGTAATGATTTAGGATATTTGATGGTACCATGTAATGATTTGTTTTCTTCTTTATACCCATGTCCAACATCAACCCCTACTAACACTCCAACTACCACATCAACACCAACAAATACATCAACCCCTACTAACACTGAAACTCCAACTTCTACGGCTACTGTTGGATTAACACCAACTGCAACAGAAACTCAAACACCAACTCCAACTGAAACACCTACCAACACACCTACTAATACGGAAACTCCTACTAATACACCAACTCAAACTCCAACTAATACAGAAACGCCTACTAATACTCCAACTAATACAGAAACTCCAACTCCTACTACTACTGAAACAGAAACACCTACTCCAACTCCTACAATTACAGAAACACCAACTAATACTCCAACTGAAACCTTAACTCCAACAACAACTTCAACGCCTACTCCAACAGTAACACCCACTGAACCATACTTCTTATTATTTGAAGATGATTCAGTTGCTACCGCAGAAAATAACGATAATATTGAAATAGATATAACATAAAAAATAGATTAAAATGGCAAATACAAAAATCAGTGCATTACCACTATACACAGGAGACACCACGGGTGCTTATCTTGTTATGGATAATAGCGGTTTAACTGAAACTTTTAAAGTTTTAAAAGAAACATTAATAGGTTCTTCAGGAACATCAGGAACTAGCGGAACAGACGGTAGCTCAGGAACAAGTGGTTCATCGGGTTCAAGCGGAACATCAGGAACTAGCGGAATTAATGGTAGTTCTGGTACAAGCGGTTCATCAGGAACTAGCGGAATCTCAGGTTCTTCAGGAACATCTGGCTCAAGTGGAACTTCAGGAACAAGCGGTTCAAGTGGAACTTCAGGAACATCAGGCTCTTCAGGTAGTTCTGGTACAAGTGGAATTTCAGGTTTATCTGGTTTTACAGGTAGTTGGACGGTGACTCCAGGAACTAATAACTACAGTTTTACAGTTGATATTAATGATACGTATAACTTATGGGTTCTTGGAAATATACCAAATGGTATAATAGTTTATAATGCCACAGTAAGTGTTAGTAATACTAATGTACCAGTAATTGGTGTTCAGTATGCATGGAATTATACTGGTGGGGGTAGTCCAATATTGTTTACAAGTATACCTGCACAGATTATAGGAACTGCAGGTGCAATATCCACCGCTTCAACAGTTGTTACATCAACAAATACATTTGTATTCGGTATTCAAAACAATACAGTATCAGGTGTTACGGTTAATTATGGATATTTGAAAATAAGTTAAAATGTATACAACCGACTGTAACTATTTTATTATAACCAACTACAATAATGTCGAAGAAGGATATTATAGATGGACTGGTTGTACGGATATAATTAGTGTTTCACCAATTAACCCGTTAGAAGTACAATATGTTTGTGCTAAGGATTTAATTGTTGAAAGTTATGGAGCTCCTCTTACAATATCTTTAGTGGGCTTATGTCCTTCAACAACACCGACTCCAACCATTACGTCAACACCAACTCAAAGTTCTGTAACACCGACTCCAACCTCAACTTCTCCAACTCCAACACCTACAACAACACCAACGGTTACACCAACAACAGTTTATATGTATAATTTAAGAACAGGTGGTTGGTATCAAAATGTCTGTCAATCTGTTAATATGATTGCAAATCCAGCAAACGTAACAATCTACATTCCAAAACTTTTTGAAAATTTAGAAGTGGGTGATTATGTATATGGTAACCAATCTTTAACAATCCCTCCAATTAATGCCAATTTTACAATCTCAAACGGAGCTAAGTTTATTCAACTTAGCGGTAATCAAATTATTAATGTTGGGGTATGTTAAAAGATAAAATAAAATTTTTGAGTATTTATTAACATGGCAGATTGTGGTGTATTAATTTCAAGTGTAAGTTTAAGCGGATTAACAACCGAAGTTACGTTTCTTCCTCAAACAGGAGGGACTTCCGTTGACTTAGGTAATCAAGTTTTTCCATTTAGTTATGTTGCAGATTATTATTACGGAACATATAATTGTTACGTTCCATTATATGCTTACACATATAGTATATCGATATTAGGACCAACACCAACACCAACACCAACACCAACTGAAACTTCTCCAACACCAACGGTAACATCAACTCCAACGGTGACTCCAACTAATACTCCAACTAATACAGGAACTCCAACTAATACTCCAAGTACAACTCCTACAAACACCACAACTAGTACACAAACACCAACAGTAACACCTACTAATACCTTAACTCCTACTAATACAGAAACGCCAACTAATACTCCAAATCAAACACAGACTCCAACTCAAACCGCAACTCCAACAGTAACTCCTTCAGGAGTTATATTATATGAATTTAGTTGTTTAAGTGGAGGAACAAGTCCATACGATGCGTGTAACGGTTCAGATAGCACCTCTATATATGGTGTAGAACAAATTTTTGACCAAAATAGTTATTTCTTTAATACGTCAAATGGCGGAATCATTGGAAATATTGCAGGATATTATAATTATTTAGGAGTTTTGGTTGAACTTGATTTGTCTGGTAATACAGTTGGATATTTCACCCTTTGTTCTTTATTACCAACAAGTACTCCAACTCCAACTAATACATCAACGCCAACTAACACTCCAACCAATACTGAAACGCCAACTAACACTCCGACTAATACTCAAACTCCAACCAACACACAAACTTCAACAAATACTCAAACTCCAACCAATACTCAAACTCCAACCAACACTCAAACTTCAACTAACACTCCAACTCAAACACAAACACCGTCAGGTCCTTTATGTAAAAGATATGCATTTTATGGCGGAACTACTGACACTCTTTTTGTTGGTAAAGATTGTAGTGGGTTTGATTATAGCTTCACAGTTCTTGGTGGCGACACAGATGTTACTTGTGTTAGTACTTATATAATTGTAAGTGGAGATGGATTTGTGACATACATAAATCCTTGTTAAGAAATAAAATAAGATTACTTTATAAAATTAGAGAAAATCGTAGTATTTATTAGATAAATAACATTTAAGATGGCATGTAGCAAATATACCTTAACAAATACAGGTTCCACAATTGTGAACTTTAATTATAGAAGATGTGATGACTCTCTTTGGGAGTATCAAGTTGAATTAAATCCAAATCAAACAAAGAATATTTGGGTAATTAACGGGACATATACAATTTCTCCTGTTTATACTAGTTCAGTTTCTTTGATTAATCAAGGAGCTTTCCCGCCAATTAGTGAAACCGCGACTCCAACACCAACTCCAAGTGTTACTCCAAGTAATACTCCAACAGGAACTGCTGCTGTGACTCCGACTCCAACTAATACTCAAACACCAACTAATACATCAACTCCTACAAATACACCAACAGGAACTGCTGCTGTGACTCCGACTCCAACTAATACAGGCACTGCCGCTGTAACTCCAACTCCAACTCCAAGTATTACACCAAGTCAAACACCAACAGATACACCATCATCAACATCAACTCCAACACCAACATTGTCTCGTATATTATTTAGTAGCGTTTATTCTGGTTCGACTAGTTTAAATGCTTGTGGAAATATTGGAGGTTCATTAATCAATGTGTATGGTAATAATTCTAGTTTTGATTTAGTAAACAATTTCAGTCTTAATATCGACGGGTCATCTCCTGCAGGAGCAGGATATTTGGAATATAACAACTACGTAGTTGAAATTCAATCTGATGGTGATGTAGTTGCATTTTCTTACACTCTTTGTCCTACTTTAACACCTACTCCAACAAATACACCTACAAATACACAAACTCCAACACATACACCATCGCCCACACCAACAAGAACTTATTATCAATATAGTTTAGGTACAGGTAGTACAGCAAACTTAGCTTGTATTGATTTCAGTGGAGCACCTAACACAATCTACGGAACTGTATCAGGAGGAATTGGTCCAAATGTTGGAGAATTCTTATACTACAACTCAGGTTTATCAACACCAGTTATAAATGGTTATTATTCAAATGGAACTGCGGTATATCTAGTTACAGGTGGTTCAGGTGAGATTACAGGTGTCGACCCATCAGGTTGTTAAAAATAATTAAAAATAATATATTTCAAAAAACCCTCTACTTTTGTGGAGGGTTTTTTATTTTTAATACAAAATAGACATTAATGAAAATATTCGTTCAAATTGCGTCTTACAGAGACCCACAGTTAATACCAACAATAAAAGACATGTTGGAAAACGCCAAGAAACCTAAAAATTTAGTATTCTCAATTGCAAGACAATTCGCAGAGGAAGACGGGTTTGATAACTTAGATGAATATAGAGACGACAAAAGATTTAAAATCTTAGACATTCCATATCAAGATGCAAAAGGAGTTTGTTGGGCAAGAAACCTAACACAACAACTTTATGATGGAGAATCATATACATTACAAATTGACTCTCACATGAGATTTGTTAAAGATTGGGATGATATCCTAATCAAGATGATAAAGGGTCTACAAAAGGATGGGTACAAGAAACCTCTACTTACGGGATATGTACCTTCCTTTGACCCTGATAACGAACCAGCAGGTAGAGCACAAGATGCTTGGAGAATGGCCTTTGATAGATTCATTCCTGAAGGTGCGGTATTCTTCTTACCTGAAACAATTCCAGGTTGGAGAGAAATGAAAAAACCTGTTACGTCAAGATTCTATTCAGCTCACTTCTGTTTTACATTAGGAGAGTTTTCAAAAGAAGTTCAACATAACCCTGAATACTACTTTCATGGTGAAGAGATTTCAATTGCAGCAAGAGCATACACATGGGGTTACGATTTATTCCACCCACACATTCCTGTAGTTTATCACGAGTACACTCGTAAAGGTAGAACAAAACAATGGGATGATGATAAAACTTGGGGTCAAAAAAATACTCACTCTCACTTAACAAATAGAAAATTATTTGGTATGGATGGTGAAACTCAAGTAGGCCATGATGGGCAATACGGATTTGGTACTGTTAGAACTCTAAGAGAATACGAGAAGTATTCAGGTTTATTATTTGAAAAAAGAGCGGTAGACAAACATTGTTTGGACAAACAATATCCACCAAGTCCTTATAATTTTGAAACTGAAGAGGATTGGAAAAATTCATTCTCAACTATATTCAAACATTGTATTGATATTGGATACTCACAAGTTACTGAAACTGATTATGATTTTTGGGTTGTTGCATTCCATAATGGTTCGGATGAAACATTATATAGAAAAGATGCCGACAAGAATGAAATTGCAGGATTTATGAGAGACCCTGACAAGTATTGTAAAGTTTGGAGAGAATTCCCAACAACAGAATTACCTTCTTACTGGGTAGTTTGGCCTCACTCAGAATCAAAAGGATGGTGTGATAGGATAACTGGCCAATTAAATCACAATGTTGTTAGTTAATGAAATTTAGTGAAATCCCTAAGTTTATTGTAAATTTGGATAGACGACCTGATAGGTTAGAAGAAATTACAAAGGAAATGAATTATCTCGGATGGGATTTTGAAAGATTTCCTGCGATAGATACTAATTCTTATATGGGTATAACCAAATCAACTTTTGAAATTATTAAGATTGCAAAAGAAAGAAGTTATCCTCGTGTAATGATTATTGAGGATGATTGTGGTGTTATGCCTTACGCAAAAGACCTACTTCAAAAAATAGAAGACACTTGTCCTGATTTAGAATTTGCAATGTTTAATTTAGGGCCAACTCAAAATAGAGATATTAATGTTAGTGATAAATGTAATTTATTATTAGATATGACTAATTTACCTGAAGCGGATGAAAACGCTCGTGGTATCTACGCAGCTAATATGGTTATATATGATGAATCTATCTACGATTCTATTTTTGATATTGCGTTAACAGCATTTACAAGTGGAGATTATTTTCACGCCTTAGATGATTATACTTTTAAATTTATAGTTCAGAAACATCAAAGTTACTGTCCAATTTTACCAATAGCACCACAGAAAGCTGGTTATTCAAACATATCTGAAGGTATGTATAGTAATTGGTACATGCAAACCTATAATTGGAATAGGTGGTGTCCAACTAAAATCCCTAGAGAATTTATGGACCAATATAAAGTTCAAGAAATGAAAGATAACGGGGAACATAAAGAATTTTATTATGTCAGTTAAATTTATAACATCAATTTACAGTGACCTATATGGTACTGAATTTGGAGGTAGACCAAATAGAGGAGGACATTATAGGTATAGTTTGTTGTCACTTTTAAAGATGACAGACGCGGATTTCCTATGTTACACTTCAGATAGAGAATTACCTTCATTAGAAGAGTTTTTTTATGTCGAATACTCAATTCCAAAAGACAAACTTAAGTTTCAGGTTTTTGATATTGGAAATACCAAATTTAAAGATTTGATTAATCAATATAAGAATATTGAGGAAACTAAAAATGGAGACAGATGTGTTGAGGTTCAATACAGTAAGTTTCATTGGTGGTGGAACGAAGATAAATCTTATGATTATTATTATTGGATTGATGCTGGATTATCCCATTGTGGATTGATTCCCCTAAAGTATCTAACAAATGAACATATTCAACAAAGATATTATGAAAGTAGTTTGTTTAATAATGATTTTTTAAAGAATCTTATTGAGGATACAAGTGATAAGTTTTTAATTTTAGGTAAAGAAAATGATAGAAACTATTGGTCGGGCACTGTTGATAGAAAATGGTATACTGAATACGATAGAAGTATTCATGTGATTGGTGGTATGTTTGGTGGACACAGAGATAAGTGGGATGAGGTTGTTAATTTATTTGAAGACTATGTTCAAAAAATAATAACTGAAGATAAGGGTATACCACATGAAGAACACGTTATGACTTTAATGTATTTTAACCATTTAGATTTATTTGTTAGAAAACATTTCGATATTTGGTGGTGTAGAGACAACGCACCTAGAGGAGTTGATGAGGAACTCTTCTTAAACAATAAAAGCTTCTATAGAATATTAGAAGAATTTAATAGAATTTATGAGTAATATAACATTAGTAACAGGTATTTGGGATATTGGAAGAGGTGAACTGACCGAAGGATGGTCAAGACCTTATCAACATTATTTAGATAAGTTTGAAAAACTTTTAGAGGTTGAAGAAAACTTAATAATCTTTGGAGACGAAGAATTAAAAGAATTTGTTTTTGAAAGAAGAAGTTCTAAAACCACTCAGTTTATTGTAAGACCATTAAGTTGGTTTACTAATTCAGAGTTTTTCCCAATGATTCAAAAAATAAGAACAAATCCAGAATGGTATAATCAAGTTGGTTGGTTAAAAGAATCTACTCAAGCAAGATTAGACAATTATAATCCATTGGTTATGTCTAAAGTTTTTTTATTACATGACGCCAAAATAATGGACCAATTTGATTCGGAATATATGTTTTGGATTGATGGTGGTTTAACGAATACAGTTCATCCAGGATACTTTACTCATGATAAAGTATTAAATAATTTATCAAAATATATTTCAAAATTTTCATTTGTTAGTTTTCCATACGGTGCTGAAACTGAAATACATGGATTTAATTATGGTAAATTAAATGCTCTTGCTGGTGCCAAGGTTACCAAAGTTTCCAGAGGAGGATTTTTTGGTGGACCAAAACATACAATAAGTGATATTAACGGAATTTATTACGGGTTACTTAAATCAACATTAGAAGATGGATACATGGGTACTGAAGAATCAATTTTCAGTATTATGGCTTATAAACATTCGGATATGATTAACTATTTTGAAATTGAATCAAATGGTTTAATCGGAACATTTTTTGAAAATTTAAAAAACGATGAGCTCAAAGTTAAAAGTGAAAATACAGAAAAAGTTATCAATACTTTGGACCCAAACAAAGTTGGATTGTATGTTATTACATTCAATAGTCCAAAACAATTTAGAACTCTTATTGATTCTATGTTGGCATATGATAAGGACTACATACTAAAAACTAAAAAGTTTTTGTTAGATAATTCAAGTGATTTGTCAACTACCGAGGAATACTCGGTAATTTGTAAAGAATTTGATTTTGAACATATTAAAAAAGATAATTTAGGTATATGTGGTGGTAGACAATGGATTGCCGAACATTTTGATAAAACTGATTTAGATTATTATTTATTCTTTGAGGACGATATGTTCTTCTTTCCAAATGAAGGGACATCTTGTAGGAATGGATTCAATCGATATGTTTCCAATTTATATACAAAGTCTTTAGAAATTATTAAGAAAGAAAATTTTGATTTTTTAAAGATGAATTATTCTGAGTTTTATGGAGACAATGGAACTCAGTGGGCTTGGTACAATGTTCCTCAACATGTAAGAGATGAGTTTTGGCCAGGTAAACCAAGACTTCCAGAAATGGGACTTGACCCTAATGCTCCAAAAACAGAATTCAATGCTGTGTTATCCCACAAGGGTGTTCCATATGCAGTTGGTGACGTTTATTATTGTAACTGGCCTCAGATTGTTAGTAGACCAGGAAATAAAAAAATGTTCTTAGATACAACATGGGCACATCCGTTTGAACAAACATGGATGAGTCATATGTATCAGTTAGTTAAAAAAGATGAGTTGTACCCTGGGTTGTTACTTATGACACCAACAGAACACGATAGATTCGAACATTATAACAGAGAGCTGCGTAAAGAATCATAACAGTATATTTATTGTTATGGAATTTTATATAAAAAAGAATGCAACTTTACCTGTATTAAAAATGCAGGTTGTAAAAGACGGAAGGTCAGGTTATTTGCAACTTATGCAAGACTTGGAGGTTTCTACTATATTTTTCACTATGGTTGAGGTAGAAACTGGAATTCCTAAAATTGTTTCTGCTCCTGCTGAAATTGTAAATTTAATTTTACCTGAAGGTGCTGACCCCGAGTATTACATTTATTTTAAATTTACTGCAAGAGATACAAATACTCCTGGTAGATACCAAGGTCAATTTTTAATTAAAAACGACGAAGGGAATTTAATTCTACCAATCAGAGAGGAACTTTATATTAATATCCAAGATAGTTTTATTTCAGAAACTGCTTGTTGTTAATTTGATTAACCAATTTAATTTTCTATATTTATGTAAGATGAGTAAGGTGAACTTCACAATATTGTGATTGCCAATAAACCACTCGTATATTACATATGTTTACAGACCAAGATATTGAATCGTTCCTACATGGAAACGACCCCGAAGAATTTATAGTCGCTATCGAATACGACTATCGCGAGAACTGCATTTACAAAATCAAAGAAATCCCTGGTAAAGGAAAGGAAATCCGAAAAGACACATTCACACCGTTTGCGTGGGTTGGTGACTTGCGTGAGATTAACTTTTACAATGGTTCAAAAGCAGCTCAGAAAGATGCCATGACCAAACATGGTATCATGATTGAAAAGTTAGAAACCCATAGTAATGAAAGATTACAAAAGGGTATGACTTTCATGGTTAAATCCTTAAAAGGTTACAGAGAACTAATCCAATTCTTTAGAGAAGGTGGATGTGACCCATGGGGTGATAAGACTAAAGATAAAGTGATGGTTCTACCTCCTGTAGAACAATATTTAATTTCAAAAGAAAAAAGACTATTCAAAGGTTTTGAAAACTATGAAGAGGTTACCCGTCTTGTATTTGACTTAGAAACGACTGCACTTGAACCTAAGGACGGTCGTATCTTCATGATTGGAATTAAAACCAATAAAGGTTACCACAGAGTAATCGAATGTATGGATGAATCTGAAGAGAGAAATGCCATCATAGAATTCTTCAAGGTAATCAATGAACTTAAGCCAAGTATTATTGGTGGATATAATTCAGCGAACTTCGACTGGCATTGGATATTCGAAAGATGTAGAATCTTAGGTATCGACCCAAAGAAGATTTGTAAATCATTACACCCTGAACATTCTTTCACAAGAAAAGATAGTATGTTGAAACTTGCCAATGAGGTTGAGAATTTTACTCAAACTTCTATTTGGGGTTACAATGTAATTGATATTATTCATGCCGTTCGTAGAGCTCAGGCGATTAACTCGAGTATTAAAGCCGCGGGTTTGAAATACATTACACAATACATTAATGCCGAAGCTCCTGACCGTGTATATATTGACCATTCAGATATTGGACCATTCTATACAAAGAAAGAAAATTATTGGTTAAACATTCAGAATGGTAAGTATAAGAAAGTCGGTGTTGATTCTAAGATTGATGACGCTTGTTCTAAACGTTCAGATGTTTATAATCAGATTGCGGGTGACAAGTTAGTTGAGATGTATCTTGACGATGACTTAGATGAAACCCTTAAGGTAGACCAAGAGTTCAACCAAGGTTCGTTCTTGTTGGCTGCGATGATTCCAACAACTTATGAAAGAGTATCTACTATGGGTACTGCAACATTATGGAAAATGTTAATGTTAGCATGGTCTTATAAACACGGACTTGCAATACCTGCCAAAGAATCCAAGACAGACTTCGTAGGAGGTCTTTCTCGACTACTTAAAGTTGGTTATAGTAAGAACGTACTTAAGCTCGATTTCTCGTCTCTATACCCCTCTATTCAATTAGTACATGATGTATTTCCTGATTGTGATGTAACAGGTGCGATGAAAGGAATGTTAAGTTATTTCCGTAACACTCGTATCAAATACAAACAACTTGCCGAAGAGTTTTATAATGTTGACCGTAAGAAGTCTGAATCATATGGTAATAAACAATTGCCAATTAAAATTTTCATTAACTCGATGTTCGGTGCTTTATCAGCTCCTCAGGTTTATGCTTGGGGTGACATGTATATGGGGGAACAAATCACTTGTACAGGTAGACAATACCTTCGTCAAATGATTAGATTCTTTATGACTAAAGGTTATGTTCCATTGGTAATGGATACGGATGGTGTGAACTTTTCTACTCCTGATGAGGCGAACGACAGAGTTTATGTTGGACGTGGATTGAATTGGAAGGTTAAAGAGGGTAAAGAATATTACGGGCCTGAAGCTGACGTTGCTGAATACAATGATATCTTCATGAGAGGTGAGATGGCTCTTGACACCGATGGGGTATGGCCATCTTGTATTAACTTGGCTCGTAAGAATTATGCTGTTATGGATTCCAAAGGTAAAATTAAGTTAACGGGTAATAGTATTAAGTCAAAAAAACTTCCATTATATATTGAGGCGTTTTTAGATAAGGGTATTAAAATGTTATTACAAGGTAATGGTAAGGCCTTCGTTGAATATTATTATGAATACCTTCAAATCATATTTGATAAAAAAATTCCATTGAGTAAGATTGCCCAAAGAGCTAAAGTTAAATTAAGTCTTGATGATTATAATAAAAGGTTAACTACAAAGACTAAATCTGGTAACAGTATGAGTAGAATGGCTCACATGGAATTGGCATTAAAAAATAATTTAAATGTGAATTTAGGTGATGTTATTTTGTACGTTAACAACGGAACTAAATCATCTCAGGGTGATGTTCAAAAGATGACCGTAAAACAAATTAAAGATACGAATGCTTATAACTCCCTTATGAATCCTAAGTCAAAACCTATAACTGATGGTGTTATGGTAAACTGTTATATGTTGGATAAAGATATATTGGATAACGACCCTGACTTAACTGGTGATTATAATGTACCAAGAGCGATTGCAACGTTCAATAAAAGAATTGAACCTTTGATGGTTGTATTTAAAGACGAAGTTAGAAATGGTTTAATTGTTGATAACCCTCAAGATAGAGGAATCTTTACAACAACTCAGTGTGAACTTATTAATGGACACCCATTGGATGAGGGTTCTCAAGATAAGTTACAAGAAGATGTCTTAGATATAACTGAACAAGAATTAAACTATTGGGAAAGACGAGGTCTTAAGCCAGATTATATGTATGATTTAGCCGAGGAAGGTTGGGAAGAAAAATTAGGATTGCTTCAAACCGTCTGAAGATAGGATATACCAATTTCCACTCATAAATCTAAATTCAATACAAGCATACTTATCAGCAACTATTTCATCATAGTCTTCATCGATTTTACCGATGTCTGGTTTGATTGTAAGTCTTGTCATTGATTTAACCACAATATGGTCTGTTGTTTTAGAATTTAAAATAACTGTAGATTCAGAAACATCTTTAATTACAATACAAGACTCTCCGTTTGTTGTATAATCTTTTTCAGATACTATAGAAATTTCTGAGGTGTCTACGACAAACCCATTGATTACTTTTCTTGATGGTATTGTTTTTAGTATTGCCATAAAATTAAATTACATATATTTGACGAGGCATTGCTCTGAACTTCATTTGTTTGTTCAAGTTTTCTGCAATTAATGCTTCTCGTTCCATTACTTTATCGGGTCTCATTCTTGTCAACCATCCTTCAGCTCCTGTTAGTTCATCTATTAATTTGGTCTTTTCGTCTTTAGCCTCAGTAAGTAAACTCTGATAATCCATTACGATTTCAGAATCAGGTGTTTTTAAGTTACCACTATACTTACCTCTAACTCTTGCCAAAGTTTCTTTACAATAGGCAGTAAACCATCTTCTCACCCATTGTTGACCAGGAACGTTTAAGTCCTCCCAACTAAGAGATTCGATTGGAACATCTGTCGGTAATTTAATAATATCAGGATTGTTTTTGAGACAATCGGCTCTACTATCGGGTTCAACATCATAATACCAATACCATACGGCTTTACCAACGTATTGACTATAACTTGACCAATTAAATTTACCACCAGGGGTATTCATTAAGTGAATTAACTTTTTACCATCAGGTAAACCTGTAATTCTATAAGTCATCGAACCACCTAAAATTCTATTAAGAATATTGGCTTCTTGCATTCTGATTAAATAATCAAAACCTGACATCATAAAATAAGAACCTTGATTACCCATTTGAGCAAATCCAGCTTGGTCGGCACCTAATCCGATACCACCAAAACCACCAGCCATTCCACCAATTCCAAACGCAGTCCAAGGTTGGTCACTAAACCATAATAGTTCATTAACTTCTCTACCCGCAGGAATTTCATATGTTTGAACATTCTTCTCAAGAACGAAATAATCTTTCTTTAAAACCCAAGGACCTTCAGTTTGAAGACCTACAATTTTAGAATATGCGTAACTAAACTGTTGTTCAAAATCCATAGTTCTTGTAACTAACGCTCTTGCAACAGACCTTTCATTCATATTCAAGTTAACTAAGTTAACCCATTGAGAATCAATTAACCATTGTAGGATATACTCTTCGTAATCCCCAATTGCTAATTCCATTAACGAATCCATCATCTCATCTTCAAGTTCAACACTTCTTAGTGGTGCACCTAACTGATGTTTGATTCTCGTATATATCCTACTTCTTTCTGGTTCTGGTAATACTGCCATGTCAATAAATATCTTAACTATTCTATTTTATGAATTAATGAACTCTCATTAAACACATATTGATTATGATTTTTAATCGGGTTGTTTTCAAAAATCAAAATTTCGTTTGATTTTGTATTAATAAATATCAACCAATCAACGTCGTACGGTTTAACATTTCCTGTATCTTTTACAGTAATTTTCCCATCTTCTTTTATTATTCTTGAAAATGGTTTAACCTGAGCGGTATATTTTGTTTCATTTAAAGTAATTGTTAAATCAACACCAAGGAGAGCATCGGTTTTTTGACCATGTCCTCCAGTCTTTTCAAGTTTTGCGGAATCCCCAAAATATTTTTCAATTTTAATTAAAACATCATCTTCAGATTTTTGTCCTCTATCCCACAATTTTTTTAACACTTTAATTATGTTAATAAACTCCTCGTTGTTTTTTGTGAATATTTCTGTTTTGAAATGATACAACGCATTCATTAATCTGTTAATTTCTTTAATGGTTCTATTTTCTTTTTTAGAAAAATTAAATTTCTTTTCAGGTCTACCTATTTTTTCAATTTGAGTATTAATTGCTTTGGTTAATAAACAAAACGTGTTGAAGTTTGTGTTTAGGTTATTTAAAATAGACCTTCCTTCTTTAGACTCTAATCCATAAAACCCTGACATTTCTTTATTTGTACTATCAACCCAAAATTGACTAAACACTTCTTTTAAAGCATTAGTTACTCCGTCTTGGTATATTCTCTTAATGTTTGAATTATTAATAAGTTCTCTGTAGAATTGAACTTCCTTGGCGTCACAGAACTTCGCCTCTTTAGATTCTGTAATCAACTTCTCTAACTTAACGGATTCTACTAATTTAGTTTCCGTTTTCATTTCGTATAACTTGGAAACAAATTCCCAATTTACAACTTTCCAAAAGTTAACAATATATTCGTCTCTCTTGTTTCTATACTTTAAGTAATAAGCGTGTTCCCATAAGTCTAATCCTAATATTGGAAACCCACCACCTTCAATCACATTCATTAAAGGATTGTCTTGATTTGGAGTCGACATAATCTTTAATGTGTTCTTGGCAGTAAGGACTAACCATACCCACCCTGAACCGAATCTATCTTTGGCAACAGTATCAAATTGTTTCTTGAACGCAGTGAAACTTCCGAATTGTTTTGTGATTTTTTTAAGTAATTCTCCTTCTAATTTCTTTGGAGTTGGTGTTAACATATTCCAAAACAATGCGTGGTTAAATGCTCCTCCTGCGTTGTTTCTTATTGTCTTATCAAAACGACTTATTGTTTTGATTATTTGTTCTAACTCTAAATCCCCGTATTTCTTTTTATTTAAAGCGTCATTCAATTTATCCACATATCCCTTATAATGTTTGTTATAGTGAAAGTTCATTGTCTCGGGGTCAATAAACTGTTTCAGGGCTGAGTAAGAATAGGGTAATTTTTCTATTCCTATTTTTTTCATTTCGTTAATCAACAACTCTTTTTCTTTTGTGATGTGGTTTTCAAGTATTTGTGTTTCGAGTTGTTGGATTTTCTCTTCTATTTTTTTCATATTTTTGGATTATCCATTTCATATAAATAATCCAGATTTTCTTTAACGACGCATTTCATTAATTCTCTTCAAAATTTCTTCGGCAGCATCGGCCGTATTTTGATTGTCCCCCATAACTGTGGCAATCACTTGTTTTTTATTGTTTAATATGTCGTAGATAATTCCTTCGATTGTGTTTTCGAATATGGGGTAATAAACTAATACATTGTTTTTTTGACCGTATCTATAAGCTCGGTCTTCTGCTTGGGCGTGGTCGGATGGTAAAAATGATAGGTCGTTCATAATAACCGCTTCAGCTGCCGTTAAAGTTATACCAACCCCAGCGGCTTTTATATTACCGACAAGTATTTTTATTTTATCGTTTTCTTGGAAACTGTCTACACTGTGTTGTCTTTCAGGTTTAGACATTGAGCCGTTTATTTTAACTGCGGATTTACCAAAATGTTCGCAAATTTTATTAAGTGAATCTGTAAAGTTACAGAAGATAATTACTTTTTTCCCTTGTTCAACAATGTTTTCTGCAAGTTCTATTGTCTGTGAAACTTTTTCATCTGCGATAACCTGACGTATCTTTGTTAACTTGGTGAATTGAACTGTAAGAGATTTTGATTCCTCTGGATTTTTGTCATACCAATCGTAATATTCTCCCATAATCTCCTCATACATTTTAGACTTTAATCTAAGATATACTGGTGTGATTATTTTGTCAGGAAGGTCAAGTACGTTTTCTTTAAGTCTTCTTAATGTAAGACCTGCGGTTCTGTCTCTTAATTCCTCAAGATTAGACGCCCCCATAACATTCCACACCTTTCTGCCTCCGACGTTGAATTGGTATCCCTGACAGTATCTGATAGCATACGCCATCCAATTCTTCGCAACAGGGGATTCAATCAAACTTAATAAGTTGAAGTAATCAATTGGTCGAGAGGTCATCGGAGTACCCGTCAATAACCAAAGTCGGTCCACCTTCTTAACAAGGTCGTTAATTAGTTTTGTTCTTTGGGCTGTAGCGTTTTTAATATAGTGCGCTTCATCAACGACCACCAAATCAAAATTGGCATCAAGAATTTGCGATTCACCTTTCTTTTTTGTATCATGGAAATTTTTTATAATATCATAATTTATTATTACAAAGTCAGCATCCGTACTAAAGTTTTTACCTTCAGCAATATAAACTGCCTTATCTGAATAGTTTTCAATCTCTCTTTTCCAGTTAATTTTTAAAGTTGCTGGACAAATAATTAATACTTTCTTGGACCCTGATTCTAATGCCGCTATAATAGTAGAAGTAGTCTTTCCAAGACCCATATCATCTGCAAGTATGAATTTTTTATTTTCAACCAATTTTTGAATAGATTCTTTTTGATGTTCAAGAGGAGGACGGTGAGAATATTTTTCATAGTTTATTACAACGTTTTTAACCGTGTTGTCTTTTATGATTGCCGCTTTGGGCAACCAAAAATCATGTAGTTGTTCCGATTCGGTTATCTTACCCCAAATGTGAAACGCTTTTTCTTTATCTGCCAATAACTTTTCTACCCAAATTTTTTCAGGTATTTCGGTCATAAGTTTATCGTCAGCAAGTTTCTGTGCGAAATATGCGTCAAGTATTACCCATTTTTTTGCAACCTTTGGTTGTTTGTTATGGTTATTAATAATATACTCAGCCTGACTCCTTGTAGGGTAAAACCTCCTATTTATTTGAGACTTTCTTTTAAGTTCAATAAGGTAGTTATTTCCTCCTTCATAAACCTCCAAGAGAGACAATGCCTTTGATTCTAAACTAGCGTCCATTAATTGGAAAATTATTTGGCTTAAATATAGTTAATCTTTGAGTATTTATCAATATATGCAAAAGTTAGTCCCAATTACAAGATTAGGTAAGTTCTTTGGAGCTGAAGACTATTCACTCGACATCGGTATGGGTGAGGAGTGGTTGCTTGGTGATATGAACTTTACTATTGTTCTCTATCGAGTAGATAGACAAAAAACAAAAGTAGATGATGTTTATGGTGAGGTACTTGAAGATGGAATCCAATTTTTAGCTCCTGTTGAATTGCAAGGTTTGGTTCAGGTGATGACTCCTGCAAGTAAAAACTATGGTAATTCAAAAATTGAACTACAAGAGCCTGGTAATATGAAGTTCTCTATTTACCAAAAGACTCTTGATGATTTGGAAGTTGAAATATTTCAAGGTGATTATATTGGATATTATGAATCTGAAGATAGGGTTAGATATTATGTAGTGTCTGATGATGGATATGTTAGGTCAGACAATAAACACACTTACGGTGGATACAAACCTTTTTATAGAAGTGTTGTTGCCACTTATGTTAGTGAAAATGAATTTAGAGGAATTTAATAATGCCATTACCAAAACAAGTTAAACCAACATTGCCGTTAGTTCCTAAAAAAACTTTGTCTGCTCGTAGGGAGCAGTTGTTGGAATATATCAACAAAGATGGAACTTATTTACCTAAGTCAGTATTACATGCCGACTTGGATAGGGGTATGCTTGATTTTGTTAAAGGAGATTTAGAAGTTGTAACCGCAGGTAAAGTGGTACCTATGGTTGATATTATTATTACAACTCAAAACTGGACACAATATGTTGAGACTGCTTTATTTGTTGATTTAGATTATAACCCTTCACCACCATTCATTACAGTGGTAAGAAGTCCTGAAGTTAAATTTGGAACTAATCCTGCTCTTCAATATACAATACCTAATAGAAAACAATTTTATTATGCATCTGTTCCAACTTGGAATGGTAACGAACAAGGTATGGACATATACACAATACCACAGCCAGTGCCTGTAGATATTAACTACAGTGTAAAAATTATTTGTAATAGAATGAGGGAGCTTAACGAATTAAATAAAATTGTTATGCAAAAATTCTCATCAAGACAGGCGTACACTTTTATCAAAGGGCAATATGTTCCAATCATATTAAACAATATTTCTGACGAGTCTCAAATGAGTTTGGACTCAAGAAAATATTATGTTCAATCATATGACTTCACAATGTTAGGATATCTTATTGATGAAGATGAGTTTGAAGTTAAACCTGCAATTGCAAGAGTTTCTCAAATTATGGAGATTGATACTTCAAGTTTTAAACAAAGAAGAAATAAAAGTCCTAAAAACCCTGACGAATTTTTATCTAACTTTTATTATGTTGTTGGTAACAATACATTAAGTGATGTGGTTGCTTATACTGCAAATTTAACTTGGGCTAATTCAATCAACGTTGAATCATATGATGTTTATATTAACGGAGACTATTATGGTACCGATGTTCAGAAGATTCAAATAACAACTAATGATGTTTTAAGAATACAAGTTGTTAAACAAGATGACTCTTTAGAAGCAAACATTAAGTTTGATAATATCTTAGTTTAATTTTTCTCCGTAGATATCTTTTTTTTCTTTACACTTCTCAAGTATCAAATTTTCTAAAAATTTATAAATCTTCATTCCACGATTCTCACAGTACTTTTTTAATATCTCGTGTACTTCAGGGTCTATTTTAATGTTCTTTATTTCCTTCTTAGTTTTCATAGGCAGAAAAAAGGCAGAATTTATTCATACCGTTTACAAATACATATTCAAAAGTCAAGTTTTTTGTAGTAGTAACGAATATTTATCATTAAAATAAATCTGCAATAGAATTAAATTAAATAATGGCAACAGCACAAGCAAATCAAAAAGTTTTTGTATCACCTGGAGTATACACATCTGAAACGGACCTTTCGTTCGTAGCACAGAGTGTCGGTGTTACTACCTTAGGTTTAGTAGGGGAAACAATAAAGGGCCCTGCATTCGAACCTGTTTTTATAACTAACTACGACGAGTTCCAAGCTTATTTTGGCGGAACGGAACCAGTAAAATTTGTAAACACACAAATCCCAAAATATGAAGCGGCATACATTGCCAAGTCATACTTACAACAGTCTAACCAATTGTTTGTTACAAGAGTATTAGGTTTGTCGGGATACGACGCGGGTCCTTCTTGGAGTATTAGAGTTACTGCCAATGTCGACCCATTAACTATAGGTATAATACCTCCAACAGGAGGAACCGCATTTACTTCTGTATTTACAGGAGCTAGTTCGGGTAGTACTGTTACTATGTTAAGTGGATTACCTACAGACATTCAAAATAACCTAAATATACAATATAGATTATCTGATGGTAGTACATCTACATATCAAGATGATTTTAATTCTAATTTAGGATTTATAATCGATAACCCATCGTATTCCGCAACAACTGTTGCATTCTACGGAGCGGTACCATCAACAACTTATTGGGGATTAGTTAGTCAATACTCAAAACAATTAAATGTGTTTGGGTCAAGTTCAAACAATCTTGATACTAATGATTTAAGTGCAGATTTAAACGACCCTTGGTATTATGCAACGTTTGATAATGACGCTAATATTAATAACGACTACGCAGGTTATTCATTCTATTATACTGTAACGTCTTTAACAACAACTGACGGTGGAGCAACTTATACAGGAACTATTGAAGGAGATGTATTCAACTTCTCAGGTACTGCTTATAGTGAATATAACAACATGGTTGTAGCAACTTTACGTTCAAGAGGTATTTCATTATATTCAAACAACGCAGACCTTGGTCAACACGGTCCTATATACGAAGTAAGTGGATTAACTGATGTTAATTTAGTTGCAACAGGACAATATTCAGGTATTACAAATTCACCATATGAAGGATTCTTACTTTCAGGTATTACTAAAGATTCTGATACTTTCTCTTTTGAAACTTCATTATCTGCGGCGTCTCCTAAGTTTATAACTAAAGTGTTAGGTGTTGATAATTTTGGAAAATCAAGAAATGAGGTTCCATTATATGTTGAAGAAATTTATCCAGGTTCTTTAAACTATGCATATAACCAAGGTTATATTAAAGGTATTAATCCTGAGTTAGTTGCGTTAGAAGATGCAAGAAGCGAAAATACACAATCAATCGCTTATAAAGTTGAAAAATATCAATCACCTGAAACTCCGTTCTTAGTATCTGAGTTAAGAGGTAATAAAGTTTATAGATTATTTAAATTCATTTCAATTTCTGATGGTGACGCAGCTAACACAGAAGTTAAAGTTTCAATTGCAAACTTATCATTTAACAATATGACATTTGACGTATTAGTTAGAAACTTCTTTGATACAGACGCTAATCCTGTTGTAATTGAGAAATTCACAAATTGTAATATGGACCCAGCTTCAAACAACTTTGTTGCTAAGAAAATTGGTTCATCTAACGGTGAATTTGCTTTAATTTCAAGATATATAATGATTGAATTAGCTGATGAGGCTCCAATAGATGCAATCCCTTGTGGATTCTACGGGTACACTCAAAGAGAATATGAATCAACGGCTAACATTTCACCAGTACCTAAATTCAAAACTAAATATTATTATCCAGGTGAGGTTGTATTCAACCCTCCATTTGGTTCAACAACAAACGCAACTGAATCTGCAGGTGATATTGTTAGAAGAGCTTACTTAGGTTTCTCTTCTCAATTTGGTATTGACGATGCATTCTTACAATTTAAAGGTAGACAAAATCCTCCTAACTGGGTTAGTTCAGCGTTACCTGTAGCAGGTGAACCTTGGAACTACTTAAGTAAAGGATTCCACATGGACTCAGGAGCGACTGTAGTTACAATAGCTAACTCATTCCAAACAAGTGGTGAAACTGCTTTCGAGTGTGGAGTCGCTGATTTCAGATTTGACCCTGAAACTCAAGAAAACCCTTACTACTTTATATACTCAAGAAAATATACAATATGTTTTGCGGGTGGATTTGACGGATGGGATGTTTATAGAGAATATAGAACTAACCAAGATAGATTCCAATTAGGAGCGACAGGTTACTTAGCAGGAGCTTCGTCTTCTACAAGATACCCAACAGCAACAGGTGACGGTTTATTCAAGAGAATTGTTATACAAAACAATACTCAAGATTTTGCAAACACCGACTACTACGCTTACTTACTTGGTATATTAACATTCGCTAACCCTGAAGCTACAAACATTAACATATTTGCAACTTCAAGTATTGATTATGTTAATAACTCAAATCTTGTTGAGGAAGCAATTCAAATGGTTCAATACGCAAGAGCTGACTCTGTTTATATCGCAACAACTCCTGACTACTTAATGTACACTCCAGACGGAACTAACTCTTTAGATGTTATTTATCCACAAGAGGCAGTTGACAACTTAGATAATACAGGAATTGACTCAAACTATACAGCAACTTACTACCCATGGATTTTAGTAAGAGATACTGTTAATAATACACAAATCTACTTACCTCCAACAGGTGAGGTTGTAAGAAACTTAGCATTGACAGATAACATTGCATTCCCTTGGTTCGCATCAGCGGGTTACACAAGAGGTCTTGTAAATTCAATCAAGGCGAGAGTTAAGTTGACTCAAGAAGATAGAGATACTCTTTATCAAGGTAGAATCAACCCAATCGCAACATTCGCAGACGTTGGTACAGTAATTTGGGGTAACAAAACATTACAAGTAGCTGATTCAGCATTGAACAGATTGAACGTAAGAAGATTGTTATTACAAGCTCGTAAATTAATTTCAGCGGTAGCGGTAAGATTATTGTTCGAACAAAACGACCAAATCGTTAGACAACAATTCTTGGATAGTGTTAACCCTATTTTAGATTCAATCAGAAGAGACAGAGGTTTATACGATTTCCGTGTAACAGTTTCTTCAACACCTGAAGACTTAGATAGAAACACTTTAACAGGTAAAATCTACTTAAAACCTACGAAGGCGTTAGAATTCATCGACATTGAATTCTTCATCACTCCAACAGGAGCTTCGTTTGAAAATATCTAATAAAAATTATGGGGGGAGTTAAATCCCCCCTTTAGCCAAATGAGAGAAAAATTAATAGAGGGGTTTAAGGATAAGGGTTCACCAGACATGAAATATTATGCATTTGATTGGGACGATAATATTGTACACATGCCAACAAAAATCATTGTTAAAACAGAAGACGGTGATGAAGTAGGTATGTCAACTGATGACTTTGCGGAACATAGACACCATTTAGGTAAGGAACCTTTTGAATATAAAGGTGAGAAAATTGTTGGTTTTGCTAACGACCCATTTAGAAACTTTAGAACTGAGGGAGACAAAGATTTTTTAATCGACTCAATGAGAGCCAAAGAAGGACCAGCATTTGATGATTTTAGAGAAGCAATTAATAATGGTTCAATATTTTCAATTATTACTGCAAGAGGACATAATCCAAATACTTTAAAGCAAGCCGTTTATAACTACATCATAAATGATTATAATGGGATAAATAAAGAAGAACTTCTTAAAAATCTTAAAAAATATAGGTCGTTTACTGATGAGGATGAAATGAGTGATGATGAACTAATCAAGTCATATTTAGAACTTAATAAGTACCACCCCGTTTCTTTTGGTGATGAAAAAGGAGCCCAAAATCCTGAAGAGGCGAAGGTCCGTGCAATGGATGATTTTGTAAGTTATATTAAAGGAATGGCTGCAGTATTAAACAAAAAGGCTTTTTTAAAGAATGATGTTAATAATAACTTTATTCCTAAAGAACCATCTATAGGCTTTTCAGACGATGACCCAAAGAATATAGAAGTAATGAAAAAACATTTTAAAGATAAACCAGATAATATAGTAAGAACATATTCTACAACTGGAGGCATTAAAAAAGAAGTCTAGTTAAGAATACAATTTTTAAAAATTTAAGTAAATAGAAAAATTTTTGAAACAGGATATATTTATCGTTATAAACATAGAAACAAAATTTAAATAATATGGCTGATTTACTGATGAAAATGCCGATTCCTTATGAACCGAAACGTCAAAACCGATTCATTTTAAGGTTTCCATCGAGTTTAGGAATTAATGAGTGGTTTGTAGAATCTGCATCTAGACCGCATATCACAATCGCAGCAACGGAAATTCCGTTTTTGAACACCTCAACTTATGTTGCAGGTAGATTCAACTGGCAAACAATTAACGTAGTCTTTAGAGACCCAATTGGCCCATCTGCGTCACAAGCTCTTATGGAGTGGGTACGTTTACATGCGGAATCAGTAACAGGCCGTATGGGATACGCTGCAGGTTATAAGAAAGATATTGACCTTGAGATGTTGGACCCAACAGGAGTTGTTGTTGAGAAATGGATTCTTTATGGAACATTCTTGACAGATGTTAACTTCAACGCATTGGCCTACAATACAGATGCTTTAGCGACAATCGCAGCAACTTTAAGAATGGATAGATGTGTGTTAGTTTACTAATACTATTTATAAAAAATTTAGAACTATTATATTTAACCGTAAAGCACATAAACTTTACGGTTAATTTTTTATATGGATAATCAATCAAAAGAATACGGACAGGCAAATTTCTCCCTTCCTCATGACGTGGTGCCATTACCATCTCAAGGTATATTCTACAAAAACAAAAAGAAATCAGTCAAAGTCGGTTATTTAACTGCCAATGATGAAAACTTACTAATGGCTGGTGGTGAAGATATGACACCAAATCTTTTAAGAACTAAAATTTACGAACCAGACTTACGAGTTGAGGAGATGTTAGAAGGTGATGTTGAAGCTATCTTAATCTTTTTAAGAAACACGGCGTTTGGTCCTGAAATGGAAGTTACATTAACTGACCCAACAACAAGAAAATCATTTAAGACAACTGTATCATTAGAACAATTATCAATTTTACAAGGACAAACACCAAATGAAGATGGTACGTTTATTACAACTTTACCAAAATCACAAACAACGGTTAAGTTAAAACCAATGACTTATGGTGAAATTTTAGAAAACCAAAGAATTGCTGATTCATACCCTGTAGGTAGAGTGGCCCCAAAGATTACATTAAGACTTCAAAAAGAAATTGTTGAAGCAAACGGTTCAACCGATAAAGGCGAAATCGCCAAATTTATAGAGCAGATGCCAATTGCTGATTCAAAATTCATAAGAAACTTTATGAGTGAGAATGAGCCAAGATTGGATATGACAAGAGTAGTAATGACCCCATCAGGAGATAGATTGACAGTTAATGTCGGTTTTGGGGTGGACTTTTTTCGTCCTTTCTTCTGATTATAGGAAAAGTCAGCTCGATGAGTATTACTATTTATCGACACTATTAAACATATCGTATCAAGATTTTCTAATTATGCCACTCTTTATGAGAAAGTATTTATTAGATAAATGGATTGAAGACAATAAAAAGGACTGAAAAATCAGTCCTTTTGTATTTATATAATATCTAACAGAATAAAATTATGGCAGACGAAACCCAAAAGACCCCAGGACAAATTGCAGATGAAATAAAAAATGCGGCAACTTTAAATGCTGCCGATTTTGTTGACGCGTTTGAAAGAGTTGGTTCGGTTGCTCGTGAAGTTAATAATACGTTTGGTCAGAGTAGAGAACGAATTAATGAAGTTAAAGTTGCTCTTACAGATGCTCTTCCTAATGTTGTTAGATTAGGTGGAGATTTAGGTGCTGTTGGTGAAACTATTGGTCAAATTGCAGAAGCCTCAAGAAGAAACGTTGTTGCAAATACTGAAGATGTTCAGAAGTTATATGCCAGTACTAAAGTAATTGGTGGAAGTGTTAAAGAAATTGCAGATGGATTTTTAAATGTTGGTGTTGGAATTGAACAAGTTGGTAAACAATTAGAAGATTCAGTTAACTATGTTCGTAGTATAGGTGGAAACACCAAACAAGTGATGGCGGACGTTAGAAGTAACATGGAACAAATGAATCGTTACCAATTTGAGGGAGGGGTTCAAGGTTTAACCAAAATGGCGGCTCAAGCTTCAATGTTGAGGTTTGATATGGGGGAAACGTTTAGACTTGCGGATAAAGTATTAAATCCTGAAGGTGCTATTGAAGTAGCCGCGGCTTTTCAAAGATTAGGCGTTAGTGCAGGAGCTCTTGCAGACCCATTCCAATTAATGAACCAATCTATCAATGACCCATCAGGGCTTCAAAATAGTTTGGCAGATGTTGCAAAACAATTTACCTATTTTGACGAAAAAACAAAAACTTTCAAGATTAACCCACAAGGTGTGTTAACTCTTAGAGAGATGGAGCAACAAACTGGTGTTAGTGCTAAAGAGATGAGTAAAATGGGACTAGCCGCGGCTGAATTAGACCAAAGACTTTCATCTATTAACGCTGCAGGACTTAAACTTGGAAGTGAAGAAGACAAACAATATTTGGCAAACATTGCTAAAATGGGTGAAGGTGGACAGTATGAAGTTAAACTTACAAATGAAAAAGGAGAATTAGAAACAAGAAAACTTTCTGAACTTACTCAAGACGAATTTGATAAGTTAATTAAAGAACAAAAAGAAGGTCCTAAAACAATGGAAGAGATTGCAAAATCTCAAATGACTATTAGCGCGGATATTGCTGGTAATGTTTCGGCAATTAAGTCTGCAGTTTTAGGGGGAGCGGTAACACAAAAAGATGTCTTAACTGGTTCAGAAGCTATTAGAAAATTATCTTCAAGTTTAACGGGAGCATTATCTAAAAACTTTAGTTCTCCACAAAAAGTTAGAGATACACTTACCGATTCTTTTGACGACGTAAAATCATTATTTAAAGATATTGCAAATAAAGACGTTTCAACAACAGACGCGTTATCAAATTATTTAACTAAAGCTGGAGTTCAATTACAGGGTTTAAGTAAGGATGCTCAAGCAAATATTATAAAAACATTACAAGAAACACGTTCACAGTTAGGTGATAAAAATGCAATTGATATAAACGCCAGAAGTTTTATCGACCAAATGTTAGGTGAAACTAAAACTCAAACAACTAGAAACACTGGTGATGGAAACAGACCAATTTCAAGTTTAATTGAAGGAACCAACGCTTCATCTAAAGTTAGAGATGTTGTTAGTAGTAACGGTGGGCCATTTGGAAGTAAAAGTTCTTCTGAGGTTAAAGTTGGAGGGTCATTCAACATAACGGTTGATTTTAAAGGAGGTGCTGAAAATTTAAGTTCATCTCAAAAAGAAGAGATTACAAAAATGTTGGTTGAAAAATGGAATAGTACGGAAACAAAAGAATATATTATCAATGTTAGCACACCAAACGGACCATTTAAAAGTAATTATATTCCAAGGGTAGGAAATCAATAAACAAAAAATAGTCCTTAACCTATTTATTAATTAAAGATATTAATGGGAAGTCCTTTAGATTTTATAAATTCGGATGGTTTTAGAAAGAAACTTATAACTAGGAACTTAACACCTTATGCTAAGTCCCCTAACAGACCTACGCTCCCTATTAATACAGAATACATTCAATCGGATACTTCGGTTCAAGATAGTCCTGACCAATTAATTGATGAGCCATCTTTTGCAAACAAATTATTTCCTCTTAACCAATGGGGTAATGAAGGTGGATACAAACAAGTTCCTGACCCAGGCGGGTTAATGAATACTAAGTCAAATGACGGTGAGTATGGATTTCAAGATGCCAACATTGTTGCTCAATCATTACCTGAATCACAAAAGTGGAAACCACTTAACGTATTCTCTAACGGTGGACAAATACAATTAGATAGTGCTGAGTTCTTTGGTTCGTTAGACAAACCTCAAACAACAAACAACTACAACAATCAACCATACCCAACAACGTTTGTACCATCAAACTATAGTCCTTTATCAATCTTACTTTCCCAAAACCCTGGTGGAAGTAATGGCTCATTAAGTCAAGATTCATTTATTGCCAAATTAGGAGCACAAACACTTAGACATGATTTTGAACAAAGAATTGCCGCTCAGATTAGACAAGATACTATTGGACGAGCTAATATTTTAAATGTTAATAGTGGTACCGACTTAGTTAATATCATTTCAGGTAACGTTCCTTTATTGGAACCAAACTATACAATTACGGTAAATGCAAATCCAATCTTAGCGGCGGCTAATTTCGCTTTAAGATTAGGAGGAAGTATATTACCAACTTCAACAATACCAGGTTCTTATTTTGACCCAACAGTTAATCCAGGTCAACCAACAACTATCCAACAGTTATCACTTGCATTTAAACAAAGTACTGTTGGTAAGTTCTTTAATAAGTTATTAGGTGGTGGACAAACAGGTTCTCAAATCATGTATAACAACATGGGAGCAGGACAAAAGTCTCGTTTATTTAAAAATATTGATTTTAACAAATACAAACCACATTACGAAAGAACTTTAATTGATAGATTAGGTGGAGCTCTAACGGGTACATTAACTAATAATAGCAACTTTTATATTGGTAGTTTAACTTCTGACCCATCAAGAGTGTTCTCACCTGGTGGTGATGTTCCTGTAAATGCGTTTGGACAAGAACAACAATCTCCTGTGTATGGACCATCTGAGTTAGCTCAATTATATGAAGGACCAAGTAAAGAAATTAGATTAGGAGCCAACGGTCCTACATATTCAAATGGTGGTGGTATTGAAGGTGGATTTACATGGGTATCTCCTAAGTATAAAGGTAATGCTGGTAAAACAGTCGGTATCGGTGGATTGATTGTTAACGAAGACCAAGACTTTAAACCATCATCATACAATTCAACCGAGTCAACAGAAAGAACATTTAAACAAGGTTCAATATTAGACCAAACACAAAGAATCATTGATAGCCAACCTCAAGGAGGTAGAAGACTACAACACGTAGGTAATGCGATTGACCAAGTGAGTAAAGTTTTCCATGATGGATATAAAGAAATGACTAAGGGTTCAAGAGTATATAAATACACAGGTGCTATTGGTCAAGAAGTTGGAACTGAATACTGTAGAGTATTTGCCAAAGATATACCTTACTTACAATACAATGACCTTCAAAAAGTTGATGGTATTACGGTTAACGGTAGAAGATTTTCCGATTCAGTATTAGACAATACATACAACCTTAACATTGCTCCAAACAAAATGGAAGGAGGACATAGCTCTACTAACATAATAGGAGGAGCGGGTAATACGGGTTATGCAAAAAAATATATGTTCTCATTGGAAAATTTAGCTTGGAGAACAGGAGCTCCAGGTAACTCTGTATCGGATTTAGCGGTATGTGAGAGAGGTCCAAATGGTGGACGAGTAATGTGGTTCCCTCCATACGGATTAACCTTTAGTGAGTCTGTAACTCCCAATTGGAATGGACATGATTTCTTAGGAAGGCCTGAACCTATATATACATATAAAAACACAACAAGAACTGGAAGTTTAACATGGAAAATTGTTGTTGACCATCCTTCTGTGTTAAATGTTATTGTTAACAAAGTATTAAACAATGAAACTAATAAAGCTAGAATTGATGGTATTTTAGATTCGTTCTTTGCTGGTTGTAGAAAGTATGACCTATATGAACTTGCTAAAAAATATTATACAATCCCTCCTGGAGAGTTATCTTACTTACAAGATGTTATAACTTCCAAAGAGGCTACAAAAGAGGAGCTTCAATTTATTAAAGAAACTATTCAAACAGGTAAAGACGCTCCAACAAAAGGTGCAACAGTTGTTGCGCAATCTAATCCTTTAGGTAAAGAATATTTTGATAAATACTTAAATATTGGAGCGTATTTTGAGAACGATTATCCAAAACCAAATACTGCACCAAACTATGATGTTGAGTATAAGAGATATACCAACCAAAATAATATTAATATATATAGACAACGTGCTGCCAATTTAGGTACTTTTTTTAGTGACACTGTAACACCAAATTATGATGTTTTAAAGGCTATGGCTCAGGATTTAAAAAATCAATTTGAACAATATCCTGATGGTACAGTTACTATTGTTATTGATTCTAGTTGTTCTGCGCCAGCAACTATATCTTATAATAGAGAATTATCAAAAAGAAGAATCGAGTCACTTACTAAATTTTTTGCAGAAAACCCAAATACTATTAAATTTTTTGGCAAAAGATTACTAATTAAAGACGGAAATCCTAAGGGGGAGGAGACTACAATTCCCGTAGCTCAAGTATTAAAGGCAACTACAATAAAGCAAAAAAATGATGTTAGCCCACATACTTTGGAAAACGTAAAAACCGCGGGAGACACATATAATTGTACAGATAAAGATGTTCAAGCCAAAGGAGGAGACACACAATCAGGCTCAAAGGACATTTATACAATACCTTCTATGGCTTGTAGAAGGGCGTACATTTCAAAAACAGAAAGCACTTTGTCACAACCAATACCACCACCGCCACCAAACTATACTCAGGTTTTAGTTGGAAATGTTGTAACAACTACTGTTAGAACGGAAGAAGTTACTCAACAACGTATCAGAAGAGATAATATCACTAAAAGAGTGTTAAGAAATTTATTATCCGAGTGTGATTATTTTGAAACAATTAAAACGGAAACACCAATGGTGTATGATAACTTGAAAGATAAGTTAAAGTTCTTCCAACCAGCGTTTCACTCAACAACACCTGAAGGTTTAAATACAAGACTTACTTTCTTACAACAGTGTATGAGACCAGGTAATACAATACCAACAATTAAGAAGAACACTCCAAGTGGGGCACCTGTGTTAGAATATAATAATGCTGTTAACACTGCATTTGGAGCTCCACCAGTATTAGTATTAAGAATTGGTGATTTTTATAATACCAAAATTATTCCAACATCATTAGGATTAACTTATGAGGAATTAGACCTTAACCCTGAAGGCATTGGTGTACAACCAATGATTGCTAACGTAACTATGGGATTCAACTTTGTTGGAGGTAGTGGATTAAAAGAATCGGTTGATAGATTGCAAAATGCTTTAAGTTTTAACTATTATGCAAATACTGAAATTTATGACGACAGGTCTACAGTTACAGCTAATGAAGATTTCTTAAAAGTGTTAGATGAGGAATTTTGGAAACAGGATACGGTATCGGCACCAGCACTAAATCAAGCGGTTCCAAATGCAGGACAAAATAATAATGGAACTGTAGGAACTATTCTTACTAACGTAATTAATAATGATGGCGAAACAGGTACCCTGAGTTATTCTGATTTTATGGCAAAATTTGTTACAGATACTCAAACATATTTTACCACAGTAGTTAATAAAACAAAAGAAACTGTTAATCAATATAATAATGCGGTAAGACAACAATGGATGTTACAACGTTCATACACCCAAGGAAACCTTAATGTTAATGGAAGTACTGTAAATCCTGCACCTGTAGTTTTATTTGGTAAACCATCCAATGTTGAAAAAAGGTTTAATGAAATATTTGGGACGTTTGAAAAAAATATCACAGACGGAAATGAACCATTTATACAATTTATAAATAATACTGTAAGAGGATTTTCACCAAGGTTAACAAAAACAGTTCAAGACAACTATTTTAATTTTGTTAAAAATAAAAGAAGTTCTTTCCAAAATGCGGTATCAAAAATAATACAAGAACTTACAACCGAAGAACAAAGCTACATTCAAAGTTTAGGTAGGGTCAATCTTATAGCCTTTGATGGTGTACCTAATACAGGTACTGATGGGTTACAAGGTAAAACAGGTAATGTTAAAGTATATGTAACTTTAGGTACAACTAAGGTGGCAACTAGTTCTACTGTAACAAATACATTACAAGAATTGATTCAGGATATTAAAAAAGTACAAATAAACATTGGAGAGTTTAATGAAGCAATATGGTCAAATACAAAGTTTATTTATGATAAAATTGAGTATGAAGGCAAGTTAGTTTTCCAAACAAATGATGGAGTGTCTAAAGAGGTTACGGTTGAACAAGTTTTTTTACCTTTTAGTACAAACTTATCATTTGATAATTTTTCATTTAGAAGAGAATATATGATTATGTCTGAAGATGTTCTTGATGAAAAAAAATATGAAACATTTAAAAAGGCCTTAATAGGTAATATTATTGGTAATGCATCTATCATTAAAGGTGGTCAAGATAATATTGAAGCGGTGTTTGACGCTTATTGGCAACAAACTGCTAAACCAATATTTTTAAGTGAGAATAATATAACTAAGGCGTTTATTGAAAATATGGAAAAAACAAAGTTAAAAAACTTCTTGGTATACACACCGTTTGATAAAAAAGAAAGAGTATTTACATATACTATCGCAAACACAGCTGCCGCACAAGTTAAAACCTCACAACAAAATATGATTAAAGGATTGGGAGCAACAACAAATCAAAATACAAATAATAACACTTGGAATGATATTAACGGAAATTCAACAGGTGCATACATATCTAAAGCAAAACTAAACTAATGGCATATCAATATTGGAATAGATATAGTGATTTTTTAATTAATGGTGAGCAAACTGTTGTGCCATATGTTTACATACCTCAAAAAGCAACTGATGTGTCATATATATATAAAGTTGCTCAAAGTAGATTAGATAAGGTATCACAAGAATATTATAGCTCACCTGTGTTTAGTTGGCTAATACTTCAAGCAAATCCACAATTTGGAGGACTTGAAAACAATATATATGATGGAGCGGTGTTGACTATTCCTTTCCCATTACTACCATCTTTACAGGACTATAAAGCGGCTTTAGAAAATTATTTTTATTATTATGGCAGGTAACCTATCACCAGACAAGAGTGGAGACATATATGTTGAGTTTGACTATAATAACCTTATTTTAGTCGACCCAAACAAAACAATTAGTAATGGAAAAATTCAAGAAAGATTAGTTGACCATGAAAACTTAGTTATGTATGCTAATTTAGAGGCGGATGTTTTACCAAGAACAAAACTAGCGGTTGGTATTAGTCCTGAAGATAGTGGGTTACAAACAATTTCTGTCGCAAAACTTAATTTTCTTAAACCAACTAAAAATAGTTACTTAGGTACAGGATACTACGACGAGTTAACTGGTCAAAATGCAACTAAATTTGATGGAACTAACCAACCAGCTCAGATAGGACAACAACCTAGCGGAGGAGCAAAACCATTTTTTACAAATAGTGTTGCCAATGAGGCAAATGTAATAGATAATGGGTTGTTAGGTATTACTAGTATTAATATTACAACCAATAGTTCATTCATACCTTCAGTAACAATGCTATTGGAAGATGTTCAGGGTAAAGCGTTATTTCAATTAGGAAATAATTCACCATACTCAGCCTTTTTTAATTTACCTTATCCACCATTTTACTTAACCCTTAAAGGGTTTTATGGCCAGGCGGTAAGATATCAACTTAATTTAGAAAAGTTTCATGCGGCATTTAATTCGCTTAGTGGGAATTATCAAATAACTTTAACATTTAAAGGTTATAAATTTAACATATTGAATGAGGTTGCGATGGGACATTTATTGGCAACACCACACATGTATGCTCAGAGGTTTAATTTTTCACAAACACCAGTAACACCTCAAACTTCAAATAAAGCAAATGAGTCCCAATCAAAAGTACAAGCTGCGATTGGAGCCAATAATACTAATAGTAGTGACGCAGTTGTTACTGAATTAGTTACTGAAATTGGGTATCAAAAAATTGTTGAAGTTTATAGTGAATACAAAGCCAAAGGTTTAATACCTAAAGACTTACCCGAACTTACATTAATTCAGTTAATGGCAAAATTGGATACGTTTGAACAAAACATTACAAATTCTTTTCCAAAGGCTGATGTTGAATCTTTAACTAATATTAGGAATTATAAAGGTATTTTAACACAATACTTTTCAAGTATTAGAAATTCAAATAGTTCATGGTTTAATACCTATTTGAACCCAAAAGCGATTTATTTAGAGGATAAGAAAACAAAAGTTTACGTTTTTAATACCACAAATGAAACTACTAAGACAGATGCACTATCATTATTAGATAGTAACATTAAAAAATTTAATGAAGCCCTTGCAGGTAATACAACCCTTGGAGTTAAAGGAACATCTCCAATCCCAAATCCAATTAAATTGGATATGATTGTAATTGAAGCTCCAAGTGATTCTCAAATTGATTGGGTTGAGACTACAAGGGCTCAGACAGGGATTATAACACCAACTCAAGAATCAATAGACGCAGTTCGAGCTAAATTTGTTGGAATTGTTAATAATATTCAAGTGACGGATGTTAATGGAAAAGAGAGTTATAGTTTAACAAAAGAAAAATGGTTTGTGTTTGAAGGGGAGGGTAAATTTGATGCAACAATATCTTCTTTAGAAACAACAGCAAATAAAAAATTATCGGAATATGAGTCAATAATAACCGAAGCTTTATTAAGAAAGATTGAAGATAAAGATACTGGACTTGGGTTTAAACCTACGGTTAGAAATATGATTGCGGTTGTCATGGCATCCGCTGAAGGTTTTATTAGATTAATGGATGATGTCCATACTAAAGCTTGGAACGTAAAATACGACCCTGTTAGAAAGGCCGCGATTTTAGATAACGATGCTTCAGCTCCAAGTTCTGAAACAAGAGGATATGTAAAACAAACACAAGGTTCTTTATTGGGTAATACCGCAGCTGAGAATGCTCAAATTCCTGTTTATCCTTGGCCACAATTTTTTGTTGAAACACCTGAAGACAAAAAAGGTAGATTCCAACTAAAATATATCGCAGACCCAACAGTTATTGATAGAACACAAGGAGGTAATTACGCTAAATGGCCTGAGGTACAATTTGTGGAAGAGTATATGAAAGGACTAACAATGAAGTTTCAAAACCCTAGTTCTGCGCCTCCATTAGCTAATCAAAGAGATACAAATATTATTAATATTAATCCAATTGAATTTCCATCATTAGGAATTGCCTATGAGAATAAAGAAGAGATTAAATTTTATTACGAAATATGGGAGAGACAATTTTTAACTTCACACTATTCAGGGTTAGTTAGGGCTAACTTAGGTCAAATTAATGACTTACTTAAACTTAATATTGAAACTGAGGTTAGTAATATTACAACAAGTTTAGGAGTGAGTTCACCATATATTACTTTTAAATTAAAAAACTACGGATTAAATGCATCTAACTACGAACAATTTTTAAGTACCATATCAAATATGGGTACAGGTAGAGCATATCAAGACCATATTAGAGATTTCTTTGTAACACCGTATATTAAATCTATCACTAATAATTCTTTTAGTGTATTGAGTATTAATGATTTAGGTAAAATACCACAACTTAGTACCAAATCGGAAGCTCTTGCAAAACTAATTGCGAACGCATCTAATGAACCTATGGTTGTTGATACTTTACCATTTACTGACCCATCATGGTGTTTAAATAACTTAAATCAAAGTTCAACATCTGCGGGTAATCAAGTTTATGATACTAAAAAAACATTGAAAATTTTTGAACCAAGAAAGATTATTGCAAATTTTGAAGATGTTAATAATTACAAAACAAATCGACCCGTAACTAATTTTTCTTATTTGTTAATTCAAAATCCAACTTTATCTGCTATAGTTTCAGGAGTTTATTCAGGTGCAATACCAGGGTTATCCGCATTTTATACAACAAGAACTCCTAATAATTTTATTGCTACTGAGGGATATTGTGACTATACAACACCAACAGGGTTTTTAGGACCAAGAACTACAACATCAATGTTGAATACTCCGTACTTTGTTAATGCAATTCAAAATGGAGTTGCCAATTCTAAAATTAATGACCCATACCCTTATGTACAAGCGGCATATCTTTTCCTTAATTCATTACCATTAGCGAGTTTAAGAGAAAAATATAAGACAACAACTGACGGTAATGTAACAACTGACTTAGATTACATTGCATCTTGTTTTAAAAAATTTGGTGCAATACATAAAATACCATATGCTTGGATGATAAAGTATGGTTCCGTTTGGCATAGATATAAAAAATACAAAGACACTGGAGTTGATATCTTAACAGATGTTTGGAAAAACTTTGACTATACTATAAACTATGACCCAATAACTAATACCACAACAAAACCTTATACATTTAAATACGAAGGAGTTGATAGACCTGTAGTGTTACAAAGTGAAACTACAGACAACGTTAATATGCAAATAGGGTTTTATCCTAAATTAATTAACGACTTCAACTTATTTTATAATGGATATAATTTGTATGAAGGATATACTGACTCAGAAATTCAAGAAAGTGTTAACAATGGATTGAAGATGTATAATTTTCTAACTTCAAATATTAATACCGCAACCCAAGGAACAAAAAATTTAAGACTAATAACTTGGTCGGTAATGATTCCAAATAAAACACCCGAAATAGGTATTAACTGTAATCCTAAAGATAATACGAAAGGAATACAGTATTTTGTTGTTCCATCTTTTGGAACTTCATTTAATCAAACCGCAGGAGCTTGTTTGACAAATGACACAACTTCCCCAACTACCAAAATAAACTTAACATCAAATAGTAGTGTTTATAACGGTTCTGTTAGGTGTTTATGGCCCGCGCCAAACTTTGGATATTATGACAATAATCAAATAGCATTCCCAAGTCCTGATTCATATCTTAATTTTATTGATACTAAGAATCCACAAACACCTATTCATTTTTTAAACACAAATTCATATTCAAAAATTGAAGAAGTATTTTCCGTTTTTGAAAAAAGAATTTTGGACACATTTGAACAAGAGTTTTTAAATTTCTCAAAGTCAATGAGCAATACGGATGTTAGTGCCCAAACAGTAACTTTTGGACAAAGTCCTGTTAATCTAAATGCCAATTACAGAAACTTCCAATCGTTATTTAAAACATTAATGACGGTACCCGCTCAAGGTACGGAACAAAAAGAAGACGATTATTTTAATAAAACAATTAATTCACAATATGACGTATTTCAAAATGGAATTAGAGCGTTTATGGAATACGATATTATTTTTAGATATGGTAATCCATCTAATTATGATTACAGAATTTTTAATTCCTATCTTTCATATAATGGACAACAATTAGTTACTGACCCGATAACTTTTAACCCTTACGTTAAAGGCACTTTACCAATTAATGGAGGAACGTTAACACTAACCCAATCTAAATTATTAAACCCCAAAGCGTGGAACGCACTTGAAACCAATGTTGGGTTCTCAACAATTAATGGAGTTACCTATACAAATAACGGTTCGTATATTACTGATTTCTTTATTGATAATAATATTGAGTTCAACGAACAGAATGTTGTGTTATTGACGCCAATAATTAAAATGTATGCAACTCAAAGGTTAAAGAGTCCAACAATGACTGTGGCACAATTTAAAAATAATATTACTCAATATCTTGGTTTAGAAACGGATTTACAAAATAATTTCTTAAATGGTGTATTGTCAGGTGTTAGGGTAGCTTTACCAAATCAACAACAAATTCCTTCGAGTACAGTACAAAGTGTTATTAGTGGAGAACAAAGTAAAGTTGAGAACTACGAAGTGTTTAAAGCATTAAATGACAAATGGATTGCTGGTGGTGATTTTAAAACTAAAACATTATTTGAGGATATTATGTTCTTAGATAGAGCATCAAGAAATATTGGTGACACTATCTTATTAGATATTTTTGATTTGAAGTATATGTTTGGAGGAGGTAAAGGTAATGGAGAATATTCTCTTAACCAAGCCATGAGTGTTTATACGTTTATTAGTGGTATTCTTATTAAGAATAACTTTAATATTATGAATTTACCAGCATACGTTAATTTTTACAACGTACAAGATGTTGATGGAACCACAATTCCAAAGGCTGAGGGTTCATTAGATTTTGCTAATAGTATGTGGGGAACATATTTGGATGTTGATTATAGAAAATCAGGACCAAAAATGGTTTGTTTTTATGCGGGTAAACCTTCGCAATATTTAGACCTACCTAAAGGTAACTTTAAATTTAGAGATGATGCATTTGAAATGAGGAGAGCTTCTGAAAATCCATTAATTGAAGATTATAAAGGTAAAAAAGATTGGGCGGTATCAAATAAATGTGTTGGGTTTAACGTAGATATTGGTATTAGAAATCAAAATATATTCTATTCGTTTAGCGTTAGTCAAGACAATGGTACTGCAACATCAGAATCAATTAATACTCAATTGAATATGGTTGACCAATCGTCAGGTAGACAAACCGCAACACAAAACGTAAGTTTATATAATCTTTATAAACAAAGAAGTTATAAATGTAGTGTTGTTTGTTTAGGTAATGCCTTGTTACAACCAACGATGTATTTTAACTTAAGACACGTTCCAATGTTTAATGGACCGTACATGATTCAAGATGTGCAACATACAATACAACCTGGTAATTTTCAAACAACATTTACAGGAATTAGACAGGGTATTTATGATTTGCCAGCAATTGATACTTTCTTACAGAGTATTAATCAAAACCTTATTACTAAGTTAGAAGAACTTCTTAAAATCAATAAAGATAGTGTAACAGTATCTGGAACAACTAACGCGGTTAAGGCACAACAAATTTCTCAAAAAGCAGATAATACTTTAGATACAACAAATTCTTGTGAGGGTAATGTTCTTAAAGTGTACAATCCTGTTAATAGTCCTGGTAAGTACGTTTCAGTGAAAGGAGATTTAACAAATAAAAATGAAAAAGAATTAGCGGATACTTTAACAAGATTATTTCCAAATAATGTTAGTCTTCAAACTATCATATATTGTATGTCGTATCTTAAAACTTTCCAACAAACCTCAAGTAGTAAAATTGGATTGTTTAACGGATGGAATAATAACTTAGGTATGATTTCTTTAGATGTTGATTGGGGGTCTCAAACGACTCAATTATCAACAACATATAGTTGTGTTAAGTCTAAGAGTAATCCGTCAACAAACATATCACACCCTGTGACACATTTTGACACTCTTGATTCATATGTTAGATTTATGGGTGCAAGAATTGAACCAAATATTCCAAGAATTTTATCAGGAGGATTGGCGAAATATTATATTTGTGATTGGCCAGGTTCTAATGTTAGTTCTGAGTATTATGATGCAAATATTACTCAATTTAAAGAAACAACAGATACATTATATAAAGCTTTATCATCCGCAGTTAATGTTGGGTTATCGAGTTTAGATGCGTCTAAAGATTTAAAATCGGCAATTAAGAAAACAGAACTTAAAGCCGACATTAAAAACGCTAAAACACCTGCTGAGTCTGCAAGTATTAGTGAGCAATTAAAAATGATTGACAAAGTTTCAAGCATGGCAAACTCAACAATTTTATGTCCGCCGCCAGTGTTTACATCGTTCGCCCCATTACAGGGATATACAGGAACTATTGTACAAGTTAATGGTAGATTCTTATCAACAACTAAAGAAGTTAAACTTATGAATAAAGTTGTTCCATTTAAAGATGTAACAATTTATAATGATGAAACATTAAGATTTGTTGTACCTCAGATTGCCACAGGAACTGTTGCTGCTTCAGGTAAAATTGAAATTAAAACTGACCATGGAACGTTTACAGGGAATGTATTGTTTAACTATAATCCTGCGTTGAATGGGGTTAGTTCATTATCACCAGGAGATGCTACCAATCCAACGGCAGCAAATACAACAACGCAATTGGCAAATGTGGAGTCAATTAATACAAATCCACAAACTACTGGACCTTTGACATTATTATCTACAACAGAAGATATTTTTAATGGAGAAATAACAAATAAATTAACAGTTAATGTTAATCCTAATGCAGGTACATGGACTATAAAAAGTGATGTTAATATGAATATATCTGTGTTTGATGAAGTTATAACAAACAATACCAAAACCAAAAAATTAAATAGAGAAGCAAAAACAATCCTTAGTAATAATGTTATTAATAATGTGTTTAATATAACATATAGTGAAGTTGCGGATATTATTATTAATAAGCCTATTGAACCATTTAAAACGTTACCAATTAAGGACGGTCAAATAGTTACAATACAATTTGTTGTTAATGCAATAGCCGCAGATAAAGTTAAATACCCAAAACCAGTTGAACAAGCATTCAATTTCAATTTTACTCGTTCAGGAAATAATGTAACAACAAAGAAACTAACGTATCCTGAAAAACCATTGTCAATTACATTGGTTGGAGAAAGTGATGTAATACAAGGAAATGGTACTGAATACTTTAATATTAAAAAACTTGCGGGAGGTTATATAACATATAAATTTAATGCTCCTGAGTTTAAAGATGCTGATTATGGTGATAACATAATTGTAGATTTAGATGGGTACCCTGTACTATCTGCTTCTAAAACACAAGGAATTGACTACAAATATACCTATGTTTATACTGTAAATTCAAAAGGTACTTTTAATTTAAAAATAAACTATCTACCATATGGGTATACATCACCGATAGGCGGAGAAGTCTTGGTGCAAACAGTATTGAGTCCACCATTCACTTTATAGCATAACAACATATTTATATAAAAAGATTCTTATGAACATAAAAACAGCATTAGACAACTACTTAGGAAAATCTACAAGATATTCTGAAGAAGATAACGGAGACGGAACAAAACAAGTATGTGACTTAGACACAGGGGATTGTTACACCGTTAGAGAAAGAGATGGACTTATCGAAAGAGCAGGTCATCAAGTTAACGCTAACAGAAAAGTTAGAGTAGAAACATCAAGAGGAATTAAACAACTATTAAACGGATAAAACAAATGAGTTTAGATAAAAAAATATTAAGTGAGATTGATAGATACAAAAGTATCAATCAATATATCATGGAACAAGCGGCTGACGTTGCAGCACCTGAACAAGATTTAGGGGCATTGGCACCATTACCAGGAGACGTAGGAGCGGGAGCTCCACCACCTCCAGCGGAAGCAGGAGCGGTACCACCCCCAGCGCCAGCACCAGCAGGTGGAGAACCTATAGATGTTGAAAACGACCCCGACGTTGAGAAACTTAACGACGATGGAGAGTCTGAAGAAAAAACAGATAAAGGTGAAGGTGAATCTGAAGAACTTGATATTACAGAATTAGTAGACTCACAAAAAAGTATTGAAACAAAACAAGAAGAATATTTTAACAATCTATTTGGACAATTAAATGATTTACAATCAAGACTTGGAGAGATGGATAACATCATGAATAAGTTAAATTCACTTGAAGCTAAGATTGAAAAATACAGAGAAAAAACTCCACAAGAAAAATTAGAGTTAAGAACTTACGATTCATATCCATTCAACCAAAAACTTTCACAATTTTTTGATGATAAATCAGAAGAGATGGAAAAGACGGGAAAAAATGATTATATTTTAACTGCAGACGAAGTAAAAGACATTAACGTATCTGACATTAAAAATTCATTTCAACCTGGAGGAGCTGCCGAAACGGACACGTACAAAACTTCATTTAAATAATTTAAAGGTGTCGAAAGACACCTTTTTTATTTGACAAAACGCATAGACTCACCTATAATTGTATAACACATTTAATAATTTAAAACTTAAAAACATGAGTTCATTAGACGCCGTATTGGCACAGTACGAAAAAACGCAAAGCGCATCGGGCGGGGCCCAAAGTAAAATGTCGCAAGACGAAAGAATGAAAAGGTATTTCGCTTTAATCCTTGGGGATAAAGAGAAGTCAGGTCAGAGAAGAGTAAGAATTCTTCCTACCACAGATGGTTCTTCACCATTCAAAGAAGCATGGTACCACGAAATCCAAGTAGGTGGACAATGGCAAAAGTTCTACGACCCAGGTAAGAACGATAACGAACGTTCACCTTTAAACGAGGTTTACGAAGAGTTAATTGCAACAGGTAAAGAGTCTGACAAATTGTTAGCGGCTCAATACCGTTCTCGTAAATTTTATATCGTTAAGGTTATCGACAGAGACCATGAAGAAGACGGTCCAAAATTTTGGAGATTCAAACACAATTACAAGAATGATGGTATCTTAGATAAAATCATTCCAATTTGGAGAAACAAAGGTGACATCACTGATGCTGAAAAAGGTCGTGATTTGGTTATTGAGTTATCTAAAGCTAAAACTCCAAAAGGTAAGGAGTATACAACAGTATCTACAGTTATGTACGACGACCCAGCTCCTGTTCATACAGACCCAGCACAGGCAAGTGCATGGATTAATAATGAGTTAACTTGGTTAGACGTTTATTCTAAAAAACCTATTGACTACCTTGAGGCGATTGCTCGCGGAGAGACTCCAAAATGGGACACTGAAAAAGGTGGATATGTTTACGAAAGTAATTCAGTAGCTACCGAGTCTTTTGGTGGTGGAACTTCTAAATCTACACCAGCTGTAACTTTAGACCCACAATCGGATGACGAACCAGATTCAGACCTCCCATTTTAAAATGGTAAAAATACCTTTCTAATCTTTCTAGATATTTATAATTAAATACTAGAAAGATTATGGAGGAAATTACAGAAAAAAAATGTTTCAAATGTAACAAAATATTACCAATCACGCATTTTTATAAACATAAAGAAATGGCTGATGGTTATTTAGGTAAATGTAAAGAGTGTACAAAAATTGATGTTAGGACAAGAGAGATTGAATTAAAAAACAATCCAGAGTGGATAGAAAAAGAACGAGAAAGAAATAGAGAAAAGTATTATAGATTGAATTATAAAGGACTCTTTAATCCATCGACAGAAAAGAAAAGAGAAACAATGAAGAAATATCGACAGAAGTTTCCTGAAAAATATATGGCGTCTAGATATACAGAACTTTATTTAACAAAAATACAAGGATTTCATCTACATCATTGGTCATATAATCAAGAAGATTGGTTAGACATAGTTCAATTATCTATTCAAGAACATAATTTTTTACATCGACATTTAACTTATGTTCCTGAATTAATGGTATACAAAACAAAAAAAGACGAGTTACTTGACACAAAAGAAAAACATCTGAATTTTTATCAAAGTTTAAAAAATAAAACACATGACATTTAAAGAAGAAATTGACTTACAGTTGAAAGACAATAAAACGCTGTCTTATGAATTCCTAAGTCAACTTAAAGATAAAAATTACTTCTCAGGTAGAAGTAAAGAAATTGGTGATACAGTTTTGTTTGGTATGATGAAAGAAGTAGACGACAATGGTCAAATGACATTTAGTCTAATCACTTTTCACGAAGAAGAAGTTGGAGTTTTGTATGAACAAGACGAAACATTTTATAAAGGACCAAAACAGAATAAATTACCAAACATTAAAAGAATAGAAAATGGCAATTAAGAAAAACGATTTTAAGTCTATTAAAGACAAATTCTCAACCTCAGCAAAATATAAACCACAAAGGTTTTTTGACTTAGGTCCTGATTTCTTGGATGCGGTTGGTCTACCAGGTCCTGCGATTGGACACTTGAATATGTTACTTGGTCACTCAGATACAGGTAAGACTACTGCACTTGTAAAGACTGCGGTTGATGCTCAAAAGAAAGGTATCCTTCCTGTGTTTATTATCACAGAACAAAAATGGTCATTTGAACACGCCAAATTGATGGGGTTTGATTGCGAGGAAGTAGTTGATGAAGAAACGGGTGAGTTAGATTGGGATGGTTTTTACATCTTCAACAATAACTTCAACTACATCGAACAAATCACCGACTACATCAACAACTTGTTAGACGAACAAGAGAAAGGTAACCTTGACTACAGTTTGTTATTCTTATGGGACTCAGTTGGTTCTGTACCATGTAAGATGACATTCGAAGGTAAAGGTGGTAAACAACACAATGCAAGTACTTTAGCCGACAAGATTGGTATGGGCATTAACCAAAGAATTTCAGGGTCTCGTAAAGCAGATTCTAAATACGAAAACACATTGGTTATTGTTAACCAACCGTGGGTTGAATTACCTGACAATCCATTTGGACAACCAAAGATTAAAGCTAAAGGTGGTGAGGCCATTTGGTTAAACTCATCATTAGTATTCTTATTCGGAAACCAAAAAGGTGCGGGTACAACTAAAATTACCGCAACAAAAGATAAGAGAACTATTAAGTTTGCATCAAGAACAAAAGTTTCTGTAATGAAAAACCACATCAATGGATTGGGTTATGACGACGGAAAGATTATTGTTACTCCACACGGATTCATTGGAGGTAAAGAAGCTAGTGAAGAAAAAACTTCTTTAGAAAAATATAAAAAAGAATACGCAGACTATTGGAAAGATATCATTGGAACCGACGGTGACTTTGATTTGAAAGAAGAAAAAGAGGATTAGTATATATTGTTTCACAATTTAAATCACAACAGTGATTAAGACATTATTAGTAGACGGAGACAATCTGTTTAAAATAGGATTTCACGGAGTAAGAGAGATGTATGATGGCGGTGACCACTTAGGTGGAATCTATCACTTCATCAACATCTTAAGAAAGTTCTTGGAAGAGCACAACTTGGATAAGGTTGTTGTCTTTTGGGACGGAGACTCGAACTCATCTATCAGGAAATCGATATACCCACAATACAAGGCGAATAGAAGACAGGATATGAACGAGTACAAGTACGAGTCATACCTTCAACAAAAATCTCGAGTTAAACAATACCTCGAGGAGATATTCGTACGCCAAGTTGAAATGATAAACAACGAGGCTGATGACTTGATAGCTTACTACTGTAAAGTATCGAATGAGGAGGATATCATTATCTTCTCTGCAGATAAAGACTTAACACAACTCATATCAGAAAGAGTTACCATATATTCTCCAATCTCAAAACAATATTTTAAGAACGGAGATATGATAACCATCAATAAGGTTGACATACCACATTATAATGTTTTAGTTACCAAAATTTTCACAGGAGACAAGTCTGATAATATCGATGGTATTGAAGGGTTAGGGGAAAAAACTTTATTAAAGTTCTTTCCTGAATTACATAAAAAACCCTGTACTATGGAAGAATTACTTTATATTGCACGAAATAACGAGCAAAAGAAAAAACCAAAAGCCCTTGAAAATATTTTGACTGGTAAGACAAAAAGCGGTATACTTGGTGAAGACTTCTACAACACAAATAAGAAGATTGTAGACCTTGAGAACCCACTTATTACCGATGAAGGTAAAGAACTTGTAACACAGATACATACCGATACAATTGACCCTACAGATAGAGGATACAAAAACTTAATGAGACTGATGATGGAGGATGGACTCTTTAAGTACCTCCCCAAGAACGACGAGGCTTGGGTAAATTTCCTCAAACCATTTATGAAATTAACACGAAAAGAAAAACGTAACACAAACAAAAATTAAAACATGAGAGAGCAAGACAGCACGAAAATGGAATTCCTTTTAACATTGAATGACAACATTGTAGTTCAAAGATTTTTCAACGTTAGAGGGTATATCCCGAAAGCAAAAAACTCGGTGGAGTTGTATGAATTCATCCTGAGTTTGAAAAATGAATTACAATATGCTTTGAAAATGAAGACTGTAATTTACATGATGGACAACAGAGACGCAATTGCGCATGACCCATCAATTATGGAGACATCTTACACTGAGGGTCCTGAAATTTTTAACATTTATGTTAAAGTTGGAGAACAGACAATTTGTCATAGAGTTTTTGACGGAAAATTTTATCCGCCAAAAGTTCGTTATACAGTAGACGTAAGACCATTTTTAAAAGAGGTCCTTCGCGAGTTAACTGACATTTTTTCAAACAACAAATTAACTTACGAATATTTGGAATTTGACCTTAGCAAGTAACTATTTAATTAATACGAGGGATAATTTTAAAACAATATATGAACAAAAATTTCGATTATTTAGGTAATACATTTCAGATACAACTACTGAATCAGATAGTTGTAGACAAAGACTTTTCATCGTCTATTATGGACGTGATTGAGTCATCGTACTTTGACAACAAGTACTTTAAAATCATCTTGCAGATGATAAAAGAATACTATGTAAAGTATGAATCAACTCCTAATTTCGAAACTCTTGACCAAATTGTTAAATCAGAAATTACACAGGAAATTGTTGCAAAAGTGGTCTTAGATACCTTGAAACAGGTAAAAGACGCACCTTTTGAAGGAACTGTATTTGTTCAGGAAAAAGCTTTAAAGTTCTGTAAACAACAAGAACTTCAAAAGGCTATGGACAAGGCTCAGAAGATTATTACTGAGGGTGATTTTGAGTCTTATGATAAAGTTGAGGGATTAGTGAGAAACGCGTTACAAGTTGGTGAAATTGACAAAGGACAAACGGATATTTTTGATAACTTGGATACCGTATTAGAAGAAGATTATAGACATCCAATTCCAATGGGGATTGCGGGAATTGACAGACTACTTAAGGGTGGTTTGGCTAAGGGAGAGATTGGTGTTATTTTAGCTCCAACAGGAGTTGGTAAGACAACAATTTTAACCAAGATTGCAAATACTGCATTTAACTTAGGATACAATGTCCTTCAAGTATTTTTTGAGGATAACCCTAAGATTATTCAGAGAAAACACTTCACACTTTGGACAGGAATTGAACCAGACAATTTGGTAAAAAATAGAGATGAGGTAATGTCAAAGGTTACTGAGATTCAAGAGACTATGAAAAACAAATTGGTTCTTAAAAAGTTGGCATCTGATACTATGACTATGAATCAAATCAAAGGTCAAGTAAGAAAAATGATTGCAGACGGAAACAAAATTGATTTAATCATGTTAGATTATATCGATTGTATATTACCTGAATCAACAAGTAAGGATGAGTGGAAAGCGGAAGGTTCTGTAATGAGAGGATTTGAAGCAATGTGCCATGAGCTAGACTTAGTTGGATGGACAGCCACACAGGGTAATAGGTCTTCAATTTCAGCTGAAGTAGTAACGACTGACCAAATGGGTGGGTCAATTAAAAAGGCTCAGGTTGGTCACGTAATCATCTCTGTAGCTAAGACACTCCAACAAAAAGAAATGAACCTCGCAACTATTGCAATAACAAAATCTCGTCTAGGTAAAGACGGAGTAGTTTTTGAGAATTGTAAATTTAACAATGAGTTACTTGAAATCGATACTGAAAGTTCAGTTACCTTCTTAGGTTTTGAAGAACAACAAGAAGAAAGAAAAAGAGATAGAGTAAAAGAGTTAATGGAGAAAAGAAAACAAAAAGAAGAACAACAGAAACAACAATCTTAATACAAAAAAATACAATTAATTATGGAGAAAATTTTAGTAGAGAACCCTAACAGGTTCGTAATATTTCCAATTCAACACGATGATATTTGGGAGTTCTATAAGAACCACCAAGCCGCATTATGGACAGCGGAAGAAGTTGATTTAACAAACGATATCAGAGATTGGAATAATCTTACTGAAAACGAACAATATTTCGTTAAAAATATATTATCATTCTTTGCGGCATCGGATGGTATTGTTAACGAAAATCTTGCCGAAAACTTCTATAGAGAAGTACAATACCCTGAAGCTAAGTTCTTCTACGGGTTCCAATTGATGATGGAGAATATACACAGTTTAATGTATTCTTTATTAATCGATACGTATATCTCAAATGAAGAAGAGAAACAATTATGTTTCACCGCCTTAGACAACCTACCTGCAGTACAAAAGAAAGCAAAATGGGCTCTTGATTGGATTGACAACGCATCTTTCCAAGAAAGACTTGTAGCTTTTGCTGCGGTTGAAGGAATATTCTTCTCAGGGTCATTTTGTTCAATCTTTTGGTTGAAATCAAGAGGAATCATGCAAGGACTATGTAATGCTAATACTTTAATTTTTAAAGACGAAAACTTACATTGTGACTTCGCAATCCATTTGGTAAATAATCACTTAGAAAACAAACCAACTGAAAAAAGAATTAGAGAAATCTTATTATCTGCACTTGAAATTGAAAAAGAATTTATCACAGAATCTTTACCTGTTTCGTTAATCGGTATGAATTCAAACTTGATGAAACAATATCTTGAATTCGTAACTGATGGGTTATTAGTTAAATTTGGTTGTAAAAAAGAATTTAACGTTGAACAACCATTTAAGTTTATGGAACAAATCGCAGTTGAAACAAAGGGAAACTTCTTTGAATCAAGAACGATGGAATACCAAAAAGCAAAACTAAACGAAACATTATCATTTGATTCTGATTTCTAATTTATTATTTTTAAATCTATGATGTCACTAAAAATTAAAAAAAGAGACGGGGAAGACGCGTCTTTTAATCCACAAAAAATATATAACAGAATTAAAAGAGCTGCTAAAGGTTTGAATGTAAATTCAGATGAAATCTTTATTAAAGTTATTACGTCTGTTCCAACGGAAGGTATTATTACAACTAAAGAATTAGATAAGCTTGTATATGAAATCGCTGCCGCTTATACAGGCAGTCACCACGATTATTCAAGACTTGCATCTTCAGTTGCGATTTCTTCTTATCACAAAGAAACTGACCCAAGTTTCTCAAATACAATGCATACGTTACACGTTGATGGTATTGTACATGACGAACTAATGTCAATTATTGAAAAATACGGCCCAAGTAAAATTGATGAGGTAATTAATCATGAAAATGATTATAACTTTGATTATTTCGCGTGGAGGTCATTACAAGAAATGTACTTGTTAAAGACACCTGAAGGTAAAGTTGTTGAAAGACCTCAACACATGTACATGAGAGTTGCTCTATGGGTGACTAACACGTATGAAGAGGCTGTAGAATACTACAACTCATTATCAAACCAACGTATATCAAAGGCAACACCTATCATGATTAATGCAGGTACAAGAGTACCTCAATTAGCGTCTTGTGTGTTACATTACAACAACTCTGACTCGAGAGAAGGATTGTTGAAAACCTTGAATGACATCTCAACTTATTCTTCAGATGCTGCGGGAATTGGACTATCAATGTCTAACATTCGTAGTAAAGAAAGTAGAATTAAATCATCAGGAGGATTTGCGGGTGGATTGTTGAAGTACTTAAAAATAGTTAACGAGTCATTAAGATTTTTTAACCAACAAGGAAGAAGACCTGGTAGTGCAGCTATCTATTTAGAACCATGGCACAGAGATATCATGGACTTGTTAGAAATTAAAAAGAACACAGGTGCTGAGGAATTAAGAGCGAGAGATTTATTCACCGCGTTATGGATTCCCGATAATTTCATGAGAGCGGTTAAGAACAATGAAGATTGGTACTTATTCTGTCCTAATGAAATTATTAAATCGGGTATCAAACCATTACAAGAATGTTATGGTGATGAATACGAAGAAAACTATCAAAAGGCTGTTAATTTAGGTATCGGTAGAAAAGTTAAGGCCCAAGACATTTGGTCTAAAATTATCGAGTCTCAAGTTGAGACAGGAGTTCCTTACTTATGTGCTAAAGATAGTGCGAATAAGAAAACTAACCACCAAAACATAGGTGTGATTAAACAATCAAATTTATGTAACGAGATTTACCAATATACTGATGAAGAGACAACTGCAATCTGTACGTTATCTTCTATTGTATTGAAGAACTTTATTGTTGATGGTAAATTTGACTATAAGTTATTGATTGAAGAAGTTAGAAGAGCGGTGAAAGCATTGAACAACGTAATTGACAAGAACAACTACTCAACTGAAAAAGGTTTAAAAGGAGGTCTTGAACAAAGAGCTATCGCGATTGGAACTCAAGGATTAGCTGACGTATTCTATCTAATGGATTATATCTTCACATCAGAAGAAGCTAAGACTTTAAATAAAAATATATTCGAAGCTATCTACTTTGCAGCGATTACCGAAAGTAATGATTTATGTAAGAAAGGTATTAGAGAACCGTATAAATTCTTCAAAGGGTCACCAATGTCAAAAGGTATTTTCCAATTTGATATGTGGGGATTAGATGAGTCTGATTTGTTTTTAGACTGGTCAACTTTAAAAGAAAATGTTAAAGAATACGGAGTGTGTAATTCTTTATTTACAGCTCAGATGCCAGTTGCATCTTCAGCTAAAATTACAGGGTCATTTGAAATGACTGAACCAGCTCACTCTGCGTTATTTAACAGAAGAGTTGTTGGTGGTGAAATCATGATTGTTAACAAGTACTTAATTAACGACTTCGAGAAAATTGGGGTATGGTGTGAAGACTTGAAAAACGAAATCATCATGAATGAGGGTTCTATTCAAAACATTAACTTTAACCAATACCTTGACCCTGAGGACAAAAACTATAACAAGAAAGTTAAAAGAATTGAACATCTAATTCCAAAGTACAAAACTATTTGGGAGATTTCTCAAAGAGAATTAATTGACATGGCGGCTGATAGAGCACCATTCATTGACCAATCACAATCAATGAATATCTATATGGCAAATCCAACACTGTCAAAGATTACATCTTCTCACTTCCACTCATGGGAGAAAGGTTTGAAAACTTTGTGTTATTATGTTAGAACTAAAGCGATTTCAACAGGAGCTAAACATTTGGCTGTTGATGTATCAAAAATACAAAAACCTAAAACAAATGTTGAGGTTCCTAAAGTAGACTATAGTGATATGAATTTACCACCAAAACCTGAAGGAATCGAAATTGAATGTTTCGGTTGTTCATCTTAAAGTAATTAAATAATCCCGACCACCATCGGGATTATTTATTTTAATCTATTTATAAGGAAAAATCAGGACATTATATTTATAGTTATGGCTCAAGGTACAACATATGGTCTTAATTTCCCTTTTAGAGATTCTAGTAGGGGAGATTATTTGCAACTTACTCAGTTTGAAGCACAAGAAATTAAAGCGGATTTAATTCATCTTTTGTTAACAAGAAAAGGTTCAAGATATTTTTTACCTACTTTTGGAACAAGATTATATGAATTTGTATTTGAACCGTTTGATGGACTTACATTCGACGCAATTGAATCTGACATAAGAGATGCTGTGGCAAACTTTATGCCAAATCTATTGTTAAACAATATAACAATCACCCCTGCAGACCCACAAGAGGAAGTTGATATTGCAACAGGTCAAAGCACATTAGGAACAACTGAATCTCCAATATATAGATTTCCAGGAAAAGGAACTTCGGATTACACGGCAAAAGTTAAAATAGACTACTCAACAGATAAAAACACTTATTCGCAGAGTGATTTTGTTATTATCAATATTTAATATAAATGGCAAATCGTAAAATATCATATACAACCAGAGACTATCAAGGAATAAGAACTGAGTTATTAAATTATGTAAGAACATATTATCCTGAATTAATTCAGGATTTTAATGACGCTTCTGTATTTTCAGTATTCTTAGATTTGAATGCTGCGGTCGCAGATAACCTACATTATCATATTGATAGAAGTATTCAAGAAACAGTTCTTCAATACGCACAACAAAGGTCTTCAATTTATAACATTGCAAGAACCTATGGTTTAAAATTGCCAGGTCAAAGACCTTCAGTATCTTTAGTTGATTTTTCAATTACAGTACCTGCGTTTGGAGACAAAGAAGATGAAAGATACTTAGGAACACTTACAAGAGGTTCTCAAGTGACAGGAGCGGGAATAGTTTTTGAAAATATATATGACATTGATTTTACATCACCATATAACGCCCAAGGATTCCCGAATAGATTAAAGATACCTAACTTTAACGCAAATAACGTTTTAATTAACTATACCATTACAAAAAGAGAACTTGTTGTTAATGGTATTACTAAAGTATTCAAAAGAGTTATTGGGCCAAATGATGTTAGACCATTTTTTGAATTATTCTTACCTGAAAAGAACGTATTAGGTATTACTAGTGTTTTATTAAAAAGTGGAACAGAGTATACAAACTTACCAACAGCTGCAGAATTCTTAGGAGCTTCTAATAAATGGTATCAAGTTGACGCATTAGCCGAAGATAGAGTGTTTATTGAAGACCCTACAAAAGTATCAGACCAGCCAGGTATTAAAGTTGGAAAATATATCCAAACTCAAAATAGATTTATTAGCGAGTACACTTCTGAAGGATTTAAAAAGATGACATTTGGTGGTGGAACTAACACCGCTCAAGATGCATTAAATCAATTTACAACATTAGGTACAACATTAGACTTACAAAGATATTCTAATAACTTTTCATTAGGTTCTGCATTAATCCCTAATTCAACATTATTTATTCAATATAGAGTCGGTGGTGGATTAGCAACAAACTTAGGTACAAATGTTATTACTCAAATAGGAACCGTTTCATTTTATGTTAATGGTCCTTCAGAGTCAACTAACTCTTCAGTAGTTAACTCATTAAGATGTACTAACGTGACTGCGGCTATCGGTGGAGCAGGTATTCCTTCGTTAGAAGAAATTAGAAACTACGTTTCATTTAACTTTGCCGCACAAAAAAGAGCGGTTACAGTACAAGATTATGAGGCGATTATTAGAAATATGCCATCAGAGTTTGGAGCTCCTGCCAAAGTTTCAATTACGGAAAACAATAACAAAATTTTAATTCAGTTATTATCTTACGATACATCAGGTAAATTAACAAGTATAGTATCTGATACATTAAGACAGAACGTTGCAACATATCTTTCTAATTATAGAATGATGAATGATTATATTTCAATATTAACTGCTGAGGTTATTGACCTTAGTGTTGATGTTCAAATTGTATTAGACTCTGCACAAAATTCAGGACAGATTATTTCTGATGTTGTTGATAAGATATCTACATATTTTAATCCACAAGTAAGACAACTTGGTCAAAACGTTTATCTATCTGAGATTAGAAGTATTGTTCAAAATCAAAATGGTGTTTTAACTGTTGCGGGTCTTAACGTTTATAATAATGTTGGGGGGCAATACTCTTCGGCTGAAACGTCAATGCAATATTCAAATCCCGAAACAAAAGAAATTGTACCTGTTGATGATACAATTTTTGCTCAACCATCACAAGTTTATCAAATTCGTTATCCAAATAAAGACATCAGAATTTCGGTTAAAAACTTCCAATCGGTTACCTTCTCTTAATAGGTTTATTCTCAAATCGTTTAGTTTATAATTTAAAAAGAGTGTGTTTATACTTTAAAAATAACACATAAACTATTTATAAATTAAAGGTATTACATGGCTGAATCATATCGTATTAAAACCGAACTTGGTGTTAATAAAAATATTAATGTTCAAATAGACCAAGAATTTGAGTTTTTAGAAATTTTATCGTTGAAAATACAACAGTCCAACATTTATACAAGAAGTTGTTCGGAATATGGTGTATTAGTAGGTAGGGTTACTGCAAACAATGGATTTGGTATACCTAATGCGAGAGTATCTGTTTTTGTCCCAATAAAAACTGTAGACGAATCTAACCCACTTATTTCAAGTATATATCCTTACAAATCACCAACAGATAAAAATGATGATGGTTATAGATATAATCTATTGCCTTACGAAAAATCTTATTCAAAGCACGCGGCAACAGGAACCCTTCCAACAAGATTGGATGTTCTAACAGGATTAACTGCCGTTGAAATTTATGACACTTATTATAAGTTCACAGCCAAAACTAACGAGAGTGGTGATTACATGATAATGGGAGCTCCATTAGGAGAACAAACTATTGTTATGGATGTTGACCTGTCAGACATAGGGGACTTCTCTCTAACACCTCAGGATTTGATTAGAATGGGTCTTGCAACTGAAGCTCAAGTTGCTGGTAGTAAATTTAGGTCATCGACTGATTTAAGTTCACTACCTCAAATTATTAGTTTAACTAAAAACGCCGAAATTTCTCCATTATGGGGTGACCCAACAATTTGCCAAATTGCAGTTAGTAGATTAGATTTTGACTTAAGGGATGACGCTAATGTTGATATTCAACCAACATCAGTGTTTATGGGTTCAATGTTCTCAACACCAGATAGTTACAGATTACGCGCAAATGGTAGACCAAGGGATGATATGGGTAACTTATGTGGGTTAACAACAGCTCCTGGCCAAATCTTGGCGTTAAGACAAACAATACAACAAGATAGTGAAGGTAATCCTGTTTTAGAACAATATGATTTAGAACAATCAGGTAATGTTATTGATGGTTCAGGAACATGGTTAATAGAACTTCCAATGAATTTGGATTATTTTATAACTAATGAATTTGGAGAAAAAGTTTTGTCTAATGACCCAACAATAGGTATTCCAACAAAGGCAAAATATCGTTTTAAAGTTAAGTGGACGCAACCAAACGATTTAACTTTACAAACAAGAAGGCCTTATTATTTAGTTCCAAATGTTAAAGAATACGGATGGTCAACGCCAACTGCAGACCCAACAACATTTGGTACTCCGACAACTTTAAATGGTAAAAGACAACAAAGTTCTTATTATTTTGGACTTGCGTGGAGCGGATATACCAATGGATTTAGTGGACAACAAAAAATAGATAGGCTTAATGAAGTAATAGATTGTGAAGATACATTTTATGAATTTCAATATAATAGAGTTTATACTGTATCGTCATTAATTGACCAATTTAAAAAAGGGGGAGGTTTTCTTGGGCCATCTCCTGGTAAATTTATTGGTATTAAAGAAATTGATAACCAAGACTGTGAAGATAGTGTAAATAAATTTCCAGTTAATGACGGATTTAAAAATTTTGATTTTTTATTTTTTCTATTTTCAATAATTTTTACGGTAATACAACCAATTGCATTAATTTTATTAACACTTGGACATATTTTATTATTCTTGTATAACTTAGTTCTTGATTTTTTATGTTGGCTTTCGGGTATTGGTTTTAGTATTATTGCGATAACTTGGTACCCATTTAAGAAATGGAGAAAATATTGTAATAGAAAAGATTATACAATAAGATTACCAATGATAACTTATCCTGATTGTCAGGCCTGTGAGTGTACTCAAGATTTAAAAACAACAGGTATTGCTAATAATACTGCTTCTGGAGGGGTTTTAAGTTTTTTATCATCACCTGATTCTTATTATGATGGTTTAGTATCAACTTATTTTTCAGGGTTAACTGAAGATGGGTCAGTATATGCAACAATGGTATCTGAGTCATTCGCGGGTTTATCGTTATCATCCGCTAATATGAATCCAGGAAGATATAAATTACCACTTTCTCAAACATTAAACACTAGTGATGGAGTTTCTAGATTTGTTAATTCATATAGTTTACCTATTGGAGAAAGGATTAATATTTTTAATCAAAGAGATAGTTATTTTTCAAACATTAATAAAATTAAAGTAACAATCGCGAAAGATTCTAATTTAGGTAAATTTCATTATGACAATACAATAACAGTTTTATGTCAAGAACAATTTCAAGCTGGAGACCTTTTGACTTTTGTTAACATAACAGGGACTACTGACACTAATTATCTTTATACTGGATTGACAACAGGTGATACGGCGACATTGGTTACAGGAATTAGTGGACAAACTTATAATGGTAGTGGAGCAACATATATTGATGTGTCATATGCTACAACTCAAACATCAAATATTTTAACACCTGTAAGATATAATTTACCATATGGTTCTTCAGAAACAAATTATAGATTCCCTGCGGATTTTGAATATTATCAAGTCATTACCGCAATAACTGTTTCAGACGCGGCTAAAATATGGAACACAGGTACAACCCAATCTTTTGGGAATGTTTTAAATACTCCTTCTATCTCAAATATCTGGAGGGCGTGGATTGGGGGATACATTTTTGGTATAAGTAATACTTTAAACGCTTATGAATTTTTCCAAGGGGCTAACGAACAATATATTGTAGTTTTACAAAGAGGGGTTGACCCATATTCTCCAAAATATGTTAATGAATATTGTTTGGGTAATTTATTTGGAACAACTGAGTTTGATTCAAATTGGACAATAACCGCATCAACAAGAGTTAATATACCTATACAAAAAGTAGACACATCTAGCATGACTGTACAACCGTATAATCAAACTAATATGTACTATCAATCTTATTTCTTTAAACCTGGTACTACAACATCACCAATAGCAGGACAATCATTTACGGGATTTACAACAACAAATACCGCCTATTATGGTTCATTAGACGCAACAACAAGTCCTTTACCTGTTAAGTCAACAATTAATGGTAACAAAGTACTTTCGTTATCTTCAAATGGTTTTTATTATGTCAACGCATCTAGTGCCAAATACGATAACAGTGAAGACTTATCTGGGTCTGCAGTAATGGCGTGTAATTCAGGTATAAGTAATTTTGTGGTTAACACAGCTAGCTTTGGTTATTATTATACAACAAAAACATTCTTTAGTACTAATCCTACAATGTTAATTAATAATGACACATTAAATGTTTTACGAACTGATAGATTACCATCTTCGGATGGATTGGATGGCTCTTCATTTACAAATAATCCATCTTTATTACAGCAAAATAATAATTTTTATGTTTATTTGGTTAATACTGAGTCTGATGATATTACCTCAACCGCTTTCTCAACAGGTGCTCAAACAGTTACTCCTGATTTAGAAGGATTAGCAAACTCAATTAAAGTATTGGAAAGTTTTAATTGCGAATCTATGGTCGGATTAGATTGTTACCAAGGATTTGGAGATAACTTTACTATAAACCAACAATGTACAACTGCGGATGCGGTTGAAGGTGGTTGTTATATGTTCATGAGAAGACCTTTAACGGACTTAGTGAAAGACCTTGGAAACTTTGGAGAATGGGGTTTTAGGTTTAGATTTTTCTATGGATTGTGTAGAGGAGTTCTATCTCAATCATTTATGAATAATTGGATTAATGGTTCGTTATATGCATTTCCATTACAAGTTAACACATATTACGACAGTAAAAATAAACCCGAATATCCTAGATTTGCCAACGACGTTGCATATTTTAATATGGATAGTAATAATTTCTATTATAGAAGTAGTCCTTGGAATGATATTTCAAATAAATTTATAGGTAAAAAAACAAATAACCCTGGAGGTGTTAATATATTAAATTTATTATATCCAACAACAATAATTAACTTGGGTATGAAAGATTATTTTTATTCTGAAATAACTTTTGACCCAGCAACTAAAGGATATATAATACCTAATATAGACTCAACTAGTTATGGAGATACTTCAGATTTAATTAATTTATTTGTTATTTCTAGAATTACAGATGAAAGTTTTTTGGCTCAAATAATTCCTTTAGGTAATAACTCAATTAACCAATTATTTTCAAGACCCCAACTAAGAATTGACGGTGATTTAGCACAATTAATGTCAATAAATTCTGAAATAGGTAATGTTAATTTTTCACCTGAATATTATGAAATAAGACCTGGAGCAATTAATGCGACAAACATCTTAGGTACAAGTAGTGACCCAATTATGGCTGTTTGGTATTCATCAACAACTCAAGACCTTCAAACTAAAGATTATTTAACTCCTGGTAGAATTGATTTTAGAGGGACTAATAATAATGGGTATTTTCCATTTGCTTATGGTGTCAAATCACAATTAACACCATTTTATCAATGGAAAATGGCGTCTGGCAGTAGTACTATTTTTGGAAATCAAAATAATAATTGGGCGACAGATACCGCTGACATTATTCAAAATAACTATCAATCTTTAGATAGGGCTGCCACAAATACAAAATATTATTTAAATGGAACATCAGTTGCAAATGACTTAACCGCAAGAGGATACATATATAGTGTAGATGGAAACGTAACAAGTTATCCAACAGTAGGAGGACGATACACTTCAACACCACAAACTTCAAGTAAATTTTTAGTCGGAGCTCCGTTCCAATTTTATTTTGGAGTGGTTAAAGGGGAATCGGCATTAGACAGATTTAAAACAAAATATTCAATAGATGAGTAAGTATACAATAGTTCCAAGTAACTTAAGATATAAAGGAGCACCATCGGTTAATGAAGAAATTTCATTAACACTTGAAGAACAAAGTCAACAAATCACTGAATATGATAGGAGTTCGACAATTAGTTTGGCTCAAGTATATGATGATGAACGACAAGGATGCACAATATTTAGACCAACGTTTAAAGTCTCGTATCTATATGCCAATACTTATACAGGAACTACAGGGTACTTACCTTTCCAATATAATCTTTATTATACAAGTCCTGAGAATTCAAAATCAAGTGCTCAAAATGGTGGTACTAGTAAATGGCCAGGTTATCCGCAATATTATGAATTTGATTTTTTTAGACCAGATATTTCAGACCAACATTTTGTATATAAAGCCAAAAGCGCTTATACCTATAATTGGATGTACTATTTAACATATTCATATGAAAACAATTATAATAAAGAATTAACTTATTATTCAAATAATACAAATGCAGTAAATTGGTTGGCAAAAGATGGAATACCTTTTTCAATATTAAATTCTACATCAAATGGTAATGGACTTATCGCGTTTAATTGTATTGCACCTCATGGATTAACTGAAGGAGAATATGTTGAATTATCTATAACGTATAGAAACTCAAATATATTTCAAGTATACTCTATAGGTAATGGTTTATTTGATAGCGGTGTTTATGTCTTTAATGTTTTAAATATTGGATATACGGGAACAACATTTAGTAATGGTACAACAGGTACATTTAAAAGAGTTATTAATCCTGATAACTTAACAGAAACTAAGTCAAAATATTATGTAAAACAAAACAAAGTTTTAACAAATCTAACTGACCTTGAAATGGTTAAAGCTGGATTTGAAAAAAATGTTTTTAATGAAGAAAAGAAATTAGAATATAGTTCAATAACTCCAAACAACATTACTAGAATTTCTCAAAAAACTAGTAGTAATACTTATAATGTGACATCAAAATATGATTTGGATTTTGCTGGATTAAAAGACAATCAACAAAGACCTATAACTGAAATTTATTTAACAATAGTTAATAAAGGTTACTCAGGTTATTTTAATAATCCACAAAATGGAGTTGGTTTAAAACAAGGATGGGAATTTAATTTATCAAAGAGAACAAATCCGTGGTGGAATTTGACCAATGAAAAATCAAACACAAACATACCAGTCTCGGCATACACATTTACAAACGGAGAAACCAAAACATTCTACTATAACTTAGATTTACAAAAAGGAGATATAATGGATGGTGATTTCTGTGAATGGAATGATTATGAACAAATAGAAAGAGTAGTATCTCCATACTATCATAAATTAAAGTTTAATCAAACTGTGTTTCAAACAACAACAGTTGCAACAACAAACGCGCCAGGGTATTATTACCAACCTCATAATAAGATGACAATTAGGGTATTCTCTGATTATATTGAAACAGGTGGAGTCGCTTTTGTAGACCAAGTACCTGAATGGTCATTTTACTCTATGACGGACCAACAGTTTAGATGGAGAGATTTGTATACTTATGGATATAGAGATAATCTTGGTAGAGGTGTTGATTATCCATATTTGAATACTGCACAATACCCTTACTCAGATATAAACTTTAGATTAATACCTGAAGGTATAAACTATAATGATAATCTAACAGGATATGATTTTTCATTCAAACCATTAATAGATAATTGTGAATAAAGTAGTAATAAGACAAGACGGAATTACCGACAAACAAATCAATATTCCTGTTGAATTGCAATGGGATTATTTAGGTTTAGATATGGCAATTGAAGAGTATGAACAAACTGTTATTACTGAAGTAATAGGTATTGGTAGAGATTTTGAAGTTTCAAGATTTGAACATTTGCCTGCAACTGCAACAACAAATAATACTGAAATTAATTATGAGTTTTATTTTTATTCTGGAGGTTCATTAAATGATATTAATAATTGGAGAATCAATTATTTAGGAGAAGGGTTTACACCTCAAGAAGTTTACTATTACGAAAACAATTTTAGTAATTCATTTTTTAAATTGGACTTTTATGACACTCCTGATGAAAAAGCCCAAACAAATTATTTGACAATAATTTTACCAACCCAACAAGGTTTAACAATGGAAACTCAAATGCAAAGAACATTGGTTAACATTAAGAAACCAAAGTTTGTATTAGATTATGTTGGAGATAAAGAAGGGTTTTTTATTTATTGGTTAAAGAAAAGAAACTTTTTGGATGTTAGTACATTTTATATGAGTGCCAAGTTTTACAATGCTAAGACAGGTCAATTTACTAAAATGATGACAGGTAAAGGGACTAATCCTTTGGACCAAACAAATGGGCCACAAGCTTATTTATCGGGTAATAAATACGCCTTCGATAGTACTCAGTATTTCTACTATACGGTTAAGTTGGACTATACAACTCAAACATATCAAGTCTTTAATACTCAAGGTCAAAGGGTGGGAACAAATATACCCATAAAATGGTTCGAATATGTTAATCCGCCACAATAATGCAAGACTTATATAAAATAACTGTATCGCCAGAAAATATTAAAGGAGACTTATTCGTTGTTAACTATAGTGGAACTCCTGTAGGAGTTTATTCTGCAATGACCGCGGTTGTTAGTTCTGGTCCTGATGGTACTTCATTATTAACTAACCTAACGGTACCTATTCTATTAAGACAAACAGCGGTAGACGCTGGTTACTATAGCCCATTTGATGGAGCGGTATTACAAAAAGATGTGGTTGCAAATTTTATATTTTCATCAACAACTACAAACCCATATGTTTATAATGTTTATAATACATCAAGCCAATTTCAAAAGTTTTTAGATTTATCTGCATACAAAGTTGATTGGGGAGATGGTACACCAAAAGAAATTATAACAGGGTATACACCAACATCAATAACACATACTTACGCTTCGGCAAATAGTGAATACACTATTACTATGGAACAAACTAATCCATGGGGTGTAACAAGAGTATCAAAAACAATTAAGACTCCATTCACAAATCCAACAATTTATAACCCACAAGGAACCGCGTATTTTACTCCTTCGTCTGGAAATTGGATTGGAACACCTGTGTCATATGATTACATATTTTCAGGAGATGCTGTCAATGTCGTATCCGCACAAACGTCTAACAATTATGTGACAATACCATTTACGGTATCTGGATTAACAAAATCAAGAGTTAACGAACTAGCTCAATATGGTTCACCAAAATTCCAAGTTGGAGTTCCTGTCATTGCTAACGGACAAATATGGGGAGCGATATCAGATATTAATTCAGTATATACTGCTTACACTATAACAAACGTAAACTATTATGACTATAGTGACGGGACAACTATTTTTTTCCAACAATCATCAGGATTAACTAGTAACAATTTAACTTCTGTTCCTATAACTAAAGATGAGGTTTTATTAAAAGTTATTGACCAAGCTCAAGTACAAACGGACGTATTTGTGGAGAGAGGAAAGAATAGTGCATATGAAAGAGTACAAAGATTAGGGGAGGTTGATAATTTAGGAGACATGATTAATTATGGTTATGGATTTTTTAATGTCGATAATAAGAAAAGAACCTAATGAAAAAAAGAACTAAACTATTTATAAATTAAATAAGAGAACATGGCAATAGGCTCATACGGTACAATAAGACCATCAGATGTTTCACCACAGGATGTTGAGATAATCATGAACTACACTCCAACAAGGGATGTGACAGACCAATTTGTGCTTACAAAATTGGATGCACCTACCATACTTAAACCTTACTTTGCTAATAGTGAAACAGGAGGAAACGCGGGTGTTGAAGTTTTAGGTGGGTTATATAATTTAACATTACCTGCAAATCAATTTAACGCATTAGGTATCTACACATTATATTTAAGACCAGCTCAAATAAGAACCGTTATTACTGATTGTGGTGTTTTAAGCGCATTACCAAATGTTAAAGGTCTTGTTATCGATATTAGTAACGTACCTACTCAATACCAAAATAAATTTGTTCCTCAAGGACTTGTAGGATTTAGAATTGAATACTTAAATAATGACGGCTCAAAAATACCTAACTTCTTTAGAGTAGTTACTTCAAGTTTTTATTGCGAACCAGTTGTAAGTAATGAAGTTAATACTTCTCAAAAATCTATTAGATATAGATATGTCGATGGAGATTCGAATCTTATTTTCCTAACACTATCACCTTCATCATCACCAACTAACAAACCAAATGCAACTCCATATATTGGACAGCCTGACCAAGATATTATTATCACTAACACTTTCTTTAATCCTATTAGTTTGGAGGTAGAAATGGTTGAATACGATATCTCATCTCTTGCTATTGCTCTTTACGGTAATCAGACCAAGTCTATTGATGATGGTATTTACACAATCTATGACTCTCAAAATAACATATACAGACAATACAACTTATATGAAATTAGAGACCAATTTAACGCGTTGTTATATGAGGTTAGACAAAATAGAAACGATAATATTGATTTCAGTAAAAACTTTACAAACATAACTAGCTAATGGCGATAACGCAAAAGACTACGAAATACTTTTACCCTCCAAGACCTGGTAGTGGAGCTGCAACCTTTTCTGACAACATTGTAGGATTACAAACAGTTGAGGGTGGCGGACTTACGCAAGGTAATTTTGAGTTTACAACTTCAGTAGTTGAAAAGGTTAATAGAACCTTTAACGTTGGAGCGTTCTCTGAACCTATTAGTTTAGATTCGTTAGATATTGAAGATTTAACCGAAAGTCGTAGAATAATGGCAACTCAATTTAGAGTTTATCCAAACTATGACGTATCTCAGGTTCTTAACTTTTCAATGTATGGTTCTTTAAGTAAAAGATTCCAAGTTTCGGTTACACATATTCTTCATCAGTTTCCAGCTTCTTTGGATATTATGTATACCAACCTTGATTTTACAACAGGACCTACAGCAACTAATATTCAATATAATGAAACAGAAGATGAAACATATTTTCAAGTTGACGTTAGTAGAATTAACAACCCTTTTGGTATCGATTACTCAATAAGTGCATCAACTAATTTATTAGCTAGTGAGATTACACAGTCACCATACAGAAATTTATATAACACTTATTTAGATTATTGTGTGAGTATTAACGATAACATATATAATATTGTATCATTTACACCATCAGAGACGTTAAATTCGGGATATATTCAATTTTATGTATCAGGAGCACCATTTGGTACTACAGCCTCTACAATCAACGAACAATACCAAATAAGACCAAATGATTTTATTACAGATAAAATATTCGCTGAGAATTTTGATGAGGTTGAAAAGTTTTTATTAAATCGTTTAATAAGACCACCATATACTGCAATATTTCAAGTACCTCAACAAAATGAAGATGGGCAATTTTATACTGACTATCAACAAGTTACTTGGCCGTTGGATGGCACTTGGAATTTAGATATTAGGTCCTTTTTGTTTGATGACTATTTAAGTAAATTAGAGGAAATTGGTAAGAATTTAGATTCGTTTAAAACAAATTTAATATCAAGATTTTTAACTTCTGATTCATTAAAAGAATTTGATACAAGAGGACAAAAGGTTGAAAAAATATTTCAAATATACGGTAGAAGTTTTGACCAAGTAAAACAATTCATTGATGCGTTAGCATATATGAATTCGGTTAATTATAATCCTGAAAATGATATTCCATCTGAGTTGTTAGTTAACCTTGCAAGAACGTTAGGATATTCTTCAAATTTTTCACCAATAACAAATGAAGACTTTTTAAGTTCTGTTTTTGGAAATACAAACACACCAACTTATCCTGGTTATGCAAGAGCCCTAACGCCTACAGAATTAAATTATGCGTTTTATAGAAATTTAATTTTAAATGCAGCATACCTTTTCAAATCTAAAGGAACAAGAAGGTCTGTTGAATTTATGATGAGATTAATTGGAGCTCCCGAATCATTAATTGAATTCAATGAGCACATTTATCTTGCTGACCAAAGAATTAATTTAGACCAATTCTATACACAATGGGCTTCAATATCGGGAGGTACTTACGTACAAGACACTCCATCTTATTTGCCAGGACAAACATATAAAATTAAAGGAAATGTATATAGCGCTTTTACATCCGTGGCAACTTACAGTAATGTTAACATTAGATTAGAAGATTATCCAATAGATGATTTAGGTTATCCTCAAGCACCTCTTAATACTGAGGATTATTTCTTCCAATTAGGAGCGGGATGGTACGAAGTAACACCACAACACAGAAGTCCTGACCAAGTACGAATTACAGGAAGCGTATACACAGGACAAAACTATGATATTCAAACTCAATTAACTCCGTTTTCTTATGGTCAACCATATTTGAATAGATTTAGAGATTTTCCTTATATGACGGAAGGATTTAAATTAACTCAAGTTGTTGATAATAATAAATCGTGGTTAGAAGAAGATAATAAAATTAGAGTTTCAACAAACGCCGACTATAATGCTTATTATTATGTTGATAATGAAAAGTTAGTCCTAAATGTTAAGAATGTTGATTTATTCTTAAACCCTGGACAAGGTCTTGTTTATGATGTTTGGGACCAATCAAGAAGATATGATTATCCAATTCCTGAATCAGGATTAACTGTTGGTTATCCTGTACCTGGTGGAGTAGATTGGACATATGTTGACCCTAAGCCAAAGAAAAAAACATTCTTCGAATTCTCTCAAACATTTTGGCAGAACATGATTAATGTTAGAAACAGACAATACATTACAGATGGTAAAACAGGAGGATATCCAACATTACAATCCATTTGGTGGAAATATATTGAATCTGAAGCAACTGTTGGATTACCAAACAACAAGTATACGTATCAAAAACTAATTGATTACGTAAATGGTATTGGGCCTTATTGGATGAAATTGGCAGAACAAATGATTCCTGCCACAACTATTTGGAATACAGGTGTTAGAATGGAAAACTCAGTTTTACACAAACAAAAATTTGTTTATAGAAGACAAAGAGGATGCCAATTTATACCAGTACCTGTCGACCCTTGTTTTATTATTTCAAATATATTTGATTATACATGTGCGACGGAGTATACAGATTTTAATATATATCCTTGGTTAAATGGTGATACTAATGTGAGTAATTTTAGTAGTATTTTATCTAACAGATTAAATAATATGTTATCATCAAGTGGGGTAACGTTAAATGAATGTGTACAAAATTCAGTACAATCTAATTGGTATGTTAACTTAACAATTGGAGGTGACAGTATTATACAAGAACCATTTTATACTGGTTACGGATTAACAGATGTACCATCAAACAGAGATTGGAGAAATGCTTTAATTCAATATCTACCTGAATTATATAAATATGGATACACTTATTACTTAAATGGTAATATTTTAACAGTAACGAGTCTTACTTGTACTGAAAGAAATGTTGGAGAAATATTGTCTTTAAATTCAGGAATAAACATTAATATAAATTGTAATACCATTTAATGGCGGCTTTTAATTATATATTACAGATTACGGGTGATTGTCAATCAAATAATGGTGGAGCTATTACTATAGTACCAACAGGAGGTACCGCACCATATACCGTTCAATGGACAAGTCCTGATTTAGGTCAAGATACCGCAGTACTTTATTCATCTAGATATGGATTGTCGGCAGATACGTATGTAATCAGAGTTAATGATTCTACAATACCAACTAACCAAGAGTTTTATATAAACATACCTGTGTCAAGCGGAGTTTGTGCTTCAATTTTAGGGGTGCAGGATACAACATGTAATTTAGCCAATGGTTCTGTAACAGGAACTTCAACATCTCAATATTCGTCAACAAATTTTTATTTGTATGATATGAGTAACACCTTGATTCAATCAGCAGTGACCAATACTGAGCAAGTTGTTTTTGGAGGAATTGATTATGGTTCTTATTATATGGTGGCCCAAGATTTAGGAGGATGTACGGGAGAGACACAAAGTTTTATTATTGACACGTCAACAGAGTTTAGTTTTGGTTTATATGTTGTACCAAATTCAAGTTGTGGAGGAACTCCAATAGGTAAAATAATTGTAACAGGACAAACAGGACAAGCTCCATTCTCATATCTTTGGAGTAACGGTCAAACAGGAAGTACCATTACGGGATTAACCTCAGGTAGTTATTCGGTTTCTGTAACAGATGCATATGGATGTACAAAATCTGCGGAAGGGTCGGTAACAAATGTTAATCAAATTGGATTAGGTATTATAACTTCAACATCACCAAGTTGTTTTCAAAATAATGGTGTTATTAATTTAACTATCACGGGAGGAACTGCGCCCTATTATTATTCGGCATCAACTGGTAACGTATTAATATCATATTCAAAAACTTATAGTTTATCAGGATTGACTGCGGGTGATTATAACTTCCAAGTTACAGATGCTGCGTATTGTCAATTATTTGCTGGAACTACATTACAAACTCCTGGAGGAATAACTTCAGTATTGGTTACTAATCAAAATTCAACTTGTTCAAGTACAAATGGATTAATTCAAATATCGGTAGTTGGTGGAGCAACTCCTTATACTTATACATTAATTTCACCAGATGGTACACAACTTAATATAAACACTTCTCAAACAACTTATGTTTTTGATGGATTATCTACAGGGACGTATACTGTCGCAGTTTCAGATTCGACAGGGTGTTCTTACATGCAAGAAGTTACCATTATAACAGAAAACAAATTTACAATTTCAACAAATGTTACTGAAACAAGTTGTAATCAAAATAATGGGACAATAACCATATATTCAACAACAGGAGGTACAATGCCTTTGGATTATTCTGTAGATGGGTTATATAACGTACTTGATACTAACTTAAGCGCGGTAACGTTTAATAATTTATCGGCAGGAGCCCATAATGTTAGTGTTACTGATTCTGATGGGTGTGTTCAAAATCAAACTGTTTTTATTCCGTTCAGCCAACGTTTAGATTTTTCATTATATAGTACTTCTTGTGGTAGTGGTAGTAATGGACAGATAACAGCATTTATATCGTCAGGTGAACCACCATTTAATTTTAATTGGTCGGACAATATTCCTAATGAGCCACAACAAATTCAAGTTACAGGATTAACCGCAGGAACATATAGTTTAACCGTAGTTGATGATAATGGATGTTCTTTAACAAGAACGACAAGTATTAATTGTTATAAAAATTATGCTTCATATCAATCATATGTTATGGGTGCAGAAGTATTCAACGTTTCTTCACCAACTAAGTTTGGTATGTTACAAATGTTGAACGAAGGATTTTATGATTTAACTACAGGTAATACAAGTTGTAATTTAGTTGATGCAACATATACTGCCAAAGTATCGGTAAATCCTGCAGGAATAGTAGTTAGCCAACCATTCTTTACTTCAACATCTTTAGTTCAAGCTCCAAGTGATAATTTATGGTATAATACTATAAAATCTTTATTGTTGAGTATTCCTGGTATAGGTAATGTGACTATCAACCAATTAAATAATCAAATCACTATTGAAACAAGCAAAAACAATACATCCTTACAAGGACAAGAAATTGTAATTGACTTAATAATAGTTTATGACATAATGTGCTTATCATGACACAAGTTAGAATAACAGACATATCAGGGAGTACGGCGTATCCGTTTAGTGTTTATATATCGGACGTTTATGGTAATTATCAAACTTTGATTGGTACCATAAGTTCTGCGGTTCCACCTACAGTTTATTATAATACTGTTATACCTTCAATTTTTCAGACTGCACCTCAAATAATGTTGACATTGGTCGACTCTAATAATTGTTCAATATTCAAAATATTGAATTGTACTTTTGGTTGTACATTCCAAATTACAATTGAGATGGCAAATTGTAATGTTGATATTAATATTCAAAATTCATCTTGTACTTTTGGAGTTTCTTTAGCCGACCCAAGTTGTTTTATTAATGATTTAAATTTATCAGACCCAAGCTGTTAATAAATAATTTTAAAAAAAGATATTCATTTTATTATTTTTAAGATTATTAGTAAGGAAATAGAATACTTGCGGTATTTATTAAATAAAATCCGCGGATGGCACTTTATAATATTTTAGTCGTAAATAACGCACCTGGTTGTAATGACACTACAGTAACTGAACAAGTTAGTGTAAGTGCATGTACAACATACATAGTAAGATTAGCTTCCAACTCAAATGCGTTAGGCCCATTTAGCATTTATGTTAATACATCGTTCTTCGGTTCAGGGTATACAAGAACAGATATGTTCAACGGAGTAGTAGTTTCTTTAGATTGTACAACACCTACTCCAACACCAACTCCATCGATAACTCCAGGGGCAACATTAACTCCAACTCCATCAGAAACTGCGACTAATACACCGACTCCAACAGAGACTGCAACTAATACGCCAACACCAACAAATACACCAAGTCCAACTCCTACAATAGGAGCTAGTCCTACGCCAACTGAAACTGCAACGCAGACACCTACAGTAACTCCGACAAATACTCCAACCGTAACACCAACTAACACTACAACCGTAACACCAACTAACACAGAAACTCCTACAAGTACTCCAAGCGAAACTCCTACAAATACACCAACGGTAACGCCAACAGAAACTCCAACAAATACACCAACTAATACTGCAACTGTAACTCCAACTAATACTGAAACTCCAACTAATACTCCAACAGAAACTCCTACAACTACACCAACTAATACTCCAACCGTAACACCAACAAATACTGAAACTCCAACACAGACTCCAAGTGAGACTCCTACAAATACGCCAACTAATACAACAACTCAAACACCAACCAACACCGCAACTAACACAGAAACTCCTACAAGTACTCCAAGCGAAACTCCTACTAATACACCAACGAATACTCCAAGTGTTACTCAAACATCAACGAATACTCAAACACCAACTCCGACTGTAACCGCAACTAACACTGCTACCGTAACTGCAACATCAACACCTACACCAACAGAAACCGCAACCGCAACTCCAACAGCTTCGATAACTGCAACACCGACTGAGACAGCAACTGCAACACCAACTGCTACAACTACTGCGACAGTTACACCAACAATGACACAAACTCCAACAGTAACGCAAACACCAACAAATACTGCAACTCCAACTAATAGTATGACTCCAACAATGACCCAAACACCGTCACCAACAGGAGCTCCATTCTTGGCATATTTAACAATTGAACCTCAAGCTCAGAATGTTAACTTCAACGGATGGATGGTATCTCAAGGTTCAACGTTCCGTGGATTCTTCAATAATGGAGCAACTACTGCAAACGCTGTAACATTTAATCAACAGATGAATGCTTACTTGAACTACTCAGGATGGGGAGGAAACTCACCTGCAATTATTACAGGTACAATTTCTCCGACATCAGGAGGAAACGATTTTTACGGAAATCCAATCAATGCGTACTTGTTCCAAACTACGCAAGTATCAGGAGGTACAACACCAAGTAATGCTTGGTATACATGGTATGTTTCAACAGGAGCGACAAACGGTCAGATTATGACTCAAATTGGAACAAATACCGCAAATAATCCAAACGCATTAACCGCTAGAAATTTAAATTCAGCATATTACAATCTAACAATCAATTATACGGGAGGAACAATCCCTCCAGGAACATATCGTGTTTACACGACATATTCTGGTACAGATTTTAGAATAAATGCCTCAGTAAATAATGTTTACTTTAAAGGGAACACCTTAATATAAAAATAATAAAAAGACTATGAGCTTTAACTATCAAAATCCAATAGCAGGAACTATCAACGAAGGACCAATCGGCGTTTCTCTTGATAACAGTAATGGTACAAACTTCAGTGTATACTCTATAGGTGGGTATATGGAAGTTTACTCGCACCAAAATTTAAACTATACAATACCTGAGGGAAGCTCGGGTCAAATTTTGTATAGTGGGAATACTATACCTATCGCATTCAATTATAATGCACCAAATGAATTTCCAAATGTTTTAACACTTAATAGTGATGAAATATCTTCAGGTAGAAGACGTTTAGGTATGATGGTATATGTTATATCTGCGGATACCACATATCAATATATTATTGATGGTTATGCTGCATTATGGGATGCTGCACAAATTTCAGGAGCTCTTGGATTTGATGGATTTGGATGGACATGTGAAGACAGTACTGTAGCGGGAGCCGCGTTTTTAAATGCGTGGACAGGTTCGACTATTGAAGGTGTTAGTGGTGTTACAAGAGAAAATGCGAGATGGAAAGTTGCGAATATGAACGATACTGTTATTACAGGAGGTACATATTTTTCAGCAACAACTACATTACAATTATACGACAATTATGGAGCCACTGTAACTGTTACAGGATTTACAGGAACAGTAACGGGAGGAACATATAACAGTGGTACCTCAACGTTATCTCTTAATAATAGTGACGGTAGTGTAGTATCAATTACAGGTATAACTTCAGGGTCTGGCTCAGCCTTATCCGTTGGAGACGGAACAACAACAGTTACTTCCGTTTCAGGAATTACATTCAGTGGAGCATCGGTAGTAAATAATGGTAGTGGAAACATTACCGTAGTAATAACAGGAGGAACTAGTGGAACATCAGGTTCATCAGGAACAAGTGGAATAGATGGTAGCTCAGGAACTTCTGGTTCAAACGGAACAGACGGTTCAAGTGGAACTTCAGGTTCTAATGGTACAGATGGTTCTTCAGGAACTAGTGGTAGTAACGGAACAGACGGTTCTTCAGGAACTTCAGGTTCAAATGGTACAGATGGTAGTTCAGGGACTAGTGGAATAGATGGTTCAAGTGGAACTTCAGGTTCTAACGGAACAGATGGTTCTTCAGGAACTAGTGGTAGTAACGGAACAGATGGTAGTTCAGGAACTAGTGGAATAGATGGTTCAAGTGGAACTTCAGGTTCTAATGGTACAGACGGTTCTTCAGGAACTAGCGGTAGCAACGGAACAGATGGTAGCTCAGGAACTAGTGGTAGTAATGGAACAGATGGTTCTTCAGGAACTAGCGGTAGTAATGGAACAGATGGTTCTTCAGGAACTAGCGGTATAGATGGTAGTTCGGGTACCTCAGGAACAGATGGTTCATCAGGAACAAGTGGAATAGATGGTAGCTCAGGAACTTCTGGCTCAAACGGAACAGACGGTAGTTCAGGAACTAGTGGAATAGATGGTTCTTCAGGAACTAGCGGTAGCAATGGAACAGATGGTTCTTCAGGAACTAGCGGTATAGACGGCTCAAGTGGAACTTCAGGGTCTAATGGAACGGATGGTTCTTCAGGAACCTCAGGTATAGATGGTAGCTCAGGAACTAGCGGTAGCAATGGAACAGATGGTTCTTCAGGAACTAGTGGAATAGATGGTAGCTCAGGAACTAGCGGTAGCAATGGAACAGATGGTTCTTCAGGAACAAGTGGAATAGATGGTAGTTCAGGAACTTCAGGTTCTAATGGAACAGACGGCTCTTCAGGAACAAGTGGAATAGACGGTAGCTCAGGAACTTCTGGTTCAAATGGAACAGACGGTTCAAGTGGAACTTCAGGTATAGATGGTTCTTCGGGAACTAGCGGTATAGATGGTTCTTCGGGAACTTCAGGTTCTAATGGAACTGATGGTTCTTCAGGAACTAGTGGAATAGATGGTAGCTCAGGAACTTCGGGTTCTAATGGAACAGATGGCTCTTCAGGAACTAGTGGAATAGATGGTTCTTCGGGAACTAGTGGTAGCAACGGTACAGACGGTTCAAGCGGAACTTCAGGTTCTAATGGAACTGATGGCTCTTCAGGAACTAGCGGAATAGATGGTTCTTCAGGAACTAGTGGAATAGATGGTAGCTCAGGAACTTCGGGTTCTAATGGAACAGATGGCTCTTCAGGAACTAGTGGAATAGACGGTTCTTCAGGAACTTCTGGCTCAAACGGAACGGATGGTAGCTCAGGAACTTCTGGCTCAAACGGAACGGATGGTAGCTCAGGAACTTCGGGTTCTAATGGAACAGATGGCTCTTCAGGAACTAGTGGAATAGACGGTTCTTCAGGAACTTCTGGCTCAAACGGAACGGATGGTAGCTCAGGAACTAGTGGAATAGACGGTTCATCAGGAACTTCAGGTTCAAACGGAACAGATGGTTCTTCAGGAACTTCTGGCTCAAACGGAACGGATGGTAGCTCAGGAACTAGTGGAATAGATGGTAGCTCAGGAACTAGCGGTAGCAACGGAACAGATGGTTCTTCAGGAACTAGTGGAATAGATGGTAGCTCAGGAACTAGCGGTAGCAACGGAACAGATGGTTCTTCAGGAACTTCTGGCTCAAACGGAACGGATGGTAGCTCAGGAACTAGCGGTAGCAACGGAACAGATGGTTCTTCAGGAACTTCTGGCTCAAACGGAACGGATGGTAGCTCAGGAACTAGTGGTATAGACGGTTCTTCAGGAACTTCAGGTTCTAATGGTACAGATGGTAGCTCAGGAACTAGCGGTATAGATGGTTCTTCAGGAACTTCAGGTATTAGTGGTGTTAATGGTACTTCAGGAACTTCTGGCTCAAATGGAACAGACGGTTCAAGTGGAACTTCTGGTTCAAACGGAACAGATGGCTCTTCAGGAACATCAGGAAGTAATGGAACGGATGGTAGCTCAGGAACTAGTGGAATAGATGGCTCTTCAGGAACATCAGGAAGTAATGGAACAGACGGTTCTTCAGGAACTTCAGGTTCTAATGGAACAGACGGTTCATCAGGAACTTCAGGAAGTAATGGTACAGACGGTTCATCAGGAACTTCAGGTTCAAACGGAACAGATGGTTCTTCAGGAACTAGTGGCTCTAACGGTACAGATGGCTCTTCAGGAACATCTGGCTCAAACGGAACGGATGGCAGCTCAGGAACTAGTGGAATAGACGGTTCTTCAGGAACTAGTGGTAGCAATGGTACAGACGGTTCTTCAGGAACTAGTGGTAGCAATGGTACAGACGGTTCTTCAGGAACTAGTGGTATAGATGGTAGCTCAGGAACTTCTGGTTCAAATGGAACAGATGGTTCTTCAGGAACAAGTGGTAGTAATGGAACAGACGGTTCTTCAGGAACTAGTGGTAGCAACGGAACAGATGGTTCTTCAGGAACTTCAGGTTCTAATGGTACAGATGGTTCAAGCGGAACTTCAGGAATAGATGG
>Ga0209088_10000030_pt1 | contig 113521 bp, 122 predicted proteins | sample S_140625_EF_Meta_FD_187324 | JGI IMG/M metagenome (GOLD analysis project Ga0209088, IMG submission 187324) | Freshwater microbial communities from Lake Simoncouche, Canada to study carbon cycling - S_140625_EF_MetaG (SPAdes) (version 2) | ecosystem: Environmental > Aquatic > Freshwater > Lake... | reverse complement strand
AAGCCAAAGCAATGGAGAAGGAGCAGAAGAAATGTTATCATCCATTATCAGAAAGAAAATATACATCAGATACTCATTTTGAATGTACTATTTGTGGGGATAATAATTATTAACCTTTAAATCAGAATAGAATGAAAAAAGAAACACTTGAAGAAGCTGCTGAAAATTATGCAAATGACTGTACATTAGTATCTGAAGCAGCATCATATGAAGCATTTATAGCTGGTGCTAAATGGCAAGCAGAAAGAATGTATAGTGAGGAAGAAGTTTATCAATTGCTTTATGATTTAAGTGGGCAAGTTTTAAACAATAAAGTTTCTAACCCAAAACTATTAGAGAAATGGTTTGAACAATTTAAAAAGAAGTAAGATGAAAACAGCAGTAGAGTGGTTGGTAGAAATGCTTGATTTACCACCGAATAATTATTTAATAGAACAAGCAAAAGAGATGGAGAAAGAGCAGATTGTAAATGCTTATAACGATTGTGAATGGACTGGGGACCATGAAGATGGAGAACAATACTATAAAGAAACCTTTAACAAATAGAATATGGAACAATTACAGTCAATTTTGACTGACCTTGACAACAAGGCAATAACTAAAGATAGAGCATACGACCTTATATTGTTTTTATTTGATGTTAGCAGTAACAAAGTGGTGGTTTGCCCACTCTGTGATGGTAGAGATGAATACATAAAAACAAAAACAGGCTATAAATGTGCATTTACTGACTGTATGCACGAGTGGGCAAAATAACTGCTAACAATACTACAGGGAAACCTTTAACAAATCAATTAATAATAAGGGGTAAAAGTTGCCCCATTACTTAAATAGAAATGATATGAAAGCAACAATAGAATTTAACCTACCAGAGGATCAAGCAGAATTTGAGTTTGCTACACAAGGGAGTAAAATGTATAATGCTCTATGGGAAATATCTCAAGAGCTCAGAACACTCTGGAAGTATGAAGAACTTGATGAAAAAGAATGGGATATGGTAGAAAGAATCCGGAATAAGTTTTTTGAGATATTAGAAGATAATCAGATAAACCTTGATAAGTGATTCTTGGAGAGGAAGAAACATTGAATATATATTATGGAACAAATCCAGATATATTGAAGACATTAGAAAACTTCATGATAGCATCATACCTTGAAACACAATTAAGTATAAAACTAAAACTTATGAGAGATACAAAAGAAATGCTAAAACTTGTGGCAGCAATTGCCGAAGAACATTATAATATTACTGATGGTGCAGATGGTAATCTGAACTATTTATGGCATATGTACCATAAAGGACATAAGAAGGATGAATTCCGCCCTTTTGTATATATGGCTGAGTTAATGTTACTAAAGAAGTATGATTATCTAAATGATGCTGAAATAAGAAACATCATAAGCATGATGAAATCAGAAGATGGAGACAATCTTGCTATAGTAACATTAAGCATACAGAATCTAAGAGATTTAAGAATCAAAAAACACGGACTATATTCTAAAGAGAATGAAGCATATAAAGATTTAAATCATACATATGCTTTTGAAATCTTGAATCATACTGTGTTTATGCAAACAATGGCAGAAAAATGAAAGAACAAGAATTAATTGACTTTGGCTTTGATAAAGTAGAAGTCAAAGATAGTGAAAGCCAGAATGGCTATGATTACTATTATTACGTATTAGACTTATTACCAGGATTAAGTTTAATTTCATCAGCAAATGATGAAAGTTTAGATGATGAATGGAAAGTGTTTAACTTTGATTGGGATACTAAATCAGAATTAAATAAATCTGCTATAGAGCACCTGATCCAGGTTGCTGTTCATCAAGGGTATCAGCGTCACTAGTAACTACTGATGCTCTTGCTTTTTCAGCTAATAAATTAAACAAAATTAGTGCAGCTGATGATTTAAAACAATCATCAATCTCAGATTGTAAAATGTCCATAGGTACAGGAGTGGTTAATACTTCTCCTGTCCTTAAATGGATTCTAGTACCTGCATCAGGATTCATTGAGTTAACAAATGAAGTCCTTGTAATATGAGTAATATTTAAGTGCTCAATATAAGGCCCTTCTTTATCCCGAAATTCAATTGCTAAAAACATTAAATAATGGTGTTATTTTCAATTTTATAATTACTTACAGATACTAAGTTATCTTTTTTTGTTAGTATAGCAAAGCCATGGTTCCACTCATTAATTTCCATGTAATCTGGAGCTAGTTCACATAAACATCCAAGACTGTATGCTCTTATTGTACTAGACTCACCAGTTCCATAAACTCTTTGTGAGCTTTGGGAACTTTTGTGAAAGTGATTTACAATACAATTAGTCTTAAGTCTCATTAAAGCAGTTCTTGCTGGTACTACACCGCCTGCTCCAGGAATCTTATCACCATGTTCTATAAGGAAGTCACCAAAGATAACTTTGGTTCTAAATGGAAGATACTCTATTTTGTATTCTGCAACATGTAAGATTACATCTAACCTGAATTCATCCATGTCAAGTAACTCAGATGCTTTTATTCTGAGATATCTTTCAAACCTGTTTTCATGATTACCTGGTATAAAATAAATAGGAATGCCAGGAAATCTAGAGCGCATGTACTCAAAGAACTGTTTACCTGCTTCTATTTCATTTTTAAAGTGAATCTTTCTTGGGTCCTTTTCATGGAAAGAAAGTTGATAGAAATCTAATAAGTCTCCATTGATTAGGATGCTATCTACTTCTTCTGCTTCCATTTTATCACAAGCAGTTTCTATAGCATCTTCATCATGATAAGGAATATGTAGATCACCAATAACACCAAGTTTTCTACATCCTGTGGGAAATGTAAATGTTCCTCTCTTTTCTGATAAGGATGTAGGCAAGGATACAAAATTTTGCATTACTTTTACTTTAAGTTCTTTTTGGAATTCTTTATTTTTTAAATGCTTTCTGTGCAAAGTTCCACTTTGACCTCTATAATATCTAATTCTATCATATACATTTGTAAGTGTGGTAAAGAATCCGGTATTTTCAGAATAGACTTTTCTTGCCAGAGTTTTGGTAGGAGAATTTGGAAATTTTTCGAGATATTCTAAAATAATTTTAGTAGTCTCTTTAGCGTTTTTAGATAACTTTTGTTCCATAAGTACATAATAATATAATAAAATAATCAATATGTTTACCGTAAAGCTAGTAAAACAGGATGGAAAATTAATCTATCCTGATGTTAAATCAAAATTAAATTACAAATTATTTATTGAAAAGCTTGCTGAAGGGCAAGAAGTAAATATGTTTATTGATCTAACAAGTACAGATCATAGCTTGGCACAACTGGCTAAAATACATGCCTGCATTAGGGAATTAGCTAAAGAATCGGGCTATACTTTTGAGGAAATGAAAACTATAGTTAAACAACATGCAGGATTATGCTATGATGTTGGAGAAACAGAGTATTGCAAGTCTTTTAAAGAATGTAGTAAAGATGAACTAGCAATGGCAATTGAATCTGCTATTGAAATAGGTAGAGATCTAAATATTAACCTTGCTTAGGTTCAACATAGTCAGGGTCTCCTGGTTCAGGAACTTCCTTCTCAGTGTATAAATTACTATCTGCCTGTACTTGTTTCTCTATTTCAGATACAAGAAGAGTCAGAGTATAGAATGCTCTCTCAAACTCTGTGAGATCATTGAACTGTTTAGTAAGAATGTTTTGTAGATTTTCTTTTTCACTTTCATTACTTAGTAAGTGTTTGAAAATAGTGTACAAAGCATCCTTGGACATTAAATAAAAGTTCTTGTTAACTTTAATATCAATTAAAGCATCATCTTTTATTTCTTTTACCTTGATAGCCATAATATTAATCTTTTAACAAATATAGTAAAAAATGAATATAGAATTAGAAATTGATAGTTTTAAACAAAAAATATTTGATAAACTTGAACCAAGTGGCTGGGGCAGTGTTTTTAAATCTTATATATTTAGTAGTGATTTTGAAGAGCTACTTACTAGATTGTATAGGATGTCAAGCAGTGGGGAAAGATTTACTCCAGGATTGAAAGATGTATTCAGAGCATTTGAAGAATGTCCTTATGATGAATTAAAGTTAGTTGTTGTGGGCCAAGATCCATATCCTACATTAGGTGTAGCAGATGGTATTGCATTTAGTTGTAGTAAAACAAATGCATTACAACCTAGTCTACGGTATATGCTAGATGAAATTAATAGAACTATCTATAATGGTGAGCATTTATCTACAGATGTTAATTTAACCAGATGGTCAAACCAAGGTATACTAATGCTTAATACATCTCTCACAACTGAGGTGGGTAAAATAGGAAAGCACTATCATGTATGGGAAGGATTTGTTGGATTTTTATTTGACCATCTTAATCATAATAAGAAAGAACTTACATATCTTTACCTGGGTAAAAAAGCACAAGAGTGGGCAGAATATGTTGGAGATAATAATCACCAAGTATTTGCAAGCCATCCGGCAAGTGCAGCTTACAACAAGCAGAGAGAATGGAATTCAGATAATGCATTTTTAAAGGTGCAGCATCTGGTTGCAGAAACAACAGGATATAATATTAATTGGTAGTATGGAAGATATATTTTTAAAATTTGTTAGGGAAGATATAACCCCCAATAGTTATTATGTTTTACATTGTATAAAGAATAAAATAATCCCATGTTCATTTGTAAACAAGGAGTTAGAAACAAAGAGACTGATATCTGAAAATTGGATAAATGAAGACTTGACATTAACAGATAAAAGTATTATCTTTACTACTGAGATTGATGGATTCTTTAAGAGATCCAAAAAGAAAACATCTAAAAACTTACTAGGAGATAATTTTGATGATAATATAAAGAAATATTCTGATATATTTCCTAGTATAAAATTGTCTAGTGGTAAGTATGCAAGATCTAATCCCAAAAACTTAGAAAATGCATTTAGATGGTTCTTTGAAAATTATGATTATGAATGGGAAACAATTTTACTAGCTACAAACAAATATGTTTTAGAGTACAGACAGGTAAATTACCAGTATATGAGAACATCTCAATATTTTGTAAGGAAACAAAGCACTGATAAAACTTGGGACTCAGATTTAGCTGATTATTGTGAAATGATTTTAAACAAACCTGATGATGAAATAATATTTATTAAAGAAAGACTATTTTGATACATATAAATTTAAAAAAGTTACTTATTGGGATTATTGGGAGTGCGTGTTTGTATCTAATAATTAACAATTACATTGTAGAAGTGAGCATTTTACAGTATGTAGCTATAGAAGCTATAATTACTTTGTCTCATTATCTATATGAAAGAATTCAAACTTCAATAGAAGGTACTCCGGAAAATTAATCTATATAATATGTATAATAATGCAAGCCCTTTAAAGGCTGTAAGTGAAAGAGACGCTCTTAAAAAAGCTCTCTATAAAATGAAAGCTAGACACAATGGTGAATTAAAATCATTGAAGACAGCTTGGGTGAATTTTAATAATGCTTTTTGTGATGGTCTAGAATGGAGAACTATTACAGTTGTTGGCGCAAGACCAGGAACTGGTAAGACTTTATTTATGGAACAATTGGTTAATGATGTCATAAAGATTAATCCTGACCAAAAGTTCAGAGTATTAAAGTTTCAGTTTGAGATGCTAGATGAGACAAATGGTATTAGAAAATTGTCTATGAATGTAGGTTCTGATTATAACACTCTGATGAGTAAGGAAAAACCTGTGGACAAAGGTATTTTTCAAAAGTGTGTTCAGTTTTATGAGAGTACAGAAAAACATGATTTAGTAGATGTGGTGTATGATCCATGTACAGTGGATGAGATGTGTGCTACTATTCATGCTTATATGGAGAAGTATAAAACAGAAGATGGTTTTACTAATACTTTAGTTACTATAGATCACTCAGCTTTATTTAGAGTTGGCAAGGGGCAGAAGGATAAGTTTGAGATGCTTTATGGTTTAGGGGAAGGCCTTACAGAAATGAAGAAGAAGTTTCCTGTGGCATTCTTAGTTCTTAGTCAGTTAAACAGAAATGTTGAAACTATAGAGAGAGCTAAAGATGGTACATATGGGAACTATATTCTAGATTCTGATTTATATGGTTCTGATGCTTTATTACAACATGCAGATGTAGTGCTTGGTATTAACCGTCCTTTTAATAGGAGAATTAAATTCTATGGTCCAGAGAAGTATATCATTAATGACCCAGATCTTTTAATATTTCACATATTAAAATCAAGAAATGGTTTTATGGGTATGAACTTTTATAGATTGGACAGTACAGTAATGAGAATTGTAGAGGTTGATGCACCACCCACATCATCGCATTAAAATTAAAAATTATGTATAACAGAAGAGAAAAAGAAAAAGAGTTGATGGGAATTCACTCTAAGTTTTTAGAAAAACTAAAAGGAGGTTATCAGTTTACAGCTAAGACTGCCTTTTATAGCAAAGGTAAGTTTGGAAGACAGATTCAGTTTTTTGAGAATGAATTAAATAAGGGTGCTGATATCTATGTAGAATTAGTGGACATTGAGAGAGATGGAAGAGGAGCTGAGACAAACATGGTTCCTATGTTTTGGGAGAGACCACTATTCAAGTATAGATACAATCCCTATTTTAAGGAAGAGTATGAAGTTAAAACTTCTACAAATTCTAGAGGCGAGGAGTATTCTGCATATGTTATTCCAACTTCAGAACTTGTTTGTGTAAACAAAGGGTCTGAAGAAATTCCTTACAATATCTATGAGTCACAGAGAACTGAAGAACCAAAAGAACAAAAGAAGATAAGTGTGTTTCCAGATTTTGAAGAAGAGTTTGTTTCTAAACTTAAGACTCAAGAAACTGATGAAGATGTAAGTAGCATTCTTTTGCAAATTGCTGAAGGTTTTCAAAAACTAGCACAAAAATTAAAGTAAAATGGGTATAGTACTTCCAACTAAAAAAGTAAAAGCTAACAGGGTTAATCCTAAAAGATTAATTGTGTATTCAAAGCCTAAAACAGGTAAGACAACTGCATTTGCAGGTCTTGATGATAATTTAATTATTGATTTAGAAAATGGTGCAGACTATGTTGAAGCCATGAAAGTCAAAGCTAATAATCTTCAGGAGCTAAAAGAAGTTGGCAAAGCAATCAAAGAAGCTGGTTATCCATATCAATATATTACTATTGATACTGTGACAGCTTTGGAAGATATGGTTATGCCACTTGCAATTAACTTATATAAACAAACGCCAATGGGTAAGAATTATTCTGGAGACAGTATTCTTACATTACCTAATGGTGCGGGTTACTTATATGTTAGGCAAGCATTCTTTCAAGTTTTAGATTTTATTGATACCTTAGCTCCCCATATTATTTTATCTGGTCATATTAAAGACAAGCAGGTAGATGATAAAGGAGAGATGGTTATGTCTGCAAACATAGATTTGACGGGTAAAATAAAATCTCTAATATGTGCTAACGCAGATGCAATTGGTTATATGTATAGAAAGGGTAATGAAACTATTCTTAGCTTTAAAACTAATGAAGAAGTGACTTGTGGTGCAAGGCCAGAGCACTTGCAAAATGAAGAAATAATAATTTCTGAGATGAAAGATGGTAAGTTAAAGACTTACTGGAATAAAGTGTATAAATAATAAAAACAAACAAAATGGGTTTAAGTACAAAAGATCTAGTAAATGAGAATGGTGGTGGTGGAATGGCAAAAACTATTGCCCCAGGAAACCACAAGTTAAGAATCAACAGTATTGTGTTAGAAGACTTTCAATTTATTGATGGTGCAAAACACTTAGTACTAAATGTTGAGACAGAACCAATTGACGGATTTGAAGGTTTTCTGATTGATAAAGATGATGAAAGCAAAGGAAGATATAAGGGTCAGATTGGTAGAGTAAAAGCTAGTCAATATGCATATGCTGATGGACAAACAAAGTCTGGAATTAAAATTCAAAGAGATAGATCTTTGATGATGTTCTTAGCTAACTTGTCTAAAACAACTGGAATAATGAGCTGGTTTGAAGAGCAGGATAACAAGTTTAATACAATTGAAGATTTTGTAAAGAACTTTAGTAACAATGCCCCACTTAAAGATAAGTATCTAGATTTTTGTATTGCCGGTAAGGAATATGAAAATAAGTCTGGCTATACTGCATATGATATGTGGTTACCAAAAGCAGAAAACAACAAGTATGCTTATGGGAATGAAGGTTCTGATAGAATTCTTAAATATGATGAAGCAAAATATCTTAAAAAACTTGAGGTAAAGCCAGTAGATAACTTTGGTGATGATGATGATGATTTTTCAACACCAGGTAGAACATCTTCAGATTTTAATTTAGATTAACAACTCCTAGATAAAGGGGTTGTAATTACCCCTTTATTTACTTAACTTGGGTTGCTATGATTTCTACAAAGAATTTAATATATGATTTAGCTGATGTCCCAAGAGAATGGGCATTTGAACATTATCTTAACCTAACAGAAAAGCTTACAGGACAAGATATTAAAATGAAGTCAGTATTTAATCCACGAGAGAAGACACCTTCTATGTGTATTTATATTGACAGAAATAATATCTATAAGTTTAAAGATTTTTCTTCAGGTAATGGTGGTGATTCTATTGCTCTTGTCCAAAGTCTATTTAATTTACCTACTAGAGGTTCCGCAAGTTATAAGATTATAGAAGACTATAACCAATATGTTTTAAACAATGGTTTTAATCCTATAAAGTCTTATAAACAACACAGTAAATTTAAAGTTACTGATTATGAAATGCGCCACTGGAATACTCTTGACCAGAAATACTGGATGAAATATAATATTGGTTCTAGATTGTTATCCAAATACAATGTAGTTCCTCTTGAATATTATATTATGGAAAAGACTGATGAAAATGATGTTTTATCTAGTATAACTATCAAAGGTAACTATGTGTACGGGTATTTTAAAGATGATGGTACACTCTATAAGATTTATCAGCCCAAGGTAAAAGACAGTAAATTTATTAAAGTTAGAGATTATATTCAGGGATCTGAACAACTAACTTATGATAAACCATATTTGATTATAACATCATCTCTTAAAGATTTAATGGCTTATAACAAATTGAAGATTAGTAATTCTGAGTCTATTGCACCGGATAGTGAAAACACTATGATACCAGAAAATATTATGAGTAACATAAGTTCTAAGTATAAGGGTGTTTGTGTTTTATTTGATAATGATGAGCCCGGGATTAGAGCAGCTGAGAAGTATAAACTTAAGTATGGCTTTAATTACATAGTATTAAACTTAGAAAAGGATTTATCAGATTCAATAGAAAAACACGGTGTAGAGAAAACCAGAAATGTTTTATTGCCACTTTTAAAAGAAGTATTATGAGTTGGATTTATAATAAAGTTACTTTTAAAGATTCAATGATTCCAGAAGGAGCTATTGGATTTATTTATATGATGACTGCTATTATAGATAGTAAGTGTGTAAGATACATTGGTAAGAAAAACTTTTATAAGTCTGTTAAAAAAAAGATGGGTAAAAAAGCCATTGCAGAATTAACAGATGGAAGACTAAAGAAATATACCAGGGAATCTAAGTTAGACTATAAGAATTATTATAGTAGTAACCAAGATTTAAAAGAGGCACATAAGAATGGTATTATTATCCATAGAGAGATATTAAGGATATGTTCTACAGCTGCAGAGCTTACATATCAAGAAACAAAGTACCAGTTTGTATATGAGGTACTTGAGAAAGATGATTTTTTAAATGCCAATATTCTTGGCAGATTTTACAAAACTAAATAACTATGACAGAAAACAATATGACAGGCCTTCTATTACAGATGGCTGACCTTGATATTACAGGTCTTTACATATATTATTCAGGTGGAGGAGACTCCGGTGCAATAGAGTACATTGAATATACTACAGAACCAGTTAATGATTTTAATGAAATAAACTATCACAAAAGACAAAATTTAAGAGATGTTGGTAGAGATATCTACCAGAACATAGAAGATTTTGCTTCTGAAAAAATCTTAAGTGATATAGAAGATTGGTGGAATAATGATGGTGGATTTGGTGATATGTATATTAAAATACCTTCTGGGGAGTATCTAATACATAATAATATAAATTATACCAAAACAGAATCTTTTGGTCATAGAGGTAATTTAATTAATCAAACTTTAGACTAATGTCACATCCCTGGGAACATGCAAAATCTTCTGCTAGAAAGTGGGGAGGTTTTCCAATTGAGTACATAAAGATTCATGAATGGTTTGATGAAACTAAGGCTTGGATTGGACACAGTAAGCATAGAATGTTCAGACACCACAGTGAAGGAATATTTGAATGTGAAAAGATATTTGGAAGGTCTTTTGTCAACTCAGATGGTAAAACTGTATATACAAGATATGTTGGAGAACAACATGTAAAAGAGGATTGCAATGGATATATTCCTACTGCAAAAGAATGGGTGGATAATATAAATACACCTACAGAATGGATGATTAAAACTTTAAAAATTGAAGACTAATGATTTTTAACAAAGAAGAAACAAAGAATCTATTGAACATGTTACGTTCTGCAGATAAAGATAATGCTACTATTGCATTTGAATCTCTTAAAAAAGTAAATGTAGAAGATTATATTGGTGAACTTATAACTTTATATAAGTTTGGTAATACAGAATATACTCTTTGGAAATTAGAATGTCCACAGTGCACAAAAGCTATTGGAAATGCTTTAAGTGATACTACAGATGGACATCAGTTAAGTACTGGAGCTTGTTTATCTGCTATGACAACAAACAAAGCAAGTAATCAATCTATAGAACTTTTTATGGAATTGTTTACTGAGAATATGATTGGCTTTTTAGGTCAGATGGGGTATCCCGCTGATAAATTTGAAATAAACATAAAACTAAAAGATGGACAAACAGCAGAGTCTAAGTAAAATTAGTAAAGAGCTAATGTTAAAAGAGCCCTATTATGGGTTCTTTCTTATTATGCTTAATAAGATATGGAGAAAAGATCTTCCTACGGCAGGTGTAAGTAAGAATGGTATCAACTATCAGTTGGCTATCAATGAAGAGTTTTGGGCAAGTCTTAGTGAGAAACATCAAATGGGATTACTCAAGCATGAGTTATTGCATATTGCCTTTGGACATCTAGTAAGTTTTGGTTCTTTTAGGGACAAGAAACTTGCTAATGTTGCAATGGACATGGAGATCAATCAGTATATTGATCCAGAATATTTGCCAGATGGAGGTATAGATATAAATAACTATGAAGATCTTGATCTTGATATTAAAGCAGGTTGTAGATATTATTATGATAAATTACAACAGCTTAAAGATGAGAAGGACAAGGATGGTACTTGTGGAAATGAAGAGATGGATAAGTTGCTAGACAACATAGACAGCGGAAATATTCCTGATCATAGTACATGGGAAGAGTTTGAAGATCTTAGTGAAGCTGAGAAAAAACTAATTGAGAAGCAATTACAAAAAGTTTTATCAGATGCTAAAGAACAAACTATTAAGAAGCGCGGGAATGTTCCAGGTGAGATAGAAGGTGTTATAATTATTGAAGAAATAGTTAGACCTAAGTTTGATTGGAGAAGTTATGTGAGAAGATTTTCTGGTACAAGTACTAAAGTATTTACTAAGAAGATTAGAAGAAAAGAAAATAGAAGGTATGATGAAAATCCTGGCCTTAAAATTAAAATGAAACAGCATATGTTGTTGGCCATTGATACTTCAGGTTCTGTAAGTAATGCAGAGTTAACTGAGTTTATGAATGAGATACATCATATCTATAAAGCTGGAGTAGATATTACAATAGTTCAATGTGATACTAGTATTAATTCTATAGAAGAATACAAAGGTAAGAATGAATTAAATGTAAAAGGTAGAGGTGGGACTGAGTTTGATCCAGTCCTAGATTATTATAATGCTAACCAAAAAAAATATACAAGCCTGGTGTATTTTACTGATGGTGAGTGTTATACATCTGTAAAACCAAAAGGACGTGTCCTGTGGGTTTTATCAGAGAGATCACATATGAATGAAGATTTACCAGGTCATGTAATTAAATTAGAACTATAAAAAGAAAAACTATGAACACAGTACAATTAAACGTAGAAGAGTTAAAAGGATTTATCCGCCATATGGTTGCAAATAACCAGTATATCCAAAGCCAAGGAAAAATTCCAGTGGCAATCAATATTGAAGGTGATGCCGGTCTTGGTAAGACTTCAGCTATCATGCAGTTAGGTAAAGAACTTAACATGGATGTAGTAAAGCTTAATTTATCTCAGATAGAAGAATTGGGTGACTTAGTTGGTTTTCCTGTTAAAGAATTCTTAGTAAGAAATCAAGAAGGTAAAGAGCGTTGGATAACTGAAGCTCAAATTCAAGGAGCTCTTAATGCTAAGTTTACTGTTGTAGATAAGAGAATGGCTCATGCTGCTCCGGAGTGGATTCAAGGTAAGGGTGAAGGAGGCTTCTTGGTATTGGATGACTATACTCGTGCAGACCACAGATTTATGCAAGCTACTATGGAGATCTTAGATAGACAAGAATATGTTTCTTGGAAGCTACCTAAGAACTGGCATGTAATCTTGACTACTAATCCAGACAATGGTGACTATAATGTTACTTCTTTGGATGTGGCTCAGAAGACTAGATTTATTTCTGTAGAGATGAAGTATGATGTTAATGTATGGGCTAAGTGGGCAGAGAATGCAGGGATAGATGGTAGATGTATTAACTTTATGTTGATGCACCCAGAGCTTGTAACTCAAAGAGTTAATCCAAGAGCTATTACTACGTTCTTTAATGCTATTAGTTCTATTCCAAAGTTTGAGGATGATCTTCCACTAATCCAAATGATTGGTGAGGGTTCTGTTGGTAATGACTTTAGTTCTATGTTTACTATGTTTATTAATAATAAACTAGATAAGATTATCTCTCCGGATGATATTCTTAATAAGGATGAAGTATATGTAATGGGAGCTTTGACAAGTGCAGTTGGTAAGGATGATGAATTTAGAGCAGATATTTCAAGTGTAATTGCAACCAGATTGGTGAATTATTCACTTACTATTGCTGAGAAAGGTTCTATTGCTCAACCTATTATTGACAGATTAGCTAAGCTTACTACAGACTGTGAAGCATTTACAAATGACTTAAGATATTATATGGTCAAAGAGATTGTAAATGGCAACAAAGTGAAGTTTGCTAAACTCATGCAGAATACTAATGTGGTGAAGATGGCTATCAGCTAAAACAGTGATAGAACAGTTACCCCTTTAGTCAAACATCAAACAAATTAATAACTAAGATGGGGGAAGATAATACTTCCCCTAATCTTTATAAGACAATTATGGAAAAATACGTTCATATAGAATTAAGTGGTGATAATAACCATGACCATATCAGTGGATTCAATGTAAAAATTATAGAAGGACTAGGAACAGATGTTCCGGATTTTGTAAATTCAAAAGGATATGTTCCTAAACAAGGAGACATGATATATTTACTACCTGGCGTAAATATTCCCCGGGTAAAACTAAAAGATTTAACTTTAAATCTTGGTATTAGAGTTGTCAGAGATCCAGCAAAAGCCAATGTTATATTCAGTGGTAAAAGCAGTATGGGCAAGATGACAGGTTCTAATTGGTATTATATTGCAGATGCAGAAGTTATTCTTAATAATGTCAAAGAGATTTGTAAGGATGAATATTATATTGAAAAGTTAGAAACAGCTCTTCATGCATCAGGTTGTACTAAAATTTGTTCAGATTGGTCAGACATGAGAAATTGTCTAGCCCGCAATGCGCATAATCACTATAACAGTGGTTATATATATGCTGTTGATGAAGAACATTCAGATACATATAATGCAATACAGGGTAAACCAATTTATAATGAGACAGAGTTAATTACTAATATCAATGGTGATGATTCTACTATAATAGATGAAGAGGTTTTTCAGCAATTGAAAAATATGTTTGAAAGCTCAGATAATGATAATCATGTTCTTGCTATGGAAATTATGGCAAACTCTCATTATGAAAAAAGTGTTCTTTATCTGCAAATGCTATTGAGCAATTATTCTCATGAGATCAGTAACTCTCATACTAGGAATCATGTAAACTTTAAATCAATGCTTAGTTATTTTAATTGGCTTCCAAGAGATATTGGTAACAGAAATGCAGAGACGATTGTTAAAATCATTGATGACAAGGGTTTACTTACTGTAGATATGATCAAGAGATTGTATAAAGAGTATACTTATTCTATTCACGGAGGTATTAATTATGATCATGTATTTGAAGTTAAAGAAGTTACAATCAAACAAGAGTATCTTGATAAGCTTAATATATCTTCTCTAAATTTAATTAATCCTGAACCAGAAGAAAATCTTGAGGTCACAAGTCAGTTGAAAGAAATAATGCACATGATAGATGAAATAATACCAGATGAACTTCTAGAAGCTGTATTAACTGATATTAAAACAAATGACTTTAAGACAGAGTTAATAGCAACAGAAGAAGAGTTAAGTCAAGAACAGGAGACCCCTGAAGTAGAATCAAATAACAATCAAATAGAAGAAAGTAATGGCGGAAATGACCTTGACTGGTTCTGAGGAACTAGAGAAGTTTTACAAAGAGAAGTTTTATTTCAGCTATAGTAGTCTGAGTAAACTTCTTTATTCTCCCGTGGCATTCTATAATCATTATGTGCTCAAGAAAAGAGAAGACATTGTGGGACCCCATCTGGTAGCAGGTAGGGTTCTGCACTGTCTCTTATTTGAAGAGGAAAAGTATGATGATTATTTTACAAGCCTCCCGGGAAAACAACCAACTGATAGTCAGAAAAAAATTATTGATAATATTTTCAAGATACACTTGTCAGTAGAAAATAATACACTATCTTTGGAAGACTATTCAGCAGATATACTCACAGAGCTACTTACAGCTAATCTTTATCAGACACTCAAGACAGACCAACAGAGACTTGATAAGATACTCACAGAAGAAAACAAAAATTACTTTCAGTTCTTAAAAGAAAGTCAAGACAAGCTAGTGGTTGATGAACCTACTCTAAGTGGCTGTAGAGAAGGTGTTATTGTTCTAAAATCCAATCCGGAAATTAGACAGCTACTACAACTTGACAGGACAGAGGAAGATACTCATCTAGAAGTTTACAGTGAGTTGCTTGTAAATATAGATGTAAATTATCTACCTTATGGTTTTAAGGGAATTATAGACAATCTTGTAATAGATAAAGAATCTAAGACAGTCTTTATTAATGACCTTAAGACAACGGGTAAATCTCTTTTAGAATTCCCGGACTCTGTGCAGTATTACAAGTATTGGTTACAAGCCGTGGTATATGAGAAACTTGTGTTTCATAAATTTCTAAAAGACTTACCTGATCTGGAAGAGTGGAAGTTGTATTTTACTTTTATAGTAATAGACAAATACAACCAAGCTTATCCATTCCAAGTCTCAGCAGAGACAATGGCCATATGGCAACAAGACTTTGATGACATAATGGATATGGCAAAGTATCATTATGAAAACAAAGACTTTACACTGCCATATGATTTAATTATGGGTAATGTAAAATTGTAAAAATTATGGTAATTAATGCACTGTATAGTAAATACTTTCAAAAGTCCAAGATATTCTTATATCCGCTCTTGGGAATTAAAAGAGGGACAAGTGTAACTCCAGATGAAACATACATCAGCTGGAATGGAAAATATTCTCCCGAGGATATGAAGTTGGTGTGCATGTATAAAACAAGAAAAGATGAAGAGTATAAAAACTTTGAAACTAATGTTTTATTAAAGCACTCAAGATTATATGATTACGTAAAAGTAAATGAAAATAGCAGTGTATTTATATTTGATTTTTCAGATCAGAAAGATAATTGGCAAATGTTTATTGAAGGAAAGTTCAGTAAATTTGACAATAAAATTAAAAACAAAATTCTAGATTTCTTTGAAAAGAATAGTGGAAACTATGTGTATGTGCATAGCTTTTTGTACCCAAACAAGTGGTATGATAGATATGCAGAGCTGTTGGGTGTTGAGCCAAATTTGCTAAAAGAAGTGGGGGAATTGTGTACTAAAACTGATATTGATAAAGAAAGTTTATTAATTCAGGTGGCAGATTTGCAAAATATAAAAATTCTAGAGTAAATTTGTAATAATTAAAAAACCAAAAAAATGAGTGAAAAATCAATGATGCTAGTTCAGTCAAGCTGGCAAGAAAATCAAACCTTTAGGCTTATCCCTATTGCGGATAATTGTCCTTATGTAGAATGTATCTTTGACCCGGGAACAAAGGTATTTGTAATTATCTCTAAAACTACAAAGCATACTTTACATATGCTTCCTAAGTTAGATGAGTATGGACAAGTAGTAACCGGATCAAAAGGTACTAAACAAGACAGACATAAGATTGAAGTATTTCAGGAGTTTTATATTGAGAATGCTGAAGCTATCACAGAGATAGTAGAACATTTTGCAATTAACGCCAAGAAATTTAACTACAAGTCTTTCATGACTGAAGAAACAAAATCTAAGTAATTTAGGTCACGATGGGGTGGCTTAGGTTGCCCCATTATTTTTATACACGGGGAAACAGCTTAACTGAACACAAATATTATGGGAAGTATACCATGGGGACCTTGCAAATATTGCGAAGAAGAAGGTCCATTAAGAATTACCTATTTTAGTTTTCCAATTGACTGTCAATGTTGTAGTCCTACTCATTCAATAAGGATTGAGCACTGTAGTAAATGTGAGGCTAAAATGCCTGCAGAAACATATGTGAATTTAAGTACTAAGAAATTACTTGATCCAATCATGGAAGGCTTATTTAGAAAGATATGAGACAGCACTATGTAATGGATTATGAAACTTTATGCTCTTGTTTCATAGCAGTCTTTGAGGGGGTAAAATCTGAAGAGCCAATAATCTTTACTATTCATGAAAGCAAGAATGAGATTCTAGAACTGGTAACTTTTCTAGAAAGGAACATTGCATATGATGAATGGCATGTAAGTTTTAATGGTATTGGATTTGATAGCCAAATCACTGAGCACATCTTAAGAAATAAAGAGCAGCTTCTTGAGCAATCTGGTGATACTATTGCTAGATTTATTTATAGAAAAGCACAAGATGTAATTAATAGAAGTAACAATGGTGAGTTTCAGGAGTATTCTCCCAAGGACCTAAGCATCAGACAACTTGATGTATTTAAACTAAACCATTGGGACAACAATGCAAAAAGATCTAGCTTAAAGTGGATACAGTATACTATGGACTGGCACAATATTATTGATATGCCTATCCATCATACTACTGAAGTTACTACAGAACAAATACCTGAGATAATCAGATACTGTATTAATGATGTCAAATCTACTAAGCAGATCATGTTTCTGTGTAAAGATCAGATAGATCTGCGGAGACAATTAACAGATGAGTATGGAATAGATTTATACTCAGCATCTGAACCAAGAATATCTAAGGAGTTGTTTTTATTGTTTCTTAGTAAGCAAACTGGAATTAAGAAATATGAGCTCAGACAGATGAGAACTAACAGGTTAAAGATCACAGTCCGTGATATTATACTACCTTATATAGAATTTAAGACAGCTACTTTTCAAAATCTTTTGAAGAAGTTTCAGGATGTTGTTATATATCCGGGTGAAACTAAAGGTGGTTTTAAATATTCTGTAAGGTATAAAGGTGTACAGACAGACTTTGGTCTTGGTGGTGTTCATGGTGCACGGTCTACTAAAGTATATGAAACTAATCAGGAGATGATAATAATGACATCTGATGTTACTAGTTTCTATCCTAATCTAGCTATTAGAAATAAGTGGGCTCCTGCACATTTACCTAAAGAAGAATTTTGTAATCTGTATGAATGGTTCTTTGAGGAAAGGAAAAAGATTCCTAAGAAAGACCCGAAGAATTATGTGTACAAGATTATCTTGAATTCCACCTATGGTTTATCTAATGATGAGAACAGTTTCTTGTATGACCCAGAGTTTACTATGAGAATCACTATCAATGGTCAGCTTAGTCTTACTATGTTGTATGAAATGATTTGTGAAGAGATTCCAAATGCTTTACCACTTATGCAGAATACAGATGGTTTGGAGACAATGATCCCTAAACAGTATGAAGATAAGTATATGGAAATCTGCAGAAGATGGGAGAAGCTAACCAATCTACAGCTGGAGCATGATAAGTATTCTAAGATTATCCTAGGTGATGTAAATAATTACATTGCTATTACAGAAGATGGTAAATCTAAATGTAAGGGTAGGTTTGAGTTTGCTAATCTTGCTATGCATAAGAACAAGAGTTTTCTTGTAATTCCTAGAGCAATACATGCTTATTTTGTAGATGGTATTAAGCCCGAAGATTATATTAAATCTGTCACAAATATATTTGATTTTTGTGGTGGAGTAAAGATCAAAGGGGACTGGTCGTTCTATGAGCATAAGGTTTCTGACGGGGATTATTCTATAGAGAAATTACAACACACTATCAGATATTTTATATCTAACACAGGTAGTAAGGTGATTAAGAAGAACAATACTGACAACAGGGAAATACAAATTGAGGCTGGCAAATGGATGCAGACTCTAATGATAGACTATAAGGATAAACCTTTTAGTGAGTATGATATTAATTATGATTATTATTTGGACAAGATCAATAAAGAAATAAGAGATCTTGAGCCTATTATAACACAACTTAGTTTATTTTAATTATGCCAAAGAAAATTGCTGAATGTACAAAGGCGCACTTAGTTAGTGTGCCTTTACCAAATCATGGTGCTACTTACACTGTAATTAGTCACCAATCCGTAATGGATTATGTATATACTGAGCTTGCTGCTGCAGGTTTTGGAGTTGTTAGTGAAGAGTACAGATGTACTGCTGACGGGAATATTGCTCATGGGATTTATAAATTAAATTTTAATAATGACCCTGAGCTATCTATGATGTTTGCATGGACAAACAGTTATAACAAACAAGTAAGATTCAAGTGTGGTGTGGGTGGTTATATTAATCTAACAGGTACTACTATGGTATGTGGAGATATGGGAAGCTGGGCTCGTAAACATACTGGTACTGCAGATGAAGAGACAGTTAAAACCATACAAGATCAAATAGCTAATGCTCACATGTATTATAATCAGCTATGTTCTGATAAAGAATCTATGAAGGGCATTACTCTAAATAAGAGAAAACAAGCTCAGCTACTAGGTATCCTATTTGCGGAGTATCAGATTCTTACTACAGAGCAGGCTAGTATTATAAGACAACAAATGGATAGACCAAGTCATGTTTATGCTGATAGCAATAGTTTGTGGGCATTCTATAACTTTGTGACTATTGCATTACAGCATTCACATCCTAAGACTTGGATGGAAGATCAAAGAGTCTTGCATTATTTTATTTCTACTGTAAATAATTTCCAACAGTGCAGTGCACCTGCACAGGTAATTCCTGTAGTTGCACCTCAAGAGGAAGAAGTTATTGAAGCTACAGAAACTTTAGTTAATCCTAATCAGATAACTATCTTTGATGTAATAGCTGAAGAAGAGGCTAAAGAAGCTGAGGCAACTCAAATAACTTATACTGACCCTGCTGGGAATACTTTTGAAGCAATAGATTTTCACAATGAAGTTGTTAATAACTACACTGAAGATCCAGAAGATGAAGAAGATCTAAATGATTGGATGAATTTACCATTAGAATCAGATGAAGATGACGCACCTACTTATGCTCCAGATGAAAATCAAGTGTATATGGGTGACAATGCTTCTTTTATGAGTCTAGAGGTTTCTCCTGAAGAAAGAGATCAAGCAGAATTAGATATAGCAAATCAAGAGTTTACTAGTGAAGCTAACTTTGATGATTTAATTTTCAATATTGAAGAAGATAATGATGATGATTCATCAGACTTTTTCTAAGACCTTCAATTCCCAATTTTGAAGTATAAGAGAGGGGATGACGCAAGTTGTCCCCTTTTTTTTTAATTTTACAACATGAAAGAACAATTAAAAGCTGTGGCTGAGTTCCACAAAGCATTCAAACAAAAAGATGGTAAGTGGCCACAACCACTTGAGCAGAGCGAGTATGTGTTAAGACATGCTCTAATGAAAGAAGAAAATGATGAATACCTAGAAGCTTGTGAGAAAAACTCTCTTGTAGAAATAGGTGATGCTCTTGGAGATCAGTTATATATTCTCTGCGGTACTATTCTAAAACATGGTATGCAAGATATAATAATAGATGTCTTCAATGAGATACAAGCTAGTAACATGAGTAAGTTGGGTCCAGACGGACAACCTATTCTTAGAGAAGATGGAAAAATATTAAAAGGACCCGAGTATTTTAAACCAAATCTTAGTAAATTTATAAACCAATCATATGAAAAAAAACAAAATGAAAATTGAATTTAACGGTCAGGAACTGTATATCAACTATGTTTCAGAAAACAATAGCTATGTTCTTGTAAGCAAAGATAAAGAAGGTACACTTGGTAAGTTTAAACTTGACACAAGTGATCTTGTAGGAATTGATGTAAGTAAACTTAAAAAAGTTAAAAGGGGGAAAAGATAATCCCCCTTTTTTTTATGGTTTCTTCACTATCTATTGTATGTACCTTCAAAGGCTTTCACTGCTTCTCCTGGGGTAAGAGTGTATCCTGAATAACCCATAAGCTTTAAGAAATAAGCCCAAGACTTATTGTCTCCTTTCTTCCAAACTCCTTGATCTCTTTCATAATTTAATTTCTCTGGATCCCAAGTAAAGAAAAACTGATTAGAGAATCTAATGAATCTATCTAATGTTCCTGTCATTGCTGATGGAGACTTTACAGTTCTATACCAATCTCTAAGACCAACTCCAGGTAAGAACTGAATAGTTTCTGATCTCATCCTTATTGCCTCATATAGCATAAAGTTATACATCCAACTTTTCTTAATTGCATTTTCTTCATCATCTCCATCTCCACCACCTAATGCTGATAAAGCAAGTATTAAGGCCATAAAGCCTGCAATTATAGTTAACTCAGCAACAACTTTTCTTATTTGTGCTTTCTCAAAAGGAGTATAAGTAGCCCACTGTTTAGTAACATTGAACTTATATGTTCTAACATCTTTCATTAATGTTCTATAGAATGTCTGATATATACCTTCAGTTGCTGTACCAAGCTCATCATCAAAACCAAGATTCTTGTATCTTCTTTTTACAGCAGGAACCATAAACTTTCTATACATCATTACTAATCTACCAGCAGAGTATTTCTGAAGTACTGATTTATCAAAGTCATTGTATACACCATGCATTCTTTTATTTAATGCATGTAGTATATTTGTGTGTTCTATTCTTTGCTTCTCATCAAAATCTATAAGATCACCTTCTGGGTTTTCTAATGTCTTGTTAGCTCTAATTTGAACTTTATAGTTTTTAGTTTTATTACCATTCTCATCTGTAACAACATCAAATAAGAATGTTCCATATTTTTCATGCGCCTGAAGTAGGGAAATTTCTTTTCCAGTTTCTTTATCAATAACTTTTGTAGCATCCATTAATGCTAACATGGCTGTAACTTGTACCTCATGTTCTCCAAAGTGCTGATTCCAGAAAAGAGTATTAGTTCTGAAAAGTTTTTGAGCTACAGTAGCAGAAACATCTCTACCGTATTCATCTTTAAACTGACCCTGTATAGCATCATAGTAATCAATTAAACCACCTAACCAACTTTCTGCATATGGCTTACCAAAGTCTGATATGCATCCACCAACTTTAGATAAATAAACTGCTTTGGCTTTTCCATAATTCTTTAAACTAAAAAACTCAGAACCAGCTGATTCAATAACAAGCTGAATATTACCTTGTAAATTATTAGCAACACCCTTGAGTAAGTCCATTGAAAGAGTAGTAATTGCAGATACAGAAATTAATGTATTAGTTATTTTAGATAACTCTACATTCATAAATTGCTGTGATTTTTGTGATTCACCTTTAATAACCATATTAATAAACTCATTAACATGAAAAGATGAATAATCCATTCCATTTTCTTTTATGTATTCCTCATAACCCATCTTCTTTGCAAAAGCATCCATTACAGGTCTACCCTTACTGTCTTTGGCAGCAATCTTTCTATTACCAATTACTTTTTGGAAAGCATATATCTCTGACTGAACTTCATTTAATGCATTGTATCTTCTAGCCATTGCATCAAACCTTAAAACTGAAGATAATAAATCTACAGTAACATCATCAGCATCCATGAATTGTGTAAAGTAAGTTGGGATAATATCAAACTTCTCCCCTGAAGAACTACCTACACCATAAACATTTCTATCTATCTCTTCTGTTTGACCAGCTTCCTCTCCAAATAATTCTTGATCATATTTCTTTCTTCTAAATGTTTCAGAGACTCTACTTTTAACAGTAGCTTTTACACCAAATCTTTGTAGTCTTTCTGCTTCATCCATCTCTATAGATGGTAATATGTATCCTCTTCTCTGACCATCCGGTAATAATTCTTGAGCAGCAAGATATTTATCTACAAGATATTTGTGATACAAACCTTCTGCATTTTTTGGCTTGCCGTCTTTATCATATAAATTTAACCAGTTATTATTTAAGTAACTATTATTAGGTTCTGCAAGCTCCCCATAAAATTCTTTACCCCTTTTTGTATCACGCTCTACGCGTTTTAACCACTCTTGGTATTCTTCATTTGTTATAATACCTTGAATATAATCTTTTTCTTTCTCATTTTTTATTTTGTTTATCTCTTCTTGAGACTTGGGCTGTGTATTAGCTTTATACCATCTGTTTCTTGTTTTATACCAATCATCCAATGCATCATTATATTGCTTTTTTTCTATATCAGATGCATCTTCTTTAAGTTTTGGTTTAGGATTATTTTTATAAAACTCTCGTTCAGCTTGTTGATATTTGTTCATGTCATATTTTTGAACAAAAGAAACTACCTTATCAATAACTACCTCACCTGTTTTTGGATCTCTAATTACTTTACCTCTAACATCTCTTCTTGCAATCTCCAAAAACTCATATAAGCCTTCATTTAATTTTGCAACATTACTAAAACCCCTACCTGTTTTACTAGCAAATTCTTTAAGCTGGTCTACACCTTGATTTCTTTCTTGGATATCTTCAACTTTTGTGCTTTCAAACTGAGTTTTAATCATCTTAGCAAATAAAGATAAAGGAGCATCTCCTGAACTTATTAATGGATTAAGATAAGCATCAAATATATTTTCATTCTTAGATGTTTCTCTTAACAAATTACCTAATGATTCTTTATCTAACATAAGTGCTTTCCACTTTGCTAGTTGCTTCTCATTATTTTCTAATACTCTTGCTCTTGCTTTATCAGTTAAAGATGTATCATTTCTAGCATTTTCTATTCTTTCTTCAAAAGCTTTTATATTTTCTTGAATAGTTAATGTACCTCTTGTAGATCTATAATCAACTAGAGTCTCAGCAATTACATCTATTACTTTTTCATCAAATACTGTTCTAATATTATTTCTATTAGCAATAGCTCTTGTTAATTTATCTTGAGGTGTTAATTCTGACTCAGGTTTATTTGATGCAACAGGTTTAGAAAAGTATCTGTCAATATCTTCTTTGCTTATTTCATCTAATATACTATAACCATTAGCAAACTGATTAGCAGCAGACAAGATATCCAAAAGTTCTTTACTATCAATTGTTCCTTCTCTACTTCTTTTTAGAGCTTCATTTAATAGCTTTCTTGTCTCCATGCCTTCTGTATAAGCATGTTCAATAAAAGCATTAATAGCTTCTACTCCTTCAAGTTCATTTAAGTTCTTAATGATTCTTGCTAATGCCGCTTGTTTTGCTTTTTGATTCTGAACTTTTTTTCTATTTAGTTCATATTGTTTTGTCTTTAAAAAGATTTTTACTTTTTTAAGAGCTCTATCAAAAGTTGGCTCTTCTATGAATTCATCTACAGTTTCATCTTCAAAAACTTCTACAGGAATATCAGATAAATCTGGATCACTATTTAATGATTGATCAAAACCATAAAGAAGATCCCATTCTTCTCTGGCTCTTTCAACATTACCATTATTTAGTTCAAGTATATCTTTCCATTCTTGACTATTTACATTTGGACAACTACCTATTGACATAACTTATCTATTGTTTTTTTAGCTTTGAAATAATCTTCCATTGTTTTTATTTGCTCTACTTGCTTAAGGAAATCATTTATATCAATACCCATATCAGCAAGTTTATGATCCAAAGCTAATAATTTTCTATTACTATTTATAAAGTTTAAGCTTTCTTCTACTAATGCCGGATCTACAGGCTCATTCATTAATGGTTCAGGTACAGCTACTCCAGTCTCCATGTTAATGTTTCTCATGTAGATTTGCCCAGTTGTTGGGTCAGACCAGTCATAGTTACCAAATTTATTAAGAGTCCAAGTTCTTGTACCTACAGTAAATGTTTTTGGTTGAGCTCCGTTGTTTTGTTCAACAAGTTTAGTGTACTCAGCCATGTCATCATTGATAGAAGATTGTTCTCCACCTGGTTTAACTTCAGTAGGTTGAGTAGATGGTTTATTAGAAAGTACAGCTTTAAGTTGTTCTCTCCAATTTTTATCTGCTAAATTAATAGTAGGTATACCTTTTCTTCTAGCCATTTCTACAGCTTGTCCTGTACCACCTTTTGGTCTAATTGAACCAGGAATTTCTTGTGCCCAGAACAATACAAAATCTACCGGTGTATCTAAATTAACACCAAATATTTGATTAGTATTTCTTGCCATTAAGTTTTGAACAGCCCATGCAGATCTTTCACCTGATTTTTCAGCTTCTTCTTGTGTTGCACCTTCAGCTAATCTTGATTTTATTTTTTTAGATTTAGATGCATTCATAGCACCCTGAAGATCAGGATGTATTTCATTAGCAACATTTATTTCTCTTTGACCTGTTCTGTCAAATCCTTTAAATATTTCTTTTTTTGTTGCACCTTTTTCAAAAGCTGTGTCTGCACCCTCTGCTGCACCACTTCTTAATGTATAACCTAAATTATCAAGATACTTAGCAATTTGAGGCATAAGATCAAGAGCTTCTTGTGGTGTTTGTCTACTTCCTATACCAGCATAAGTCATAGTAGGTGTAGTAGATTTACCAGGAAGAGAATCAAATACTGGTGTTTTAGATGTTGACGTAGGTTGCCCCCAGTTATATTTATTAATTAAATAATCTAAAGCTGTAGCATGAGATGGCTCTCCTAATTCAGCATAATATTGAAGTTGTCTTCCTTTTAATTTACCAGATTTTAAAATATCTAAAATAAAAGCTCTTCTTTCTGGTTTAACATTTATAAATTTATCTGTAGTAAGCCAATCAATGTAATTTAAAACAGCTTCTTTTGTAGAATTTGTTTTAATTGTTCCTTTTCTATTAAAACTAGCCCAAGGATTTGAGAAGCTTTTTACATCACTATCTACTTCCATAGTGTACACTCTACCTTTAACTTTTGCTTCTTTTATATTAGCGGTCCTATCATACTTACCATCTTTAGTTTTTATATTGGATATGACAATATTTGAAGTTAAAGTGCCTAATTGAGAGTATATGTTTTCAGAATCTTGAGTAGTAAGTGTTTTAGTAGGTTGAGTAGATGTAAGTTTTTGTATATCAATATTATTAACAGTAGCACCAGTTACTTTTCTTAAAGTTAATACAACCCTATAATCTCTTGTATTAACCATTTTATCTGGTCTGCCCATCCCTGTATAAGATTTATTTATTGTTAAATCAGGAAAACCTTGAGGCATTGGTAATTTATCTGTTTCCTCATCAAAAATAATCTCATGAAACACATTTCTATTTTCATTAGAAAAAACTAAAACTGCACCATTTGTTAACATATGTTCTTCAATTTTTTCTATTGAATTTGCTAAAACATCTAATGCTTCAGATTCCATTCCTACCATTTTAGCATATTTAGCTAAATTTCCAGGAGTTAATTCACCATATGCTATAACTTCATCACCTCTAAAATTTTTTTGTCTTTTTAATTCAGGAGCAAGCTTTTGAGATACAAGTTTATTAGAAATAGTATTTAAGGTTAATTCATATTTATTTTTAGAATTAGTACCAAAACTATAATTATTAGAATCTTTTAATTGATATGTAATAAATTTCATTGGTCTACCCAAAGAAACAGTAATAATTGGTGAAGTATTAAACTCAGTATTATCTTGATGTACAATTAAACTACCTTTGTCATTCTTATCATATACAGAATTATAACTAGCATCATATTGAGATAAATCAATTCCTTGTTCTTGCAATGTTAGTATTATGTCACTTGGTATATTAGGTAACCTATTACCATTTTTGTCATAAATAGTATATACATATAATGGTAAACCTTTTATTTTTTTAGGGTCAACTCCAGCAATAAGATCATTTACCATTTCTTGAGTTACTTCTTGACCACCTATCTGTTTACCAATTACAACACCTTCTTTTTGTTTTGCTGTTAATCCGGCTGATCTTATCCATTGCATTCCATAACCCCAAGATACTGAACCACCTGTTTGTTTAAAAGAAGTTTCTTCTATAAATTTTTTACTATCATTTACTATTTGTTGAGTTTTTTGTAAAGGAATTGCATTATTAATTATAATCAGTCCTTTTTCATTTTTAATAACTTCTTTAACTCCAGTAGGTTGAGTAGGACCCTCACCCTTTTTAATCATTTGGTATCCTGTTTCTAGATCTACATTTTCATAGTATACAATACCTAATAAGTCAGAGTCTTGACTTATTTCTACCATGTCATATAGATTAGAGCTATTAAGCATCCAGGCAGCAGTATTTGGCATACCCTGTTGTCTACCATTATAGAACTCTGAAAACTTAGTTTGTACAGTTGTAAACTTAGAAGGCTTAACTCCATTAGATGATATCAAATATCTTTTAAATGCTTTAACATCTTCATCTAAAATAAGTTTCTCACCTTTTTTAAATTCTGAAGGAATCTTTTGTGAACCTTCATCCTCATCAAACTCTTCTATTTCTCCTTCTGTTCTTTTTTTATCAAGTTCATTTGCTATAGCTTCTATGTCTGCATTTGCATATTCATTCTTAGTACCTAACATTATTTTAAACCTCTGTCTAGAAACAGTTTGTTGATATACAGCATTTAATAATGATTGTATTTCTTCTCTAGAAGTTTTACTTGGATTAATGTAATTACCCATAAACGCCTGTGTAGAAGGCATGATAATATCTTTAAATTGAGATGAATCTAAAGCACTATTAAAGCTTGTTCCTGATTTACCTACACCATGCTGATAGTACATCATGATTGAGAATAAATTAAATATCTCACTTATTCTTTTATCCTTAGATGTAATTACAGGATTGTTACTTGGGTTATCTAATTTTTGGATAGAGATATCTCCAAGCTGTCTAATCTGATTGTAGTAGTCTTGAGCTAGTGCTCCTTTTACATCTGATCTATTATTCAATCTAATTATTCTAAATCCTTCTCTGTTTCTTTGTGGAGAAATTTGAGTAAGGATTGGGAATCTATCAAATAGTGCTGGGTAATTTTCCAATGAATCAATTAACTCTAATACGTTGTTGGTATAACTATATTTAGTTCTACCCATGATATAATATGGGTTATAACTATTTGATAGTGCTCTTTCAGATATATACTGAATATATGCTCGTTCTATATTACCATCATTTTTTGCAACCATTTGTCCAAAATAATAATATTCACTATCTGCTAATGTGTCTATTGAATTATTTTCTTCTAATAGAGCTAACTCAATATGATATCTATAGAAAGATCTTAGATTTTTAAATGGATCTTGACCTACTTTAAAAGTATCATAATTTCTGTTTACATAAGCTGCTTCAGTATCATTATTTTCCAAGAAAGATTTATTTGCAAAATCAAATTCAATAATTCTAGTGTTTATAAGAATTTTATCTTCTTCAATTTTTACAAGAACATCCATAGTATTATCTACCACTACTTCTTTACCATTGATTGCTTCTGGATAATTTGCTAACTTACCAGTTGCATCAGAAGAATATGATAAATAGTTTTGATATATAAAGTTTACTAAAGTATTTCCATACTGTCTTATGAACTCAGCTCTTCCATCAGCACCCACACCAAAAGCATTAGAAATTTCTCCTCTATTTTCTTTTAATGCATCATCTATATAATTAACAATGACATCATCAAGTTTAGTTTGAAATAATGGTTTTAATAAATCAATTGTTAAATCATCAAATATTAATGAAGATACAACAGATTCATTCATTAACTTATTTAAGAAATCTTGATCTATTTCTTCTGATTGTTTTAAATATTCTGGAACATTAGTTTGTATTGCACTAAAGAAAGTTTTATATTTTTTCTTTCTAATTATTGCTTCTTGAGTAGTAGAAACTTTTGCAGTATCCGGAGTAAATGATTTTTCAAGATCATTCATTCTTGAATACTGTCTCTCTAATTCAACATAATGTGCAAAGATCATCAGTGCTTTTAAGCTAGATGAATCTTGTTTCTTCATTATATCTACCAAATCAGATGTTTGAATTTCATCTTTATTAGCAAGTTTGTTTTTTGCAATATAATCAATTAAGAAATATGCATTTCCTTGGCTCAATAAATATCCAGCTTTATCAAAAGTAGGAACAACATAACTATAAATTTCTTTTTTTGTTTCATCCGGTAACTCTATCAAAATAGATGAAATAGAATTAGGATTTATTCCTTCACCAGTTTTTACAAAAGCATTTAATTGATTTCTTAAAGCAGCCACAGTATAAACACCCTCTTTACGAGGAATAATTACTTGAAGTTCTAAGTCTTCAGGTAATGATTTCATTATAGCGGCAAGTTTATTTTTATTTATCTCAAGAACCAGCCTTTTTAATTGATCTTCAGTTAAAGTCTTCTTAAGATTTTCAATAAACAAATTTTGAGAAATCATAAATTTTTTCTGCTTTCCAAACAAAGCATTGTTTATAGAAGACTCATTTATCTTTTGTAAATCAAGATACTGAGATACTAGTGGTTGATTAAGCAAGTAAACTATTTGTTCTTGATCTACCCCTGCTCTTGTTAGATAACCATAAACATCCATTGCTTCTGGAACCAACTTTAATTCAAATGGGAATGTAGCTTTAGCTCTATCCAATACCCCTTGTAATGAGTGAGAAGTTGTGTCAGAAATATTTTCACCAGCCACATTATTTTCAGCACCAATAGATATAACAGTTTCACCTTTAGAATTTACTGTAATATTCTTATTAAATCTAACATCTAATGGAACCTTTAGTGTGATACCTGCATTATATGTTGCTGGCATTTTTGCACCAGCAGCTTTATACATAGGAATAGACTTGGTAAGTTTTGCTAAAATACCTAGTGATGGTTCAAGTGATAAGTTTGCATCATGTACATAAAGGTTATATCCTGCTGTAAAATGGTTTGACGTATTTGGAATCTTTACACCTTTTGTGTTTACATCAGATGGTCTTCCACCAACATTTTTAAACTTATCATATCCTGTTCTAAATTCTGTTACATTTTCCTCATATCTATCTACTAGATATGTACCATTAGGCTTAGTTAATGTTATAGCATTTTCAGGAAGCATTAATATTTCTACAGATGCTTGTAAGTATCTGTTCTGTAAATACTTTTTCTGTAGTTCAATTATCTGTTTAGAAGTAGGTCTATCTTTAGGAAGTTTCTTTTTCTTCTCAAGTTCTTTAGTCTCTTCTAAAACTTTGTCAAAGTTTTCTACTCCTTTATTAATAAAGTTTCCTTCACTGTCTATATTAGGCATGGACATAAATAACTTATCCCCATCAAAGTCAGAACCTGCTTTTGCTACAATCTCAGTTGGTGTAATAATAGTATTACCAAATGACTCTGGTAAGAAATGCCAAACGGTAGCTGCCTCAATAGTGTTATGTGCATCATTAGGGATTCTAGGCCCGAACAATGTTAATGACTTTTTATTTTTTGCAAACCACTTAGGATTCTTTATCAACTGATTTAATCTTTCAATAGTCTCAATCTTATTTCCTTCTAGATCATTAGCATTAAGTAAGTTTCTAAAGTCTCCTTGTAAGGCAATAGCAACTTTCATTTCTTCAGTTCTAGTTTCTCCATTTGCTAAATAGAAAGGAAGAGTATTAGTTCCTAAATACTTTTGTATTTCTTTTAATTCTGTAAGATCTAAATATGGTGTATCCCAAATACCATTTGTAAATGTTGCTGGAGATTGAACTAATGGCTCACCTTTAGTTTGTTGTTTAATAACTCCTCTTTGAATTAAACTAACAAGTAATTTTTCAATACTATCTGATTCAGGATGCAATGATAAATCCATTGCAATTTGTCCCTTAAGATTGGTATTTACTAGTTTAATTAAATGTGGTGGGGTATCTCTTTGAGACATCTCATCCCTAATAATCTCAACAAACCTTGTAAAGTCACCAATTACTCTACCATCTATAAGCTCAATTCCTAATCCATTTAATAAATCTTCTTTTAATACTTTAGAGTATTCACGGATTGTATTTGTGTACTCATCTACAAAAGGTTTATTGTCTGGATTTTTTAAATCTCCATCTTCAAATAAATTATCTATTGTAATAGCTCTTGTTTGTGTAGCTATTGGAAGATGTTCTTTAAAAGAGTTATTCATTACAGTAACCTCTTTAAAGTTAGCTAAGTAGAATGGATTTTTAGTAAACTGAAATACATCATTACCTTTTTCATCTACTTCAGTATTAATATATTTATCTTCTTTATTAGTATAAATATTATCTGTTTTACCATCTGAAGTTATATGTGACCCTTTTGAACCGGATGCAAACAAAACAAGCTGAGTATTTTGTCTCATCATTTTTTTGTGAAGCTTATCAAGCTCATTACCTGGAATTGCATTTACTCCAGGTATAATTGGCATAACCGAAAACTTAAACATACCAGTCACAGGTAATAAATCATTTTCTATTGTTCCAAAATAATGTAACTTGAAAATAGAATAGAACTCTTTTACATCTTTACTTGATATTTCTTCACCATTTATAATTTTCTTATAAAGTGCATCTTCACCCAAACTCCAACCTCTTCCTACTTTCTTAAGTGTTCGGTATGCATCTAATGTGACAAATGCAATACCATCTGACTCTTTCATTTCTCTGTAGGGCTTAGCATCTGCTGCTGCTTTTTCTTTTGCAACTTCTGGACTAAATCTTTTTAGATAGTCTTTCTCCCACATTTTTTCATAATCATCAACATATATAGAACTTCTTTCAGCATCTTTTATAACTGCTGCATTCATTTTTTCACTAAACTGAAAAGTATTATAGTTTATTTTATTACCTTCTTTCTCAGTTAATTTAGAAGCATATGTTTCTTTATTGAATACATCATTTATAAAGTTTTGAGTTTGATTATCAAACATAAAACCAATACCATCTGAAGTAAGTCCAGGAATTCTTTTTGACCAATCCTCTTTTCCGTGATTCCATTGAGCATGATCTCCAAACATAATAATGCTTGTCTCATATTTATGGATAAAGTCATTATATGTATAAGCTTTAAGTAAAGCATTTACGATCTCTGGTTTTGCTAAATAAGATTTAAATACTTCTTCATCTTTAAGAGACTCCTTATCTATACCAAACTTCTCAAGTAATGATCTAGATATGTAAGGAATTTTATTAAAGTAAAGTTCTTTAATCTCATTTGTTTTTTCATTGAAGAATGTTGTTATATCATCCTTGATCATTTTACCAAGTTCTTTATCAACATTTTTAACATAGTCTAAGATTTCTATGTCTGCTTGTTGATCTGCTAATGCGTATAACCTCTTTTTTGTTCCTTCACTTAACACCCCTTTGAATGCTACAAAGGTTTGTCCGGAAAACATTTTTTCACCATCTTCAATTACAGGCTCATTATACCCAGTAAAGTTTAAATACTTTTCTTTTTCTGGACCTCTGAACTTTTTAATTCTATCAAACTCACCTTGAATATATCCATATAAAAACCCAGCTCTTGCGTATTGTTCTCCAGCTACAGTTTTGAACATGTCAATGTCAATATATAGATTTGGATCTTTTGCAGATTCAAAATTAACATCTGGATGGTTTATACCTCCGTCTACTTTAAAGCCCCATGAGAATTTCTTTTCAGATGTTCTTGGTAGTTCAGCTACACCAGCTAAACTAAATGAATGAAATTCAAATATAAATTTAGATAATGGATCTAACTCAGTAGTTGTATTACCACTACTGTCACCTCTTTCATCTGTAATGGCAAATCCATCTTGTGCAAAGAATTTTACTGAAGTATTTTCACTTTTCTTTTCTAAATTAGGGAATAAAGAAGATATGATTTTTAAATGTCTAACATGAGTGTTTATCTCAGGATTAAGATGTGACATGTAGTTATATCTTGGATCTTCCCAAAGCTGATTAAAATTCTCTACTTCATTTAATGCATATGCTCTTGCATGACCAGAACTCCAGTTAACTTCCTTATAACCAACGTTTTGGTTAGATCTAATTATAGCAGTACTTGAACTATCATAACCATATGTAGTTTGTAACTCTGCTAATCTTTTTAACTGAGTTAATTGTTTTACGGTTCCCTTATCACCTATTAAAGATCCACTAAAACCATCTGTTAAAACCTTAAGTGGGTTTTCTTTAAAGTTACTTACAAGTCTAGATTTTTCTTTAGATAAAGCTTTTTCAACAGACCCTTGCTCAATATTATTTATTGAATTTACTATTTTGAATATGTACGGTAAACCATAGTATGCAGATCTTTCAAGCTCAGATTTAACATTATCATTATTCTGAAGCTCAATACCCAATACTTTAGCAAACTCAATTTGCTTAGCTAAATCTAATTCACTAGTTGATTTTGATTTAAAATCTTTTACAACGTCAGCTAACTTTAAACTTCTTATATTATCTCTTGATACATTGATATATTTATTTCCCTTAAGAGTTGCAAAGTTGTTTGACCATTTATTTAGTAAGTTATCTATTGCTAAGTCAGATTCTTTTACTACAAAGTTTAGGTTATATCTTTCTGCATCATTTACAACTTCTTTATCATAGTAACCATAGAGTTGTAAATAATCAATATGTGGTTTACCAAAATCTTGGAAAAAGTTTCTAGCTAAGTCAAATTCAAATGTATTAACAGTAGCTCCTGACTTATTTGGATTAGGAAACTTAGTTTCAAACAATTGTTTTAGCTCTGGAAACTTTTCAGACTCTAATCTTAATTTTTCATAAGCCTTTTGTCTATCACGAATACCACCAATAGTTTTTGCAACTATAGCAAATGTTTTACTAAAATCCGCTCTTTGTTTAATTCCAAATCTATCTGTTGGAATAGTACCATCAGAGTTTACTTTAAACAATGTCTTTAAAACAAATATAGTTTCTTTGCTCATTGTTTGTTGTAAAGATACATCTCCAGTACCTTCATTACCCTGTCCTAAGCCTCCGTCATTTTCTAGGTCTTTTTCTGATTCATCTTTTACCTCACCTTTACTATCTTCTTTTAATTCTTCTATCTCAGGAAGTAATTCTCCATCAACACTATATCTTCTTTTAGCAACATCAAAGTCTGTATTTTGCATATGGTATTGTACAATACCACTCTTCTCATCACCCCAGTTTTTAAGAGTAGTTTCTAATACTCTTACATTATCTCTTATCTCTTCTTGAGTTTGATCTATCTTAGCTTTATCTACTATAGGTTTTTTCTCAATTCTTGTAAAGATTTTTGCACCACCTGCATCTTGAATCCATTTCTTAGATGATTCATCCCATACATTTCCTTTTAGATAGTTATCAAATTGGGTTTGTGCATCTTGAGGTCTTGTTACTAAAACAATATCTATGCTTCTTCCATCTTTCTTAATTGTTTTGTGCTTATAAAAATCACCAACAATTCTAATAGTATCTTTATAGTCTTCTCCCCTTACTCTTTCTCCTTTTTTAGTTGAAGCAGATAGATTATCAAAGTTTGTAACCTGAGATGTTAAAAAGAAATATTTGTCTTTTCCTGATTTCTCCGGGATCAACTTTCCTTCTTTGTCATATACCTCATTTTTCATTATAGCAAAAGCATTGCTTTCAATCTCTTCTAAAGTATCTAAGGTATTGAAATCTGCTATGCCTTCTACAGCTCTAAGTTTAGCTTGCTCTTGAGCAAGAACAGTTTCAAATCTTTTGCGTGCTCTCTTATATAACTCTTCTTTTTGTGCAGGACTCTTTATTACAGATAAGCTAATTTCTTTTCTGTCTTCTCCTTTAGCTTTTCTTTGTTGATATAATTTATCTACTTCTTCAGCAAAGAAATTATCAATAGAAGATACCACTGTCATACCATCTCCAGGAGATAGTGCATCTTGTGATGGATATTCAATTTGTCTTGGTCCTCTATCTAGCTTAGTAAACATTTGATTAGTTATACTAGGAGAATACTTATTAAATTCTCCTATGTATAATTCATTAAATAATCTTGCTGCCATTGGCGAGTTAAGACTATTAATTACAATTTCTTGTTTTTTAAATTTCTTTAATACTTTACCAAATAGTTGTTTTAAGAACTCAACTATTTTTCTGAATAAACTATTTCTTTTTTGAGCACCTTGTTTTGCTTTACCTGTTTTAACATAGTTACGGAAATCTTCTGCAAGCATCTCCTCTAATTCTCTAAGACTCATCTTTGCATAAGGAGTATTTCCTTTAGCATCTGTATAATTGAGTAGCTCGTTATATAAATCTGACTTTTGTTTTTTAGTTAAGAACAACTGAGAGAATACGTGCCATGCCTCATGATAAATTGTAAGGTTTTGAAATACTGTACCTTTCTCTTTATTAACTAATATAGTACCTAATGTACCTGTGTCAGCAAGAGTAGCTCCAGCTACAATAAATCTTGCATAACTATCTGAGTTTACAATGTTAAGCATACGGTCAAACTCTATGAGTTTTCTCATTGGCTCCATTTTTTTACTATTCCACCATATCTTAGCTTGTACAATTTTTAATGGATTAATAAACTCTTTTTTAATACCAGCTCTATCAAAAAATATACTATCATCTTCTGTAGTATCTTCATTAAATATTCTATTAACTACAGTATTGTCTTGTGGAGATTCTGCTCCTAGAACTTCTATTACATCTACTATTTCCTCTTGAACAGGAGGCTTAGCAGTTGGTGCAGGTGTAACAGTTTGGAAATTAGTTATATTTAATTTGTCCTGAAGAATCTTTATTTGTGCGTCACGTAAATGCAAGTAACTATATAACGGACCCTTTAATGCATCTATAAGACCTTGCACAAAAGTTTTGCTCTGTGATTTGTTATAGACAGTAGATATCTGATCTCTTAAGTATCTAGTGACTAAAAAACTATCATAAGGTCTTTGTTGAGTAGGATCTTCTTGTTTAACTTTAGCCTTATATTCGTTTGATAATGCATTTCCAATTACTCTATTTAACTCAGCATCTATAAGCTTAGAATCTTTTTCATTCTTCTCAGCATTAATAAACTCTCCAACAGGTGTATCAAATGTTGTAAAATTAACTACATAATTATAGAATCCAGGATCAGCATTAGTTAAAGAAATTTCAGAATCTGTAGTTGTAAGGAAAGTATGATAATCAGCATTTCTATTAAATCCAGTACCAGCATCATTTAACCTTGTGTACTTACCACTCTCTAAAGCTGCATTTTGAAATATTATATTTATTCTTCCTTGATTAGCTTTAGTCCCTTCTTTAGTTAAATACTTTATAATTGTTTCCTTATACTTATCAATTTGTGATTGATCTAATGTTTTTAAATATGAGGAGTGTAAGTCTAGTTTTTCTTTTATATCTTTTGGATCTGTTTGATAAAACTTTTCAAACATATTAAAGTAAATTGATTTACCATTTTTAGAATATATTAAGGTAAATTTTTTACTTGAATTATTTGTGGAGTATCCCTTTAAAAACTGATCTGTATATTCTTGTTTTGCAGCATTAGAAATATTAGGATTAGTTAAAACATCAGCAATCTCAACTGCTAAGTCTTGTGTTATTAAAGGTCTTTCAATAAAAAATTTATTACCATTCAACTGAATAAAAGCTGAACCAGTATTAAATCCATCTTGTGCAATAGGTATTGTTCTAATTGTTTTAATTACACCAATAGGATTTGCATTTAGTGTTGGCAAATTTAATAAGTTGCTCAAAGTTATTTTTGTAGCAGACAAATTTGCGGGTATACCATTACTAATTCCTGTAATAGGAAGTATCATCTCTTGTCCAGAAATTACTCTTTGTTGAATGTCATATAAGTCTGACATTTCTTTTTGCATCATTTCTTTTACAGATACTAAATATTTATCTTTTGGACCATCTATAGCTTCATCATATGTTGCATCTGCAAAATCTTCAGGAGTAATTAGTAAGTCTTCAGTATTATATCTATTAGTAACAGAAAAAGTATTTCCATCTTTTCTAACAGTTCTCATAAACTGATATACTGGCTTACCAGAATCTTCAGTAGTTATGTTTCCATTATTATCAAAATAAAGAACATTACCATCTATATCACTTAATAAAAGTATAGGAAGTTCAGTTATTTGAACAACATCTTTTGGAGCTGTACCTTGATTAATTATACTTGCTGATTTAGCAATTAAAGCTTTAGTATCTGCATCTAAATATTTTTGATTTTCAGGCTTATCATATGCACTAAGAGTAATAGACTTAAAGTGAAGTTTTACTCCATCATAAACAACTCCATTAAGTGTATCAGTAGTATTTTGAATTTCTTTAATCTTATCAAAGGTTCTAATCATATAGAGTAACTCCTGATTTATACTTTCAGGAGTAATAGATTGTTCTTTTAAATTTGGATCAATCTTAATATAAGATTGTAAAGTACCACCAAAAGGAGTTAATGTTCTAAATCTTTGTGGTAATCTTACTACTGGTTTTGGTGCTACAGGATTTTGATTTAAATTAATCGAATTATTTTTTTTATTCTGTAAATTATCTTTTTTTTCACCAAGATTAGAAGTATCACCTAATTCTTTAATTACAGCTGTGACACCTGTGTCAGAATTTTTAAAATCTTGATTTAGTTTACTTAAAGCATTTAGATTAACAAAAAGATCTTCAAAATAATTGTTTTGTGCATCAATGATTATTTTTGGTACAGACTGTAAATATTTAGCAGCTACTTCTGGTGATGATTGTTCAGAAAGATCTTTGAATAACTTTTTCATATAGTCCTTATGATCAAAGTCTTTTTTAGAATCTTGAGCTTTCTTTAGAGCACCACTTACATCTGCATATAAAGCCTTTACAATTTCAATATTATTAATGCTACATGTTATCATTATGGACAGTCTTTTGTTTTATTTAATAAGTTCTCTCTATTTTGAGCAAGCGTATTGCTAACTCCTTCCTGGTAAGCTTTAGCCTTATCTTCTTCAGCTTTTCTTAAGAAATCATCTACTGACATTTGGCTTTCTTGCATTACAGATTTTTCACCTTCTGTAGGATTGTATCCCGGAGGTGTAGTTTCACCAGCATTCATCTCACTTTCTGTTATGTATTGTTCATCAAATTTACTAATTTCAACTGATATTTCTTTACCTTTTGGATCTTTAAGAATATAATTTTTAGGAGTAATTTCTTTTACTGTATATGGTGTTGTATCAGTACCAGTTCTAGAATAAACTGTATCCCCTACTTTAATTACATTATCATACTCATCTTCTATTACTTCCTCCTCTTCTTCTACTATATTTTCAAATATATCTATTGGTATCTCATAAGCAAGAGCTAGTGCTTCTTTGAATTTATTAAAATTAACAAGCTCTTTATTAATATCTGTCCTACGACTTGGTTTAGTATAGTTTCTATTTAACTCATCCTCAAGATTCTGAATTTTTTTAGATATCTGCTCATAAGCTAGATCCATAAGTCCTTGTTCTGCATTAAACTCTGCTGCTTCAAGAGTCTCTAAAATATTAAGATTATTTGTATTAAGGCCTATTGTTCTAGTAAGCAAAGAAATTTTGGATTGATAATCTTTTAATTCCTTGAGAGTTTTATTATCTGTAGTTTCAGTTTTTAAATACTGAATTCTTTTAACTCCTTCATGTATTAACTCAGAAGCATCAGCCATTGTAAGCTCATCAATTAAGTCATCTTCTATATCTTGATCTGTTAATAATCTAGATGCCTTCATTGTTAAGATAGTTAATTTTTGAACTTCAGCAGCATCTTTAGAATCTTCTTCCTTAAAGTCATCATGCTTTTTATAGTAAAATGCAAAGTCTTTATCTTTTGCTAATTGCTCTTCTATGAAATCAGTACCATCTTCAAGTTTAGATTTATCTATATCATCAAATGAAATATTACTAGTTATTTTTTCCAGTGCTTCTTTTTGATCTTTTACTTTTTTCTCTGTGTCAGATAAATCTTCTTTATATTTTTTAATTATACTTTTAATAACTTCTTTACCCGTATAAGCTCTTAGTGCTTGTTTCTTTTGTGCAAGTAGATTAGCAATATCATCTGGTATAATTATTCCATCTTTCTCAACAGCATCATTTATAAGTTTTTCAGCTCTTCTAATTTTATCTATGTTTGCTTTACTCTCCTCATCAGTAATCTGTTCTAAAGCACTTCTAAATAAACTATATCTACGTGATAAAGTTCTCTTAGCTCCCGGGGCAAGTTTACCTTCTTTTTTACCAAACAACTTATCTATTTCTTCTTGTACAGATTCTCTATATAAAGGAACTAAGAAATCATACTTGTATTTCTTTTTAGTTTTTTCAAATTGTTTTTCATTAAATGGCTTACCAGTTTTTGGATCTATTTCTTTACTAAGAATTATATTCCCGTCTGCATCTCTTTTGTAATTAATTTCTTCATAGAGATCAGGATTTATAGGTTTCTTAACTTCAATTACTTGGTTTGTTTCTTTATTAGATGCTCTTTGTATAGGAAGCATAGCTAGACCAGCTACTCTTCTATCTATCATTCTTTCTAACATAGTAGCATATCCAGCTGTTTGAAGAGTATACTCATTCCTTTTGCTAAATATCTTTTGTTTACTACTTAAATTATTAAAGTTTAGAAATTTAGATGCTTCCCCAGATTTAATATCTAAAACATAAATACCATCTTTATCAACTAAGATAAGGTCAATTTCCCCAGCTATTCTATCTCTTCTATCATTACCAAGGTCTATATCTGAATCATATACAACAAGATCTCTACCTACAATATATAGTTCTCCAGACTCTATCTTACTTTTAATTGGATCTAAAACTCCTATTAAATTATCATATGCTTCTCTTGTAATTATGTTTTCATTAAACTCTGGTTTTTTACCAGACTCTAAATAGTCTTTAGCTAAGTCAAAGAAATCACCTGCATCTCTACCATCTTGATAAGATTGTTCTGCAAAGAATACATCTGTTATATCTTTAATACCGTTCTTCTTGGTAGCAATATCAAAATTATCTTTAGCAACTGTTTCTGCTGTACCTAAAGAAGCTAGTTCTGCAAATATTTTTTTAGATGCTAACTGAAATAATTCTGAATCTGATTTAGTTTTTCTTCCTTCTTCAAGTGAATAACCTGCTACACTAGCTAATCTTTCTGCAGTTGCTTCTTTATTTAAAGATATTTTTTCATTACCTTTTATTTTGGATTCATCTAACATTCTTAATGAACTTTGATTTTGAAGAACTTCTTTAGATATAATACCACTTAAGGCTATAGCATCTGTTTCTTTTATATTATTATTTAAAAAAGATTGTACATCTTGTATAGCTTTGAAACCATATCCTATATTAGAATCATCACTATTACCTTTTATAACCCAATTACCTTGATCTCCAAAAAACGGATACCACTGACCTTTTACTTTAGTATCTGTACCAGAAGTAGATTGATAAAAAGGTACCTGTACACCATCTATATTAACAATAACTCCCCATCTTCCTTGTGTTAAACTAAATATTTGTTTTCCAGATACTTCCGTAAAATAATTATTAGAAAATAGTCTTTCCATAAAGTCTTTTACAGACTCACCAGACTTTCTTTCTATATCAGCTTTAGCATCTGTAGAAACAGGAGCTGTAACACCATCAATTTTATTTTGAATTTCTACAGCTTGCTCATATAATGCTTCTTTCTTAGCAGCATCTTTTTCTTTATCTGCTTTAGTTAATATTTCAGACTTTTGATTTTCAAGTTTAATCTGTTCAACAGTTCTAGATGGTAATACCAATAACTGATCTTGTAACTTATCAAAGAATATTTTATTTGTTCCTGGAAGCTTTTTATCATCTTCGGCAAGTATTCTTAATCTATCTACAAACTCTTTTGCAGAAGCTGGATTTAAACCATTCTTACCTATTGTTTGATTGAATACAGTATCTACATCTTCTTGTCCTTTATACTCATATTTTTGATCAATAACATCATGCATAGCTTGGGTCATTCTTCTATGAATCTTCCCATTTACTCTATATGCTTTTTGTCCTTTCTTTAATCCTGTTACTTCATCATCTTCTGTAAGCGTTACTCTTTCAACTTTATCCTGGGCTTTAAATAACTTTTGGATACTTCTTACAGAATCTTTTATTTCCTCTGGATATTTTGCAAACTGTCTTGCTGCAATAATAACATTAAGATTTTTTAAATCTAAAGCTAAAGCATCTATTACTTTTTGTGCTTGTTTCTTTTCTTCTTTTTCAGTCTCATCATCTAGAAGCTCTATATCTTCATTTGCTATAGTTAACTTATCTGCAAGTGTATTTCTAATCTCAAATAATTGTTCAAGGGTTCTGTTCTTAGTATCTACAGTAACCCCATTAACACTAAGGACAGTTTCCTTTTCTGAGATAGCTGGTCTGTTTTCATTATTATACTCATCAAAGTATTTTTTATTTTCAGGCAAAGAATACCACTTCTCAAATGTTTCTTGATCTAAGTCAGAATCTTCTAACAAAGCTTCTTGTTGTTCTGCAGAAAGATTTTCAACATACTCTTCTTGATATGCTACATATAAAGAATTTCTAAAATCAATTAAGTCAGGTGTATTAAGATTACTTTCTTGAGTAACTTCTTCATATGGAACTTCAAGATCTACAGAATCTTTATCTGCAGCATATGCTTTAAACACACCCTCTATTTTAGCATTGTAGACATTTGTAATTCTTTCTACCTCTAATGGATCTGGTAGCATTTCTACTACATATCTTTTTCCTTCTAAGAATCTATCTTTTATATCTCTAACATCTACAAGTTCTCCATCAACATCATCCATGTGAATATTACCTTCAGCATCTTTGAATAATACTATTGGCTCTGAGTCTTTGTTAATCTTAAGTTCTACATATTCATTATTAGCTAATTGATTACTTGCCTCAGTAGCTGAAAAAGTTTTATTCCGATCTTTACCTTTTACTTCTCCAGTCTCTCTTCTTGTAGGTTTCTTTTCAAGCTTATCTATCTCTTCTTGTTTCTTAGCTTCAAAATCATCAATTTGTTTTTGATATGCATCATCTAAAATTCCTGTTTTTCTAGGGTTTAAATCAGACTTTAAATCATCATTTTTTTGAAAATATTCTTGATAGATCTCAGCATACTTAGGATCACCTATTCTATATATTTCTTTAGTAATATTGTTAAAAATCTCTTTAGGCGGAATACCATTATTCATATAGTTCCCCATATCCTCAAGACTCATGTACAAGCCTTTATCAGCTAATGAATTTAGTAATGCGTTAGCTCTTACTTTATCCATCTCAGATCTAATTAGATCTTCAAAATACTTTACTCTTCTACCATTTTGAACTCTCATCCAATCAGTATTCCTTCTTACTATATCTAAGAAAGCATCTGAGTCATTAAATAGCTCTACATATTTTGCAATGTTTACTTTCTCATGACCAAGTTTATAGTAATCCATTAATGCTTCAAATGTAAGATCTAGATCTTCACTGAATATATCCTCACCTTTTTGTTTACCTAAAGTTTTAAGATAGTTTTTGTAAGAGTCTCTTAGCTCAGAAATAATTCTTTGCCCAGTTGGATTGTTTTCATCTAAACTTCCTCCAAGATCAGAATCCATATATTCCATTATCTCTTCTGAAGTAGCATCTTTACCAGTTGCTTTTTTAATATCCTCAGCATACTTTTCTATGTATCCGCTTCTATTAAAGAATAAATCAAAATTCTTAAACTTCTCTACATAGTCAGTAGTAATTTTTATTTTTTCTTCAAGACCTTTTATCTTATTAGAATTTTTACCTAACTCTTTTTCTAGTGCTAATTCTTTTTTTAATATGTCAATTTCCTCAACCATGTCTCCAGAGTCTTTACTAAACTGTCCTTCTGGCACAAGAGGGTTGAATAAAAGATTTCTTTGTTTATTATCTATCTTTTGAAACTTAGGGTTAGAATTAAACTTTGCATCTATCTTTGCTCTTCTTTCAAGTATATCATCATAGGTCTCATTGAAGAAAACCATATTTCTTGTAGCTAAATTCCAAGCATTCCCTAAAAGTTTTTTTTCTTCATAGTTAGGATCATTTTTATCTAAATCATCTATGTTACTAATAGGATTAGGAAATTTTTTTTCCACTCTTTCATATAGGCCTTTTATCTTATCTAATCTAGCTATAGATTTATCAATACGGGTTCTATATTTAGGAACTTTTTCTAAATCAATATTTACAGCATCAGCAAACTCTTCATCAGTAAGTTCTTTTAATCCTTCAAGTTTTTCTTTAAATATACCAAAGGTACCTGTATTTTTTAATTTCTGAACTTGTGATATATAAGATTCTACTTCACTATCTAATCCTGCTTTTTTATTTTCTCTTGCTCTTAAAGCACCTACTAAATCTTGAGCTCCAAGATTTTGCATTTCCTCTGACATAAAAGTTCCAAGATCCATATCATTCAGTTGGCTAACTAAATTTTGAGCAACAGTTGTTTGAGCCTCTTTCCATTTTTGATATTGTTCTTTATGGAACATTCTATTCCAGTTAGAACTAAGAAAAGGAACTGCACTGTTTAACGGTCCCGCAAGAGTCCCCATAAAAAAACCAGAAGCAAATGTTTCAGCACCTTTTGCTGTAAAAGGATTTTGTTCTGCCCATGACTCACTGAAATAATCTAACTTATCTCTATTGATAGCACGCATTGCTGCTCTAGAGTAAAGCATGGTCTGAAGAGTAGGGCTTTTATAGCTATCAAGAAAATATCTTTCATTAGCTTCCGCAATTGTTTCCTGTAAGTTTTCTTGAATACCTTCTGTAAAGTTAGCCTTAAAGTAACCTACGGTGTTTCCAACAGATTTATATACTGGATTTTTTAACCAACCTTTAGCTAAAGTTTTTAAATTGTTTTTTTCAATAGCAAACTTCTTTGCCGCTCTATCATAAACAACTTTACCTATTTTACCAAAGTTCTTACTACCCTCTCTTGATGCAATATCATATATGTCATCTGTAGTAGATTTAATAAAGTTTCTTATACCACCTTTAGGTCCAGTAATATTGTGAAATGTAATACCATTACTTACATATATTAATGCTGTATTCTCTAGTAAAGTTTCATAAGAAGCATCCTTAGCTTGTTTCTCAATTTCAGCAAGCTCTTTATTATTAGGTACTTCATTATTATTTGCTATGTATGCTTCATTATAAAGCTTATCATAAACATGATTCTCCACCATACCAGCTTCTAGTCTAGCCTCAGATAGTGCCATGTTTATTTTTCTAACATCTCTGTAGAATCCACCAGCAGTTTTTGATAAGATAGCCATGTCAGTTAAATTATCAGCTTGTTTAAAACCTCTAAATGCATGCATTGTATTTTCCAAAGGATTTAATGCTTGAACACTTGACTTTAAAAACTCAGATGATCTTGCAGCATTCCAGAAATTTCTTGCACCACTTACGGATTCAGTAAGTTTCAATGTTTTTCTTACAGCATCATAACCTTTCTTTGCTGAATTTAATCCTTTAAACAGTTTTGGAATTTTTAATAAGTTATTTGCAGTAGTTGCAATTAAACTACTACCACCTGTTGGTGCAGCTAATAATGCTCCTGCAGCTTCTTCTGCTACAGCTTCACCAATAATACCTGCAGTATAACCAAAGTTCATTACAGTATTATTAACAAAACCAAAAATGCCACCTTTACTTGAGTTACCTATAGCAGCTGCTTCTTCATAAGCTCTTGCATCTTCTAAATCTCCAGAGGTAAAATCTCCTGTTAGCATTTTACCTAAACTCTTAGGACCAGAAACAAAACCTCTTGTAAATAATGGAATAAAAGAATGCGCCATCATTGTAGAGAAGTTTTCCCATTTTGTTGTATTGGCATTAAAGTTTGCTTCATTATCTCTTAGTGGAGAGAAACCAACTTCATCAAATTTCTTTTGTCCATATGCAGCATATCTTTTATAGAATGCATTACCATCTGGTCCAGCATTATATGAATAGATTTTAGCATAGTTATTTTTATCCTGATTAGCTTGAAAAAAAGATTGAATATACTGACTAGTAGACTTATTATATTGATTTATATCAATAGGCTTCTTTGGGATACTAGGGTTAACAGCATTAGTCTTAACAAGATTATGTTTAATCTCTCTGTTAGGTCTATTTAAATTTTCAATATTTGCAATAGATGGAAAAAAAGATTCATTCCTTGTGGGAATGTTAGCTTTTGGCATATCAATTAAATCTCCTTCAAATGCAGATAAACCTTTTGCATCTGGTATAGGTTGATTTATTCTTCCATACTCTGGTCCTAGTGGATCTAGAGGATCAAATAATTCTTGCTCTGCCATATTTATTCTCCTTGATAATAGTTGTTATGTAAGTAGTTAATATGGTCATCATTTTGATTAAGAAAGTTTATCATTTGATCTCTATTGCTTTCTAGTAATCCTCCTTGTATACCTGTATTAACTACTTCTTTTGCTTGTTCAATTTCTCCAGTATTTGGATTGTATTTAGGATAATATACAGTTGTAATATAATCTCCAGTACCATATGTATTTGGAGTTACAACATATCTTTTCATTGGATCACCGCCAATATTATTAAGTTCATACTTACCAAAAGACTCAACATAAGATGCCATTGGAGATGTATATGATTGTTTATACATTGTAACATTATTTAATTTACTGCTATTCATTATAAAAGTCAAACCATTTGTTAATGCACTTTTATATTCAGTAGCTGTAAGTAAATTATTAGGTGTTTCTTTATTAGTTGATAAATATTGATCCAACCATTCTTTATTTGGAACAATAGTAATACTTGATAACTTACTTGATCCACCAGCAATAGGTGAAACTTTTAATTTAAATTGTGATAGTTTTGTTTTACCGCCTTTTTGTTGAGCCTTTTCAAAGTCTAACATTAAGTCTGAAAGAAGCTTTTGTCCTTGTGCAGCTCTTGAGGATTGCATACCTTTAGCTTTATCATAATTATCTTTAGTAAGATTCCCAAATGTAAACACATCTGCACCACCCCAATCAAAATTACTTAGAGCATTAATTGCTTCACCAAAGTGTGCTTTACCTGCTGACATTCCTTTTGGATTAACTGTAATTGCAGAAGAACCTACTGTAAATAATCCCGTACCTTTATCTATAGGACCTAACGAAAGTCTAGCAGGATTAGCTTTTACAATATTTGAATTACTATATCTTTTACCAGCAGCATTTACTAAAGTTTTATAATCAACATCTTCTAGAATTTTTCCTTCAATAAAATTATCAAGCCAGTTTCCAGGACCTACGTTTTTTAAAAAGTTTCCAATTTGTTTAGCATAATATGCATTATTTGCAGCAAAACTTCCTTTTGAACCAGATGCATAATTATAGATTTGATTAGCTAGACCTGTTACAGGAGTTAATTGTGACAGAAAACTTAAAAATCCTTTGTCACCTTTTTCTTTAGCTAATTTTTCTAGTTCTTTTCTATATTTTGTATCTGTTAAAATCTTTTGTTTATATATATCCAATGTATTACTAGATACAATATTTTTACTTTTTAGTTGATTTAAAAACTCTTTTTCACTTCTCAAGTTTCCTTTATCATCATACAATAAATAAGCATATTGATAGCCATCTTTCATTAAAGATTTTTCAATGCCTTTTGCAGAATCTTTTCTAAACTTTTGATCAGATTCAAGATATAACATATAGTCATTAGCTTTTACACTACCGTTAACATAGTTTATATAATCTTGAGTCTTCTGACCATCTTGATTAAATAAACTTAACTCTCTATTTTTAGAAACCCAAGTATCCATTCTATTATGGATACTTTTAATTCCATCTTGTCCAACATATTTTCTTAACCAAGAGTCACCATATTTAGTGTACTTATTAATAAACTCTTGTGCAGTAATTTTTTTGTCTTTGCTATATCCAAGAATATATGCCGCAGTTTTCTGAGACATTTTTCCGGTTGATAAAGCTTTACCAATAATAGCAAAACTAGAATTAAAGAAAGGATCAAGATATTCTTGCTTAGTCAAATTTGATATTTCTCTACTTTTCTCTTTAAAGTTTACAACATCAGTTACATTACCTTTATCATTCTGTTCTGTTGTAACTATATTTTGACTTTCCACAGGAACAACATTTCCTTGGTCATCTTCATAGTGAGTACCTGCTTCTATCTTAGCTGCATCTAAATCATTTTTTCTTTCAAGTTTACTTTTATATTCTGCTAACTGTAAAGCATATCTTTGCCTCTGTTCCATAACAGCGTATGGATCTGCTTTATATTCTTCACTAGAGTTTCTAAGTGCTAATGAATGAGCTGCCTCATCCAAATCTTTTTGCATTAATAATGATGCCATACCATTATCAACTTTATATCTTAAAGACTCTATATCTCCATAAGGATTTTTAAATCCAGTACTTGTTGTAGCAGTTTTAGATTCTCCACTACTCATAGAGTCATAATCTTTCTTAGCTCTTTCTAATACTGAATTATTAATGTCTCTTCCTTCAGTATATGCGGCAAGCATATTTTTAGCATTTGGTCCAGCTGTACCATTTTTAATTTGAGCTTCTAAATCTTTTATCTTACTGTCATATACATTTGCAGCAGCTTCTATATTCTTATATCTTTTTTCTGATTGTCCTTTAAGTATATTAAAGTTATTCTCAAGATACTTCATCTCTGCAGCATTCTTATCTCCATTAAACTGAGCAGCATTAGAGTAAGCATAATCTTTTCTATTTACATATGCTTGTGTTTGATAGATAGCTTGAACTTGTGGATCATTTCCTAGGTTAGCTTCAAATAAATGTTGTAAAGGTTCTTCCAATGGTTCACCATTTGTTTTAGTAATCATGTATCTACCATCTTCTGACCACTTTACAGTTTTAATATCACCATATTGTTTTGCAAGATCAAAAGCTTTTCCTTCAACATTTACATATGGAGTATATAATACATTCTCCATACCCATAGCTTTATCTGCAGTAGCTTCTTTAAACTCATCTCTTTTGTATTGAAGCTGTCTCATACCTGTATCCCAAAACTCAGCTCTTCTTTTTTCATCTGCTGAACCTTGTAATGCTTGAGCTGTCCCAATTTGTGAGTTATAGTTTTTTGTCCAAGCCATATCTTTCATTAAAGCCTTGTCTTCATAGAAAGGTTTAAATACTTGAGTAGCTTGAGCTACATTTTGTTGTAAAGAAAGATCAAGGCCCGCAAGTCTTCCTACATTAAAATTAATTTGATCTAATAGATAGTCTTTCTTTTTTGCATTATCTTCTCTTGTAAGATCTGCATAAAAATACTGACCATATATTTTATTTAATGACTTCCAATTTGAATCATACTGAGTCTGTTTATTCTGTATTAAATTAGCATACAAATTCAGATCAGGCTGATAAGGTTGTAATTGCGGTATAAATGTGGCTGCCGTATAAGTTGCCATAATGTTCTATTCTATAGTATAAATATATTAAAATTTTCTAAGTTTAATAAACCTTAAAAGTTTATTCATAGTAATAGAAAGGATAAACCATGTCTCCATATACCATTCCACCCATTTGTAAGACAGGGCCTCCATACCTAGAGAATCTTTGTTTTAGAATTAATTCTTGAACATCCTCTGGTAAATGTGAAGCCTCTAGTTCTTTAGCATATGCAATCATATCTTGTCCTTGTTGTTCTGGTTCTATTGGTTTACCAGTCTTAAATATTTGTTTACCAGTTCTTGGATCTATACCGTATTGTTCAGTTTGTAGATTGTATATATTAGCTGCATTAGTATCTCCTTGATTAATCATTTGAGCAGTTAAGGCATCTTTAGCATTTAACTCTCCCCTATAATTATTTTCAACTGCACCTACTTTATCCATATACTGGTTAAGTATACCTTGTCTATTTAATCCTTCAGCTACATCACCTTGATAGTTTGTCAATCTTTCTTGATTCTCTGTACCAACATTTCTTGCTTGAGTACTAGCAATAGCATTTACAATACCTTCTGCAACATCTCCTTGTAATGAAGCTGCTGTAGCTTGTTTAGCATTAGATGACCCTGCTGTTCCAGATAACACATCTAAATTCTTAGCAGCCTGTCCCTGAAGACCTTGTACTTTAGATAACCATTCTTCTTTAGCTAGTTCTACTTCAGGATACTGATATGTCATAGCTGTAGGATATTCAATACCAGTTCTAGTTCTCATAGCTGTTGCTAGATTTCTTTCATCTTGCGGAGTCCATTGCATTGGTATTTGCCAAGGTTGAGCTTGAGCTCCATAACCTCCGCCACCACTTACTTCTTCTTCACATTCACACTTACCATTAGTAAGAGCTACTTCAACTTCTTTACCAGTTTCTGGATCTGTACAATAACATTTTTCTACTTCACCTGGAGTTTCTGGAGTATCTTCTAATTCAAAGAATTCTGTTACATCACTTTCAGATTTAGTTTCACATCCTGCTAATTTTGAACCTGCAGCTGCAACAATTAAATTCTTTTTTACAAGATCATCAACAGTATAACCTTTTAAGTCTCCATTTTTCATTCTTTCACAAAGGCTTTTTATATAGGCTTCTTCTTTACCTTTATCATACACATAAGGATTTTTTCTTTTGTTATATGTTAAATTTTTATTTTGTTCATCTGATGTACCTCTTGCTCCAATCTTTTTACCATCTACTTCAAAAACATCAACATCTTTTTCAAATTCCTTAACCTTTTTAGTGTTGTCCTTATATTTTTTTGCATCAATTTCTTTTTGCAATTGTTCCTTAGTTTTCTTTTGTCCACCACCTGGATACTTATCTATGTAACCTCCACCACTCATTATTACCGGCATACCTAACATACCACCAACAATAAGTCCTTCTTTAGCCATCTCACGATTTAAGAATGGACCACTACCAACAATGTTTTTAGTCCTTCCCATATAGTTACTAGAATTAGCTCCCATAGCCATACCATATGCAGCAAATGGCATATCATAGCCTCCCATCTCCATACCATACATAGCCATTGGTGCTTGTTGCATTTGCTCAGGTGACATCTGTGGTGGCATTTGCATATCTTCCTCCATAGAAGGTTGTGCTACTGGTTCTCCAGATGGCATTTGCTCAGGTGCTTCTCCCATCTGTTCTTGTGGTGCACCTTGTTGTTGAGCCATCATCTGTTGTTGCTCTTCTTGTTGTTTAGCAACTTCAGGCATTAAATCAGCTTCTGTAATTTTATTAGCCTCCATATAAGGTTTAGCTATAACAGGGATACCTTGAGGAAAACCTTTTTTAGATTCTTGTGCAATAGCTAATGCACCAAGCTTCATAACATAGTTTTTAATCATCATCTCTGCAGTCTTCTTTTCCATCTTATTGGCTTCAGGATCTTGCAAAGTTTTTCTATATTTATTTATGTCATAACCTTTAGATAGTTCTGCTGGAGTATAACCACCTTTCTTAGGTGACTTATTAAACATCTTTAAGATCTTAGGATCAGTTATCTTCATAGATGCTGTATCACTGAAGATAAATGTGTCATCTGGTAAGTTCATAGGAACTCCACCAGCAGAGTGTCTTGGTCCTTTTATATGAAAGAAAGATGGGAATGTAGAGCCATCAAGATCTCCTACTAATGTTTCTCCACCTTCAGCTTCTAAATTTGCTTCTTCTCTAGGCACAGCTCCCATAGTTTTTCTTACCTGTGGACTTGCTATACCCATGTAAGCATTATAATCTGCTCCACCAAAAGCAGGTACATCATTTGCTAATGAACCTCTTACTTGGTATCCAGTTCTTGCTTTAGGAAGTCTTGTTAGTCTTTTGTTCATCTTTCTTTATTTTAAACCAGCCAATCTCATTAAATCTTGAAAGTCACTTATGTTTATTTTATGACCACTAGCTTTTGATTTTTTACTTTTAATAGAACCACCCTTTCTTATTACACCTTCAAAACCTTGTATACCTTCTTTACCAGTTCTTGCATTCCACTCACCTTTATTTATTCTTTCTTCTGCATCTTGTTTTTCACCCATTGCAAACTCTGTCATTCCAGGAATATACTTAGTTCTTCTTTCAGTCATATAATCTTGAGCATCTGCAAGATTAGCTCCAAAATCTAACACACCTCTAGAAAGTTTAGTAGGATCCATTTTGCCCTTTTCCTCTTTAATTTTTAACTGAGCAGTTTGAGGTTCATAACACTTACTTGTTGGATCTAGTTTTTGTTCATATGTACAATCTGTTAAATCTTCACCTTCTGGTTCTATGGTATAATTTTTAAACTTATCAGCATCAGGATTTTTAATATTCTGATTTTGATTGAAATATTGCATTGCTCCCCATGTTGGACTTTCTTCAACACCTATAACTGGATTACCCTCATAAGACACGGTAGAAAAATTAATTCCATTATCAGCAGTAGGCAAGTCTCCACCATAAGCCATATAATCTGGAATAAATCCACCATATGCCATCTCAGTATTTTTTGTTGGTGCAGAACCAGTAACCCATTTCTGTTGTTTTTCATCCCACATTTTTCCTTGAGACTTTAACATCTCTTCATTAGATAAAGGCTCTTTTGCATATGTTACTGGAGATCCGGTAAGAGTACCTGTAAATTGATAAGCATCAGCTTCAGCAGGAGTATTTCTATTTAATCTCTCATCTCTTCTATTAATTCTTCTATCTCTACCGGACATGTTTGAAGTATTTTGATTAGTACCAGGTGCAGTTCCTTGTGCACCAGGTATTGCACCAGCTTTTATTTGTTCTGGTGTAGCATAATCAAGAGTCCAAACTTTATCATTCTTCAATCCTAATTTACCAAGGAAACCTTCTGCTTTTTCTTTAGAGTATTTCATTCCTGTAGGTAGCATTCCTGACTTGGTAATTTGGGCAGCAGTAGCTGCATATTGCAATGGATTTCCTGCAGGACCATATGTACTTGGACCTCTACCAAAACCTTTAATTAAATTACCAGCAGCTCCTAAAAGACCAGTACTTGCCATAGGACCAAATCCTCCATAGTTACCTCTTGAACTCCAAGCAGAATAACTATCATAAGGATTATAACCTGCTGCACCATAACCACCAAACCCTTGCATCATTTGTTGTTGACCTTGCATCTGCTGATTATATTTTTTTTGATAATCAGTTTCCCAAGACTTTTGTTTTTCAGCAAGCATCTTGTCTAACTCTTCTTGAGTATATGTTTTTGGAGCATTTGTAGGATTAGTTTGACTATTAGTAGTTCCATCAAATCTGTGAAGACCACCATGTTTTTTAAAGTATGGATCTGATGGATCTTCAGAATCAGAGTAGTCTAAGTCAGATTGATTAATTGGTGGTTGATATAAATTTTCCAGCATTTGATCATCTACCTGATCACCATATATAAACTTCTGAAGATTTCCAAATTGATCTTGCATAGGATTATTTACAAATCCACCGGCTGCAAAATTAAATTTTAATTGTGTTCCTGGAGGAGGTTCTGGTAAACCTTTTGGTGCAGATCTAACTGACTTGTAAAAGTTTTTATAAATAGCATTTGCAGCTTGTTGGGCTTTAGGATCTCTAAAACTAGCAGCCATTCCTGAACCAATATTTAATCTTTCACCCCTTAAAATTCTTTCTGCTGCGGGAGTTAATTTAAATGCTTCAGTTGCTCCTTTAATTCCCATTGGTGTTACATATGATAGAGCATCATCATCTGTAAAACCACCACGAAAACTTGGATCACTTGGACCAAAACCTAATAATCCTAATACTCTATCAGTACCACTAGCATTTTTATACCATGAGTCATATTCTATTTGCTCTTTTAGTTTTGGAAATTTTTTAATAAGCTCTTTATTTTTTTGATCTTCTAGTTTATTTTTTACTTGTGTTGTTGTTTTTCCTTTATTTGGACCCTCAGTATATTTTTTCTTTTTAGAATCATAACCATACCACTTGCTATCTTCATTTCTTCCCCAAGAATCTTTTTTCATAGTAACATTACTCCATCTACTTTTCTTAGATGGTTCTTTATACCAGTCTGGTGCAGCAGTAAGTGTCCATTTTTTTGTAGCTGGATCAAAACCATACCATTTATCAGCTCGCGATCTACCCCATTTATCTTTCTTATTTCTAAGCTCCATGGCTTGTCTTGCACCGTCAATAGGAACTGGCCCAGTACCGCCACCAGTATTTGGAGTTGTTCCTGGAGTAGTGCTAGAAGCACCTTCTCCACTAGTATCTACTGTAACTGTCCCATCTGCATTTGGAATTGCAGTATCTTTTTTTGGTTCTGCAGATTTATTAGCTGCATCAGAATCAGTATCATTAGCTACATCTTCTATAGATTTATTATTTACAGTACTTGCAATCTTTTCAGTAACAAGTCTTCCTTTTGTAGTTTTTCTGTAAGGTTCATTATATCCCCATGATGAACTTCCTCCCATTCCTGGGAATGTCATCATAGGAAACATAGAAGCCATCATAAGTGGATTAAACTGCATCTCTGCAGATCTAACTCCACCCAATGGACCAAAAGAATATTTAGATGATGTAACTCCCATTGGTAAATTTGGAGTACCAAACATTTTTCTATTAGCTCTTCTCATTCTCCAACCTCCGCGTTGAGCATAATCCATATCATCTTGTGGTTGAGACATACCTGCTTGAGGCATACCTTGACCAAACTGATTGTTATACATTTGCTCCGCTTGTTGTTTATAGAAATGATTCTCAGCTTGTCCTTTTACTCCTGAGATAAATGGATTTTTATTTCCAGGAGCATCACTTGTAGGGTTATCTTCAGTTCCTCTTACATTAGCTGTGTTAGCTTCTTCTACTTGATCCCCTTTCTGAGCTTTCTTAAGTTGTCTTATTAATTTGTTGACATAAGATCTTTTATTTGGAACACCTCCATATCTAGCTTCTTGATCCTCATCATCATAAATAATGTCATTGATCATTTGATCATAGTTACCATCTTCTTCTGATGTATCTTCAACACTTGTATCTGCAACAATATCTTCTATAGGTTCATTTGTTACTGCTTGTTCTTCTTCCTCTGGTGCAGATCTTTCAAACACAGCAGATACAAAGTCTAATATTTGTGGCTCATATGCAGCATACTCTTGAGACCCTTCCTCAAAACCATAAACATTAGTTAACAAGTAATCTTTAATCTCATCTTCTCCTTTTCCTTGTTGAGCTAATGCAACTACAACTTGTAAGATTTGTTCTTGTGGATCTTGTTGTGGTTGTTGCTGTTGCATCATTTGCTGTTGAGCAGGTTGCATTTGTTGCATGATACCAGCAGTTACAGGAGTCATCCCTGTTTCAGCACCTTCTTGTGCTTTTCTTAACCACTGAGCAGTCTTGTTTATATAACCACCTTGCCCAAATGGGTCTTTATAAATTCTTACTTTTCTTTTCATTATAACGCGCTATAATATAAATATAATAAATAAAAACATAGTGTTTAAACTTAATAAGTTTAATCAAGTTCTTCTATAATAAATCCTCCTTTTCTATATCTTTCAATTTCTTTATCAGTTAATTCCATAATAAATCCTCCCTTTTTCATTTGACCTTGAAGATTAGCTGTATAGAGTTCAAAAAGGTTTTGATTGCTTGGAGCAATCACCTTTGCATAATCATCTAACATTTCTTGTCTTGGATCTACAACTTCTTTTTTAGCAGGTTCCCAATTACTATAATCATCATCATGTAACTTTCTTTCTCTTTCTGCTAATTCTTTTTGTTTTAACTCAAACTCCATATTTTTATCTGCAATCATTTGCTCATACTCTTCTTGATCTGAATGATCATGTTCATTTTCTTTCTCAGAACTTGATTTAGTTTTCTCTATAGGTTCAATGTGCCAAGGCTCATGCCCCATTCTAAAATGTAAACCATACTTCTTAGCATTAGCATGTGCCCATTCTGTGGCTTTGGCATTTTTTTCTTTACCTAATGCATTTCCACTTGAATGTAAATCAACTGCAAGACCTTTATTATGAAATGACCCTCCCGGAGGAGCTACCCATTTTCTTGCTTTCTCAGGAGATCCATATTTCTTAAGAGCTTGTTCCCAAAGTCTCTTTTGTTTTTCATATGATCTATATCCTGAACCAACACCTAAGTCTATACCTTGTGATCTAGCATCTAGAATCATTTGAGTAAGTCTCTGTGAGAAATCAGCTGTTAAACCTTGAGTACCACTAACAGCACCCCCTTTATCTTTTCTTATAAGATTTCCAACAGAGTATCCATATTTAGCGGCTGTACCACCATATTTTCTTATTGGTGTGTATGAATCTACATTTCCAAATCTATTTTGAAAATTAATTGCATTATCCAATTCATCAGTATTTTGAAAACCAAGCTTTTGTATTAAAGCATTATCAAGATTTTCAGCCATACCTTTAAATGTGTTACTACCATAATAATCTTTATAACCTGCATCTTTAATAAACCAATCTTTAGTATTTGGTACGTCACTAAATCCTCCAAATACTTGCCATTGTCCTTCTGTAGTTCCTTTTAAACCAGCACCTTCTTTTCCAGCCCATCCAGAAGATTTATAAAAAAACTCTGGTGTACCATCTGGCATTCTTACTTCAACAATTGGTCTTCCAGCATATGTTCCATGATAATTAATCATATCAGGATGTAAAAGTTCTTCTCCTTTTGCACCAACTTTATCCCATTTTGTCCCTCTATTTTTCAAACCTGATAGAACATCACTAACAGCATGTGCTGGTGCTCTCATTGGTCCTACAAAATCAACTGCTGGTTTAGATGATGAGAATGAGAAGCCCATTTTTGTAAGATTGGGACTATATGCTTTAGATATTTTCTCCATATCCCTTGCATTTTTAACAAACCTTTCAAGCTTGCTTGCACCTTTACCAATACCTCTTGCTAAGTTTACTCCAAGTTCAGGTAAAGACTCTAATCCTGCATAAGTTAATGGATTAAATGCCATTGCTTCTGTATCAGATACATTAGCCATTTTTTCTCCTGCTAAAGCATTAGCCTGTTCTTTGTAATCTGATCCTGTAGATAATCCAGTATTCTTAACTAAATTAGCTATTGCTGCTCCTGGTATATCCATTGGAGCTAAAGTTTCAAGAGCTCCTATTTTTGATTCTGCTATTTCTTTTTGTTCCTTTTTAGTAAGTCCTGGGATATTATATTTTAAGACATCACCTTGTTTTCCCGGTAATAATTTAATTGCTGCATTACCAAGTTCTTGTACACCAGCTAATGATCTTGACCAATAACTAGGTTGTAGTTTAGATCCATATTTAGATTCAGCAACAGCATCTTTTTCTCCCGGTGTTAATTCATCCACCCACTCACCTCTTCTTTTAGGATTCCATCCTTCTTTCTTACCAAGTTTATTTACAGCATAATTATTTGTTTTATAATTATACTCATTTGTAAAGTTTTGAAGAACATCTTCTGGAAAATTTTCCATAGTAACTCCAGCAGCTTTATTTAATCCCTTATTCTTTTTTAAATATTGTCTTTTCTTTTCATCTAAAAATTTATCCATTGAATTTTTATCACGATACTCTGCTCTTAATTTACCAATATCTGAAGCTTGTCTTTCTGATGTAACTTCAGGTTTATTTACAATTTGAGAATATGTATCAGGATTTGCAGATAAGAAGTTTGGATCAATTGGAGTATATGTAGATTCAGGAACTGGTCCACCAGGTTGCATTCTAGTTAATGTAGGTATAGAAATGTCATTTATATATCCTCCAGTTTGTGCATGTATTAATCCTTGACCACCACATTTATGACAAGTAGTAAGATCATTACCACCATCTGCAGCATCCCATGTCCAACCACATTTTTTACATGTTACTTTCTTAGTAAGTAATGCACCACCTTTTTTATAATCATTTATTTCTTCTACTATGTATCCACCTTTTCTATATTCTTCTATTCGATCTTCTGTAAGATCTAAAATTATTCCGCCATCTTGTTGTTTTTTTGGGAAGATAGATGGATTACCAGCTTCTATGTATCCTTCATAGTTTCTTGCTTCACCTTCTGTAGTTGTTGGATTGTTATATAAATCTTCTTCAGCTCTTGCATATGCTTCTTCTTCTAATATATCTGGATTTTCTTCTAAAATTCTATTTAATTCTGTTTCAAATTCTGACCCTCTTCTATCATAGTAAGAACCTATTGCTTCATCTGAAGCTACATAAGGATTTGGTCTTAAACCAACTGCGCCATATGTACTCATTCCTCCAGCTTGATTTTGTAAATGATGCATTAACTCATGTTCATACCACCAAGGATTATTTACATTTGCAATAGGGTCATTTGGATTTTGTTTAATAACCCCTAATGCTGCATCATAACCTGTTTCTTCAGATGAATCAACTACTTCAGGATACACAAAGTTTTTTAAAGCATCTCCGTATCTTGAAGGTAACTGATTATAAGTTTCTCCTCCTGGTTGAAAGTATGGGGAATAAGGATCAAAGATTTTATTCTTAACAGACTTTGATTTTTTAAGTAAAGGATTTTTTGCAAATAATCTATTCTTAGCCATCAGACTTTTTGAGAACTTTTTAGATGGTTTCTTGCTTCCTCCTTTTTTTGCTTGTGGTATTTCATATACCATATCTCCTTCAAACTGATATTCATTATCAGGAGACATGTATTGTGTGTTACCTAAATTATCAATACCCACTAGATCATCTTCTACTCCTTCAGTAGTAATTCTACCAGAAGGAGTTGGTACTGCTGTAGGTTGTCCGGGATAATCCCATTGACCTCTCTCAGATATAATAAATCCGTTAGTGAATCTTTTTAATTCATTTGGTCCTCCAGGTAAACCTGCCACTTCATATTTTTTAAAAGATTTTTTCATTATCTATATGATGCTTGATTCTTACTATTTATTATCTTAAGGATAAAGTTAATATCTCTTTCTTCTGGTGTTGCAAGTTTTGACAAGAATAGATAATTAAGATAATGTCTAAATCTTTTTCTTTGCATTTCAGGTTTATTGTAATTCAAGTTATTTGCATTTAAAGTTTTGATATAACCGTTAGGTTGTGTATTCCAAATAACTTGATCTGCATAGTTACCTAATAACTGTGTAGTTCCAGGAATAAGTTGTCCTGTTGGAGGATAATCTGATCCTATTGGAAACTCTCCTCTATCTTTTGTAATATCCCAGAACTGGTTGAATCTATATTTGTTTTCTTCTTTTGAGAATAAAATATCAAATGAAGATAAGTTAGATTGATTTAGTTTTGGATAATCAAGTGAAAGAGTAATGTTGTTCTTAGGGAATATATTTAAGTTTAAATATCCAGATACTTGTTCTGTGTTAGATACCACAGCTTGATTAAAGTTTGCATCTAGAACATGGAACTGATCTACACAATTAAGATGAGAATATCTGTAAGCCTCAAGAATATATTCAAATGATTTAATAACTGTAGGTGATTGACCAGTATTTATAGGATACTCTATCTCAAAAGGATATTGAATACCATAATAGTTATTAAAATCTGTACATGTGTCATTGTGTTTCCAGATAGTATTATTCTTTACAGTAAATACAGTTTCTTTAGATGAGAAAGCTAAATCAGGATGCCAGTCATGATAACTAATAAACACATTCATCTTAGGATCATAACTTACTGTCCAAGATGCATCATCAAATATTGCTGGATCTCCTAGTTGATATTTAACACCAGAATAAATAAATCTGTTAATAGTAGGACTATATATTACTTTACCTAAGTTAGGTTTTAACTGATAATCTTTTTTGCTAAAATATAATAATGAGTTTCTGCTATCATACATTGATTGTATACCAATACCAGCTACTGGATTATCTATATGTGGAAAATCTGGGAAGTCCTCTGTAAGCTTATATGGTAAAAATAATGTAAACCACCACTTAAGACCATTCTGAGATATTTCTTTAATTCCTTCTCCATATGAAAATATCTTTCCTTGATTCATTGATACATAGTAAAGTCCTGCGGGAGAATAAATTACTGATCTAATATTTTGTGATGAACCATATTCAAATGGAGCATCTGAATTAGCTGCTGATGAAGGCGGGTTAGAAAATAAACCTCCGTCACCTATAGTAACTTTTTTACCCAAGTTTGTAGTTAATTGATCCACACCTTGATAGAATAAAGGACCCGTAGTTGGAAATGTAAATAACATACCACTCATCCCTACAGGTTTAACTGTAGTTATTCTATCATTAAACTGTACATAGTTTAATGGTAAATAAATTAACCAGTTATTGTCATATGATTCATCATCTTGATATAACGAATATAATGCTCTGTTAGGATAATATGTAAAACATAATTCAGCTACATAAGGATTATATGTTAATCCTTGTAAAGATCCTGCAGAAAGATATTGTGTAAAGAACTTAGTAACACTTAATGAGTAATCATAGTTATAGAAGTTACCTTTAGTAATTACTTCTGGATTCATATCAAATAACTGCCGCATATCTGTATACTGATATGGTATATATGGCTGTTCATATTGGAAAGTTCCTTGAGATCTAAAATCTACAAGTACATTACTCTCTACAAAGAAATCTCTAACACCTGAATTAGCTAGATAGAAATAAGAATTTTTAACAGACATGAATCCATCATAACCTCTAGGGAAGGAACCTGCTCCAGTTTCTTGATCGGTTTGTCTATCATAATTATCATTATCTAAATTATAATAACCTCTAGGAGTTGGTCCTGTACCAAAGTTTGGATTACTATTAAATAATCCTTGAATTATAGATAAAGGGTTAATACCTCCTCCAAATAATACATTCTCATCTTTAGAATATGGTTGAGAGTTCATCCAGTATCTTGCTGTTGGAATATTATTATATAAAGCATAATTCCAAGGAGTGCCATCAGGAAGATTATATAACCAATTGTAAAAGAATAGCATTGTATTCTTTTCTGTAAATCTGTTTATATAAGTATCTCCACCAAAGATTGGTTGTGTTGGTAATAATATAGTATGTTGAACTTGTGTAGGACTAGTAGTTGGACCACAAAAAGCTGATGTTGTTACAATTGAAACATCTCCATCAGGATTTGTTGCTGGATCATAAATACTATTTTTATCAAATCTAACTTCACATGATGTAGCAACAACTTGTTTAATACTTTCTAATTGTCCATATTGATTTTGTACATTATATTTTAATCCAACATAATGACTAGCAATATTAGCTATAAAACTATTAAATCTTGTTTCATTGTCAAACGCCATACCTCCACCTAATGAAGCAGATACAGCTTTACCAAGATTAATTAATGTGTTATCTTCTTGGTTACCTGGTTGTAAAACACCAGCCGCATATGTTCCAACCAATCTTGGACCAATAACAGGAGCAGTAAGCGGATTTAAATTATTAGGTGCAGCAGTTCTTAAAAATACTGTCTTAGTTCTATTAAGATTATTTATTGAATATCTTTCAAATCCACCAAGGCCATTTAAATAATCAGGAACTTCTTGATTACTATCTGTTAAATAAAATCCATCCTTTAAACTAAATCTTTTTAAGAAACTATTTACAGGAGGAACAAACCTTGCATAGAAACCATGGGCAAGAGATTGTAATGCATACTGTCTAAATGGTAAGAATGCTTGTATTACTCTTAGTGTAGTATTAAATCCTTCTGCAAAGTAATAGGGTATTTGTATAGCAACATTTATAGCTCCAGTTACAACTGGATTTAAACCAAGATTGTTAAATACAGTTGCTGCTGTATAATCTGTTACGATTACTTGTGGAGTAGATAATCCTATATTAGCATATGTTTGAGATGTTGTATCATAAATATCCTGTAATGTTAATGCTCCGGTTAATGCTGCATTTAATTGTCCACCCAATGTAAAATAATTTTGCATTTGAGTTACATAATTATTATAAGTACTTGAGGCTGCATTAACTGTAAATGCGTCTAAATCAAATGTAGCACCTGTTGTTCCTCCTGTTGGACCAGCTGCTATATTCCATTGTGGATATTTTTGATAAGGTGCTTGAAAATCAGGAGTTGCTTGTGTATGCATTTCTTGTTTTCCTAATAAATTTAAAAGAGCATTACCTAAACCAACTATAACAGAAATATAAAATGCTTCATCACTCATTAATTTATTTTCTGGATGTTTATTAGGAACTACAAATGCATGTGTTGAGTTTCCTTCTAAACTTCCATATATTTTTAACTCAGTTTGATTTAAAAATGGATTTCTAAAACTTGTATCTGGAGAAGTAAATGTTAATAAATTTTCAGGTATAAACTGATTTACAAAAGTTTCATTTCCTTGTGAATTTATAGTTACTGGTTTAATAAATGGATCATTAAATCTATAATCATGATCAGTTGGTGTCAATGTATTACCTAAAGGAATACTACAGTTAAATGGATAGTTTGCGTACAACCCTTTTCTATTACCTTTTGACTGACCTTGTATTTCATAATCTCTAAAGTTATTAATCATACCTTTAGCTACTATACTTTGATTACCTTCTCTTGACCCTCTTAGAATTTCATAACCAACTATTCCTGGTATTGGATTTCCATCATTATCTTTTGGATAAATGATTCCATTAAATCTAACACTCATGATTCTAATATATTTTTTACCATCAGAAGGATTAGCTACAAAGTTTGCATTGTCTACTCTAAAGTGATATGTTTCAGATGATAAAGCATTATCAGGAAACTTATGGTGTCTTATTGGTGTACCACATAAATCATAATTTGGATTTGTAGTTCCTGTCCAACATTGAGAACTTGAATTCCAAACTTCTGGTTGATTAGGTGGATATAATTCTGTTGACTCCCAATATCCCATTTTACCAAATGCTAATACTTTTCCTCCATCTGGTAATATTGGATTATTAATTAAAAATACACCAGTTTGAGTTGCTGTATTTATAGTTTGCCAAAGTCTTATGTCATCTGCAAAACTATTTATATCTGTATAAGATGCAGTGTCTAATAAAGTTTGTGTAGTTCCATTAGGTGCAACAAATGTATATGGTTCAGCTGCTCTACCTGGAATGTGATAAGAAGCAGATTTATCTCCTGTATTATATACCCAACGTATAAAGAATGAGTATACTTCATCTCTAAGATATCCAGTCTTTGATCCACCTTTAATATAATAATCTTCTGGATATTCAACAGAAACCCATTCGGTATTAATTAAATTTGCTAATGGCTGATAGTTAAAATCAAATTTAGATTTAGGAGCTATCCTTAATAAGTACTGATTAACATTAACCATTTGATCAGATGTTTCATACACAGGATTCTGAATGGTAATTAAACTTAATGGAATAGTCTCTAATGTAAGTGGGATATCATCTAATAGAATTGTTGTTTGTGATGTAGAATAATATCCAATCTTTTTTGCAATAACATTTTCATTTATAGATGCTACTATTACAAGTTCAAACTGCTGAAAGTTATCTGTATCTAAATCTAAATTTAATTGTAAAGATCCTTGTGATAAATTTCTTTCAGTATATACCGGTTGTAAATTACTTGGAGAAAAATAGTTGGTTACTTTCTGAGTATTAATTGTATAAGCTACAATTGCAAAGTATGTTCCATTTTCTAATGTACCTGTACCAGGTGCAATAGATAATTCTACACATGGAGTTTTAACAAGAGATGCTAATCTTATTTTATCACAGTCTAGTTGATTAGTGTCAAAACATATATGACAATTTGTTGGTAAACATTTTTGTTCCCAAGCAGTTATTGGCCAAAGAACTGTATTTCCATTATTATCTAAATAGTAATTATAATTGGCACCAGCTACTGATTGATCAGAACCTCCCCAAACAAAATTAGGATCTGGCCAAGTTTTAGGATCACCAACATCCATATACCTATCCACGTTATTTCCATCAACCCAATAAACTTCCCATCTACAATCTCCCTTCTGTCTTGATCCACCAGTTATAAGATGTAAATTACTAAAGTTTAAACATGGTGCAGAAACAATTGGTCTATACCTACAGAAGTCTTCTTCATATAAACCAATCTCAGAGTTAACAGGTTTTCCATTAACATTAGCAACAGTAAAGACTACCCACTTATCAGCAAAGAGATGTATTAATCCAATAATATCTTTCTCACCCTGCATGGTTTCACCACTTGTTCCACAGAGATAGTTTGAGTCCTCATTAGTTAATGTACCTAAGTTACCTTCATCTGTATTGTTAACCATGTTTCTAGCATGTGTCCACAATCCAGATTCTACAAATGAAGGGTCTGTATCTTTATTAAGACCTTTTGAAAAACTATTAGTTACTGTTTGACTAGTATTTTGAATTTCTTTACCCATTATATAATTCTATTACCAGTTATATTTCTATAATATCCTGCATTAGGTGAATAACTTTGAAACATAGAATAGTACTTACCGTACATAGCTTTTCTATTTGTCCACCACATTTGCTCTAACTCTCTAAAGTTTGGAGTATTAACTACACTTAATGCATTGTTTCTTGCAGCTTTAAGTCTTTGTTCTACAAGTTGCATTCTTTGTGCTACATCCTCTCCATTTAAATATAAGTTTTCAAAGATTCTAGCTTTTAGTGCATACTCATAGTATTCATTTAAAAGATCATGATCCGGAACCATTAAGTTTCCATTATCATCTTCCATTTGACCTTGGTAGTTTAAATATACTCTTCCTGTTTGAAATGTTGTAAATAAAAATCCTCCTTTAATCCATCCCTCGTTTGCAGCATTCCAATAAAGATTTGGACAATCACATTCTATTTCTTGACTTGCCTTCATTCTTAATGGCAAAAGATCTCTATAAACTCTAGTAACACTTGAACCGGAGTTATTCATTACTTGAACAAGTTCCCATTTTTCTCCTTTACAGTTCATAAATACTCTAGGAGCAACACATGTGTTACCATAAGGATTTAAAGGATCATACTCTGTAGGTATTGGATCTACTATTGGATGATTAAGACTACATGCTGCAGTTTGGTTACATGGATTAGAATTACATGTTCTACAGTTTACTGTTGGTGGAGCACATACATCTACAGTAGATGGAACTTCTTGATAAGGAACTTCCATAATATGAGTCCCTGATGCCATTGGTCCATAACCTGCATGCTGTTCATAATTTCCACAAACAAATGCAAAGTTAAATACATAAAAATCATCTGGTAGTTTTACTCTACCATGACATACCTCTAATATAATTTCTTTAGTTTGATTTACTCGTAAACCAAGATCATAGTTTATTTTTTTAGTAAGCTTAATCAGCTGTTGAGGCTCTATCATATTTTCAAGAGCAAAAGTATTTAAGTCAACTGTTACATCTTCTAACAGTTGATCAAATGTTCTATATCTAAGAGTATAATTAAAATCCATTATCTAAGAGAGTTTTGACTATCATCTGCATTATCAGCAGGAACCTGCATTGACATTGATAGTTCTTTGATTACAAACTGTTCTACTTCAGAGAATAAATATTCCGGAATAGTTAATCTTTGATCCTGTGCAATTTCACATTGCTGTTTTGGATCACATGGATCTGTAACTCCTTGAAATATAGCTTCCATCCTTACTGCTTCCCAATCAATGTTTGGTGCATATAAGTATCCATTAAGATACCAGAAATATTTTCTTGTATTATATTTAAATGTTGTTGTTCTAACCATAGACACCCAAGTACCTGGATCTGTTCTAAACATTTCTATTGTACCATCTATTGAAGATGTAGTACGTATAATAGGACCCATTGCCCCTTCAAGAATAGTTGGAAGTTTTTCTTTAGATCTCTTAAAATAACATCCAGAATAAACTCCTATACAACCTGCTTCTACTTTGTCTACATCTATAAGTTCTATATAAGGCAATACCTGAAAGATAGAACTTATCTTCATAAGTTTAAATTGATTATCTTCTCTCTTTAAAAGAGTCTGACCATATTTAATCAATGAGCTGTATATAACTCTATCAGTTAAGAATGGATCTTCTTTAACTGCCTTTAGAGTATTTCTAACCCTTGATATTGCTTCACCAATAGTTGTCATAAGTCAAATTCATTATAATGTTTTAAATCTTCCCTTTCCTTAATTTTGGCAGAGTTGATTAAAAAGTTTTTAGTATGTTCAAGTTTTATTCTTTTTGTTGGTTCAACTACTAGGTACATGTTCCAGTTTTCTGGATAAGCTTTTGCTACTGATCTTTTAAAATCTCTGCATGCTGTAAAACCCCAAAACTCTCTATTCTTCATTTTGTGTTTTAATGCATAGCTTGTAAAAAATATTTTGGCAAGCTTACCATCTGATTCCCAGTTTTTATTTGTTACTGTTACTCCATATTTTTTTGACTTAATAAAATCAGTGTTTTGTTTTTTAGGACTTTGACAAGTTCCAATAAACAACCAACCTATTTGTTCAGGTAGTTGAACACCATCCCTTGTATCTATAACTGTCTGAAAAAGAGCATTGTTAAAATATTTAACAATCTTTCTTAACTCTTTATCATCTAAGTCTTTATACTTAGGATGTTTCTTTTTAAAACTTTCAAAGAACTTCTTGTTCATTATGGTATATACTTCTGGTCTATACCGTGGTGCTGTTAAATCAGGACTTCTAAATTCCTTCATACTATACTAATTAATATACTAAAAATAAATGACTTTAACAAATATAGTAATAAAAGCAAAACCCCCGCAAGTGCAGGGGTTCTACCATTTGTTACAGAAACCAACAAACTGCAACTTTATATTGTTAACAGAAGTAAGCAACAATTAATTGTAATGCTTCTGCCATATTTGTATCAGTAGGTACAACAACTGTTTGCCCACAAAGAATTGGAGCTCCTGTATATACTACACACTCTGCATCAAAAACTTCAGAACATGTTAAAGGAGTAGGACATCCTTCTGGTGTAGGACATGGTGGTGGAGATGTAAGTGCATTATCTGAACATCCACATTTTCTACATCCGCAAGTTGTGCAAGTATTAGTAGCCATAGTTTAATTTATTAAGGACAAACAATTGGTGTTAGTATATCAGTAGTACATGGATCAATATATGCAACTAGTCCGTCAAGTTGAATTCTAAACCCACCAACTTGTTGTTCATTATTTGCATTACATGTAAAAGGATATGTTAATGTTGCATCATATTCTAAGTCAAGTCCAATTGTTCCTGCCCCACCATTACTGTTTACATTAGTATTTGCACTATCAAATTTAGGTACGTTATCACCAGAAATAACATGAGAAACAATATAGTTTAAATGAGATGTATTAAATGCTCCAGTTCCTGAAAATATATTTTGCTCTGCATTTTTAGGAAGGGAAAGAGATAATGTTTTTGCACTAGAAATTGAAACATTAAATAGTCCTGACAAAATAGAACTTGTTACAGGAGAGCCATCAACTTGAATTGGTCTTGTTCCTACAACAAATGTTAATGCATAGCTATTATCAAATGTTTCACCTACAGCCATTATAGATGTTGGGATAACTGAATTACCTTGATTAAATGTTATAGTACCTGCAGTAGAAGCTACAACAGAGTTGGGACCAATTGTTGCAGGAGCAACAACAGTTGAAAGATAATATGTATCAACTGGGGGAGCTGATTGGTATTGCCATAATAATGGAGCACCAGCACCATCATCAATTGGAATAGTGATCAACCCTCTAAAATGTACTACATTACCAATTCTTCTTGCTTGTGGTTTTAATGCTAATGTGTCAGCTCCAGAATAATAACCAAAACCATTTAGGTCTACCCATCCGGTATCTAAAAGTTTTGAAGATACAGTATATGCTGGTCCACCAGTTACAGTTGTTTGAATTGTGTTTGTAGTAGCTCCTGTTACTGTTACATTAGTTCCATTATAAATATCACATAAAACTATCCATGCATTATTTAATAAGTCTGCAACAGTAGTGGTTGGTTGAATCCAGGTTGGATATTGTACTGCATATGTAGCTGCAGGATTCACTTTAGTAAAATCTGTACCTAATATACATTGTGATGCAACTGCACTAGATAAATCTGCAGTTGATCCAGTTACTGCATAAAAACCACACCATACATTATTTATATATTCTTCAAGAATTTGATCAATGCCGTATGTAACACCAGACAATAAAGTATTAATGTTACATGCTAATGTAAATGTAGGAATAGTGAATGTAGGTACTGGGGTAGTTTCTAATGTTGTTACTCTAACATTTAAATCATTAATTTGATTATTGATAATACCTATTTGATCTATTATACCACAAATTCTAGTTCCCATAGCTTGGGCATATTCAGCAATGGTCATTACTGTTGTAGTACCTATAACAAAACAAGGAGCAACAGTAACAAGAGTTTCTGCTGTTGCTGATCTTGTCTGTCCAGCAGGTGCTGCAGCTACCACAGCATCAACAGCTTCAAGTGCACAAATTCTTTCAATTAAAAACTGAATTAACTCTTGGATATTCTGAGGCTTACAGCTTGCTAAGTCAAAACAAGATAAGTCATAACCATTAACATCTAACAGATCCATAATATTACAAAGTTCTGTTGCAAGTTTATGGATTACATCAGATACTGTATCCCCTGTACATAGTTTAATACATGGAATGTCTGGTCCTTGCCAAATAACACAGTTACTTGATATTGGACTACATGGACTATTATCTAAATTAAGAGGTTTCATATTTATAATATACTAATTATTAATGAGAATTACAAGGAATATTTGAAGTACATCCACAAGGTGTTGAACCACAAGATGGCGTATTTGGACAACATGGGTTTATTACAGTACATTCATAGTTAGGATCTCTTATTGCATCCAAGTCTATTAGTTCCTTTTTGATTAACCACTTGTCATTGTCTTCTGGACAACAATCTGATATACCGTATCTTAAATAGAGTACTTGCTTATAGTATACATCTGCAGATCTACAAGATATTTTTTCATATTTTGATATAGTACATGCTGGTGTATTATATCCTGGTTGTACACTTCTTCTTGGATAAACAATTGGCGGACAATTCCAAATATTAGGTGTAGTTTCTGAACAATTACCAAATGTTACTATGAAATCTATTTCAGGATAATACTCTCCCCATGTTCTTACACAAAATCTTTCTGATGTTACACCTGGAGCTAACGTAAATGTTTGTACTATAAGTTCACAATCATAATATTCATATTCTTTACTTGTAGTACTATCATTTCTAACTGTTGTACAAATACAAGGGAATGTTAATAAACATTCTTCACAATCTTCATATTCTACATCTGGAATTACTATACCTGCATTTGTAGCTAATAATGTTCTAGTTACCGTCCAACAAGTTTCTGGACAATATTTAATTTTAATTACATTTCCTACAGATTGACTAAGATCTGTATAAGTAATAATAGGATCTTTATATCCTGTACAATCTGTAAGTAAGTAATAATCTCTTGCACATTCAGTACAGTTAATATAACTTGCATCTACTGTAATAATAACATCTGAAGGAATATCTTTTATTTCTTCCACTAACCAGCATCCTGGACAATCTAATCTGATTATTACTTGACCAACATATGCACTTAAATCTGTACTAGTATAAACAATTGTTGTAGAATCATCACAATTAGTTAGTTTATATTTAGGAGCACTTAAGCAAGTTGCACAACTAGCAAAAGATTGTATAACAGTAACATCTATTGCACAGTCACATTCAACTGTGTCAATTACTTCCCAACAAACTCCTGGGTATTCTAAAAGTATTACAATCTGTCCAAGTATAGCGTTTATGCCTAATGAAGGTTTTGTAGTATAAATATCAGGTAATAAACCTTCACAATCTTGAAGTTTATAACACGGGTTACAGGCTGTTGTTCCACAAATTCCTGGACCAACTATATATGGTGGATTTCCAAAAGATCCTTGAATAAAAGGATATACTATAGAACAAAATTCTATTGGTGTTCCGGTTAATAAAGGACCTGTGTTTTGTAAATTTCCATCACAATCTATATAAACACAATTTTTAGCTAATGCAACAACTGTATAACATATACAATCACAAGGAGTTGGAGCTGTGGGGCTTACTGTAAAACCAGTTACAGCATTATTACAAGATCCGGTATTATTTTCTAAAACATACCAAGGTCCTGAAGAAACTCCTAATTGAATTATTGTTATAAAAGTATTTACATATGTAGATAAATCTATTTCAGTATTAAAACGATTACCATCACAGTCATAAAGTGTATAACATTGTTTAATACAATTTGGGCATTCATCAATATAAAGTGCACAATCTGTATTTAATGCCGATAAGTTACTAAAAGTAAGACCTTCTACATATACTGGAGGATCTGGTAAAAGATTATATGCTGCAAGATCTGGAACTTGTATATCCCCTACAACACCAGTTTCAATAGAATAACATATATTTTCTAATCCATTTACTGGAAGTCCTAAATATTCTTTTACACCATAATAAGTTGAAGTAGGAAAAGGACCTTTAAATAAAAGTTCAGTATCATCACAACAACTTGTGAATATTAAAAATTCTAAAGCTAAATTACATGCAGGACATTCAGCATCAGCTTGTGCTGCTTGACATGTATCATAAATTGTTATATCAAAATCTGTACAATCTGGTCCTTGCTCAAATGTTCCATCAGGTAACTCAGTAAAATTATAACATTCTCCTGTACTAAAAATAAATCCACTAATTGGTTCTATAAAACCAGGACCATTATATACCCATACTCCATCTGTTGGGGTACAGGCATCTGTATCAATATTTAAACTAATTACATTAGCAGTATCACAGCAATTAAAAATAGAGTATGCTGGAAATTTAGAACCACATGGTGCGCATATTAGATCTTCACAATCATTACTTGCAGTTAATGTTATTTGACTTGAATTAAAAGCTGATGGATATGCTGTAGAAACTGTTCCTTGAAATATTACTGTATAACAAAAATTAGAGTTAAATACCATGCCTGTTACAGATTCAGTAAAAGTAGGTCCGGTATATTGATATACTCCATTAGGAACTGTACCTAAACCTGGTATACGAAATAAACCAGAGATTACTGTTTGAGAGCAACAACTAGTTATTAAATAATAAGGAACAGGTGCAGACATTATTTAGTGAATTTTTTTAAATTATCTTTTGGTTGAGGACCTTTTACTTTTATTTCATAATTACCTAGACAACTAGTGCATACTTGAGTTCCATCAGAGGCTTTTCTTATTTGACATCCGCAGGATAAATTTGCTTTACAATTAGGACAAACTGACATAATTATTGATTTTATTGGTTTAACAATTTCTACATTCCATTCTATTCAAAAGTTTAAGGGCATAGTTATATAAGCTCATACCTTTCTGTGGCTCAAGACAAAACTCTACCTTAGACTTTGCTGCTTGAAGATACATAAAAATTAATCTTAGTTCTTCAAGTCTTTGTTTTATTTTAAAAGGAGGATCACAATCAGCTACATCTACATCACAAAGAATCTTGTAATATTTATTTAATGCTGCTGTTACTCTTAAATGATTATACTCTACATATACTGTCTCATTAGGGGATACACTGTATTTTATAATATAAATACCGTCTGGTATATTAAAATAAGTTGTTCCACAATTTGTAGTTTGCAATTGCAAATCACATGCTGTTAAAGTTATGTGACCTGTATTAACAAAATTAGTCATTGTAGTTCCTGTTATCTGGTTAGAATAACCAAATCCAGGTACAGTAACATTTAAGGTAGGGCATACTATTGGAATAGCGGGATCCAATGTTTGATATACACTTGTGTCAAGTATCTTAAGAATGCATTCATTCATTACTTGAGGCACCTCTAAACTTAATACATGATTTGCCATACTACTTTATTTTATAAAAAAAGGAGAGGAGTATAAACTCTCTCTCCCCTTTTATAATTATTAATTTAATTCTATTAGATTCCGCACTGAGCTGGAAGAGCTGGGAATGCAATAGCTGCACAAGTAGATAAACAGTTATATCCATTTACACCAACTTCAACTTCACAAACTCCACAAGTTGTTAACCAACCTGAAACAGCAGTTTCAAATGCACTTGCAGTAGTAGAACTTGTAAAGACAACTTCCAATAAGTATTGATCATTATCAAATGTTCCAGAAGGATTGTTAAATCTAGGAACACTATGCTGAATATAATCTCTATAGTAAAGTGCTTGTCTGTTAATAGCATTTACAATTTGGTTACCTTGAGTAATCTCCCGGATTCTGAAGTCAGAAGAGAAGAAGTTTTGTCTATAAGACTCAGAAAGAATAATATCTCTAAGAACTGTTTCTCCAAGACCCATTACTTGACTACCAAGACACTCATTAGCAACACAGATACCTGTAAACTCACATGGATCACCATTTAAATCTACTTCACTTACAATTAAGTTGACTGGTTGTTTCTCATAGAAGTCAGAAATTTGGAAAGTACAATCACCAAATCTAGTATCTACATAAGCACCATTAAGGATTAAACCGGCACATTTATTAGCTGTGTGTGGTGTAGCTGTATTATAGTTATTCCAAGTGTTAGCACCTTCAGCAGCTAAGAAAGCAGCATCTGTTCCTGGAGCATACCAGATAACACCAGATTCATCTTGAATAGCAATCTGAATAAATGGAGATACAATTGGAGAGTTTAATAAATCATTGGCCCAAAGGATCATAACATTAGTTGAGTTAACAGCGGTTGGAGCAATAGCTCCTGCTGGACAACATCCTGTGTAAGCAGTTGCAGTATAGTATGCATTGTGATTTAAGAATCTTAGAGCAGGAGAACCTTTAACATCTAAACGAAGATTATAAGTCTCACCACATAAAAATTCTTTACAACAATTAGTTCCTGGGATAACTGGAGAAACTGCAGGATATACACTTCCAATAGTATATACTGCAAGAGTACCTGGTACTCCAGAAGGGGAGTTAATTGTTACAGTGTCACCAACAGCATAACCCTTACCAACACTTCCAATTGGATTTGAAACTACTAAAGTTGGAACACCCGTACCTGAAATATTAATAAATAAAGTTAATCCGGTTCCTGTTCCAGTAACAGTTGTTGTTGTAACAAGAACATTAGTAGATGGGGCTGGTAAATACCCAGCACCAGCAGTAGTAATAGAACCTGTTTTAACACCACCACCTAAAGTTGAATAAGTAGATCCAACGTGAACAACATTGTTAGATGGAGCACAAGAACCTACACTATAGAATCTAGATACATATTTAGGATTAATAAGTTTAGATTTATTAGTCTCTTGGTATCCACCTAAGAAAGGACTAATCTTATCATTACAGTAGATGGCAGAACCAACTAAGTAAAGTGGGCAACAAGATGAAAGATCACTACTAGATGCAGAAAGCTGGTCTTTAGTAAATAATCCAACATAATTGTTTGCATAACTACCATTTACTAGAGTAGATGCCGCAGCAATTTGATTTAATGTATAAGTTGGTTTACCAGAGGATGCAGTAGTCAAAAAACCACCAGTTGCACTAGCAGTACCTAAAGATCCACCTTGTGGATTTTTGATTGGAACAGAAGAAATACTTGCTCCTGTTGCAAGAAACGTTTTCTTAAACGCATGATTAAAATAAGCCATTTTTTTAAATTTTAGTTAAACATATATATAATATAATATAGTAAAAATATTTACAATATCAAAATTATTTCAAGAAAAGAAGTTTATACTTAGTTGACGTAATTGACTCTTTAACTAAATCTAAATTATTAACAATCTCAGAGTAGGGCATCATACCTTGTAATTTGTTAATAATATTATATAAATCTCTAAGATATGCTACACCATCTGCTACTGTATCTAAAGTTCTAGCAGGCACTTCTGTATAAGTTAATAGTTTTTCAGCTGCTCCTTGATATCCTTCAACCAAAGTATCGGCATGTTCATGAAGTCCTTGATAGAATGGATTAAGTGCATTATGTGCTGCATAAGATCCATCTCCTGTAACTTTTAAATGAAGTTTGTGAAAACTTGTTGTAGCATTCATAAGTTCTGATGCACAGGCTGCTGTCATAGTATCTAATGAGCTACCACCAACTCCAGTATCCGGAGTAGGTTGTGGTTTTGAAGGTTCTGATTTAGGTTGTGTTACTGTTACCTGTGGTCTACTCAATGTTCTAGTAGGCTCAGGATTTCTTTTTAAAAGTCTAGATTTTGGTTCCATTTTTTAGTTGTTGCGTTCTGCAGTATCTGTACCTCTAGAGAATTGATTTCCTGACTCAATATCTCCAGCTATAATACTTACTGCTTCATCAATTATTAATTCTATTATATCATCTTTAAACTCACATGTAACATTAACAGGAGATTGTATATTAGTATAGGGATCCACACATCCCTGAATCTGAATCTTTCTAGGTTGTCTGTAGTAAGTTAATTGAACCTCTGGTATATTAAATTCCCCGTTGGTGTAAACATTAATGTTATCATCTATAAGAGTAGCAAATGTCTCTGCCCATTCAAAGCTTGGCTTCTTTAATTTATCTCTAAGAAGTACTGAGACATTCCCTTCTTCTGCCAGATATATAACCATTCTTCTTTTATCACAACAATCTCTTTGAGCAAATACATCTACTCTTTTCCATTGTAAATAATCTCCAGGAATATTTAAGAATGAATAATCTCCTTTGTCAGTTAGATTAGTTATAGTCTCTTTGAAAAGAAGAACTTGCATATCGTCCTTTCTTCTAGTAGATCCTTCATCACCCTCCTTGGTTAAGTTAATACCATGTAACTGTCTTCTAGACCACTCCACCTGAGCTTTATTAAACGCCTCAACTATCTGCCAACACTCTAAGTTGTCATAATCTTGGCTATCTAATTTATTCAGCCGTTGTTTAATCTTTACAGTTATAGTACTATTTAACATTTCTTATTTATTTTCTTTTTACAGAACCACCTTTCTTTTGATATCCCATTTTATTTCTAACAGGTGTTGGTAGTTTAGAAAGACCTACTTTATCTGCAGGAACTGGTTTAAGTGCCCCACCTTTAGACATTTTTTTTACAGAGCCGCCCTTTCTATTAAATTGTTGTTTATATCTTTCATATGAAGATGAGTCAACATTTGAAACTGGTTGGGCAACAGCTTTTGCAGGTGAGCTTATAGTTGCATTCATTCTTGCTTGCGCAGCTGAATTGTTTCTTGGTGCATTTTCAAGTAATTGTCTATTTCTTTCAGATGCTTCACGCAAAAGATTTTGAGTATTATAAGAATCCTCCATTAATTTACGTGAATTAGTAAGGCTACTATTATATTGTTCATTGGCCATATTACTTTTATTAGCACTATCCATTAGAGCATTCCTAACATCTGAAGAAACTTGACTACCTGTCACATTACCTTGATATCTTTTTAATGATTTTTTAAAATCTTTCATAGCACCACCAGCTTTTTTATAAGCCATAGCTTTATTATCATTAAAGTATTTAAGTGGATTTACTTTATTATTTTTTTTCATGATTATTTATTTTTAGACATTTTTCTTAATGTAATAGCAAGAGCCTTTCTTTTAGGAGTACAAGTAGCTTTAGTCATCGGAGTGCAATATCCTTTATGTGCAGGATTAATTGCTTTCTGGATCCACTTCTTGTCAGTCTTCTTTTTAGTTGCCATGACTTTACTTTTTTATTTTACCTTTATTTCTACAGCTACACATGATTATTTCTTTTAATAGTTATTTACTATGCACCATATAATGGTCTTTGACCACATTTGCCATTTTCCAATCTTTGAGTCCCTCCGGGGCATCCTCTTTTAACAGCAGTAACATTACCACCTGCTTTCATAGTATTAATACCTTGAATGTTTGGTCCTGTAGGTCCTGCATTAGGAACACCATAGATTCCCATTTTAGTATTGCCACCACCTCTCATAGGTTTAGTAGGTGCTTTAGGATTATTTAGTTTATTGGTAGCAGAACCACCTAATGCCATCTTTTTTACCTTTTTGATTGTGCCTCCAGATTTCATCTTACCACAACCCATTTTACAAGTCTTCATAATTATATATAATAAATTAACAATTCCATTTTCTTAAAGAAAGAGCTTTTCTAGTTGGTCTTCCTTTTTCATCTTTCATTGGTCCAGGCATTCCTGACATTCTAGCACAAAAGCTCTTGCGTCTTTTAGCATCTTTGCTACCAGGCTTAAGCTTTGATGGTTTAGTAGTTACAGCTGTTTGAAGCTTACTTCCAGGATTAGCTGCTCTATAAGAAGCTACTCCTTTAGCATTTAATCCTCCTTTAGGATCCTTACCTTCTTTTCTGGTCCAGCTTGGACTTTTATACTTTGCCATTTTTTTTAGGTTTTGGATATGGATTTTCTCTATGCCATTTTTTAGTTGCTGCTATACCTTGCTTTACTGTTTTTGCTCCTGCTTTTTTGGTTAGATTAATTGTATCCCACATTCCTTTATCTTTAGTAGGATGATTAACCATTATATCACCAGGCTTACCTTTACCAATCTTATTAGTCTTTTTGTAAACTCTATGTTTTTCACCACCTGCAGTAACTCTTGCCATTACTAAATCTTTTTACCAGCAGCAATGCTATTGAATTCTTTTGCTTTTTCAGCTGCCATTTTCTTAACATCATTCATAAGCTTAGCATTCTTCTGAATCTCAGCAGCTCTTTGTAATGTAGACATAGCAGATTCAATTTCCCATTTTCTCATGTCTGCTTTATTACCACCTAAAATAGAAATACCAACTGAAGAACTTGACTTCTTAGCTGGTGCTTTTTTTGTAGTTGTTTTTTTAATTGCCATGGTTATACTTTTTTAACTCTTCTTCCCATTCCTACTCTTGACTTCTCAGCCTTTTTAGCAGCTAGTTTAGAAGGTGTTAGTTCATACTTTGTTTTAGGTGTATCCTTAGATACTCTTTTTGTAGGCCGGCAGTATTCATTTTTACCACCGGCACCACAAGCTTTTCCTGATTTAGTATCTTGCCATTTTTCTGCTTGCCATCTTTTTAGTTCTGCACCCTTCTCAGTCTTTCTTACTTGACCTTTACCTTTTCTACACTTAGCAATAGCTTGTGAAGCTCTTGCAGAGGGAAAGACGGCATATCTTGATTTTACACTATGATAGCAAGAATCTTTAGGCATGACTATTTCTTTTTAGCACCACCCATTTTCATCATGCCTGGTTTCATAGACATGCCATACATTGCTTTAGGAGTTGCAGTTTTAGGAGCCTTTGAAATTCCACCTGAACGTCCTTTAGCAACTTTAGATGCAGATGCTTTTGGATTCTCTCCAGACATAACTCCTTTAGATCCAGGTACAGTTTGTTTTTTAACTGTTGCATTTGGATTAACCATACCACCAGTTTTATATGATTTTTTTCTTGTGGTTGGTGTTTTTTTTGTTACAGGCGGCTCATATGTTCCAGCACCACCTTTTCCACCTGTTGGTCCGCTATAAACCGGACCAAGTGTAGGACCACCTTCAGCATATTTTTTTCTAGTAGTACCAACACTAGCCTTATCACCAAATCTTGATGGATCAAACTCTTTAGATTTTGGTTTGATTCCTAATGCTGTCATAGCTGTTTTTCTATTAGTGGCAGTTAATCCACCTCTTTGCATTTTTGCTTTCATTTTATTTAATTTATATAAATTATTTTTTTCTTTTTACCATACCACCCTTGCGCATTTTTCTAACTGAACCTCCTCTTCTAAATCCTTGTTCTTCAAATTCTCTTTCTGATCTTTCCATTGCACCTATTCCTGATCCAGCATATGGAGTAGGCTTAGATTTAGGAGTTGGAGTAGGAGTAGGAGTTGTTGCAACTGGAGTTGGGGTAACCTCAGTTTTTGGTTTTGACAAACTGCTTTTATTTATTTCACCAGACTTTAACTTCTTCATCAAAGCCATATTTGCAGAAGCACTACCATCGGTTAATCCTTGTTTTTTAGCTTCTGACCAACTAGTACCAGTTTTTTGTTGCCACAATTGTGATACTGTAGGTGAAGAAGCAGGTGGTGGTGGAGTTGGTGGTGGAGTTGGTGTAGACTTTTTAGACTCTGAGTTTTTAATTGGTAATTTATCATCAAGATATCTTAATGGTTCAGTATTAGGCTTATATCTTTTAATTTCTGGTTGTAATACTTTTTTCTTTACTTTTTCTTTTTTCTTTTTAATCTCTGGTCTTATTAAAGATTCAATTTGAGCTTTTACTTTTGGAGCGTCTTTTTTTCCAGCTCCTTCTGCTACTTTATTTGCAATATCAGATACCCTTACTGGGGTTTTCATACTAATTGGTTTAGCAGTAGGCTTTTTAACTTCTACTTTTTTAGTCTGTTTGTTTTTAAGATCTTCAGCAAATTTTTTAGTTATAGTATTAATATCAGGATTCTTTTCAAGTTTACCAGTCTTAGTATTTAAATAATAACCTTGAGCAGTTCTTGTCATCTTGTCAAGGAGATCTTTATTATTTGGTTTAACCGCAGGTTTTTTAACTTCTACTTTTTTAACTTCTTTCTTTTTATCTCCATAAGTACTTTTTCTTATTGGATCTCCAACTTTAGTCTGAATTTTAGTATTTAAATTAGATGCCTTTTTTCTTAAAGGATCACCATATTCTTTTTGAATTTTAGTATTTACTTTTTTTGCTTCTTTTCTAACTGGATCAAGTTTTTTTTGAATCTTTTTATTTAAATCTGAAGAAGATTTATTAATACTATTTCTAAAATTTCTATCTGCCCATCTGTTTACAGCATCTATTAAACTAGTACTTTGTTTTTTTTGTTTTTTTGAAGTTGCCATTTTATATAATATTTATGAATTCCATAATTTCTCAACAGAAGCTGTAAGGTCTTTAAGAACATCCTCATTGAGTGGGTTCTTCATGTACTCTACAACATCAGCTACATTTCTACCAAGTAAGCTATTAGACTTAGCATGGTAAATATGACCATCTGCCTTATTAATAATATACTTAAAAAATATGGAATCACGTACAACTGATTTAATTTTTAATGTTTCCATATCCATACTAACTGCATCCATGAAAGATTTTGCTGCTCTTTCTTTGTTGCTTTCTCCACCTTCACCATTTATGTACATATCCATATTTTCATAAATGATATCATTTGGAGTAGTTTTTCTATACTGTGTGCTATTAATATCTACTACTTTAGCAACATAGAATAGTTTTGTACTGTTCTTATCAAATAACTTTTGTAACTCAGAAAGTGCTTTGTTACGCATTTTCTTGTACTCAGTTCTGATCATTACAGTTTCTTCTTCTTTATCTAAATAAAATTTAGGCGGTTTAGCTTTTGATCTTGCATCTTCATAGCTTTTTGCTATAATTGAAAATCCTCCAGCTTCAATAGCATAAATTTTAATTCTATCAAAAGGATCTTTTGGATCTAGATATACTGGCTCATTACCACATTTAATATCTATCTTATTCCAGAAATCTTTGTTATTTGGAGTAAGTAATTTTACTTTATTCCAAAAATCTTTGTCTTCAATATCAACAACATTAGATGCTAATTCTCTTTCAAGTTCTGCAATTGCTGTTCTGATTTCTCTAACTTTTGCTTCTTTTTGGTCTGTAGGTAAATTTTTAATCTCAGGTGCAAACTCATTTAAACCTGTGATATATCTAATTACTCCATTAACTTCCAAACAAGCTAATTGCTCATGATGTTTTACACCATCAAACAATACCTGTTGGTAGTTTTCTAATCCCATATTAGATGAGTTACTATCAAAGAACGTTCTAACTGCTATAGCTGTTTTTCTGCTGGTGGCAGCCTTGTTAATTTCCACCATTGTAAATCCTGTACTTTCCATTTTTTGTTGGTTTTAAAATTTAAAAATAAGTAAAAAGAGGGAGATATTACTCTCCCTCTTATACTTTGATCTATTATAGAGAGCCTCCAGTGATTGGGTTTCTCATAACAATTTTCAAGACTTTAGTTGGGTCTTTTACCCAAATAGCTGGCATTGTTTGAGACATCATCACACGGTACCCGTTGAATTGTCCAGAAGACTGGAATCCTTGAGTTCTTCCCATGTAGTCCATAGTACCATTTTGATACCACCACTTCAATTGGTTATCCCAAGAAAGTTTCAACATAAAGATATTATCATTAGTGTTATCAGTGATATCAAAGATGATAAAGCTATAAGAAGATAATGGGAAACCATCAATGATTGGGTTCTCAATATCATTTGTATGAACATTGTCAAATGCTGGGTTAAGAACAAACTTAACATTTGCCAAGAATGGAATTACATATGATGTATAAGCAAATCCAAAGTTCAAGTCCATACCTTTACCAGTGATAGCACCAATATCAGCAGCCTGAATTAACAAACCTGAAGAGATAGCTTCTTGCTTGATGGCCTCATTAACCATACGCATACCACCCATACCAGTTTGTACAATAAGAGATCTTTTTGGATCTGGTCCTTGGAACTCAACCTTACCATTGAAGAAGTTATAAATTTCTCCACGGAATAAGTCAAGAGTAAAGTTATTCTTGTTGTATACTCTTTTGAACGCGTTGTTCAATTGTTGCCAAAGTCCAACAGAAAGTCTGATATCATCTGGACCATCTTGTTTAACTTTACCACCTTGTCCCCACATTAAGTAAGTCTCAATATCTGTAGCAATTTTAGATAAGTGAGCAGCTTCCATATTTGTCAAGAAAGTTCTAGAAAGATCTCCATTGTCAAATGCTTTTTTAACTGCATCTTTACCCATAACTTTTACCATATCTTCCAAAGATGTGATAGATGGATCTAGGTTGTTTTTATCAAATGTTCTCCAGATTTCAGTTACAGGAACTGTACCATCTGCATTCATACCACCTTTGATCATTAAGTCTGCTCTTGAAGAGATAGAATAATGTACGTGAGCTTCAGCACCACCAACAAAGTTATAGTATTCACGGAATCCTGCATTGGTCATGATGTCAGAGAATCTTTCACCATACTCACCTCTTGCAGAACCTTTTCTAAACATTCTTGTACCATTAGCCAAGTACTTGTTATCCAAGTATTTAGTATTGTCATTGTTTACAAGTTGAACAGTATAAATAAATCCATCACCAATTGGAAGGATATCTTCATCTGTAATGTACATCTCAACCCCATTGTATTTGTCATAAGTGATGATGTCACCATGTCCAAACTCTCTACGGTTAATTTTGATTTTGAAGGTAGTACCATCAACACCTTTAAATGCATTACCTGATTCAATGTCCTCAATGATATAAGGAAGATCTGTAGAGACAGGAGTCTGCCACTTATACTCTCCACGAGCATTATCTACCATAATTACATTTTTGCCACCAAAGCTAGAAAGCTGGTAAAGGGGCATTTCTACTTTTTGAGCCATAGCCCAAAGGTCTACCGGACCTAAATCCATAGGTTCAGCATCTTTTAACATATTCACTAAGTGATAAGAGTCTACATGCGATGACGCTTGGTAGGCTGTGTCTCTTAGGAATATCCCATTGTTTAAAATTGGAGTTGCCATTTTTATATTTGTTTTATTTGTTACTTAATTAAAATCTCTTAAACATATTAGTTCTTGAGATGGTTTTTTGTGGTTTACTTGTTCTAGTCTTTTGATCATATTCTCTATCATCATTTACAGAAGATGTGATCTTTCTAGACTGTTCTGTTTTTAATTGCCTTACTGTTTTTTCTACAGCTTGTTTATTTCCTTGGTCTTTAATCTTAGATTTATATCCATCTGGATCTGCAAGTAACCAAAGTGCTTCTGCAATAAGATCATGTCTTGGTTCTACAAACTGATACTTTTCTAATAAGTGTCCAAGTAAGTTAGTTTGTTTACCAGAAATAGAAGGGTAGTTAGGTTGAACTAATCCTGAGTATAGCATACTTTGTACTTTTCTATCAAGTTTAATTCCTCCGATTTCACCATTTGCTAGAGTACCATATACATTATCTGTGTATTGTCTAGCAGCTTCTTCTTGTTGTTGCTTTTTTACTTCTTGTTCAGCAAGTTGTCTAGCAACAATTTCTTCTTGCATTCTATCTAACTTTGGTTTAAATTGATTAGCTTTTTGTGCAAGCTTATCCATATCTCTCCAATCATTGATTTCTTCTTCAATTTCTTCTGAAGTACCAAAGTTTGTAGTAAATAAGTATTGTCTTGCAATTTCTGCTTGATCATATTCATCATTAGGATCTAGTTCTCTCATCTCTTCTACATGAGCAAGAGTTCTAAATAGACCCTTAAGATCTGTACCACCATCTGCTACATACTTAGCTGCATACTGAAGTTCTTCAGGTAATGCATTGAAAAACTCTTTTGGAGTATTTTCTCTAACTGCATTTTCTCTTTCCTGAAAGTTTGCTTCAAATAGTTCACGGAAATCTTTTGTAGTATATTCCTCTAATGGTTTGTCATCATCAAAAGGTACTAAAGATCCTTCCTCAATCATTTTACTTGCCAGTTCAGCAAGACCTGACTTGTCAACCTTTGGTCTTCCTTTATTACCAGCATCTTCTTCTTGAGTAATTAAACTATCTAACTCAGCAATAGTTTCTTCTACTTCTTCTTTCTTTGCTACTTCTTCTTTAGAAGCAGGCTTGTCAAGGAACGTGGTGTCTACTGTCTCTTTAGAGAACATAGACTTAGGTTTTTCTTCATCTGCTGGAAGCATTACATTTTCTGCTCCTGGCATTCCAAACATTTCATCAATGTTTACATCTACTTGTTCTACCCTTGTAGAATCCTGAACTTGATCTTTTTCAAGTTCTTTTTCTAATTCTTCCATATGTGTTGGTTTTGTTTATAGTTTAATATAAGAAATAAACTTGAAAAATTTATAATAAGAAAATTTATTTTTTGCACTATATAGCTAAGTGCTAATCTTTTTCTTTCTGATTATTTTTATTATCAAATTTATTCTTATTTTCTCTAGCTATTTGAAGTTGCTTATCTGCTATTTCTTTCTGTGTCTGAAGCTTTTCTTTTTCAATATCCATCTTCTGAGATTGTCTTAGATTTTCATTAGTTTGCTTTTCTCTTTGCAAGCTAGTTTGTTCTTGATATTGTTCAGAAGATCTAATATCTTTCATAGCATCTGCATAGTCTGACATCTCATTTTTATTTACATCAGCCATAGATCCATACCCAGCAGCTCTAATTTCTGCAACTAAGATATCTCTTTGTCTATCTTTTTCTTTCTCAGCAGCTGTAGCATCAATTTTCATCTTCTCAATTTCTTGTTGAGATTTAGTTTGTTGTTCTTGCATTTGCTGTTGTTGCTGCATCTCTTGTTGTTTTTGTTGAGTTTGTTTATCCTCAGATGACTTAAGAGCATTATTAAGCTCAGCAATTGAATCTGACTGAACAATCTTACCTAAATCATAAATGGATGCGCCTGTAGTATTATTTTGCATTGCCATTTGTTTTAACTGTTCAAGAACAGCTCTATGGTTTGCAGTAGTACTACAGAAGATATTAAGATCTCTCATTAAAAGATCTGTACCATTAATCTGAAAATTAACTTTTTCATCTGCTGTGGTAGTGTAAGATAATCTTGATGATGGTTTAGTAGCATTATAATACTGAGCTAAGTCAGTTCTCATTTGATGTACTCTAGGCATTAAGTAATCACAATGCTGAATAAAGAATACTTCTGTTTGAGCATATGATGATGCGGTAGCTTGCTCAATGCCAGTGGCAGTCATTTGAGCTATCTGTTGTCCCATTCTTTGTGGAGTAACACCAATTACTTCATAAGCCTGTTGTTTAAAGTGATTAGCCAACTGAATCCTAGACATCAATCTTTCTGTTTGGGATAGATCTAGTTTTTGAAAATGTTGGAAGTTTAATGCATTCTCTGTATTTGCAATAGAAGTATCTAATGGTAACATTTGAAAGTTCTTCATTGCAACATATGCTCTAGCATAGTTTCCTTTACCCCAGTCTTCACCAAGTGAATGTTTAGGTAAAGTATTTTGATCTAACATGATGATAGTACCAAGTTCATCTACAAGGATATCTGCAATCTGGTTGTTCACAATATTGTATCCAATCTGATATGGCTTCATTAAGTCTATTAAAGCTGTAGACTTTGTATTTCTATCTGAAAACACAGCTCCTTCTACAGGAAGCTTACATCCATATAAACTTTGATCTCCTTTAAACTGGAATCTTAATGCTCCAATTTTATTTTTTTGGATACCAATATAAATTGGAGAGAATCCACCTGGGTTATTCATACCCCAGAATGAAGGAATGTTTGGTCCAATCTTAATTCCTCCCCATACCTCATTAATCCAAATCCAGTCAATGTGTTCTCCAAATACTAAATTATCTTTTGTTTTATTCTTAAATAATCTAGTGTCATAAACTGGTTTATCTGTTACCTGATAGTCTTCTGTAATAACTTCATTGGTTACTTCACCTTCTTCTGTAATCTTAGTAAGATGTCCCACTTTTCTTTGAGATTTCCAGTATGCTTGAGTTACTCTAAGTAAATATGCAGTACCTTGATCAAAGTAATCTTCTCCCTGAGATAATATCTGGTTTATGATATCACCACCATCAGTAATTGAATTTGCTCTAGCTGTAGTATATTGTCTATATGCAAGAGAAGGCATATTAACATTCCATTCATGAGATTTTGTTCCATCATAATATGTACCATCATTTTGATAACCACCAACTATATAACCACCTGATCTAATAGGATAAACTGCTTCTAAAGCTTTTAATTGCTCTTCACTCATTATATATCCAAACTTGTCAATTACATCTGACACAGTGAACATATCTATTTTACCTACCCAGTTACCTTGAGAAATATATCTAGCATCCGGAGACTTGTGATAGAAAGTAACTACAGGATTCCATAGCTCTACTTCATAATCATCTTCTAGCATATTAAAATGCCAGAACTCTCTGTCTGTGATAAGCATGTCTCTAAAACCTCTTTCCTCTAGCTCATCTATTTTAAACTTCTCCACATCTACTCTATGCTGATGAGAAGCCCATTGCTCTATCATTGATCTATAGTCTTTCTTAAAGAAAGCTTCAATCTCAGGAAGAGTTTTTAAATTATCTGGTGATGTTTGTTGTTGAGCCTCCTCAGAGTTTGGATCTAGTCCTTGCTCTAACAATGCTGTAACAATTTTCATTTGAGCATCTGCTAGAAGAGTTTCCTCTACCATCTTTCTTTTTTCCTCTAGCATCTCATTGTATGAGAACTCATCTACTGCACGGTAAGTTAACTTAGTAGACCTTTTAGCAAATTCAGCTACTAAGACATTAATAACATTTGGAATAATAGGGTAAAACTTTAATTCTAATGCTGTTGCTTCTTCTCTTGTAAGTAATTCTACAATGTCTTTATATTCATTATTCTCTTCAATGATATAGTCAGTTCTATCTATAATACCTTTTGCAAGCTTATAGTTTTTCATTAGTCTTCTTGCATTTCTTCTGATTTGCTTAAGACCATTCCATTCTAACCAGTCTAAGTTCCAAGCAGCCCATTCTTCATCCTTATCTTTTTTAGATAAGAACTGCAAAGGTTGGGTAACACTACCCATCCTGTTTTGATCTACTTTAGCTCCTTTCTTTAACTGTAATGCGTTATATACTTGCATAGTTACTTTATATTTTTAAATGGTGATTTTTTAAATACATTACCATTTGTTAATCTACCGTTGTTACCCATATGCCTAAATGGACTACTATTTAATTTAAACAAATTTTCTGACTTTTGCAAGTTTTTAGCTGCATCATCCATGATTGTTCTTTTAGCATAACCTCTATTAGATTGCTGTATTCTCATGAATGCAACCAATGCTGTAAATGCTACAAGTCTATCCACATTGAGTCCTTCTACATATTCTTGCATCTCTTTGATTAACATGGGATCTGGAATTCTTTCTATTCCATATTTAGTTCTAACTATAGTTCCATCAGCTTTTGTTTCTGTATCTAGCTCTTCTTTGCAATACTCAATAACATAACTGAGCATGTGAGCTTTAAATAAGTTACCGGTGTTTCTCCAACCATACTCCTGGTATACGTTAGTATTTGCACCAAGATCTTTAAGGAACATAATCTGTCCTTTTGGTACAAGATATCTTTGCTTTTTTCTAGATATCATGTACTGTATAAATAATGACACGTTACTTTCTATAAGTGCCCATGCATTATACCATTCTATTATTAATTCTAATCTCTGGTGAGTTTTATTAATATCATCAAATCTACCACACCATGCGGCTACTATTCTATCTTGCTCAAGATAAGTCTCTGTTTCTATGCCAGTTACTTTAGTTACTTCAACTGGTGCTTTCATTACATATATAGAACACAGTGAATCTGAGGTAGTTGTCTTACCTTCTGACACGGGGTCAATAGATGCATAGTACTGACCAAAGGTTGGATCTTTAATTGGTCTTTCCCAAACAACAAGAGTTCCTGTTTTATCTTCTAGTTTTTTGGATACAGGGAATTGCATAATAGGAAGCTTGTTTGTTTCCTTTACTGCAGGCTTACCATTCTCATCATAGAATATATCTAAGAATTCATATGCATATTCTTTCTCTTCTATTCTTCTTTGCTGTGCTGCTACTAAGTGTGGAGGGAACACAGATACTGATCTATGTGCAAATGCTTCCTCAATATTTCTAGGGTGCTGTGATATCCTTAACTGATAATCTTCTGGAGATAATTCTTTCTTCCATTTTTCAAATTGCTCTTCAAGGGCAATCAAAGCTTCTTCTACCATTGAATTACCATATTGGTCTATATGTGGTGGCATAGACCATTGCTCAGGAATAAACAAACCTGAGAGACCTTCTGTTGCTTTACTATCTATTAAATTAGTTTCTACAGCATAAATATCTTTTGAAGTAGGATTTAGGATCATATCCTTTAGAGGATTACACTGAGATAAATCCCCTACTGAGCCCGCAGCTATAAACATACCTGTAGTAATTAAACCAGATCTCATTGCTGGTCTCATATACTCATATGTCTGGTCCATCTTAGGAGCAATACCTGCTTCCTCATGGAAGAAGAACTTTACCGGACCCCCTACACCATTTGTAGGATCTTTCTCAAATGACATACCTTGCATAGTTCCTTTAAGACCAACTTCATTCTTTCTATCTCCTTTTCTAACTTCTATCTTTTGTTGCCACATCATTACCTTGTGTGGAGTCATTGGTCTATACCAAGCTGTATGCTCATTTAAAAAAGCAGCATATTCATCTAAGAACTTCCATGAGCCTTTCTCATTTATATAGTCTTTAAGACTGGCTCCTATCTTTAATGTGACACCAGATTCAAACCAAATCTGGTTTAAAAGTTTAGCCATGTGAAAATAAGAAGAAGCTATCTGACGTTTCTTAAGAATAGCTACATGCTTAAAGTTGAGCTCTGCCAATAGTTCATAGATGGCCATGTGATACTGTGCATCCCGTATTTTGGCAAAGTCAAAAATTTGCTGTTCTTTATCAAATATTGGTAAGAAGTTAAGCCACATGTAATAGTCTCTAGTAAGGTACCATATGTTGTTTCCTGATTTATAGATAACTCCTCTCCTACATCTGAGTTTTTGCTCATCCCAGTAATTGATAAAATCTTTGGATTTAAATGGAGAGTCGCAGTAATATCCATTTTCTCTGAACTTTCTTGATTCAGAATTAAATAATAAGCTAGTTTCATCAAAGTTATATTTACCTGGTTCACTAAATAAGTCTTTTAAAAATTTGGCAAACTCTTCTCTTGAAGAAAAGTCTGTAACAGTCCAAGTTCCATTATCATAGGTTGGTATGTTTTCAAATATCTCCATTACTGATCATATGCCATTCCAATACCACCTCTTACTCTACTAGATTGTTCTTCTTGTAGATCTTTATATGCACCTTTAAATGATGCTCTAATTGCCTCATAGTTTTTTGCAGCATTTACTAAAGCTGTAATATTACCATCCCGCCCGTGTGTGATAGGTGTAGTTTCCATGTATCTACCTAATCTATCTAACATGGATGCAATTCCTTTATATGCTCTAGATGTGGGAGTTTCAAACATTCTCTGGCAAAACTGTAAGGCTGTGTATATATCATCATCTTCAGTAGAAAAGTCCGCTTCTATTTGATCTAGAATTAAAGACTCTTTATCTAAATCCGGTGTATAAAAAAATGGATTTAAATCTGGGTTAGGACATGTCATATAAAATAAGTACTGATAAATTTTAATGTAATTATCAGGATAGTTATCCATAACCACCTTAAGAGCCTTTAGGGTATAGCAATGTTCTGTTGGAATTACTTTACCATTCTGTATGTCAAATAGTTTTACAATCATTTCTTTTTAATTTTATTTCTGTTATCATGTAAGTAGTGCATAATTGCAATTACCTCATCTTTTAAATATGGTATTTCCATTTGTACTACATCTTTAACTATGGGGTCTCCATTATGATCATAACTAGTTAAAGGATATCCATATCTATCTAAACTTTCTGTTTCAAATACTATATGATGAATAAACATTTTCCCTGGTTGTAATTTAGGATTGTGTTTTAATATGATGTACATATAGATACTCAACTGCAGACTGTAGTGATTAAAATTACAATCATCTAAACTAGATACAGGAGAGAGCATTTTTTCAGATACTCCCTCCCAATCTTTGTAAGATTCAGTCTTAATCTCTTTATTAGTTTTATAGTCAATAATATTTACTTTACCATTAACAACTTCTACGAGATCTGACTGACCACAGATGCCTGCTGATTTAAGATAAACCATATGCTCTGGATACACGCCTGGTTCTAATTTTTGTGATGGTGCTAACTTAATACCGTCATTTAAATCTGTTGGTTTAAACACTGGTACAGTTACACCTTCTCTTTCTATTGAAGCTAAAGAACATAAGTCAGCTTCTCTTTGGTTGTGATAAAATGTTCCAAGAGACATTGCTCTTTCTGATTCAGCATTCCAAATAGATACAATTTCTTTTGGAGTATAGCCATACCACTTAGATCTTTTATTTTTACAAACCTTCTTTGCTACTTTCTCAGCATCAAAGGGTATCTTAAAATGTGATACCAAAGTTGTTACACTTATCCAATTAATTTCTGAGCCATCATTGCTTTTATAGCTATGATCCTTGGCATTAAATACTATACTCATAGTTTTTCCAATTCGTCTTCTTGTTCTTCAGTAATTAAAGCATCCCACTTTCCCAATGGACATGATGCTGATAGTGATCTAGTTTTAAAAGAAAGAGAGCAACCACATTCATTACAGCATGGAGCTGTACCTTTTACTGCACACTTCTTACCTTTTTCTGGACACTCATCACAGATATCATATCTGAGTCTAGAAATTTCTTCTACAGTTTCATCTCTAATAACTGAGTTTTTAATTCCCTCAAATATTTGTGATCTGTTTTGCCAAATAAGATTAAGTACGTTTTTCATTGTATTTAGTTTTTAAAAATTCTTGTCTTTTATTTTCCTGGTCTAATATCTTTGAATGTAATTTTATTAATAGATCTAACTTAATTTCCATTGCTTTTTTATTGTGGTAAGCTTTAAATGTAGAAGTATCATGAGCATCAAGAGATTTAGTAATTTTCTCAATAGAACCTGATACTATTCTTGGTTTTGCAACAAAATGTCCTAAACCATCTACATTTATTCTTGGATAATCTAAATTAGTAAGTGACTTTCTTACATCCTTATAATAAAACTCTACTAAGTCTTCGACTAAATCTTTTTTAATATTAAGATCTTCAGAAACAATTTCATAAATTCTTTTAGCCTTTCTTGGATTCATCTCCTAAAAATTTGTAATCTAAAAGAATAGTTCCTTCTGTCTGAATTTTTAAATCTGGATTTAGTTTAATTAACTTTTTGTTAGATGCATCTTTAATTACCAAATTATTTTTCTCAGCTTTATTTACACTGTTTCTTACAGTTTGCGGAGATTTAAATATTGGTTCTTCTTCTGAAGATGCATCATAACAAAAGTCTGTTAATTCTATTGGTTCATTAAAACTTAGTAAAGTCAAGCAATTAAGATCTGAATCACTAAGATTAATTCTCTTAATGTAGCAGTGTGTGAGAATCTGAAACTTTACAATATCCCACTTAGGCATTTTTACACGCTTTTGTACTTGATTTACTAGAGCCATGACTATCCTCTTTTAAGCTTTCTTCCCTCAGATTTAGATGGTTCAGATGTTTCTTCTTGATCATCTTCTTCAGAAGGATTTGCCATCATAGCAGCAAACTGATACTGAATGCTAGATCTTTTGAATCTTACTTCATCAATCTTTAAAAGCATTTCTTCATAATCTAATTGAGCTCTAAGGTATGGCATTGAGCTTTTATAAAACTCAAACATTTTTTCCTTTTGTTCTTCTAATTGTTCTGGAGTCATCTCCATTTCCGGTTGTTGGTTTGTTGTTTCCATAAGACATTAATTTATATTAGTTTTTACAAATATATATATAATAAGTTTAAATAAAACAAGTTTAAATAAAAAAAATCCAGGTACTTAATATACCTGGATCATCCTACTTAGAGAAGTTTAAATAGACTATCTATTTTTAATTGTTAGATTCAATATAGTTAGTAAGTAAAAGTTTCTAGATATATCTATTTCTACCGAAAATATATCTAATGCAGATATTCTAAATCTAATCATTAGTTTATCCCATTGTTTTGCAGATGCTTGCCAGCCATTTCTAAATTTCATACTATAGGTTTTTTAACATTTCTATTACTTTAGGATCTGGATACATATCACTCTTATCCTTTCTGACTGAGTTATGTGTGTAGATTCCAGGTACTCCTTTGAATGCTTCTTTATCAATAGCCCAAATTTCTGATCTATAAGTTTTGGGAATATTATATGTTTCACATAAATACTCTACTAATTGTCTTAAAGATTCTATCTGTGCATCTGAATATTTGTACCAATATTTGGTACCTTTAAATGGTGTTTCTAATGTTGTAACATTCTCAGGTTTAACTACACTATTTACATAGTTATAGTATTTACCATTGCGGAGTTTCAATGGACCCCAGTTACATACTTCTATACCTACAGAAAGTTTATTAAGGTTCTGATACTTTGCACCATTCTTAGTAAAGTCTTCTGAATCTATACCTAAGTGCCATGCCCAATGTTTAGATGAGAAGCATTGTACAATATCTCCATTCTCTCCAATAATAAATGCAGTTGCTATTCTAGTATCATTGCTGTTCCAGAATCTACTTACACCAACTGCGTCACCACTTCCTGCTGTATGGTGAAGATAAATTTGAGACTTTTCTGTAATTTCTGGAAAGTATTGATCACTATCCAATCTCTTCTGTACTATTTTTGTTAGATCCAACTTCATTCTTTTCATTTTTTTTACCCATTACCTTTTCCATTGTACTTAGTCCGAAAGAAGCTAAAGCAAATCCAGCAATTGAATAAACTAAATCTCCGGATGGAACAATGGTTCTTTTACTAAAAGCACTCATCAATAAACATATTACAAGTGCTAATACACATAATGTTCCTAATACTCTTTTAGAAGATATTATACCATTATCATCACTAACCATTATAATTAAAAACTTTTTCATCTAAGAGTTACCAATTGTCTTACAGTATCTGTCAAATCTCCTACATTTTTTGCTAAGTTCTTAAGCTCAATCTGTGTTTGTTCTTGAATTGCTTGATATTTTAAACGGCTCTCTTGTTCTACAAGTTCAATTTTACCTTTTAATTTTCCTTGTTCCTCTACTACTTTTCTTACATCTGTATGGACCATTCTTAAAAAATATCCTATAACTCCTAGTACTGTTGCAATGGCTAGAACCACCAAGCTTGCTGTTGTTGTTGTTATCATAACATAATAATTTTACTTTTTATCAATCTGTATAGTATGTATAAGATTAGTATAATCAGAAATATACCACCAACCCATGCTAGGAAATTAACCCAACCTGGGATATATTTTATCTTTTGTGGTTTTTGAGTTTTTGTTACAAGTTTGGTTTTGTAAATAGTATTGCCTCTTACAGTTCTGTAGATAGTATCTACTTTGGCAATTACTTTGTATTTGTTATCTCTTACTCTTGATTGTAGTTTAATGATAGTTCCATCTTTTTCAGCAAGTCTAGAAGCATATACATTGCCTAATGAATCACAGAATAGTGTATCTTCTATATATACAGTTTCTCCAGGAATATTAATTGTAGTATCTCTAATTTGTATTACAGTTACTGTACTATCTTTTTGTGTACAAAGTGGACAGTATTTCTCTAATCTTCTTTCTAATGAGCAAGATGATAATAAGACTAATAAAATAACTAAATATTTCATATTAAAACACATAAGTAATTATTACTTCAGCACCAAAATTTGTAACTGTGTCTACATTAAAAGAGCCATTATTAAAGTAATTATTTAATGAACCTGCATCAAAACTAATAGATTGACCAGTAGTTAAAGGTGCGCCATTTACAAGTGCTGCAGCAGTTCCCGTACTAGTAATAGAAAGACTATAACACTGTGGAATAACTGTAAATGTTCCTGTATCTTTAAGAAATACAGGTGTTCTTGCGTTTGGATTTGTATTTGCTAAAATACCTGGTAAAAGACTAGTGTATCCCTCTATATTTGTTAATAATTGAATTACTTTTCCTATTTCATCAAAAGTAGATTGTAACCCTGTTAATACTTTTAATTGCCAAGGAAAATTATTTCCTTTATTACCATAATCTTTTAAATTTCCTATTGACATAATTTCTTATTTTTAAATTTATTATCCAACATTAAATATACTAAAGTTTACGGATGGAGAAAATGGTCTTGTAGGACTAGTTCCAGCTGCAGTTGATAATAGTTTCATTCCTGTAGCTTGAGACCACCAGTAAAATTTAATACTTTGCCCCTTATTAATTTTTATGGTATCTGTAATTACTGCTAATGTTTGATCATTTTGGGCTCCTGTAGTTGTAAATGTAAATGCTGAATTAGGTACAATAACATTATCAATTGTATACCATACTGTTACATTATAATTGGATGCTCCTCCAGTAAAAGATAGTTGCAAAGATAAACTAAGAAAATATGTTGCTGTATTACTAACTACAATATCATTATTACTTCCTAATGCAAATCCTGTTGAATTTTGTGTTGAGTTTATTTTAACTTGATTTGCAGTTGTCGCTCCTCCATTAGGTTGTGTAGTAGTATCATAAAAAGTTGCAGAATATAAAATATAGGGTACTGATTGACTAATAAAATCATTAACAGTCATACCATAACTTTGATATGCATCACCTCTATTTTCAAAACCAACATTTGCACCAAGAATAACTAAATCTGTAGAAGAGTTATTAAAGGTTTTTTTAATTTTATTTTTGGTTTTTAAGTAAATCCAATTTAAAATATCCATTGTAATTATTATGAGTTAATAATCATAAAGTGAACTTTTGCAAGACCATTTAATGCACCTGAAGTAGCTGTATTACTAATAATAATTTTAGTAACACCATTGCTAATATCAGTTCTAACTATAGGTCTACCGGCTATTCCTTTATATTCTAATGAAACTAACAATACTGAACTTAATAAGAGTTTATCATTATAAAATTGAAATGTGTCAGAAGCTCCTGCTGCAGTTGTAAGTGATACAGTTGTTATAACACCACAATGTGTATCAAGTGTAACTTGTGTACTAGCACTAGTAATTTGAGTAACTGCTCCTTTATCATATAATGATTGTAAAGGTGATGCATTTACAGCAAGTGGTAACCAAGCATCATCTCTAGTTACATCTCTAGATCCAATTGCTAATAGATTTGGTACATCTGTTGGAAGAGTTTTTCTGTAATTACCAGCTTTAATCCAAGAAATAAAATTTAAAATATCCATGACTTTTTGTTTTTAATTATATACACTATATCTATAATATAATAAAAATTATCCAGATAACAAACTATTGAGAAACTAATTCTTTATATACATCCATTGTATCATCTACTAGAATAATTCCCTTATCAGTTTCTACGTGTAGCTGTGTATCACTTATGACCTCAATAGGTCCTGTGATAGTGTACTCAATTTCGTTTATCTTAATCATATATCTGTACTATTGTGCGTTTCCAACCAAGGTTATCAGGAGAAGTAGATGTATTTTGTATTGCAAAAATTAAGTAGTAAGCAGTGGCAGGATTGAATGTAGTCAACGTAATAACATTGGAAGTTATATCACTGGTTGCCCCACTATTTGAAATTAAACCATTTAGATTTGTGCCATCAAAATAAAAGTGACGTTCCATTCTTTGAAAATAAGTAGTAGCATTCATGGGTAACCCTGTTGATAATAAAGTTGCACCTGTCAGAGAATTTGTACTATTAATGTATATCCGAGGTGTTGAAGTAGTTGATCCTGCTGTCTTATTTATAAAACCTTTAATATAAATTGTGTTATTAGTTACCAAAGTATTTGCAGGAATTAATACGGATGCACTTATTTGATTTGCTGTACCTGTTAGGTTGCTACCATTAACACTAGCTAATGTTCGTGGGTTAGTACTTATATCCCCACTACCTAGCAATGAGTTGCCGTTAACTGTCTTAATGGATGTACCACTTACTAGAGCATTTTGTTTAGCATTCCATGTAGCGGCAGATGCAATTCTACCATCAGCCAATGTTCCTGTCCATCCTAGTGTTAATGATGTAGCTTGTAATAATGCAGTAGATGGAGTTCCCCCTAAAGTAAGAGTTACATTTGTATCATCTGTTTTTGTTAAGGCTGCTGGTGTTACTGTAGGTATAGTAGGAAAAGAAGCTAATGTTCCATTTCCCCTAATATATTCTGATGTTGTACCAGTAGGTATTGGGAAATATGTTGTTGCTGCAGTTGCTGCTGTAAGATAAGGTGTTAATGCTGATGAAGTTATAAATCCAGAAGGATTAGTATTACTATATGGAGTAAACCCAAGAGCTGTAGTAACATCTGAACTTGTTATACCTGAGATAAATCCATTAGGATTTGTAAGTGGATAATATGTACTTGCAGCTGATGCTATAGTTAAATAACCTGATAGAGCTGCAGTTGTAATATATCCAGCGGGATTTAAAGTTAATGGATAATACTTTGTGTTATATGTTGATAACCCATTATTCCATTGTACACCAGGGTTAGGATAGGTACCTGATAAATCACCCCCGGCAGGACCTGATGGTGAACCACCTCCCCCGCCTCCTGTTGTTTTAGGTTTACCATCTGGACCAGTTACTACTAATCCACCACCATATACATTACCGTTTTTATCAGTTAGTTGCATAATCTAAAATATATGAGTAGTATACTGTTCCTAATATATTTGAATAAACAATAAGTTGATCTCCTTCATTAAGTGGATATACTAATGGATCTGTTACTGTATCTCCCGCAGATAAAGTTAGTTCATATAATGTTTCAGTATTAGACGTCCCCGCATTATATCTATCTAATCTAAGTGTATATGCTGCAGGATTATTAAATCTAAGATTTATAACTTTGACTATTGGTAAACTAGCAGTACCGGTATACAATACGGTACCCATAACACTAACTTGTCCTTGTTTAACTATTTCAACCATAATATAATATACAAAAAAATCCCCAGTATTCAAACCGGGGATTTAACCTATTCTGATTGGAGAGGACAGGTTAGATGAGTAATCCTATTGCTAATGATAAAGATAACATAATCACTATGCAAAGATTAGCAAGTCTCATTCCCGGCTCATCAATTACATATTCTCTTTTAATTCTATCATAAGAAGGTTTATAAAGAATATTAGTTAACAACCATAGGAAGGCTATTGCTAAGATCATTACTGTAATTACTAATGCTTTCATCATTTTATTTTTAAAAGTTTCTCTGATATCAACAAAGCTCTTGTGATATCTCCGATTGCTTGGTCAAACAATAAACTCTTTACTGGTGATCTATTTTCATTATAGTTATCCTTAAGATCTTCTGCTAATTTAGAAAATGTTTTTCTCAATTCAATAATTTGCTCAGACTCATTGATTTCTTCTGAATCTAAACCTACTAAGATATCTCCAAAAGAATAAATCTTAGTTTCTATTATTATTTGTTGTTCATCCATGACTTATAATTTATTTATTCTTCGTTGTAAATATACTAAAGCTTTTTGTAAATCTTCTTTTTTAGTATTAGTTTTTTTACCAGCTCTTACAATATACTTGATAACATTACCAAGATAAAAATCTTCATCTAATCCCCAAGCTTCTAGTACATTAAATACTTCATAAGTATTTCCTGCTCCACCATAATACTGTGGTCTATCAAGATTTACAATCCTATCAGTTAATGGTATTTCTTTAGATATTATTTTATCAAACGGGGTATGCATCTTACTACTATACAATTGTTCTGATTCTTCTGTCAAGTTTACCATACTATTGCAATGTCTCGTTCTGCTACCATCAACTTAATCCCATCCTCTAACTCAACTGCTTCAGATGCTTGTAGCCCAGTGATTCCCATGTACACTTTATCCCCTACCTTTACTGATTCTACATCATCCCCCACTGCATAAACTTCTAACTTAGTCCATGTCTTTCTCATGTCCATCTCAAGTGCCATCTTGTCTGACTCACTTAATTGAAACATTGATTCTTTTGCTTCTGGTTTGTTTAACAAAACCCTTTTTCCTTTTACTTGCATTGTTTTTGTTTTTAGTTTTTCAAATAATTCACGCGCATGAAGATTGTTCTCTGATGACTCAGTAGCTTTTTTCCAGAGTAATTTTTCTTCATTCGTCATAGGCAAATATATAAAAATTATTTTATCTACCTTGTGCTCTATACTTTTTTTTATAATTCTTAGAACTCTTTAGATTACTAGTTCCTGATTTTGCATGAATCCCTGGCCGGGATACTTTTGCACTAGCTGACTTTGTTGTGCCTTCTTTTACTTTTGCCATCTTATTTATTTTTATTAAACTCTGTTATGTAACTATAATCACTTTCATACCCAGTATTATTTTCTACTGAGTAGATAGTCATGTCAATCTTATACCCTGGGTTCTCATCTATCCTGTTATATGTCCATGCTTTGTCAAACCATATAATTCTATTATTAGGATATATAAAATAATTACCATTGTCCATTTTAAAAACATGCCCGCACTTATGCTCAGGTGTCTCTGAGAAATTAGTATCTAACATGTTTCTATTTTCATGTGACCAATCAAGAGTAAACATATATACTCCTTGTCTCTTTACACCAGTTATAGAAATTAGATCTGCGCGTAATCCAAACATCCTCTCTCTTACCTGTACATCTACATAAGAAGAAAAGCAATCCCAATATACATGCTCTGTAAGTGGTAATGTTTCTGCATCCTTCTTCCAGCAAAATGCATGGATAGGTCTTCTTGTCCAGTTGACCCCGTTCTCTAAGAATGCTTCAAACAGTGGAGTCCTCTTCTGTATAGAAGCTACAGAATGCACATCTGCTAGAGTATATTCGCCATGTCCTTGTTCGTGATTAAACAAAAACTGATTCCTAATAAAACAAGTTATAGTAGGAATATTTGAATTTAGATATGCCATATTATTTTCTTGAGAAGAAGTTTTTCTTTGGTGCTTCTACCTTGGTAGTTTTTAACTTCTCTATAATCTTATTTGCTTCATCCTCGGCAAAGGTAATAACTTCTTCTTCCTTGTCTTTGATATCCCCATTATTTAGTAGCAGACTCATGTGCATAGTCTCATGCATAACGGCTGTGGCTTTCTCTGTAGGTGAATACTTCTTGAAAGTACCCATGTTCAAAAACAAGAATGGTTTGTGTGGAGCTTTACCTGTCAGCTTCTTATCCGCGGGATCATAGTTAGTAAATCCATATATGTAAACACCATTACCCTTGGTCTTATCTACTTCTTCAGCTTGAGCATCTGCTCTATTTAGCCCATGCATTTCCGGGACTTTGTAATAGTCAAATATTTCAGTAGCATCATTACCAATGAGTAATACATACTTACCCATGTCTATCTTCTTCATATACTAATATACGAATTATAATTTAACTTTCAATACTTTAGACTGCCCACTTTCCCAGACTCTAAGTTCATACTCCCCTATAGGAAGATGAATTAAGTTCTCACCCAAGGTAGGCATAGTATCTGTATAACCAATAACCTGGACATACTCATACCCTTTAATATCAAAAGAACCATAGGCATCACAATTCTGCGGAGACTTACACCCAGACATAGAACAAGCAATAGCAATTCCCATACATAAAGCAAATACATATAGGAAGAATATCTTCCATTTTTCCATATAACAAATTTAAATAACATAACAAAGGCCTGGGCTTTCAACTCCAGACCTATTGTTACTTATTAACCCTTAAAATTATGTTGCAAATATAAAACTATATTTTAAAACTCCAAACCGGTAGGAGAAATATTTTATTGGAGAGGTTGTGGTGGGTCATATGTAACTGACCCCCCGGGGGCCAAGGAGACTGGAGCCACCCCCCATGAAATCTGAAGCAAAAACCTGTGTTACAGAAATATTTTGCAAATGTTTTCTCAGCAGAAAAGTTTCTAGCTACCTAGCAAAGCAAAGACATGTGGATGCTAAGACTATGCTTGTGCTACATGACTAGTGATCCAAGGGTGTGCATGCTATGCCAAGGCTAAGTAAATATACTATGTAATGACTAAGTGACTATTAACCGCCACCGCGCAGAAGGCAAGCTGCTTCATACTTCAGCCCTTTGCCTTCTCTGCCTTTGCACACACGCACTGAGCACTTACTAAGACTTTAGCCTTCTCTATCGTTCAGACTTAAGCCTTAGTAAATGCTCTTGCCACACACCTGCGCGCCAAGCATAAATACTTTAGCCAACCCTTGAGGCCAACACTTAAAGCATTTATACTATGGCTTGCCACACATGCCTTACTCATCATTCATTCTATAGGTGTGGCTGCGCCACTATCTTTCTGTCTTTCTTTCTTTTTAATCTTTAATAAAATATAAAGTCTATAGCCAAGAGAGTTATAGCCAACACCCATAGTAAGGCCTCTATATGGAATCAGTGTTGATACTACAAAGCCACCAAAGCAGGGAAGACGTTCCCTGTTTTTTTTTTGAATCTTTAGTAAGGTGTGAACTTTAAAACTAAATACCATGAAACAAGCAATTGCAAATTATTTCTTTCGTAAGTACATGTTACCAAATGATGAATGGCATCCATTTGGTGATTTGGAATTTGAACTTAGTTTTATTCCTGTTCAGTTTCACTCTATGTATATAAGAGTTACTGAATGGGAGGAACCATGTTTAACTTCAGAAGTTTATGTATGGTGATGTAAGTTCTGAGCTACCTTTTTAAGGTGGCTCTTTATTTTTTTTAAATCTTTAGTAAGGAGAGAATTATAAAACTATATATTATGAAATCAATTGCTGGTTATTTATTTGGTGTTGCTTTGTTAGGTTCTTTTATGGGATTGTTAATGTCTATGGGACATGACATTTGGCCTTGTATAGGATTCTCTTGCTTGTTCTGGGCAGGAATGTTAACACCAATGTTAGGGGATTAATTCCCCTTTTTAATCTTTAGTAAGATAAGAACAATTAAATTAAATACTATGATAACAGCAATTCTTTGGGGACTTGTGTTCCTGTTGGCATACATTAAGTATCGAATTATAAGGGGGTGATTCCCCTTTTAATTTTAATCTTTATTAATAAAATAATCATTAAAAACAATTGCCATGAAAATTTACTTTGCACTTATCACAGATTACTTAGGAAAACCTGTTCTACAATTAGCATACACTGCTACTGCTAAACACTCTGCATTCTTAGCACAAGAATACATTGACCGTGTTCCACCTGCTTGCGGATTTACAATATGCAAGAAATATGTAGATGCCAAAGAAATAGCTAAGCTCCTTAACCAGGGGGCTTAGTTTATTTTTGAATCTTTAGTAAGATAAGAAATATAAACTATGTGGATACTTGAATACATTGTTAATGGCTCTGAAGTTAGAGAGGCATATACATTCCCAACAAGGGATTTAGCTTATTGGAAAAGATATGATTTACAAAACCAAGGTAATCATACTTATGGAAAGTTTAGAATTAGAAAGGGGTAACACCCTTTTTAAATTTTAATCTTTAATAATATGAGAACAATTAAATTATATACAATGAAAGAAAATCTATTTTTAGTAACCGTGAAAAGTAATGATACAGAATACTTTCACATAAAAGCATCTAGTATGTTTTATGCAGTAGAACAGGCATATAAATATCTTGAATCAAGTAATAGACATCCCGGTGTATCTTATAAGATAATAGAGGTAAAGTATGTAGGTAAGATTGCTATTTAAAAGTTAAGGGGAGTAACATCCCCTTTCTTTTTTAATCTTTAATAAAATATAAACATTTAAAATTATTTATTATGCTTAAAGGAACACTTACATGGGTCGGTAAAAACATATATACTGACAAATTTAATAGACCCTATGCTTGGGGTAGAGTTATCATAACTGGAGAAGAAACAGAATCCTTTGTTATGATTACTATGAGAGACCTGCTCTTTGTTAAAACAGGTACTGAAATTACAGTACATGGACTACCAAAGTCAAATGGTTATGACCAATCTTATGTAATGGAACCAATACATGATTTTAATTATCAGGTTTCCCTAATGGAAAAATTGGTGGAACATAAGGTTGCTGAGCTGTTAGCTGAAAAGGGGATATAATCCCCTTTTTTAATCTTTAATAAGAAAAGAATTTAAAACTATTTATTATGAAAACAATTACTTACAAGAAAAAGATTGAAGTAGAAGCTACTGTAGCTTTTCCTGTTATTACATTTGTTGCTGAGAAAATCAGAATGTTTGAAGATGGTTACTCATGGGATACTATGGGTTATGTACCAAGATATGATGGGCTTACTATTGATGGTTATCATAAACTTACAGGCATGTATTGTAATGATATATGGAAAATGCTTGAAGCATATGTCATGGAAACCTATCATGAAAAACGTACAGGATATGGCTCAATAGATTATCATGTGTATTCTGGTAAAGATGTTAACTTACCTGAGTTACTTAAGTTAGAAAACACAAATGGTAATGATGACCATGCAGACTTGGTTAACATGTTTAAGAACTTATAAGGGGAGTAATCCCCTTTTTTCTTTTTGAAAAGTTAGCCAAGGAGTGTTAAGTATCTACGCGGTGGAACAAGTAGACTTTGGTCCTGATAATCAAGCAGTTACAAAATGACTAAAAATACAAAAACTTACTCTTAGAAAGGAGAACACTCCGTGTTCAGCCTAACAGAAATCTTTAATAAAAAGAAAAGCCTAAAAGGGCAAGGCTTGGTTTTGCCCTACAAATATAATCTCATTAAATTTTATCAAAATGGGAATTGCATTAAAATTTGTGGAGCAAACAACTTCACGCGGTAACTTGGTTAAAGTAGCAAAAATCAAAGGCACTCTTAAAAGACTGAGTGACAATGTTTTTGACTATGAGGTTGAGGGGGAAAACGGCATTGAGAAAGTTGAGTACAAACTTGCAACTGTTGAGTTCTTAGATGAAAATCAGCAAAAGCATGTAGCCAACAATGTCCATGTTTATAGGAAATCCTATGAGCAAGACATGGAAACAGGTGGTACTTACTTAGGTTCTGTTACCCGTAGCAAGAATGCTGATGGAACTCCACGTAGTCCATGGTGGGCCTTATCCTCATTAGTTGTTGGTGCAGAAATCACTGATGACATGTTTGATGAGGTAGAGGAGACATCCAAGGTGTTGAACCTGTAAGGGTGCTAAAAGGGGGAGTGTGTAGAAATACATGCTCTCCCTTTTTAATTACTGAGCCGGGAGTGTATAATACAACTTGTTATGCTTAGAAAGGAGAAACTCTAAGGAGTTTCAGCCTGTGGAATCTTTAATAAGACAAAAAAGGAGACTGTCTTTGTGGCGGTCACCGCAGGGTACCTCTGCTGTTATTGCAAACATTCTGTGGATAACCATAACTTACTGATAACCAGTGCGGAAACAAGCTTGTTTTAATCTATTAGTCTATGTTACTACTAAACACTCTCTCTATTTATTAACACTAATATATCTGTATTTTACTATACTAGTATAGTATAGTTAAAAGATTTTATATAGCTAACTGCTTACCTAGTAACCAATTAAATCAATATACAATGGAAGAAATTACCATTACAGAAGATCAAGCTATGTCTATGGGCATAGAGCTTAAAGACCTTATACATATGAAATGTAAAGAAGGTTATACAGTACTACATGAATACCAGCATCCAGCAGTTGGTTTAGTGGTAGTAATGCAAAAGGATTACTCTCTTGCAGGGTAATCTATATTGTTTAACAATTAAAAACATATAATATGAAATCAGAAGATTGTCCATATCCATACTAATCAGTATCCTTGAACAAATGATAGGAACAGATTATCTATGTAACTTATACTTACAGAGTGAGAGGCAGTAATCCTCTCCGCAACTTGTATGACTAACCAATAATGTCATACCATTGAGGATATTATCCCAAGCAGGTGAAAGGCCTGCATTTTTTTAAAGTAATAACTAAAACCATAAATATGAAATCAAATGATTCATTCCTTATTGGCTTTATACTTGGATGTGTTTCCTTCTCTATACTTATACATGTAATACTACATGTTATTGTAAAGAAAGAAACTCCCGCGAAAGCTTCTAAGCACATTAAAACAGAATACTTCCTTGAAGTATCTGAAAACAATATTAAAGTTGAATCTTTACAAGGTAATGTTTATCAAGGTACATATAGTGACCTTGATAGCATTATCTCTATGGATAATCTTTAATAATTAGTACATCAACTGTAAATAACTGAGGGGGAGTTTTTAACCTTTGCACTCTATACGGTTTACACTCAAGTTTATACTTGACGGGGTTGTTGATGTCAAGCAAAGTTCATTACTGTTAGCAAACAGTGACAAACCTGTGGGGCTACTATTGGGTTCTGTATTTCTCCTGCAAAGAGATTTATAGTGCTACTTATCATTTGCAGTGATATAATCCAAAGTTAGTGCAGACTTAAAAATCAGGTATTTTACACATAGTATTGATAAAGCTATGTGAGTTTAATTTAAACTAGGCAGTGTTATACACGGGAGTAATCCGGCAGTGTGAACCTGTTGACCGCAGCAGTAATATGTGGTATGCCATTATCTATTCTCTTATACAAGATTCCACTTGGGAGAATACAGCTGACTGAAGTGGAATTCAGTTTAATTCAAGTGATGACTCAGCGGTCTAGTAGCAATGTAGGATATTGTTACACTCTTGTCTATTATTTAAATATTGAGCACAATCAATATTATTATTAACACCCAAGTCCTGTGTACCTAGCACAGGCAAGTCCTCACACTAAAAAATATTAAGTTATGATTATCAAAACTATGATTGAAATGTATAAGGGTAACCTCTCCCTTGTACAGTATGTTAAATACTCTAATGGTAAAACAGTAAAAAGAGTGTTAGACAAACAGGGACTCCCGATTGCTATTGAGCAGTTGGGATAACCAACTATCCTGAGTAGGATATAAAACTGCTCTTTATTTTATGGTTACATAGGGGTGTTGAGTACTGCAGGTTTAGCTAGCCTGTTAAATATTCATCATACAAATTACTATGTATTAAATGTTTATAGCATAAACAGCCATTTATTATACTCTCATCCAAGCAGGTAAACACAATCAGTTATGCTGAGCGTGTGGATACTATACCAAGATAGTAGCATATGAAGCATAGTAATATGCAGAGGCTATCAAATTCAAGGATTGCAACCTTGTGAGAGTACACAATAGAAAGGCAGTGATATTCTGCGTATACCTGAGCATGTAGACAAACTGCTCTTATTAATGCACCATAACTCACTTCCCAAGGGTGAGCAGTTGTAACACCATATATACAAATTATGGTTTCTTGACCCAACTTATCAATAGTGGTTAAAGATTAGTGTTACAACTGAGTGCAGAGGGGTAAAAATTAGTAACCAATTAAACTTAAAAATATGATTACAAGAGATGATTTATTTAAACTTGTTGTTGAAACTTCTCATGAACTTGAACAAGCGGAATATGATTTATATAATACTCCTAATGTTTCTGCAACAATTGCTGACTGTGAAGATTTAACAGACAAACATCAAGAAGCACTTGAGTACAGATGGTGGAGAGAAGAACAAATAGAATTAATAGAGTCACTTAAAGCAGAACTACAAGGATATAAAGATCAGTTAAGTGATCTTGATGATCAAGAAGATGTTGCCCGTGATGAGTTCTACAGTAGAGAAGAATCTTATGGTGATTTCTATGATAGAACTAACTATGATCTTAGAGGGGAAGATGAACCTAATCTAATAGATTAGTATTCAAATATTATCCTGAGCATGATGTTAAACTGCTCTTTTTATCAACTTAAAAATCAATTTATTTATTAACTCTCAAAAACAAAAAACAATGAGAAATTTATCTACCAAGGGTTTAAGCATGTCCCAAGCACAATCAGTATCTAACTTGTGCAACCAAAATGCTTTGGAGATTCAACGTGAGTTGGAATCTTATAACAACTGCAGTAAGACTATTACCATTAGTGGTCAGTCTTATATGATGCAAGAGGCATCTGTGATTCCGGATAATATCCTTGAGAAACTTAAAATCAAGGGTGACTTACATGCTTGCCAAGCATTCCTTATGGAAGCTATCAAGGGTAAAGATGCTGAGATAGAGAGAATCCAGAATACGCGTCCTGATTTCTCTCATCTTGTGGAACCTAAGAGACAGTATGCAACTGACTATGATGTTATTCAAGATGTTGAAGAATCATGGGGATGGTCTAGACTTTCTGATGTAGAATACTCAGAGTATTTGCAAGTAGAAGCTATGGCATCTCACTTGGGTCAATTTATCCATAAAAATGGTAAGTTGTCTAGTCTTAGAAAAGAGTTATCTAACATGCCTAGCATTGAATGGTTCAATGTAGAGGATAATAAGAAAACTCCTGTTAAGATTACTAAGCATCATGACTCTCAGTCTTTAATGCAATTGCATGAAGATGTTGCTGAAGAGCACCGCAAGTATGAGCAACGTGTAAACTACTTCAAAGCCAAGGTTAAGAACTTAGTTAGTGATGAGAATGCACGTATCCAAAAAGAAAATGCAGATAAAGCTGCTATTTTCCTAAAGCAAGAAGAAGCTCTTAACAGAGAATATACTCTTGCTATGGATGAGTACAAAGGTGAGTTGTGTAGGCTTACTATGGAATTTAATGCTCAACGAGAGTTGAATGTTAAAGCTGCTGCAGCATTGAGAATCAATGTTGATCCTAGATTTCAGAATGTCATTGACTTATTCATGACACCTGAGAAATAGTGTACTGGTATTAGGTGAGTAGGGGATAGGCACAAGCTGATTCCTCTACTCTTTATATCTAGTGACAAGAATTTTTTTAATAAAGTATGTGGTGATACCACTTATAAAATTAAAATTACTAATAATTACCGCTTCTCTTCAAACTATAAAAACTGAGATAGAACTCCCAAGTTAGACAGGTTATGCATTATATGCAATTGGCTAACATTGAGACTTAGTATTTGTATTTGCCTTTGTAGAAGAGAAGGTCTTTGCCTTAGTATTTGAATTTGACTTTATCTATATATTCTTGTCACTAGGTGACTATGATTTTATATTATGATTAACAATTTAAAAATAAACTTATGAACAAAACAGTCCCTTTTGGTTACCATTCATTTGGTAGCCACACTCTGATTAAACTTAACATGAATCTTACACCTGAAGATGCTATTGAGATCAGGAAAGAATATGATTTTGATGTGGCTTACTGCAATAGCAGAAAGAATCCACACCTCTACAGAATAGAAGGTGTTGTACATTGGAATACAAGATCAAGTGAAAAGTATATCATGTGGTTTGAAAAACTCAAACTATATCAAGTTAATGCTAAGATGCATAAACTTGCATGTAAGAAGCAAGCACTGTTAGATAGCGCATTAGGTATGGAAAATTTTAGCCAACCTGTTGATTTAGATTTACCCTTTTAAAATTTATGATTATGAAAACAATTGCAATTGTAGTATTATGGTTTTTATTTATTGGTGTATTAGCATCTTTTGTTAGTTGCGGTACTACTCACCACTGTGATGCTTATGGTCAGACAAAGCAAGTGCAGAACAAAACTGTAAGCAAATGATTTACAGAAAGTTAAGAAAATTAGAACAGCAAAAGAGGGATATACAGTCCCTCATTATTGCTGCATATCAGTCAAGTGCAGATCCTGAAATAGTAGTTTATAGAGTAAATGAACTATGCATAGATTTAGATACTGTTGATGAAGAGATACAGATGGAAGAAACATTTGTAAGATTCAAACAGGGTCTTGTGTTCTTTGTAGCATCTGCATTATTGTTACTTTTTGTTGGACTATTTAAAAAATTATCATGATTAAGAACTTATTATTTGCATTACTGATTACATGTACAACTACCATTACTTTAGCTGATGATGGTATGTTCCGTGGCTTTACTAAATCTGAGGTAAAGTTTATTAAAAACGTTGAAGTTGTTCAACAAGAAAGAATTACTAGCATCTCTAGACAAGGAGATAGCTATGTAATGGTAGTTTTCCCAACTGCTAAGTATTTACTAAATACAGCTACAGGATTTGTAGCAAATTTGTGGATTCTTAGTGATGATGATCTTACCTGGGAAGAAATGGGACCAGAATATTAATTATATTTGCGTGCACTTATAACCGCAGGAAACAGATGAAAGGTGCAATAGTCTGTTTTATATTGGTCCTGTAGCTCAGCTGGATAGAGCAATTGCCTTCTAAGCAATAGGTCTTTGGTTCGAATCCAAACAGGATCACTATCTACTTATTAACTAAACTAAACATTATGGATAATAGTAAATTTTACAGAAACATGATGGTGTTAGGAGCACTTGTAGTAATTGCTCTTGCTATTAATTTAGCAATGACACCAGTACAAAGAAGAGCAATTGCTAAAAACATTGATCCAAAACCTAAATATATACCAAGTTTAGATTCAACATTCTCTCAAGAAGCTCTTGTAAAATATGTATATAGTCTTAATGTAAGATTCCCGCATATTATACTAGCACAGGCACACTTAGAGTCAGGCAAGTTTACTTCAGGAATATTTGCAAACAACAATAATCTATTTGGCATGCGTCAAGCTAGATTAAGACCAACTACAAATAAAGGTTCTAGAAATGGATTTGCAAAGTATGACCATTGGCGTGATTCTGTAATTGATTATATTTTTTACTATGCCATATATATGCACAAGTTCAAAACTGAAGAAGCATATTATGCATACTTAGATAGATCATATGCAAATAACGCACATTACTCTAAGCTAATTAGAAAAATAGCTCAAAGCTATAAGAAAATGTAAGATAGTGTATTCCTGCGAATATGCTTTTCCTGACCAAATAATAGGGGGATTAAGTTTCCCCTTTTATTGTTAGCTATATATTGCATTATATTATTTTGCACAAGCAATTATACTTGATTTTATCACGTATTTTTACTAGAGAATAAATAATGTTATATCAGTTACCAAACGGGAAGGTTGTGCATCTAAGCATAGATGAGTTTTTAGATCTTACAGATTTAGATATACAGTTCTTAATGTCTATAGATTATGGTGAACATGTCATAGACCCTTTTACCGGTTCTGCTGTTGAGAAAAACACCAGAGAAAAATATATTGATACAGATTTTCTTCCACTAGAAGATTATGACGCTAATGATATAGCATCAGATGATTTACCATTTGATGATATCATTGACTTAGAGGATCCACTGGATAACTAGTATTGCTAATCGCGATATGCAATACTTACCACTTATCACTTAGCATGAGTAACTAATGATATAGTAAATCTACACTCAACAATCTATTTATTTATTTATTTATTTATTTATTAAAAACAAGAATTATGAATTCAACAGTTAAAGTTGTAGCTGATGCTACTACAGGTGCAGTAGTTAAAATTTCTGAAAACAATCCAGTTTTTGCAAGTGTAAGAGTAGAACAAACTCGAATGATTATTGGTAATAATAACTTCATTGAGAGAAAAAATGTTTCTGCCTTATTACAAGGTTCTACTGCAGATTTAACTCTTATGGGCTTTTATGCCGGACAAGAGTTGCCAGGTACTATTGTTATTGAAGAGTCTATGACTCCATTTAACAAGAAAACTCCTGAGCGTGATCTTAAAGTTGCTGGTGATACAGGAATTATCTGTACTGTAGGTGGGTTACCAATCTACCGTAGAGCAGTATATTCTTCTGCATCTAATGCACAAGATACATTAATCAAGCATGATAATGTAGAGCAATTACGTACTGCATATTCTCAAGCAAATAGTTCTGCTATCAAAAGTGCAGCAGGACAAGAATTTAATATCTAAGATATTGAGTTGATAGAATAATTGGGGGTGGGTAACTACCCCCTTTTATTTTTTATGATTATTAATTTATGAAAAAAATGTATAAAATGGAAAAGTTAAAACAGCAGGTCAAAAATTATCAGTTAAATGCAGGCAAAACATATACACAGTATGAATCAGATGGTTACTCTCAGTACCAGAATTATTTATACAAGCGTGCTTTGTATGGCCTAAATGCACTGACAAAAGAAGAGCTAGACACAATGTGTAGCAAAAAGAAACAAAGAATACTAAATGTATATAAACGTGCTCAAAGAGTGCTTAATGTTTTTAAACAGCAAGTTACTAATCAGTACAGCAATTATATATTTCAGACTTTGTTTCCCAAAAGTCCTTGGACAGAATCTATGGTAGCTTATTCTGAGGTAGATGAAAAGTATACTAATACTTTAACTTTTAAAGATTTAAACATTGGAAAGAGTGATATTATCAGTATCTTTATATCTGAAGGTATACTTCCTAAAAACTTTTTAAGTTTACAGGAAGCACCGGTCACTTTACCAAGATTAAAGAATGCAGCAAAAGCTTAAAGAATGTGACGGTTGTGGAAAAGAAACCGTTATATGGAAGAACCATGGGGGATTTAAATCCCTTATTTGAGAAAAAGATTAATTCTCTGACAGCTTGGAAAGACAAGCACTTTTTTAAACTTTTAAACAACAAGAAATATGACACCAAAAGAAAAAGCAGAAGAGTTATTTGATAAGTTTAGGTTAAATGTAGTAGATTATGAAGGCAGCGGCTTAAACAATTATAAAGGAAAACAATGTGCATTGATTGCAGTTGATGAAGTAATTGAGTCTTTACACGAGCATCATTGGCAAAATAGACTAATAATAAATTATTGGGAAGAAGTAAAACACGAACTAAATAAACAACAAGAACAATGAAAGAGAAAACAAAATAAGATAACTATGTGGAAGAAATGTATTATATTTGTAGTATAAAACAATTCTTCCATATGTATTATTATGTTTACACTCATACAAATATTGTTGACAACACTGTATTTTATGTTGGTATAGGTTCTTCAGTTAATAACAATGAATACTCTAGAGCTTATAGTAAGAATAGAAAGAGACAATTTGAATGGACTGAATATACCTCTATAAATGATTATTCTGTGAGTATTATTGCTATCTATGACAATAAAGAAGATGCTTGTGCTAAAGAAGTTGAACTTATATCTAAATATGGTAGAAAGATTCATGGTAATGGTTTATTATTGAACAAGGCTCCTGGTGGTCATAAATGGAAAGATTCTACTAAAGTCTACCAATATAGGTTAACTGGAGAATTTATTGCAGAATGGATTTCAGCAAAAGAAGCTGCTCATGTTCTTAGTATAAGTGAAACTTCTATATATCAGTCATGTAAAAGTGATTATAAAGCTAGTAACTTCCAATTTAAAACCTTTAAGAAACAAGTTATTGATCCATGGACTGATAAACTATCTAAACAGGTTTTTATCTTTTCTAAAACAGCTGAATATATTACTAGTTATAAATCTATTGAAGAAACAGCTAGACAATTAAATACTACAGCAAATCATGTTAGAGAGGGTTTAAATGGTAAAAGAGTTACTGTAAAAGGTTATATTCTTTCACATAATAGAAACTACTGTAGAGTAAAAAGAATAATTGAACAGTATTCACTTGATGGTATACTATTAAACAAATTCTCATCTCTTAATGATGTAAAGAAAAAGTTAAAACTAAAGAGTCATAACTCTATTGATAATGCTATTAAAGGTGTTATACAGAGAACTGCTTATGGTTATTTATGGAAAGAGATCACAAATATAGAAGTCTATGTCAATTAAAATTAAATTAAAAATTTGTGATGGATGTGGTTTAGAAAAACACATCTGGAAAAGTGGAGAAACCGGGGGATTCAAGTATTGTAAGTATTGTTGGAGTTGCCAAAATCCCAAGAATAAAGATAATATACAGAAACCAACTGATTATAAAATCCCTCAGGTTTCTTCTAAAAGGAAAAAGAAAGATGCAGAGTATCTCAAACTAAGAAAGAGATTTCTTACAGATTTCAGTCTGTGTCAAATAGCAGTAAAAGGTTGTGATATTAATGCCACAGATGTACACCATACACATTCTGGTGCTAATAGAGATGCTTTTTATTTAGTGCAGTCTACATGGCTTGCGGTCTGTAGGAACTGCCATGATTGGTTACACTTAAACCCGAAAGAGTCTAGAGCTCTTGGATATTTAAAATAACTTACAAATTATGAACAGAGAAGAAATACAAACAGAAGCAATAAATGCTACTGAGGGTAAACAAAGATGCACTATTGTACTTGGTACAGGTGTGGGTAAAACCCTTGTAGGTTTAAAGCACATGGAAAAACACTATTCTCCTTTGCGTAGTATTTTAGTTGTAGCTCCCAAATTATCTATTATAAGCTCATGGAGATATGAAGCAGAAAAGTTTAAGATGAGTAGACTATTGGAAAATGTTACATTTACAACTTATCTAAGCTTGAATAAACATCACCCAGGAGAGTATGATTGTATTTACTTTGATGAGGTTCATTCTTTACTTGATAGTCACAAAACTTTTTTAGATAATTATTCAGGAATGGTACTTGGTCTAACAGGTACTCCACCTAAGCATAAGAGTTCTGAGAAAGGTAAACTAGTATCTGAGTATTGTCCAGTTGTTTTTACATTTAAGGCAGATGATGCAATAGAATCAGGTATTATTAACAGCTATCAAATAATTGTACATGAGATCAATCTAGATACAGCAAAGAATTATAAAGTTGAGACAAAGAATAAGTCATTTATGACCTCTGAAGCTCAGAATTATGGTTATTGGGGTACAAGGATTGACACATCAGCAGGACAACCTCACATACTTAGAGTAATGAGAATGAAAGCTATGATGGAGTATCCAAGTAAAGAAAGATATGCTAAAGAACTACTAAAAAGTATTAGTAGTAAGTGTATTGTATTTGCTAATACTCAAGATCAAGCTGATAGAATGTGTACACATAGCTATCATAGTAATAACCCTGATTCTGAAGCAAATTTGCAAGATTTTAAGGCTGGTAATATTACAAAGCTCTCATGTGTATTGCAATTAAATGAGGGTGTAAATATACCGGGTTTAAAACAAGGAATTATTATGCATGCATATGGGAATGAGCGTAAGGCTAGTCAGAGAATAGGGAGACTTTTGCGCTTAAACCCAGATGACAAGGCTATTGTGCACATACTATGTTACATAGGAACTGTAGATGAAAAGTGGGTTAAAGAAGCTTTGGAAGATTTTGACCAAAGCAAGATAGTGTGGCGAAATTACAACCTACAACCAATATAATTACTATATTACTATATGGAAGAAAGTGTTACACATAAGATTATTCTGCATAATGATGACAAGAATACATTTCTATATGTAATGGCTTGTCTCATAAGATTTTGTGAACACCAACCTTTACAGGCAGAGCAATGTGCTTTGCTTGTACATGAGATGGGAAAGTGCACAGTAAAATATGGAGATTTATTAACCATGTTGGAAATTTCAGAGAGTTTACGTAATTTAGATCTCAAAACTTCAGTAGAACAATATGCGGGCAATATGTATTGATGCTTCAAATAAGCCAAGTAAAATACCTGATAATGAGTGGATTATAGAGGGTGAAGTATATACTATCACCAGGATAGTAAGGATGGGATTACAGGATAATAAATTTGGTGTACTTCTTAAAGAAGTTAAATTGTCATCAAGTTCTTTTCCCTATGAACTTTATAATGCAGAGAGATTCTTGTCTCTTGACTTATTATCACAGGCATTTGAAGAAACAAAAGAAACAGTTAAAGAAGCTGACTTAGAACTAATTTAAAATTTTATGGAAGAAAGATATATAGTGCCACTATATATTGCTGTTATGCTCTATATTTTGGTAGCGCAATTTTTTGCTTTATATTTTTGGTATTTGTATGGACAAAACCATGGATTTTTAGCAACAGTATTTATTGGACCTATTGTAGGTGAATTTAAAGGATTATTATTTCCATTTTTTATTTAGAGATGGTAGAAGATGTATTTGAACTTAACAAAGTTGTAAACCAAGATATAGTTGGTATTATTGATAAGTATCAGCTAAACACAAAAAGTAGAAAGAGAGAAAAGACATACATGAGATATTATCTTTATAATGTTCTAAAGAAAAGAAGACACTTAACTCATTTGATGATAGGTAAGTTCTTTAATAGAGATCACTCATCAGTAACCCTAGGCCTTCAGGAACATGATTATTGGTGGAAGCATAAAGATATAGATTATCTAAAAGCTATTCAACCAATAGTAAGTATTATTGATACGAGAAACAGAGACTTAGGTTTGTTTAGTATTCAAACAAATTACATTGATGTTGAAAAATCTCAAATAATAATTACTGGCAACTTTGATCTTAATTTACTTGACAAGCTTCCTGAAAATATAACAAAAGAAGAATTAATTAATGTCTTTAAAACAATGAAATAATGGGAAGAGTGAAAGAAGCATATATTCAAATAATGAATAATAACAATGATATGCCAGAGGATATGACTCTGGATGATTTCTTGAAAATGAAAGAATTAAATATCTATAATTGGCAAGAGTATGAAAGAGCGCAAGAAAGAACCAGATTACAATCTAATAAACAAACAGATCTGGGAGAGACTGCAAAAGATTCTGAAGGAGAGTTCATCAGAAGAAAGTAAAACAATTAAAAAACCGAAAAAATGAAAAAGTTAATATTAGTATTATTAGGAATTATTTTATTTACAGCAAATTCATTTGCACAATGGGTTACCAAGAAAGTTGATGATGGGTTTAGTCGTGCATATACAATTGCATATACCGAAGATGGACAAGATGAATATTTAAAACTTGAAAGAGGGACTGATAAAGTTGCATTTTATATTTCTGGACTATTTATTTGTGATGATCCAGTAAATGTAGATTTATTATTTGTAGTAAACGGTGTAAATAAATTATACCAAACATGGGGACATGTAAGTAGTGATCATGAATCAGTATTTATGGTTTCAAATATATTATCAGATTCACTTATGGTAGCTGATTTTAAAGCAGCTAGTAGATTAAAAGTGAGAGTCTATGATCATGTATGTTCTACTGAAACTCATGAATTTAAAATGACTGGAAGTACAGCTGCACTTAATGCTGTAATCAAACAGTGAAACACTTTTTAAAATATACCCTGGTATGGATAAGCCAAAACTTATCCATACCTTTTTGGGTAGTAGGTCATATACATCTTTCTATTAATGTATACAAAGATTTACATGAGGTTCTTATGTCCATGGGTATGAACCTAATAGTTGCCGGGGGCTTTATTATAGATTATGTAGAGTCAAGGAAAATAAATAAATCAGATAAAGAATAAGATATGCCAGATATAACAATGTGCCATGGGTTTGAATGCCCAGTAAAAGAAAAATGTAAAAGATTTACATCTAAACCGTATGAGTATTGGCAAGCATACTTTTTAAGTCCACCATATACTATTACAGATGATAAATTTAAATGTGATATGTTCTGGGGAGATACACAAGATGCTATTATGAAACAGCTAATGGGTATAGTTTCTGGTAAAGATGGAGAGGAACTACCCGGAAAAAAATAAGCTCTATCCGGAAATTTTCCGGATATAATATCAGGTTATAAACTTATAGACTTAAAAAACTTGAAGAATTTTAAGGTTATAGCCTGAACACAGGGGACCCTATCATCAGGTTATAACCTGTAATTAAAAGGATAAACTAATGCACTTTTGTGCGCTATAAAACACATTAATATGAAACAAACAGCAGTAGAATGGTTGGAACAAGAGTTTATAAAACTTGACAAATTTTAAGTATATAAACGGAAAAAAACCGATTATCTACAGCCAAAAGTGCTTTTTTAAGGAACATTTGGCTACTTAAATAATAATTAATATGAAACAAACAGCAGTAGAATGGTTGGTAGAAATGCTTGATTTACCACCGAATAATTATTTAATAGAACAAGCAAAAGAG
>Ga0209088_10000028_pt1 | contig 116155 bp, 172 predicted proteins | sample S_140625_EF_Meta_FD_187324 | JGI IMG/M metagenome (GOLD analysis project Ga0209088, IMG submission 187324) | Freshwater microbial communities from Lake Simoncouche, Canada to study carbon cycling - S_140625_EF_MetaG (SPAdes) (version 2) | ecosystem: Environmental > Aquatic > Freshwater > Lake... | reverse complement strand
TCATTAGTAAGGCTATCGATAAAGGTAACATGGAGGAAGCAGAACTTCTTCTCAAAGGCTTTAAACAAACTTTCGGACAAGATTTTTACGTGGAAGTGCAATCACATAACCCTATGGAGATCAACTCTGCCCTTTTAGAATTAGCAGACAAGCTTGGAATTAAAGCGGTGGCAACAGGAGATGCTCACTTTGCTAAAGAAGAAGATAGAATATTAGAAGAAGCATTGCTAATCCTATCCACATCTCCAAAAGCTGACAAAGACACGGACTTCGATATGTCCAGAAACATGAAGGATATGTTAGATAGATTTAACTATCTTTATCCTGACCGTAGAATTTCATTTCAAGACATGAACCTATTTATTCAAAGTCGTTCTGAGATAGAGGCAGACTTTAATAAAACTGGTATCCAGCGCACAGATATATATGAAAATACCATGGAAATTGCTGATAAGGTTGGAGACTATGACTTCTATCAGGGCCTAGACCTCCTACCAGTCCCAAAGACTGATGCTGATGAAAGACTAAGAGAGTTGGCTGAAAAGGGCTTAGAACGCCTGCAGAAGGCTTCAGAGCCTATTTATATAGACAGGCTTAACGAAGAGCTTGCTATTATTGCCAAGAAAAATTTTGCTTCATACTTCCTTGTTGTTGGGGATATGATTAATTGGGCTAAAGAAAATGACATTATGGTTGGTCCTGGACGTGGATCTGCCGCTGGATCGTTAGTTTGTTATACATTAGGAATTACAGATGTGGATCCAATTAAATACGACCTCTTGTTCTTTAGATTTATTAATGAAGAGCGCAACGACTTCCCAGATATCGATACAGATTTTGAAGACCGCCGTAGAAAAGAAGTTAAAGATTATTTAAAGAAAAAATTTAAGCATGTTGCTTCTATATCTACATACACATACTTTAAAGACAAGGGTGTCATTAGGGATGCTTCTCGTGTATTTATGGTTCCACTTCAAGAAGTTAACCGTGCACTAAAGTCTGTGGACACCTTTGAAGATTTTATGGACTCTCCAAACACAAAAGAATTTAGATTGAGGTACCCAGAAGTTGTTTGGCTTGCAGACAGGCTAAGGGGAAGAATCAGATCGGTTGGAGTGCATGCTGCTGGAGTTGTAGTAGCTAAGGATGATTTAAGAAAGTTTGCCCCAGTAGAATCTCGTGAAGATGCACAAGATAAAGTATCAGGAAGAATTCCAGTCGTCGCATACGATATGGATACGGTTGCGGATATAGGTCTTATAAAACTAGATGCACTAGGTCTTAAGACCTTATCTGTAATTTCTGACACCCTTAAGTCAATTAAAGATAGGCATGGAAAGGCAATTAATCTTTCTGAAATGACTATGGATGATGCTAATATTTACAAGATGCTGAACGATGGGTATACAAAGGGTGTATTCCAGGCAGAAGCAACTCCTTACACAAATCTTTTAATTAAAATGGGTATAGATAAGTTTGAAGATCTTGCCGCCTCTAACGCCCTAGTTCGCCCTGGAGCAATGAATACTGTAGGTGCTGCATATATTGCTCGTAAGAATGGCAAAGAAGCCGTAGACTATATACATACAATCATGAAGCCTTTTACCGAGAACACATATGGTGTTATTATATATCAAGAGCAAGTTATGCAGGCGTGTGTACACTTGGGTGGCATGACTTGGGCAGAGGCTGATAAGGTCCGCAAGATTATTGGAAAGAAAAAAGATGCAAAAGAATTTGACCAGTTCAAAGATAAATTTGTTACTGGGGCTTCAGAACACATTACTAAGAAAAAGGCAGAGGCGTTATGGCATGATTTTGAGGCGCATGCTGGTTATTCTTTTAACCGCTCCCATGCTGTTGCTTACTCTATGCTTAGTTATTATGCTGCTTGGCTTAAGTTTTATTATCCGCTTGAGTTCATGTTTTCAATTCTTAAAAATGAAAATGACAAAGACGCAAGAACTGAATATTTAATTGAGGCAAAGCGTCTTGGGCTAAAAGTTTTATTGCCGCACATTAATGAATCTCAAGTATATTTTTCTCTACAAGACAATGCAATCAGATTTGGTTTAGCTGAAGTAAAGTTTATTTCAGACAATATTGCTAATAAAATAATAGAAAGAAGACCCTTCAATGACTATGCTGACTTTATTGATAAAGCATCGAAAAAAGGTTCTGGCATTAATAGCCGTGCTATTGCTGCTCTTAACTCCATCGGCGGTGCTGCGTTCTCTGATAACAAAAGGCAAGGAAATGAAAAAGACAATTACTACGAATATTTAAATATTCCAACATTTAATCTAGAGGGGGTCCCCCCAAGAATTAAAGCCCAAGCCAGACCCATTGAAGAATTTGATGATCTTGGTTCATTTGTAATGTTTGGAATGGTTAAATCAATCAAGCGTGGAAATGGATGGGCTAGAGTCGAGCTAGTTGATGAAACTGGTTCTGTTGGTTTATTCCATACCGAGCAGACACAAATAGAAACAGGCCAGATGTATTTTATTTTAGTGGGCGATAATAGAATATCTAGGTACGTAAAGGTATCTGACATAAATCCAGACTCCAACGATTTATTTGTTGATTACTTATATAGGAAACAATATGATCTTGAAGAGGACGAGCACATTGTGGTAAACTTTACACCTTATACAACTAAAGCTGGCAAGCAAATGAGTCACTTAGTATTATCAGATAAAGATAAGAAGTTAACAAGAGCAATTGCCTTCCCAGCAATGTATAAAATGACTTTGGCAAAAATGCGAGAAGGAATGAAGTGTAAGGTTACGTTATCTAAATTAGATGACGGAACATTAAATATCAAGGAGATAAAATGACAGAAGAGATTAAAGTAAGTACAGCAGAAGAAGTATTTGGTGCTTTAAGCGTACCTAAAATTTTAATAGCATCTCTTGAAACTCTTGGTACCATAACAGTATCAACAGATTTATTCTTAAATGCTGCTACAGAAGATCAAGAGCTAAAGGTTGATTACAATTCAGATAATCAGACATTTACATTTTCACTAAAAGGAAAAAATGAATCAGGTTTTAATAACGACCAGCTCATTGAAAGCTTTGAATAAAGACGTAGAATTAGCAACAGATTATGGGCTAGATGTTCTTTCCGCACTGCTACATGAAACTGCTATTGAAAAGGGTTTTTGGGATAAGCCAAAAAACTTTGATGTCTTTGGAAACAAGTTGGCATTAATTCATTCCGAAGTAACCGAAGTTCTTGAGGCAATGAGAAAAAACAAAGGCTCGGAAGAAATTGTAGAAGAAATGGTTGACATATTAATTAGAACTCTTGATTTATATGCATCAATGCGTAATGGTGGTTTTGTAGAACATAGCTTGGATGAAGTCTTATTTAATAAAATGGAAAAAAATAAAGAAAGACCAAGGCTTCACGGCAATTTATTTTAATGATATAATTGTATAAAAGAAAGAGAATAAATGACTATAGCAATAGATGATATCTTAGCTGCATTAGATCCAAAAACAAGAGCAAGAGTAAAAGCTGCACAAGATGTAAAAGTTGAAAAGCAAAAGACACCTAGCATAGGCCTTAACATGGCATTAAAAGGTGGACTTGGTTATGGTAGACAGGTTCTTGTTTGGGGCAATAAGTCGGCAGGAAAATCTTCGTTTTGTTTACAGATGATTGCTCTTGCACAAAAAGAAGGAAAGACTTGTGCGTGGATTGATGCTGAGGCGTCTTACGATCAGGCTTGGGCAGAGATGCTAGGAGTAGATTCTTCTTCCCTTATCTATTCACCAGCCAAAACAGTTAATGATATGGTTGATGTTGCTACTAAATTGATGGATGCTGGTGTTGATATTATTGTAGTTGATTCTATATCCGCCCTGCTTCCAGCTATTTATTTTGAAAAAGATGGAAATGAAATGAAAGATTTGCAAGACACAAAGCAAATCGGCGCAGAAGCAAAGGATATGACTCACGCAGTCAAGATGTTAAACTATGCAAACAAGAACACATTATTGGTACTCATCTCACAACAGAGAAATCAGTTTGGATCTATGCATGCCTCCCACATACCGACAGGAGGAATGGCAGTCAAGTTCTTCTCTTCCACCGTCATTAAGCTTTGGTCTTCTGAGGCTGAAGCTAATGCTATCAAAGCTGGCATTAAAGTTGGTGACAAGATTATTGAACAAAGGGTTGGCAGACCAGTCAATTGGATTATTGATTACAACAAGCTCGGCCCCCCTAACTTATCTGGACAATACGACTTCTACTATCAAGGAGAATCACTTGGAGTAGATTTAGTTGGAGAGACCCTGGATGTTGCAGAGATGGTTGGAGCAATTGAAAAAGGTGGAGCTTGGTATACTGTTAATGGAGAAAGACTTCAAGGTCGTGCAAAGGCTGTATCCTATCTAAGAGATAATCCAGATGTTGTTAAAAAGCTAATCGAGGATATCAGTGCCAAATCTTAATGAATTTTTAAATAAAGAAGAGCCAAAGGAAATCAATTCTACATTTGAAAACCTTCCTGGTTTAAGGCCATGCTCTAAGTGTGATATTGATGTAGATGGTGGGTTGTGGGATCCTGAAAATTTAATAATGAAGTGGACATGCCCGTCTGGGCATGAGACAGTTCATAGGATTGGATGATATAAAAATGGATAAGATTATTGTTGCTCCTCAAATTGTTGTCTATAAAAACATTTTTAAAAATTCTCAAGAGCTTATAGATCTTCTTGAAGTAGACAAAGAAGATTCTATTTTTGATCCATGGAGACAGTGGTACCAGCAGGGATTTAGAAAAGATGTAGTCTTTGATTTAAATAAAAAATACACAGACACACAAGAATCCTTGTATCTAAAAGATGTTTGCGATATTGTAAATTTTATAAGAAAAGATTACTTTGATGATTTTGAAAAAGACAAAGGAGTCTGGCCTAGTTTTATTAATAACTGGGAGGACTTAAAAAAGCCACAGGACGTATTCTATCTAGACTATTTTAGGTACGTAAAGGAGCAAAACCATTACTCTGATAAAAATCTACTAATGGAATACCACGTAGACGAGTTCCCAGTAGTGAATGAGGCTAAGACAAGAAGACATGTTTTGACAATTAACTTTTATCTAAACAATGAATATAGCGGTGGAGAGATCTCTGCATATGACTCTATATCAAATAAAAGCTACACGTATAAGCCACAGCCAGGAGATGCAGTTGTAATGCCATCTACAGAGCCTTTCTATCATGCGGTAAAAGGATTTGAGGGCTCCGATAGATACTTCCTAAGATCATTCATAGATTATAGAATGGATTCCGAAGAGGAATGGGTTTCTAAATATAGACTAAGTTATGCTGGCAGAGACAAAGAAGTACAGCAGCATGAAGACGATTATGTTTCAAATGATTTACAGATGATAACAGTTTCCTCTGCAGAAGAAGTTATAGTTGGTGATTGACTTGTCAGAAAGATCAGAAGTTAAAAGAGACGGCGCTAAAGCTCAAAAAAATAGTGGCAGGGGAGACTATCAAAAAGGAGATGCACAGTGGAATCAGTTCCTTGTTGATTATAAAGAGGCTTCAAAATCATTTACTCTTAATAAAGATGTTTGGTCAAAAATATGCACTGACACATTTAAGGTGAATAGAGATATGTATCCAGCGCTAAAGATTATTATAGGAACAGAGTCAAAGGTAAGGCTTGGAGTTATAGAGTGGGCAATTTTAGAAGAACTTATTGAGTTTTGGGAGGCAAATAATGTATAAGGTAGAGGGATATAAGGATAATGAAAGACTGGTATCTGCAAAAATAAGGCCGCTTGGTCCAAAGCGTGACTGGATGCATTCTATGACATACAATTGCACTCCTATAACAGTTGCAAATTCATTAGGATACGGAATTTATTTTGATGAAGACATATCATTCTCTTGGGACGGAGACAGAAAAAACCCAGCAGAAGCAATTTTAGGAAAGCAGTATGTTTGGTCAGGCCGTGGAGAAGGAACAGTTAGCTTCAATACAAATTTAATATTAAGAACAGAGCCAGAGGTAAGCATGCTTACCATGCCAGTGCCAAATGAGTTTATAGACGGAGCAGAGGTTATAACAACAGTACTCTCAACATCTGTATTTACTGGTAGTTTTCCTATTGTATGGAAACTACATGAGGCAAACAGAGAGTATTTTGTACCAGCTGGGACAAACGTTGCATGTGTTCTTCCCATATCAATATCACAATTTAAAGACTCTAATGTAGAAATCTTTTCAGACATATATCCGCCAGATAAAAGAGTTCAAGATCGACAAGAATACTTAGATGTAATTCAAGCAGCAGTTGCAGCGGGTAAACCAAGACTAAAAATGTATAAAAAGGCTGTTGATGAAAAAGGAAATAGTTTAGGTTATCATGAGTCTGATAATGTCAAGATGAGTGTCACTTACAGGGAAGATAATAAATGACTATCTTTTTATTAGGATTAATGCTAGGATTTACTATTGGGTATCCGCTTGGATTATTCATTGATAAATGGGACAAAAGGATTAAAAATGGCGGAAGATAAGAACACACTTCAATTAATTAGCGATATAACAGAATTCAATGATCTGCATGAGTATATGCAAGATGAGCATTTAGACAAAGCGTTGGCTATTGTTGTAAAGCTATTGATGACACCAGATGTTCCTTCAGCAAAAGCCCCCATGCTTATTATGGAGCTACAGGCAATGTCTACTAAGTTTGCGGTAATGTCTTCTGTGTATTCAACTATTGCTAAAGATAAAGCGGGGACTGTAAATAACAATAAGAAGAATGTTTACTATTCAGTAAAGGAGTCCATAGACAAACTTGTAGATGCACTTAAGTATGTCGTTAGGTACAACTCATAAATGGCTAGAGATATTGTAAAGAATCTTAAGTTTAAGAAGCATACAGGAAAGTTTTTTGATCCAGAAAAATTTGCATCTTTGCTAGATGAGTCATACCGAAATACAAAAAGAGCAGATGGCGAAATGACAAAGAAATCTTTTAGCCCAAGTTCTCTGGGATACGGACATGGGACTTGTCCAAGATATTGGTATATGGCTTTTTCTGGGGCAGTATTTATTGATGATAATGATGCAGTTGCTGTAGCTAATATGGCACAAGGAACCCAAGCTCACGAAAGACTTCAAAAGCTTATTAAAACAATGCCAGAGTGGAAATCTGAAGAAGAAGAAATTATAAATGAATACCCTCCAATTAGGGGTTTTATAGATTTAATTATGGAGTATGATGGTGAAACTGTCATAGGTGAAATTAAGACGGCAAAACAAGAAGTATGGGATACAAGACAGTCAGAGATGAAGTCATCAGCAAACCATATGCTTCAGCTATTGACATACATGAAGTTGAAGAATGCCAAAGAAGGATTCTTCCTGTATGAAAACAAGAACACTCAAGAGATATTGATTATTCCAATTTCAATGAATGAAAAGAATAAAGCAATTATTGAAGAAGCATTTGCTTGGATGGAGCAAGTTTGGGATAACTTTCAAAACGGAGATCTTCCAGTAAGGCCAGCAGGATCAACCAAGTCTAAGATGCCTTGCACATATTGCCCAGTCAAGAAAGCTTGTTATGACAAATCTGGCCCAGTTGGAACTGTACAGATAGAATTGTATCAGGTGCCTAAAATATGATTTGCTTCAACGAGGATTGTAAAAAAAATTTTGAAGCAAAGACACACAATCAAAAATATTGCACAGATGAGTGCTGTCGAATTGCTACCAACAAAAGGATCATGGAAAAATACTATGAGAAAAAAGCTATTAAAAAGGGTGCCGTCAGGTTATGCAAAAAATGCAAGTCCCAGCTAAGCAGATACAACTCAGATGATGTTTGCTCATCCTGTATTAAAAAATCAAGTGCTAAGCTAAAAAATCTACTGCAAGGGATAGTCGATGAAATTAGCTAGTCTTGTAAAAACTAAGGCTTATAGGGTTCTTGGTATAGATGCATCTACTAACTCTATTGCTTTTTGCTTAATGGAAAACGACATACCATTAAAATGGGGAAAAATAAATTTAGTTGGCGAAGATATATATGAAAAAATTTACGATGCAAAAAATAAAATGGCAATGATGTTAGATGAACTTAAGAGTGATTATATTGCTGTAGAAGGTGCGATACTTGTCAGATCACCAGACGCTGTGATAAAATTGTCCTATGTATATGGAGTTGTTATTGCTGAGCTTATGTCTACTGGTGCTAAGGTTATCACTATTAGCCCATCCTCGTGGCAGGCGTACATTGGCAACAAGAACCCTACAAAAGATGAGAAGTCTTCAATAAGATTACTTAATCCAGGGTACGCAGATTCATGGTATAAAAATCAATTAAGAAATATGAGGAAGCAAAGAACTGCTGACTACTTTAATAAGAAATATGGTTTAGAAATTGTGGATTTTGATGTTGCAGATAGTTTTGGTATTGCACATTATAGTAACCAGGTGCTTACTAAGCGATGAAGCTTTATCAGAGTAAGGATTGGCTATATAGAAGGTACGTAGTACAAAAGAAAACAGTCACAGAAATAGGTAAAGAGTGCGGAGTCTCTGCTATGACCATACAGAGATATTTACAAGAGTTTGGATTGTTAAGAAAAAAATGAGCGAATACCCAAATAAAGATGGCGGATACCAAGCATGGATAACAGACCTTCAATTAATTGCAACCGATGCACCGTCAGGCCCTAAGATTATAGTGGAGTGCCTTGAAACAGCAGAGATGCTTATAAAGAAAAATATATCATATGGAAACTCAGCACTTGATCCCATTCGTATATTTTCAAAGGCGGACTCAAAAGAACAGATCCGTGTACGTATTGATGACAAGCTAAATAGAATTCAAAATGATAAGGCATTCCCTGGAGATAATGATATTGATGATCTAATTGGATATTTAATTCTTCTTAAAATAGCCAATAAGTCTTAGTCAACTAAAACGTGGTATAATTTACATATGAGCGAATTAGAGCCAGCAGTACATTTTGACCGCATGAATAAGGTCGTAGAAGAGCTTTTAAAGGGCAATTCAGCAACCCAGATAGCAACACTTACTGGATACTCAAGAAAAGAAGTCCTAGAATACCTAGACGAGTGGAAGTCCGTTGTACATAACGATAGCAATATTCGTGACCGTGCAAGAGAGGCAATTTCTGGAGCTGATCAACACTACGCAATGCTAATCAAAGAAGCGTGGAAGACAGTAGAGGATGCAGATACTCAGGGTCAGTTAAATATAAAAGCAGCATCTCTTAAGCTAATTGCAGATATAGAGACAAAAAGAATAGCAATGCTACAGTCTGTTGGGGTATTGGAAAACTCACAAATAGCCTCACAGATTGCAGAGACAGAAAGAAAGCAAGAGCTACTTGTTGGTATATTAAAAGAAGTGACTTCTGGTTGTCCAAAATGTAAGATGGATGTAGCAAAACGCCTATCTCAGATTACTGGTATCGTTGAAGCGGTTAATATAAATGATGCAGAGGTTATAACTAATGTTCAATAAAGATGGCTTTATAGAAATAGGCGATGAAATATTTGTTTATAAACACTTCATGTCAGATGAAGAGTGCGAATCAATTATGAAAGATATACTCTCATTGCCAGAAGATGTCTGGCAGCCACCCTTTCTTGCAACTGCAAAAGATTATTTTATAAGCCATGAGCAGACAGAATCAATAAGAGCAGTTAAAAAAAGAATTGCATCAATAATGTTAGATGGTTGTTATGCAACTCCTGGTGGCAGAGCTTCAAAGCTTTTAAAAGGTGCTAGCAGAAGGCCACATTCAGACATAGATCAGTTTAAAGAAGTTCGGCTTGAGGCTGGAATCTATAAAGAAGGTGATGACTTTGACTTGGCTGATTTAATTACTCATGGAACTATAATTTATTTTAATGATTTTGAAGGCGGGGAAGTCTATTACCCAGAACAAAATGACCTGCGGTACAAGCCAGAAAAGGGCGACCTTGTTATTCACGGTGCAGAACAAAAATGCAAACATGGGGTAGACGAAGTATTAAGCGATGTAAGATATTTTTCAGTAGGACATTTTTTTAAACATGTTAAAGTTTCTAAGGGGCATAATTTTAGAAAGACACCGCTAGAAAATCTCAGGGGGTAGTCAGTGTCGTTTGATTTTTCAGATCTAATTGATATTCTTGATGGTGAAGAGTTCGAAGAAAAGCCAGTAGACCTAAGAACATTTGTCAATGACCCAAATTACCTGGGGCTTCCACTTTTATCTGATTATCAGTATACCCTCATAGAGAAAAGCTCGCAAATATATAAAGAATCAACATTAAAAAAATTATTTGGTGAAGAAGAAGGATCAATTAGGTTTAAGCAAACGGCAAATGAAGTTGTTGCACAGTTAGGAAAAGGGTCTGGCAAAGACTATTGTTCAACAATTGCAGTTGCGTATATAGTATATTTGCTATTGTGCCTAAAAGACCCAGCAACATATTATGGAAAGCCACCTGGCGATTCAATTGATATCATTAATATTGCAATTAACTCACAACAGGCAAGCAACGTATTCTTTAAAGGCTTTAGAAGCCGCATAGATAAGTCTCCATGGTTCATTGGTAAATACTATGCCAAAGCCTCTGAGATACAGTTTCAAAAAGCGATCACAGTACACTCAGGTCACTCAGAAAGAGAAGCGTGGGAAGGTTATAACGTTATTGTTGTAATCCTAGATGAGATTTCTGGTTTTGCAATTGAAAATACAACTGGTCACGATCAAGCAAAAACTGGTAGCGCAGTCTATGATATGTATAGGGCATCCGTAGACTCAAGATTCCCAGACTTTGGTAAAGTCATATTGCTTTCTTTTCCAAGATTTAAGAACGACTATATTCAGCAAAGATATGATGCTGTCATTGGAGAAAAAGAAACAGTAATTAGAGACCATAAATTTAAGATGTATGAAGAGCTCCCAGACGGAACAGAGGGCAATGAGTTTGAAATACAATGGGAAGAAGATCATATAATATCTTATAAGATTCCAAAAGTTTATGCAATAAAAAGGCCAACATGGGAGATAAACCCAGTAAGAAAGATTGATGATTTTAAAACTGCATTTTATACAAACCCAACAGATGCACTATCCAGATTTGCTTGCATGCCACCAGACGCAGTTGACGCATTCTTTAAGTCAAGAGAAAAGGTAGAGAAAGCTTTCAATGTTGGTCAGATAGCTGTAGATAATTTTGGAAGACTAGAGGAATGGTTCCTCCCAGACCCAGATAAAAAATACTACATACACGTAGACTTAGCTCAAAAGCATGACCATTGTGCAGTAACAATGGCTCATATTAATAAGTGGGTTAATGTAAAAGTCACAGACACCTACTCCCAGCCCGCTCCAATTGTAGAGGTTGATGCAGTTAGATATTGGACCCCAACACCAGATAAATCCGTAGACTTCACGGAAGTTAAAGATTATATTCTTTCTCTTAAAACAAGAGGATTTAATATTGCAATATGCACATTTGATAGATGGAACTCCCACGATATGATGCAGCAGCTAAAGCAATATGGAATTAACACAGAGATTTTGTCGGTTGCAAAAAAACATTATGATGACATGGCAATGGTTGTTGCTGAAGAAAGATTAATTGGCCCCCACATACCGCTACTTATAGATGAGCTATGCCAGCTCAGAATTATGAGAGATAAGGTTGACCACCCTAGAAAAGGCTCTAAAGACTTGGCGGACGCTACTTGTGGCGCTATATTCAATTCTATCAGCAGAACTAGGTTTGACGGCAATCAAGAAATTAATATTCATACATACGAATCTATGAATTACGACAATGATTTTGGGACCAAAGATGACCCAGATACGACATCTTATAATATGATTAGGGCACCAAGAATGCCTGAAGACTTAAGAGAAGCAATGGACAGGATGCAGATAATATGAGCGAATATCAGGATAGAGCAAAAGATTGCAAATGCTGCAGCAAGCATGTTCCACTTCCAACTGTACTAAGAGAGTACAATGGCATAGTGGTGTGCCCAACAACATTTGCAAATGTATTAGAGTATAAAAGAATATGGGACTCTTATGGATCAAGACCAATGGGGTCCATTAGAAAACATTTTTCAGAGTACGTTCAACAACTAGTAGAAGGAAGCATTTAAAAATGATATACATTAAATACTATATATCAAAATTTTTTAGATCGTTTAAGAAAAGAAAAAATAAAGATAGGGATAGGTTTATATACTAATGCAATTAAGCTCAGACAGCCTTTGGTATGAGTCATCCTACCCACTGGAATCAGAAATATCTGACTGGTCTAATGAGTGTAACAATTACGGCTACAGGACAAATGAATTTGACTCATGCTCCGACATTGTTTCTCTTGGGTGCTCAATGACATTTGGTTTAGGTGTAGAGGCTGGTGATGCATGGCCTGATCTTCTGGCAAAAGATCTTGGAATGTCAGTTCATAATCTTGCTGGTTGTGGTAAATCCATAATGTGGAGTATAAATAAATTTTTTTCCTATGTAAATAAGTTTGGCAATCCAAAAGTATTGGTGTGCCTATTCCCAGAGTTTACAAGAATAGAAGTTGCTTCAAAGACTTCTCACATGACTCCAAGATACAACCAGTTTCCAAGGCACGAACTTAATAATGACAAGATAATACGATATGGAATATGGAATCAAAAAAATAAATTTAATACTGGCAGAGGTGTTTTTATTGCAGAAGATTCTATTCCATCTGAACTATCCTTTGACATATCAATACAATATATTAAAATGCTTGAAATGTACTGCAATACAAATAATATTAAATTATTATGGGGAACATGGTCGGAAAAAGAATCTTTATGGCTTGATAAAAATATAAATTTAACTCAATTTAAAAACTATATTAGCTTGGGGATGAATGATTGGAAATTCAAAAAAGAGGATGGCATGAAAGAAGTTTACAAAGAAAACTGCCACCTAGAGCATTCTGAACTTAAAAATTTTTATTACTCCAAGGATGCATCCACTGCACCAACACCACATTTTGGACTACATAGAAATATTCATATATATGAAAGTTTTAAAAAGGAGATATTGTTATGACAAAAGAATTACATCCGTCATTTTACCACTCAGATAATGAACCTTATATTTGGAAATATGCAAAAGAAGGGTTAGCTGGTGGACTAAAAGGCAGAAAAATGGAAGGAGTAAACTCAAAAGGTTTTATAGGAGAAGAGATTGAATCTGCTGCAGACATAGTTGCTCTTGGATGCTCGTTTACTTATGGCGAGGGGGTTCCTAAAGGTGCAACCTGGTCAGACTTTGTTTCAAAAGAGCTTAATTTGACTAAACATAACTTAGGCTCAAGCGGTAAGGGAGTTCCATTTGAAATAAATTGTTTTTTTGAATACGTAAAGCATTTTGGAAACCCAAAGATAGTTCTATGCCTTTTTCCAGAGTTTACAAGAATGGAAATCGCATCTAGATCACATCAAATGAGGCCAGAAAAAGACTATAAAAATAATGGAAAAATTCCATCTGTTGATCAGGACGAAGAGATTATAACATATCACATAACTCCGCGGGATACATATGATGGAAGGCCAAAGTATTTAAAGCTGCCAGTACTTGCAGAAGAAATAATGCCATTAGAAACAGCACAAATGCTTTCTATTCAATATATAAAAATGCTTGAAGCATATTGCAACTCAAACAATATAAAACTAATTTGGACAACGTGGTTCATTCCACAAAATAAATGGCTTGATAATAATAAGGGTAATGGATATTTTAAAAACTATCATCATTTTAATGAAAATGAGTGGCATCAAAGAGTTGAAGATCTAGGTAAAGATATTCTGTGTCATAAATTTCATAAAAAAGGAACTGAATGTGATACAGAATTTTTATGTCATCAAGATTATCGTGATAAATACGGACTAAACTTTGATATAGCCTCAGATGTTAAGATATCTAGAACGGCAACACTGAATGGCCATTCTGGTGTTCATAAACACATGCACTGGGCAGAATTTTTTATAAAGGAAATTAATGACTATAATATTGGGGGTTAATGAGACATCCCATGACGCCTCTTTATCTTTAATTAAAGATGGAGAAATATTATTTGCTGGCCACGCAGAAAGATATAGCAAGCAAAAAAATGATTGGTATATCAATGATAGTTTAGTTAATGATGCTTTGTCTTACGGGGTACCTGATGCTATAGCATACTACGAGAAACCCCTTCTAAAGGCCTCCAGGCTATTTATAAAGGGTGGCTCTGGAGACTGGAAGCCAAAGTTTAATATTGATGGAATACCAAGAAAATCATTTAAACATCATTATTCACATGCATGCGCTGGCTACTATACAAGCTCATTTGATGACGCAGTAATTGTAGTCCTTGATGCAATAGGAGAATACAACACATCAACAATATGGGTTGGTGAAGGAGAAAACATAAAGTTAAAATATAAGCAAAACTACCCAGTTAGTTTTGGATTGTTCTACTCAGCATTTACACAACTAATAGGTCTAATGCCAAATCAAGAAGAATATATTATGATGGGAATGGCAGCGTATGGGGACTGGACAAAATATTACAGAAAAGTTGATGCATATTTCCCAAAGTATGATCAACAAAAATATAATTTTCACAAAGGCATTACAGACTGGGGCTGGGTCTCGGAGCAAGATAAATTTGATATAGCAGCAGCAGCTCAAATGGTATACGAGCAAAGGCTTAATGATTTTATGCGTATGGCGCAACATCTTACTGGCAAGAATAATTTAGTATTTATGGGTGGTTGTGCATTAAATAGCAAAGCCAATACATTGCTATGGAACATATTTAAAGACATATGGATTATGCCAAATCCTGGAGACGCTGGTAGTTCTTTGGGAGCAGCAGCAGCAATGTATGGGAAGCATATAGAATGGAAAGACCCATATCTTGGATATGATCTTGGAGGACAATATCCTTCACAACAAATTGTTGACGCAATATTAAAAGATGGAATAGTTGCAGTTGCATCTGGTAGGGCAGAGTATGGACCAAGAGCTTTAGGAAATAGAAGTATATTGGCAGACCCAAGAGATCCAAACATTAAAAATAAAGTAAATTTAATTAAGCAAAGAGAATTATTTAGGCCATTTGCACCAGTTGTTTTAGAAGAACACGCCAGCAAATGGTTTGATATGAATTTTGCTAGCCCATATATGCAGTATACTGTCAAGTGTTTGAAACCAGATTTAATACCATCGGTTGTACATCATGACGGCACATCAAGAGTTCAAACAATAAACAGAGAACAGCATCGTGGGCTATGGGTAGCGATAAATAAATTTTATTTACAAACAGGCGTACCAATATTATTGAATACAAGCCTTAATATAAAAGGGCAGCCATTGTTAAATGATGAGCAAGACGCTATTGACTGGCAGGCTCATTATGGATATAATATACTAACTGGCGTCAGTAGCTTAGTTGGTTAAAGCCCCGAACTCATAATTCGGTAATCGTAGGTTCGAGTCCTACCTGCCGCACACCTTTGTAGCTCAGCGGAAGAGCAACAGACTTCTAATCTGTAGGTCGCTGGTTCGATCCCAGCCAGGGGTACGATACAAAAAGTATCGCTTATATATAAGGAGAAAAATGAAAACCGTAGGAGATAAACTTGGTAACTTTGCCGTTACTGGAGTTAAACCTGGAGCTTTATCTTATGAAGAAAGCTCATTTGAAGTTCTAACGCAAGACTCTTTTCCAGGCAAATGGAAAATTATTGCGTTTTATCCAAAGGATTTTACCTTTGTTTGTCCAACAGAAATTGTTGCATATGACGCATTAGTCAATGATTTTAATGACAGAGATGCCGTTCTTATGACTGGTTCTGTAGATAATGAATTTTGTAAAATTGCATGGAGAAATGCACATGAAGATTTAAAGAAGACAAACTCATGGTCGTTTGCTGACTCGGCACATCAACTTGCAAATGATCTTGGAGTACATCATCCAAGTGGTGTTGCGTACCGTGCAACATTCATCATTGACCCAGACAATGTTATTCAGCATGTAACATGCAATAATCTTGATGTCGGAAGAAATGCAGATGAAGCATTACGTGTACTAGATGCACTTCAAACAGGAGAGTTATGTGCATGCAATAGACAATTGGGAGGAGAAACTCTATGACAAATTGGGTATCTCAACTTCAGGAATCTATTCCAGAATACGCAAAAGACATTAAACTTAATTTAGATGCTGTAGTAAATAGATCAGAAATTGATCCAGACTATGCATTGCATCTCGCAATAGCATCAGCATTTGCTACTGGAAACTCAAAGCTATTGGCATTTTTAGTTGGAAGCTCAACTAATGAGTTGGAAAGAGATGCAGCACTTGGAGCAGGCGCTATAATGGCTCAAAATAACATATGGTATCCATACTCAAGAAAATCACATGATGAAGAATTTAAAAGAGTCAATGGGCAATTAAGAATGAATATCATGGGCACTCATGGAGGAACGACTAAAGCTAAGTTTGAATCCTACGCACTAGCAGCATCAATTATTGGTAAATGTGATTATTGTGTTGCTGGTCATTTTGACGTTCTAAGAAATGAAGGCTACACATACGAGCAGTTGCGTGATATCGGAAGAATTGCAGCAACAGTTAATGCCCTAGCAAAAATACTTAGCGCATAAAAAAATCTCCTTGGCAAGAGAATAAACTGCCACAAGTTCCTATAGCTCAGCTGGTAGAGCAGCAGACTTTTAATCTGCGGGTCGATGGTTCGAAACCATCTGGGGGCACTTGTGATAGAATATATACATGAATAGAAATATATTAATAATTGGCGACTCACACTCAGGCAAATTAGCTTTTAACATGGGTAAAACATTGTCATCAAAAATTAAATCAACATTTAGAAAAGAGTCTGATCACCAATACAGAACCAAATATTTAGACAAAACTGGTCATGAAGTTTGGATGGAAGATGGTCTTGTTAAATATCAAGACGAACATATTAAATTTTTTATATCTAATCACCCAGGAAGGTCAGCGTTACATTATGATTTTGAAAACTTCGCCAGTGGTACGCAGAAAGAAGAATTAGATTTGTGGAACTCAGAAGACAGAATAATAATGCCGTGGCTTGGATATATTGATGTAAGGAATTGGCTCCCGCAAACAAAACTAAATGGCTATGTAAATGTTGAGAATGTGGTAAAGACATACATTGATAACGCTACAAGTAAATTTAGTAAGGCAAGGGTTATATTTATTGAGCCCATGCCGCAGTTCATATGTATAGTTACCAGTAGGTTTAGACATAACCACACAGACCCAGCCATAGAGTTCGAGGACAGACATGAGTTCCAGCTTAAATTTGTTTCAGAGTTACGCAAACAGTGTAATGAAAGAGGCCTAGATAATCCAATAAGTATAGCCGAGATACTTGGGACAGACATGATAGAGACTACAATGCAGCCCAAGACTCCCATAACCTATTTTTTAAATGACCACCTAAAGCCAGAATACTATACTAAAATACTTGAGTATATATACGGCAATGTTAAATAATTTTTTGGTATACTAGGATGGCGTTAACTTAATTATAATAAGACAGGGGAATAAAATGGCAGAAAAAGGAAGTTTAAAGGCAATCATTGAGGTTGCAAAAAAAGAAGTTGGGACAATTGAAGGCCCAAAAGATAATGAAACAAAGTATGGGGCATGGATGAAGGCCAACTTCCAACCATGGTGCCAGTCATTTGTTTCTTGGTGTGCAATGACAGCGGGGGTTGCAAAGTTCCCTAAGTCAGCGTCAACAGTTGCAGCATCAGACCAGTTCAAGAAAGAAGGACGTTGGTCAGATGCACGTAATGATGACCCACAAGCTGGAGACTGGATTTATTTTGATTTTCCAGATGATGGTGTTAATAGAATTTCTCATGTTGGTCTTTGTATTAAAAATAATGGTGATGGAACAATTCAAGTTATTGAAGGAAACACTTCAGGAACCGCAAAAGGAGATCAGCGCAACGGCGGAATGTGTGTTGAAAAAACTCGTGGCTATGTAAAAAATAATAAAAAGAAGCTAATCAACGCAGTTGTAGGTTGGGGCCGACCAGTCTATGCTGGGGAAGAAAATACTCCGCTACTTAATAAGGTTAAATAATGTACGAGTATTATGTCAAAAAAGTAGAGGCCGTAGTCGATGGTGACACAATTGATGTACTTATTGACCTAGGCTTTGATATTCTTTTTGCATCACGAGTAAGACTTGCTGGAATAGACACGCCTGAATCAAGAACAAAAGACTTATCAGAAAAGAAATTGGGGCTTGAAGCAAAAGAATATTTAAAGTATAAATTAAAAGATGCCAAGTCTGTAAAAATTAAAACAGAGAAGATGGATTCCTCAGAAAAATATGGAAGAATACTTGGTTGGCTATTCGTAGACGAACAAGATGTCTCTATTAATGATCAAATGATATCCGATGGATATGCTTGGGGATACCTTGGTGACACCAAAGTAAAAGATTTTGAAGCACTTGCAAAAGCAAGAGCAAAGTCTAAAAAGTAAAATAATAGATAATTAAGATGAAGTTCCACTGGATGCTAAAATATAATTTGGATCCAAGGGAGCTTCATTCTTTTATTAAATCAATAGATGATGTGGGCTATGATTCAATATTAACAACATTTCATTCAGACGAAGAAGATTATTTTATAAAGGCAGCTAATGCTTTATTTGAAGAGCAAAAAACAAAATATATGGTTGCAATTAGACCATATGCACTTACCCCAGCTTATTTATCAATGATGATAAAAGGCTTTGATCAAATTTCAGCTAACAAATTAATATTAAACGTTGTTTCTGGAACAACAGACGAGGAACAGTCTTTATTTGAAAATATTACATCAATACATGATAGAAAAATAGAGTCTGGTAAGTTTATATTAAATCTAAGAAAAATAAATGATAACCTCCCAGCGATATTTTTTAGCGGCGGATCAGATCAAACAATTCATAATTCATTTAATTATGGCGATGGCATTATTTATTTACTAGAAGACCACTTGAATAATTCAAATAGATTTGATATAATTACTGGAAGAAAGATATTAAAAATATTTTTAATTATTAAAGATACATATGCAGAAGCTGAAAAAATATTTAATGATTTGAAAAATGAAAGACAAATAAAAAATTGCATTTACGGGACAAAAGAAACAGTATCAAAAGAATTAAATAGGTTTAAAAATTTTGAACTTATGTTTTCGTCAACATATAATGATAATAGCGACCAGGCCATTCATCAATTAGTAAGAGAGATTTCTACATGATTATTCAAATAATTGGACTTCCAGGTTCTGGTAAAACAGAATTAGCAAAAGCTTTAAAAGAAAGAATTAATGCAATTCATTTAAATGCAGATGAAGTACGTGCAACGGTAAATTCCGACCTTGGTTTTAGTCCAGAAGATAGACTAGAGCAATCAAGACGCATGGGCGAGATGGCACGTTTAATTTCCAAGCAGGGCGTAGCACCAGTCATTGTTGACTTTGTATGCCCAACAGAATTAACACGTTCAGCATTTGGAAAGCCAGACATTCTTATTTTTATGGATACAATTGAAGCGGGACGTTTTGAAGATACAAACAAAATGTTTGAGCGCCCAACAGAATTTGATGCAACTTTTGAAGACCATAAGCTGGACCAAGATCAAAAGGCTACCGTAATTATTAATTACTTTAATTTGCATGATTGGTCTGCACCAACAACATTGATGCTCGGAAGATACCAGCCTTGGCATGAGGGACATCATGCGCTTTATAAAGAGGCGGGCAATAGAACAAAGCAAGTACTGTTAGGCGTAAGAAACACATACAAGACTAGCGAAAAGGATCCTCTAACATTTGATCAGGTAAAAGAATATATTGCCAAGGATGACTTTATGGACGGCGCATTAGTATTAAGACTACCCAACATTACCAACATTGTATACGGTAGAGATGTGGGATACAAGATTGAACAGGTAGATTTGGGGGCAGACATTCATGCTATTAGCGCTACGCAAAAACGTAAAGAAATGGGTATTTAATTTCTTTTTAAATAATGATTTAGCAGACAAAGAAGCAAGACTCTACTTTAAGGATAAAGATGAAAGTAACTAAGCAAAGATCTGCGTTAAAAGCAATAACTTGGCGCATAATTGGAACTGCGGATACCTTTGTACTATCATATTTTATAACACACAAAGCAATTACTGCTGCATCAATTGCAGGGTTTGAGGTACTAACAAAAACTATCCTTTATTATTTCCATGAGCGTGGGTGGAATAGGGTTAGATGGGGAAGAAAAGACTCCTAGCAGCTTCATATAGCTCTACATCCATATAGTTAGCCTCTTTGATTTTATTTATTTCTTCTGCATTTAAAGAGTCATAAAATTCTTTAACCTTATTAGACCTAAAATCGTTTGTATCCTCTAGATTATCAAAATATTGAAGATCATTAAAACCTAGATCACTAGCAATTTTTTTCTTTATTTTGTTGTATGTATTTATATTAATATCTTTTGAGTCTATCAACATGTCTACTCTGTTAAGTCTTGATAGTATTAGATTTCTATCTAATTCAACATCTTTATGTGGATCAATTTTATTGTTTGTCCACTCTATAAAGCTTCTAGACTGAATGTTGGTAACTAGGTCTATTCTATTAAAGAAATCTTCTTTGTCTACAATTGCACTAAATGATAGGTTATAACTTATTATTGCTTCCACTGGATCCCTCAGTGCACATATTATGTATGTGTCATCAGATATCAGATTATTCCAACCATGGTGTGTCCAATAATCTGGAATAACTTCTGGCCAAAGAAAATCTATTTCTTGTGTTTTTGAATACTTAATAAGATCTTTAAGTACGTACTTAAACAAAAACCTTCCATTAGTCCTGCTGACATGCAAATGATAAAATGATTTCATACTATAGATTGTAGCATTTTCATGTTTATTAGTCATGGCACAGGCTGGAAATCTAGTATTAAATATGCTATAATTATTTTACATCCGCCTTATGGGGATGCTAAACTAACTCGCTTAAAAGGAGCAAAAATGGTAAATACACTCATGGGATCTATCTTCACAGATCCCTTTTTTATTGGCTTTAATCGTGAAATGGAAAGAATGGCACATGTCCATCAGGCTGCAACACGCCAGACATACCCACCATACGATGTATTAAAGATAGACGAAGATACCTATCAGGTATCAATTGCAGTAGCAGGATTCACAAGAAGCGATATTGATGTTTCAGTAGATAACGGAACACTTATTGTTAAGGGTGAAATTAAAGAGGTTACAGACGGGGAGTACCTACATAAGGGTATCGCTGCACGTAAGTTCACCAGAACATTTGGACTAGGTGAATATATGGAAGTAACTGGAGCTTCAATTGAAGACGGAATGCTACATATTAATGTAGATAGAATCATTCCAGAAGAAAAGAAGCCAAAGGTCATTAAGATCAAATAGTCTTTGGTTCGCTACCGAAGGAGACCTGAGCAAGTCATGAAAAGGCTCATCAAACTTAAAGGATAGATATGCCAGTATACGAATACAAGTGCTCATATGATGATGCACATCCAACAATGTCAACGCATAGATCAATCATGGATGCAGATCCTGGTTACACTTGTGTTGAATGTGAATCACAAATGACCAGACACTTTACTCCGTTTGGCATACAGTTTAAAGGTAATGGATTTTACAAAACAGATAATCCTAAGTAGTTTAAACTAACATTCTGCTATAATTACTAAGTAAACAAAAATATTGTTTTACTTTGGAGAGCCTTAGTTGACTAGAAAGATTCAATACTTTTTAACCAGCCTGTTTATTGTGGGCTGGCTTTTTCTTTTCGGGCCAAGTGTTGCTTACGGTGATGAAGTTCCAGCACCCGCCGAACAAGTTGTAGTAAGCCCTGCACAGGCTGCAGTTAATACAGCGCTTGCAACAGCAACCACAGAAGTAGCCCAAGCAGCACAAGCCTCAGATACAGCAACAGTAACTATTGCGACTGCAGTACAGGCAGTAAATACATCTAACACAGCCGTAGCTGCAGCAACTACTGCAGTAACTGCAGCCACTACTGCGGTGGCGGAAGTATCAAATGTATCTACGGCAGTGGAAACAGCAACTGCGGTTACACAAGCAGTTACATCAACCGTAACGGCTGTTACACGGGCAGTAGCGGCAATCCCAATAAGCTCTACAACTCAAACACCAGAGGTTGCTACAGCACAGGCAGCAGTTACAGCAGCCGTGCCTGTTGTTGAGTCTGCAACTACAACAGTTATAGCAACAGCAACCCCTTTAATGACAGAAACGCCAACCACGGTTGCTCAATTAGCTACGGCAATTGCAGTAGAAGTTGCACAATCAGAGACTGCAACAACTTTAATTCAAGCAGCACAAACAGCAATAGATACATCCACAGCTACAATTGCAACGGCAACTACTGCGGTGGCAGCAGTAACTCCTGCAAGGACAGAGGCACAAACACAATTAACTCAAGCAAATGTTGCAATTAATAACGCTCAAGAAGCAGTCAATGCCTTGGCAGCAACAATTGGAACAACAACAAATGTACTAGCAAATACAGACGATGCTGGAATTAGAATGAACCTTCCATTTAATTTACAAATGGGCGGGGTTACATATAACAATGTTTATGTAAGCTCAAATGCTACTATTACTTTTGGTGTTAATGAGGGACAAAACTATTACTCTACTCCCAACGCCCCTTCCATTTCTATAGCAGGGTATGATTGGACTACATGGAGCAATGGATCTGGAGTAACTTATTCAACAACTACCAATACCTTAAATATTGCTTGGGACCTTAGAGTATATCCTCTTACTACCGCCGCAACACAGATGACTCAGGTTAGGTTTAACGCAGATGTAAATCCAGCTAATGGCGCATGGGCAGCAGATGTCAGTGTTACTGGTCCTATACCAAATGGTGCTAGATTTAATGTAAGAGAGACAACTGGCGGAGCAATAACTGCTATTACTGATACAAATTCTGGACCTGGATTTAATGGAACTATTAGTCAGGGTGCACCGTTTACTCCTATTGCAGATCCAAATACGGAAACAATACAAGCAGCAATTGAAACAGCTAATACGCAAATTGCTACATTAAATTCAGCCATCACAACAGTTGTTGCAGCAAATACAGCAAATACAACAGCAGCAGCAGCAATTCCTGTAATCGCTACTGTTTCTGCAAACACTGTGACTGCATTAGCAACAGCAAACACAACATTAGCTACAAAAGTAGCAGACCTTGCAATTGTTTCTACAGCTGTAGAAAAAGTAAATACTGCACCTACAATCATTGCAGAAGCGCAAACAGTAATTAATGCAGTTCCTGCACCAGCTCCACCTACACCCGCACCAGCTCCTACTCCACCAACACCAGTTGAACCACCAGTTGTCCAACCACCTGTAGTGGAACCACCAGTTGTCCAACCACCTGTAGTAGAGCCACCTGTAGTAGAGCCACCTGTAGTAGAGCCACCTGTAGTAGAGCCACCTGCAGAAGAGCCACCTGCAGAAGAGCCACCTGCAGAAGAGCCACCTGTAGTAGAGCCACCTGCAGAAGAGCCACCTGTAGTAGAGCCACCTGCAGAAGAGCCACCTGCAGAAGAGCCACCTGTAGTAGAGCCACCTGCAGAAGAGCCACCTGCAGAAGAGCCACCAGCGGTTGAGCCAGAGGCGGGATCAGAAGAAGATGTAACTAATACAGTTGATGATGCATTATTAGATGGTAAAATTGATAGTACAGAAGTTGAAGCAATTGCAGAGTCAATGGCAGCAGATGGTGAAATTGATGCAAAAGAAACTGATCAATTAATTGATGCATTAGCAGCGGATGGAAAAGTTTCTACTGCAGATCAAGTAGCAGTACTAGAAGCACTTGCGTCAGATGGTGAAGTTTCAAAAGAAGATGTTGCAGCAATTGTTGCATTGGCCAACTCAGATGGCAAGTTGTCTGCAGCAGAAAAAGAAATTGTTGCGGATGCATTAATACAATCAGTTCCAGAAGGTGAAAATCTTACAAAAGAACAAGTGGCAGATGCTGGAATTAAATTAGCAGATTTACCACCAGAGACTCCAGTTGAGGTTAGAACATCTGAAACAGGTCAAGAGGTTGTTATTACAGCAGAGGTTGCTGCAAATGTAGAATTGGTTACAGACGTAGCGGCATTTGCACAAGAGCTATTCAGTGACCCTGGAGCGGCTTTAGAAGCACTGGGAAGTATCGGTGCGGATATGACAGAAGATGAAAGAGAAGAGGCAACCAAAATGGTTGTAGCAACAGTTGTTGCAACAGGAGCAGCATTAAATGCTGTATCAGTAACAGGAGCAGCAGCGTCAGCAGCAAGAACCGCAGGAGGAACAACCCCATCACATAGTGGTGGAGGTTCCAGTGGAGGTCCAGGCGGTGGAGACCCAAGAATAAGGAGAAGAAAACCATGATAACAATGATAAAGAAAGTAATGCAAGATATGATTGATCAATTATGGACTCTACTAGGCATGTTTATTGCTTGGGTTGTCCTAGATGGGTCAGCAAAAACAATTGTTGGATATGCAATTATATGTACTTTAATTGCATGGGCTATAACATATCCGATTAGAAACAGAGAGGATGACTAATGGCAAAAGCATATATTGAAGAGCCAGCACAAGTAGGATCAGGAGCAATTGCAAACATCAATAATATTCTAGCTAGAATTATTGCTGTATTTGCAGCCTCTGGATTATCTGTAATTGGAGCGGGAGCAATTGTAGGAATTGAAACCTATAAAGCAGTTATATTGGCTGGAACCCTAGGAGTTGCTACAGTAATTGAAAAACTTGCTCGTGGATTTTTAGATGATGGTAAATTAACCGTATCAGAAATTAATGCAGCATTTACAGCAGTAGATAAAAAAGCACCTAAATAATGCTATAATTGTGTTATGAATAAATATCGCATTAAATTAGATGTAGAGGTTGAAGTAGAAGCCTTTAATCCAGAAGATGCCAGTGAATATATTCACGATATTTTTAATATAGATGACGAAATTAAAAAAGTTAATATCGTTAAAATAACAACTAAATAGTCGTTGACAACGCCACTGTTTTCCGTGTATAATTACATAGTACAGTGGTTTTGTGCATATTGGTCCATAGCTCAGTTGGTAGAGCGCCAAACTGTTAATTTGGATGTCCCAGGATCGAGCCCTGGTGGACCAGCGTATGCCCGAATGGTGGAATCGGTATACACGACAGACTTAAAATTTGTTGCTTCATTGCATGTCGGTTCAAGTCCGACTTCGGGTACTAGAAAAGGTAAAGTAATTTGTTGCATCTAACGGAGAAAGGTGTTGAGATTTTTATTAAAAGATCTCGCACAAAGATACAAGAATCATTTTGGAACAACTATGATCTTGTAATTTGGAAAAAAGATAGTGGCGGCTATACTGACTTAAAGGGAATGTATAGAAAAGATGCTTGGGGTAAGGCAGAAAAGATTTCTGTCAGCCGTGAAGGAATCTGGAAACTGCCAAAACGATATGTCAAATATTTTAAATAGTTTAAACGTAGATGAAGATAATGTAGATTGGTATAAGCTTGCGTTGTGCCTTGGAATGGATACTAATCTGTTTTTTGATAAATATGAGGCTGATGTTAACATAGCAAAAAGTATTGATGAGGCATGCCTGTCATGCCCAGTCATAAAGCTATGCTATGATAATGGGGTTGCCAATAGTGATTATGGTGTCTGGGGAGGGGTTTATTTAAACTCTGGCTCCCATGATAAACTAAGAAATGCCCATAAGACAAAAGATGTCTGGAGACGTATAAAGGAAAAGCATGTTTATTGATAAGAATAAAGATCACTTTAAGTATGGAATCAATGAATGGACTGGTGAGCCAAACAAACCAACATTCTACAACAAAGAAATGGCTCTTAAAATAAGAGAGATAAAAAAACCAACACCAACACTTGAAATGGATATAGTAAAGTATCCAGAATTTTTAGCAATTAGGCTATATGAAGATAATTTTTCACAATACGATGGCTCAATGAGAGTTAGAGTAATAGAATATATAGAAATGGTAAAAAATATTTTGGAATCATACGGAGTAAGAGTAGAGCTTGAAGGAAAGCCAGGAGGAAGAAGATGAACTACGATCAGCCAAAGGAGCAACCAAGAGTTCATAGGATTGCTCCAGTAAATCAAAACATAGTAGATAATTTAGAAAAATGGCATGCAAACAGATATGATAAAACAAAAAACAATACATTCATGGTTGGCATATCAAGAGATGGAGAGACTCCGCACAGATCTTTATACAGGTTCTCAAGTCCAATAGATGCAGTAAATGCATATAATGAATATCAAGACTGGGGATTTGCAAAAAAGTTTTTAACAGTTACTTTGTACATGACCAATGGAGATATTGAAGAAAAAGTGCTTCATGCACCAATGGCTGGAGAGTGTGTATTTGAGAGACATCAGTACTATATTGCAGCAAGAATTTTGTCTGAGGCAAAAGAAGGAATGACAGAAGAAGTTTATAATGAGCTGGTAAGACAATTCGCACTACTTTTCTCTCATGACAGCTACAGGTTTGACCCAGAAAGATTTTTTGCTAACTGCAAATCTTCAATGACAAAGGCGGTGGAATAATGGATAAAGTGCTATGTTATTCTTGTAATAAGAGCAAAAATGAATTATCATTAAAGAAATCAGTAATACTTCCAATTAATTTGTTGCTATGCAAGACATGCTCAGACAATAAATTTGAGCCAAGATGGACTGTAATATTGGCAGGAAGACAATACGGATCAGATCATGTAAAAGAGTTTATTTCTAAAAAGAAATACGCTGGTCCAGACATAACGGCTTCTGAATTATTAATTTAATATAGATATTACGGTATAATATTCATATAATGAATATTCCCCTAACTGAGATAATAATAACTCTCTTTGCAGCAGCTATCAGCGGTCTGCTTACAGCGCAATTTAGCGCCAGAAGATCTAAAAAGGAAAAAATAGAGCGTCTGGCAGAAAAAGCCCACGATAAGCTTTTATTAGAAATCAAGGACCTTCAGATTAAATTGTACCAATTAGAAAAAGATTTAAATGAATGGAAAGATAAGTACTATGAAGCCCTTCAGGAATTGATTCGGGTCAAGGCTGAATTAGAGGGAACTTTGCTTAAATTAACTCATATAGAAATTCATTCCGATGAGGACTAGCCCTACAAAAATAAAAATAGTATACTAATAATATGACTTGTATAGTAGCAATCGCCCAAAATGGTATCGTATATATGGGATCGGACCATGCCGCTTCAGATGATAAAACGGGCTGGATACTGTCTAGAAAAGAACCAAAAGTTTTTAAAAATGGTCAATACGGAATTGCATTTACAGACTCATTTCGCATGGGGCAGATCCTTCAATACATGTGGACTCCTCCAAAATACACTCCAACTAAAACTAACTCAGGCTTAGACAAGTTCATGAGAACTAAGTTTATTGATTCTGTTAAACAAGCATTCAAAGATCATGGATATGGAAGTGTTGGATCTGCTTCAGAAGAAGATACAGGTGGAATTTTTATAGTTGGAATTTGCGGTAGACTCTTTACGGTAGATGAAGACTTTCACGTTGGTGAAAACATAGTTAACTATATGGCGGAGGGCAGTGGTGGAATGATAGCCCTAGGAGCCTTACATGCAACAAAGAAGCAGCAAAACCCTAAAGTACGTTTAAAAGCAGCTTTAGAAGCCGCAACAGAGTTTAATATGAGCGTAGCGGCACCCTATACATACATCCAAGTTTAGTGTATAATTGATACATGAAGACTATTGTATCTATCCTTATAGCTTTTTCCATTATTTCTTTCGTGAAATGGTTTAGGTCTAGGTATAGTCTTGGAATTTACTACATAAACAAGTTAGAAGAACTTGAAGAACAATCACAAAAAAGACAATACCCTTTAAGCATAGATGATCTAAGACCAGAAAATTATGATCATGCAATAGACTTAAGAGGAACTCCGACACACTTATGTCCTTGTGGATGCAACATCTGGAACGTAAAAGTTATCTTCGATCAATTTGAAATAGCAACATATTTTCTTGATATGGAATGTGCCAACTGCGGAAGTATGGCAACAGCACCAACCCTACTGGATAGAGAGACAATGGAATGATTAGAAACAAAAAGCTTAAAGATCTTGATCTTAAAGTAACTCAAATGGAAATGACCCTTGAACTACTTATAGGTTATGTAAATGACCTAATGGAATCGCAAAAGATGGTTATAGAAGAACCAGTAGCGGTAGATTTTCTTCAATCCAGCCTAGACGCTGGGAAATGGTACCCAAACCTTAAAGATACCCCTTGACATCCTGCTATTATTTAGTAGAATTAAGCTATGAATAAAAAACTAATAGCTGCGTTAATCGCAATCACACTAGCAGTACCTACAACCGCTCATGCAGCGGGACTACAGAATCGTATTGATTCAACACCAGCAATTGCTATTTTAGATACAGCAATTGACACTTCTCTTCCAGCCTTTCAAGGTAAAATTGTTCAAGAAGTTTGTATTCTAGAATGGACAACATGCCCTAATGGTCAGTCATTTATGGAGGGCAAGGGTGCAGCATCAATGCCAGCAAACCTTATTACGCAAAGTGGTTTTGATCATGGCACATTCATGACTTCCGTATTTTTAGCAACTAACCCAAATGTAAATATTGTATTTATTAAAATTATTGGAAATACATCAACTGGCTTACGTCAAAATGCTGGTGAAGGGTCTGTTTATAATGCACTTAATTGGGTAAAAAATAATGCATCAAAATATAATATTCAAGCAGTAACTATGTCGCAAGGCATGCATAATTTAGGAGCAGCGGGAACAGATTATTGTCCAAAGACACCAACAACGCAGCAGTCTATTAAAGACCTTATTGATATTGGTATTCCGACATTCTTTCCTTCAGGAAATGGCCGTGACTACCTAAGAATTGACTGGCCAGCATGTTTAGATGAGTCAATTTCAGTTGGTTATGTTGACCAACAGAACGAAATTTCAACATCAAGCAATAACGATACCCAAAAACTTGATTTCTTTGCGCCAGGATTCTTTACAATTGCTGGTCCAGGAAATGTTTCAAAAAATATTTCGGGATCATCTGCTGCAATTCAAGTTGCAGGAGCACAATGGATTAAGCTAAAGGCAGCAAAGCCTTCTTATACATACAATCAATTGCTTATGGCTTTGCGTTCGACAACATCTTCTACAATTGGAAGACAAGGAACATTCAAAAAATTAATTAATATTGATGCAGCAATTGCATATAATATGGTTCCTGTTGCTACAACAGCACCAACAGGCCCAACACCTGAGCAAATTGCTGCAGATAAAGCAGCAGCAAAATTAGCATTGCAGGCAGATGTTAATGCACAAATTGCAAAGGCACAAGCAGATTACGATCTTGCCATAAAGGCAGCAGCGGATAAGCTTGCAGCATTAAAAGCAACACAGTTAGCAAGACTTAATGGATAACAAGTTAACTGTACTTGAAGAAATTATTAAAGAGATTGGTGAGGAGTTGTACCAGAAATGGTACAACGCCCTTGCTATCGAGGACAGAACTGAAGAAGCTTCAAAAGCAATGTCTGTCAATGCAGGGGAAACCGCAGTTTGGGTGATCCAAACATTTATGAATAAATTTAATAAAGCGGCGGATGAATTAAAAGGAGAGTAAGTTGATAGTTACAGATGAAAGTTTTGATAGAGTCCTAGATTCTCATGATTTAGTTCTTATCGACTTTTGGGCACCTTGGTGCGGACCATGCAAAAAGGTATCTCCAATATTAGATGAGATATCAAATGAACGTGGGCTGTGGGTTGGTAAAATTAATATTGATGAAAATCCCATTAAACCAGTAGAATACTCTGTAACCTCTATACCTTATATGGTACTATTTAAGTCAGGCAGACCAGTTAAAACTATTATTGGGGCAAAGCCTAAGCACTTAATTCTAGAAGAGATTTCCGAATGGATATAGAATTTGATTCAAAAGATAATAATCATTTAGAGTTTGAAATATGGCTTAAGAATGGTTATGATCGTGGGTGGGTATCAGATGTATTTTGTGATACACATGATGGTCCACCAATGTCAGATGAAGAAATGCAAGAATGGGAAGAGGGCGGAGATCCCTGTTCGTTTCATGTAAAGATACATGAATTACACTAACTTTCTGTTTCATATAAGAAATAGAAGAAATAAGGAGAATAAATTAAATGAACTCATTTAAGAAAGTATCGCTAATCATCGCTGCAGCCCTGACTAGCACAATGCTAGTATCGCCAGCAGCAAATGCGGCAACCACAACTCTAACAGTTGCGGGTTCTGCAGCAACGGGTGGCACAGTAGCAACAGCTCCTGTAGCACTTCCAGTACCAGCAGACAATAGCGTAGATGCAGCAGATGCATTAAAGATTGCTATTACTTCTGTAGATACAGGAACAGCAGTATCAGCAGTTGCAACAAATGCAACTATTGTTCCAGCACTAGCAACAGCAAGTGCACCAGTAACCGCATCAAGCGGATCATCTGCTCTAACAATTAATGTTGGAACAGGAACAACAGCAGAGTTTTATGTATATACTAAAACTACTACAGTAGGAACAGTATTAGTTACTGTTGGTGGAAACACAACTACATACTACGTACAAGGTACCGCAGGTGCTTTGAACTCAATTACCCTAACCGCACCAGCATCTGGAGCAGCAGGAACAATTGCAACACTTAAGGTATCAGGATACGATGTATTTGGAAACTTAAAGGGTGGAGCAACAATTAATACTTTAGTAAGCTCAAATGGTGCAGCAACTGCAACAGCGCTTACAACAGATACAGCAGTAGCAACACTTGGAACTAAGGAGCAGACAGTTACACTTCCTGCTTCAGGTTCAGTTGTAGTTACAGCATACGCAACAGTAGCAACAGCCGTAACAGGCCTTGCAGCACCAGTAGGTTCTGTAGTTGCAACAGTAGCAGTTCGTGATCTTGCAGGGGAACTTGCAGCAAAGAACTCAGAACTAGCAGTTGCTAATGCAGCACTTGCAGCAGAAAAAGCTGGACGTGCAGCAGACAAGGTTGCAGCAGATAAGGCACTTGCCGATGCAGCAACAAAGCTTGCTACAGATAAGGCAGCAGCAGATCTTGCTAAGGCCACTTATATTGCAGAGTATAATGCTCTTGCTAAGAAGTGGAACGCAAAGAATCCAAAGGCTAAGGTTGCACTAAAGAAGTAAATCTTCTATTAAAGGGGCAAGACTCAGGTCTTGCCCCTTTACCATATAAATGATAGAATTGTTTTTAAATAAAGGATATTGATGAAATTCCATTGGATGCATAGAAATGACAATAACTCTGTGGACTACCTGTTCAGATTGTCAGAAAAACTAGAAGAGTGCCAATACGATTCAGTTTTGTTTGTATACCATTCAAAAGAAGAAGACTTTTTAACAAAAGCAGTTCGTGTTATGTCCAAAAAACAAAAGATTAAGTATATGCTTGCATTTAGAACATACTCTATAAGCCCAGAGTATTTGTCTATGATATGCAAAACTATAAATACCATGATGCCAAACAAAATAATGCTGAATATCGTTTCTGGCGACGTTCATCCAGAAGAGACTAGCATAGAAGATCTTGTAGACATATCTGATTTAGTAGATTCTAACGATAAAAGAATTGAATATACAGATAGATGGATGTCAAAATTTGTTAAAATGAATCCAGCAGTTGATATTGTAATGGGCGGTCATTCAAAAAAAACAATAGATCTTGCAAATAAATATCAAGCAACCCCATTGGCAATGGTAGACAAGTACCTAGCTGCTAGAGAGTATACTGATGGTAAGCAGATGGTTTGTCTTGGAGCCATAATAACAAATACCGAGGAGGAGGCTGAAGAATTTCATACTAATAACCTTAATATACATGAAATATCTAAATATATATATGGTACAAAAGAAAATTTTAAGTCAAAGATTAGGTATTTAGAAGGCATAGGAGTTACAGATATTTTAATTCATGGGCACCCTATGGATAACAACATAAATCGTATCCATGATACAATTAGAGAAATGATGGAGGAACAAAATGGAGTCCAATAAAAGAAGTTTATACAAGTCAATTACTTGGCCAGTTGTTCACATTTGTTTTGTTGGTACATTAGTCTATTTTTTTGAAAAGGCTATTACTGGCGAAGCTCATTGGGAGTATGCTGGTACTTTTGCAATTATTTACAGCGCATGCGAAATGCTTGGGTATTTCTTACATGAAAGAGCGTGGTCAAAGTTTGGCGGTAAGATTAAGTAATGGCAAAAAGAAAATCAACAGCATTTAATGACACTCAAATTAAAGATGGAAGAATTGTTAGATTAAGAAAAGATGGGTCGATTAAAGCCGATCTGGGCCCATACAAGCAAGGTATTGTTAAAAAAAATATTAAATAATGTCTACCAATAAATGCGAATATTTAACAGATTGCCCCAATAAGGCAACTAGAATAGCCCTTAAAGCAGGCGGAACCACAAAGGTCTGCGACGAGTGCTGGCATCAAAACTTTAGATCCTAATCAACTAAATGCTATAATATAGGTATGAGCGGATTACTAGTCCCGCTTAAATAAATAACCTATAGGAGTACAACATGTCAGACGGAAAAGATTTAAAAGGATTTAACGAAACAAAGCCAGCAGGATCATCACCATGGGCAACAGAAAATTACACAGAGGCACCAGCAGCCGCATTTCCAGCTTCAGATGTTTCTAACCAAGCATCAGCACAAGGCCCAAAGTAAAAATGGGTCTATTTGATAAAGAAGAAATAACTGCCCCTTCAATTGAAGCAGCAGTAGCAGAAGCAATTAAACCAGTTGCGGTTGTTGCACCAGTTAATCGTGGAGCAGAATGCACAAGAGACACAAGAGGCGATGCTGATTGTGTAGTTAAAGATTGTGAGAACTGCAACTAATGTGTTATGAATGTGGATGTGAGACACTAGGAAGCACTCTGGGTGCAACCTCAGTTAACATTAAAGATTTTTCATCACAAGGAAATTCTGGATTAAACCAAGAAGGATCTTCTGGATCTCTTCCCATTTCTGGTGCAGATGAATCAGACAATTTGATTGTAAATATGTAATTATGAGCAATTTTAAAAAAGAAGATGGTACTGGCACGGTGCCACCAGCTAACGCTGGTGCGCCTGCTGGTGCTGTTACAAGCACGACGACTCCAAAAAAATATCCAAGGCAGGGCGTTAAGATTGATACAAATAAACATGGGATACGCAGAGAGACCAGCCTAATACCTAGGCAGCCTAAGAAAAGTGGCAGAAAAAAGGTTTAGATTTAAATGATAATCAAAGTCATTGGATTTAAAGAGGCAAGAAGAACCGAGTTTGCAAAAGCTTTAGCAAAAGAAGTAAATGGTATCTATCTAAAAATAGAGTCAATCTTTGGTGAAGATGATGCTATAAAGCAACACCAGCTAGCAAAAGATCTTGTTTCCTACATGTCTAAATATAATAAACACATTATAGTTGACCTGTACAGCCCCAACGAATCAGTTAGTAAATACTTTGGTAATTATGATAAAGTGATTATGATTGGCGATCAAGAGGTCTCCCATCATGAATATGATCCAGAATTTACTATGCCCTCAATTTTAGATTTAGTATATAATAAAAATGATGATTTTAATTTGTCTGCCAAAATGGCTGCAAAATATTTAAAGATAGATAGTGTAAAATAAATGTGTATGTCATGTGGTAGCTGTACTTCAGAGCATACAAGAACTATTGATGATGCTGTTGATGCTGTTGAAGATAGTGGTATTATTTAATGAGAAAGCTTTTAAATAATGTTTACACATTTTTGCCTAGGGTATATCAAGGTGCAGAAGTAGAAGAGTTTTCAAGCGCAGTTAACCTGACGATACACACGAAGGCTCCTGGAAAATGGTTGTTAATAGATTTAGAGACTGGTCAAGAGTACATAGGTGCAACGGTGCCAAATAAATATGGTAGATGGCTTAGACTTAAAGATAAATACAATAAAGGCGAAAATGATGTATAATGTTATAAAGGTAGGTGACACTATGGAAAAGAAAGATAAATGTTATTATTGTGAAGAAAATGGTGCCTACTGGGATCAATTAGGTGCAATTTTTATATCAGTATGCAAAAAGCATATGGTTAACTACTACAGCTCATAGCCTATTGACAATAAATTTAAGTTATAGTATATTTAACTTATGAAAAAAATACTTTGTCTTATTTTAAAGCATAAAACTATTTATGCTGGGCTTTGTCCCTTTACCAAAGCAGAGTATAATATCTGTACAAGATGTACAAAGATGATTAAATTAGTCGGATCGGATCAAAAAAACAATGTTTGATTTAGTAAAAAAGTCTGATGCCGTTTGGGTATTTGAAAACGTTTTTGATAAAAACCAAGAGTTGCTTGATAACATACTGCTTAAAGACTGGAAAACCTATAACAATGATGGTGGCGGAAGCACATTAATTGGAAGATCTACTTGGATCAACAAAACAGAAGACCATTATGAAGATATATTAAATATATTTGCTGAGTGCTTGGCAAAATATTCTGAAGAAATGTTTACGTGGATGACACCAGATAGGCTTGGCTCTGGCCGATGGCTAGTTAGAGAATATCAGCCTGGCTCCTTTATGACTGCACATGAAGATGCTTATAGCTATGTGAAGGAAAATGGTGAAGAGGTTCGTCCAAAAATTACAATAATTTATTACATAAATGATGATTTTGAAGGCGGTCATATTGAGTTTCCATATGAAGATTCAGGGCTAATCATTAAGCCTAAAGCCAACTCAGTTTTAATATTTCCAAGTTCATTTGTACACGGCGTTCTTCCAGTAGTCAGCGGGAATAGATATATGACCCAAACATATGCTTACAGGCACCCACTTTCTCATTACGACCCACAGTAAGCCAATATAGTATAATATACCTATAGGACAATAATCCACCCAACAATAGATATTGGAGATAAATTAATGATAGAAGCAATAAAGCTTGCAGATAAAGTGTGGTATTTTAAAAATGCCGTAGAGGATCACAAGGCTATATTTAGCTCGCTAACAGACTGGGAACCAGTCTTAAATCAAGACTTTATGGAAACTTCAATCATCAGTACTAAAAAATACCTTGAAGATTCTGATAACGCTATCTTTAAATGTTTAGACATATGGTATCACAACAATCAAGACTTTAATTCTGAAAATTATAAACTTTTGAGAAACACCCATTTTTATAAAAGAGGTCCAGGCGGTGGATACACAGCACATACAGATTTTGCTGCAATTGGAGATGGAACATACGAAGAGGTATTTGCAACCATACTAACCTACTTCTCAGACCCAGAAGACTTTGGTGGCGGAGAGATAGTATTCCCAGACTATGACATATCTTTAAAGCCAGAGGCTGGTAGTATTGTTATATTTGGAAATAAAGTAAGACATGCAGTAAACGATGTTACTAGTGGCGAAAGAGGGCTGGGAAGTGTATTCTTAGTTAAAAATAGTGTTTTTTACAAAACATTCTCAATAGATTACAAGAACATTACAAAAGAACAAGAGTTTTTCACACGTGAGGAAGTACCTCAGTATGAAGGCAAGAATCATAACGTAGATTTATCTCTACAAAAAGGAGAACAATAATATGTCAATATATGACCAAACATTTAAAATTTCAACAGGAGAAGATATTCCTTTATCACACTTTAAAGATAAAGTTTTTTTAATTGTAAACGTTGCAACAAACTGTGGTTTCACGCCGCAATACAAAGCACTTCAAACTCTTCACGATAGGTATTCAGAAGCGGGGCTTAAAGTAATTGCATTCCCTTGTAATCAATTTGGAGGCCAAGAGCCAGGAACAGACACAGAGATAGCAGAGTTCTGTTCAACAAATTACGGTGTTACATTTGAATTTGCTTCAAAATCAGCTGTGCTGGGTGAGGAAGCTAATCCAATTCATAAGTATATTGCAAATGCAGTTGGTCATGAAGCACCTTGGAACTTTACAAAGTATATAATTGATCTTGACGGAAAGATACACGAGACATCGCCAGACACCGATCCCATGGAGATGGAAGCTTTAATTAAGCATGCGCTATTAAATAATATTGCAGACACACCAAAAGAACCAACCCCAGTTGAAAACATTTGATCCAATAGAAAAGATTGGTGATGTTGGAGTATACATCGAGAACTGCTCATCTAAAGAAATCCTTGATGAAATGCTTGATAAGATAACTAAATTTGAATCTAGCCAGATTAGATTTGGAACAAGGTACACCGTCCACAGCTTTAGATCATCACATGCAGCACATTTCAAATCAATTCGTGAAATAATGACAGAAGGTATATCAAGATATCTAGATATGACTGGTAGATCTATTGCAGACTATAAGCCAGCAAATGATTACTATGCAGTTATTGAATGGAACGAAGAAAGAATTGGAATACATCAGCAAAGCATAAACAATGAGGGTAGTCTTCTAATTGTCCCAGACATAAGCGCCTATTTGTTTATGAGCGATGACTTTGAGGGCGGAGCATTTAATTTTACTGATCTTGGTGTAAGCATAAAGCCAAAAGCTGGCAGCATGATAATATTTGAATCAGATACATTTACTAGCGTCAATGGAATAAAAAGAGGCGGACGCAAGATAGAGGTAAGTATGCCAATGTATAGAGCAGACAAAGACATAGAGTTGGTATAGACATGGCACAGCCAAACGTAGTTAAAGGTTTCATATCACCCAAGACAGCTAAATACTTAAATGATTACTTAAGGCCTAGGTCATATTTAAATCCAAGAGGCCTTTTGAATGTTTACCTTAAGCCATTAGACATATCAAAAGATGGTAACATCGAAGACCATGTTGTACACGATTTAATTAATATGATAGAAAGCTCCACATCTGCTCAGTTTGGTTTTAAAAAATCAGAGATCTTTTTAGATAGAATGAACTATCAAGTTTTACAAAAAGGTGAAGGTCTTGGTTGGCATGCAGATGGATACGGCGGTGTTGATGGATACGAAGATAACTATTACTCTGCCCTACTATATTTAACTGATAATTATGAAGGCGGAGAGATTCATTTTTATGAAAACAACTCTGGGGATAAGGCAGACAGCACTGCATACAAGCCACAGGCTGGCACATTGATATTCTTTAAAGGTGATAGGGATTACCCTCACTCAGTTAATGAAGTCATTGATGGAGAAAGAGCAAATATAATTTTATTTTATGGAGTTAAAGTTGAATGAATCCGCAGAAATTAAAATTTTAAGTGATTTTGGAATCCATATACAAAATTTAATTTCAAAAGAAGAAATATCTTATATATTAAATTCAAAAAAAAATATTAAAGGTCAGCAGGCAAGAATTGGGATTCGTCAGCCTGTCGACCCCTCTATTAAAGAGCAACAGGATCTCTATCAGTATATAGATAATATAATGCTACAAGCAGCAGATTTATATATAAATCAATTTAGTAAAAATGAAAATAAATATAAGCATTCAAAAAAACTTTATCACATAACAACATGGGATTTAGGGTCGCAAATGGGCATACATAACGATGTCATAAATTATCCAAGTGGTGAATTAAAGGGTCTTGCTGGAAGTCCAAAAATAAGCATACTGCTATATCTATCTGGTGATTTTGAAGGCGGAGAAATAGTATTTCAATCTGAAAAAGAGATAGTCATAAAGCCATCTGCTGGTGACGCAATTGTATTTAATTCTGAAAAAATGCATTATGTAAATAAACTTATTAGCGGATCAAGAATTGTTGTTGATTTATTTTTAATTGATTTTTAATTTATTCCCAGAGTGGGCCAGCATCAAAAATTATAGAGTACTTTTCTGATAGGTTTTGTGTTCTATGCCAAGTACCTTTTCTAAGCCACAAAATGTCTCCTGGCTCAAGCATTAGTGTTTCTGGCTCTCTTGTCCAAGCAGTTTGCCATTCCCATCCCTGACGCTCTTCATACTTAAACTCTTTTGGAACACCACTCATCTCACCATATAGGCCTACCTGCCACTCTGTAGCGCCCCTACAATGCCAATGAATGATATCATATGGGTCTTTGTGCAAAGGCTCTCCTGGCCAATTAGAGTCTAGGTTTCTGTATCTCTTGCCTTCAAATATATAGTACTGATATTCAATATCAGGGTAAGCTTTCTTTGATTCATCAAGAAAGTATTGCATTGGTTCTGGAAGAGGTACATTCTGAATAAACTTTCTAACACCAGTAGACTGCGGATCGATTATGTCTTCAAATTCTTTCCAGGATGGGACAGGATGGTGCCAATTCTTAAATACAGCGTATGGCAAATTATCTTTCTTTGCTTGATCTATAAATTCTGCTAGCGTTGTCATCTTCTCTTTCTCCCTGAAATATCTACTGTGCCTGCTTGCATGACTACCGAATACTTGTCACATATGTTTTCTGTTCTATGCCAAGATTTATTGTTAAACCAAATTACATCTCCAGGCTCAAGAATAAATGTTTCATAGTCCCCAGTAAATTCTGCTCTCCAGTCCCATTCAGTACCAACTGGTGGCCTTAAGTAAGCTGGGTCGTTTAATGCTTCCGCCTTTATACCGATATCCCACTTTGTAACACCAGTACATTGTAAATGAACTACATCAAATGTGTCTCTATGCAATTTAGATCCTGGTCTGTTATGATAAAAATTTCTATAGTATATATTTGATAAAATATAAAAATCATTTTCTGTATCTGGGTAGGCCTGATTAGCCTCATCCATAAAATATTTAACTGACGCTGGTACAACTCTATCTTGAAGCTGAAGCCTATTGTGCCAGATGTCATTTGGGCCGTACATAGGCTCTATCTCTCTTCTTGTCGGCGTTGGCTGATGCCAGTTTTTAAATACAGCGTAGTTAAGTCCAGCATCTTTTGCTTCTTTAATTAATTGATTTAATGTAATCATGTCATAATTATACCATTACGCAATATAGTGTACAATAGTGCGAAAATTCGGCGGTAGAGACTATTGACGGCACCCGTCATATATAGTATACTAAACACATGCTATATGAATTGGTAGAAAGATACCTTATGCGCCCGAGACGCCTTAGAATGGCAATACAGGCGGTTGTAAGGGATAATGATGAGCTGCTACGCATTCTTAAAGAACATGAACATGAAGAACCAACCAATCTTACATGGTCAGAAGGAAATACATGGTATGGTTGGACATATAACCCAATAAAGAAAAGATATTATTTTGATGATATTGGAAATGAGTCTTTAATGGGATTATGGGAAGATCAATGGCTTAGAGAGGCTGATGAGTATGTCGAAGTGGATTAAAATAGTCGGTGAACCAGAGCATAAATGTGATTTACCATGGGCTTTAGGTGCTCATACAACCTCTGGGATACATCTTCAAAAAAGACATTCAGGCTCAATCTGGGAATGTAAATGTGGATTGAAATATGAATGGAATGGTAAAAAGTTTACTGAGTTATGACAGTAATGTTGAGTGCTTTCTGCGTTTCTTGTAATAAGAATGTAGAAGGAAGGTTAACCGAAATGGTTATCTTAGATTCAGGTAATTGGTTGCACATCGGAGAGTGCCCAGTCTGTTACTACGAGATTAAGAGAATTATTCCTAAGAATATTTCAGGTTCGTATAACGGCAGTACTCCAGGTTCCGAACCTGATAACGAAGGTCCGACTCCTTCACCTGAAGCTTATGAGTAAACAATGGGAAGATAAGTCTCAATGGATCACACATTGCCCTACATGCTTTTGTGCAGTTACTCATAATCTATTAGACTTTCATTTACAATACCATGAAAATCAGATCCCAAATAGTGAAATCGGCGGCGGTAGAGACAATTCAGTCAACTACGTTGACACATTTAATGATATAATTGAGGAATGATGACAAAGAAAAAGATAAAGCTTCCACTTAAAATATGGAAGAACCCAATTAGATACATCAAGTTTCATAGAGCATTAAATAAGATAAAGAAAACAATGTAATGGCATACTCTAGATTCTTTGACTCAGACATATACATATATGCCCACGTTGAAGGATACATAGAGTGTTGTGCATGTTGGCTAAATGAGAACTTAGATGAATATTCATTATTTGGATTATCTGAGAAGATAACTAATGATGATCAGCTAATCGAACATATTAGACAACATAGACAATTAGGACATAATATACCAGATGATCTGGAAGAAGAGATCTTGTCAGATCCAGACAGATATGATACACTAAATGTATGAGCGATGCCCTATGTACCAAATATGGATGTGACTATCAACTAGACCTTGATGGTCAAGTCACATGCGACAACTGTGGTGCAATGGGCGATGATATGCCCAATCCTCAAGCTGGGTATAGCACAGGCAAATGGTCGGATGATGACGATGTTCATCCAACAATAACTCCAATATTTGGACCGAATAGATAAGAGCGGGAAAACAATGATAGAGATACTACTAATAGCCATTACATGGTATATAACCAAGATATACTATACAAAAGATCCTTTGATTAATATGCCAGAAGATGATTCTGAGATAGTTAGATCTATATGTGCTGGTTGTGCTCGAACAGAGTATATTCATAGAGATAACCTACGTGTTCCATACTACTGCATGAGTTGTAAGTAATGTATTGGTCGTATATCTTAGCAGCCATTGGAGTCACAGGGACATTCTTTGTAGGACGCAAGGTTATATGGGCATGGCTTGTATTACTGGTAAATGAGTGTCTATGGATGATTTATGCTATTACTACTAAGCAGTACGGATTTATCCTTGCAGCAATAGCCTATGGCGCAGTTTATATTAGATCTTACGTACATTGGTCTAAAGAGCCTGTAAATGAGATTCACTTATAATGGCAAAAAAACGGAAGTTCAATTGGGATCAACAGCTTCAATATGCCCAAGAAGCATTAGATAAGAATAAAGCCCTAATAGATTCTACATCTAGAGGAACTACTGCACATAAAGCTCCAGATTGGTCTAGAAGACCATCTAAGAATAAGAGCAAATTGCAATAAATTAGCTCCTAACTCCTATATCCCCCTCCCATTTATCCAGCCTCATATAGCCCTTAGAAGGCTTATATAGTGGAGTAAAGTGGAGCATAGTGGAGAATTTATACTATAGATAGCATATCATATACTATAGTTATATATAGTTAAACATACATATGTAATTGAGCATACCCCATCTTAAACGTAATGTCAATAGCCATATATAGCAGCATATTGATCCATATTTGTCAATAGATTTATGGAGCGATTTTTGCTTATTTTGCCATATTCTCTACACATTTGTCGACATTCTATATGTATAATTATCTATTTAGACATATTGTGTAGCATTTTCAGGGATTTTTGTCAAGGCTTCGTAAATGAAAAATTTGGCCCATGAGCTAGAAATTTCAGGGATTTGGATCATGTGTCGTAAAAGCAAAATGTTGCCCACATGCCCACAGCATACAAAAAATCCACAGGATGTGGATAACCCTGTGGATAATTTGGGCTAGATATGTTTATCTATCTAACCAGGCATTCATCTATTCATTGTCATATGCCTAATACTAACTGAATGGATCTGTTTCTTCTTTCCATCCAAATATATTAACTTTAGGTTCCTTTGGAACCGTCCCTACTTTGTAGGAACGAGAAGGTAACTTAAGATTAATTAAACTATTATCTTCTTGATATGCTTTGATACATTCATTCAGTTCATTGGCTAGTAATAGACCTTCAGACGATGTACCCCTATTTAGATATACATCATATATCTTTGCTTGTTCTGATATAATCGATACAACCATTTCCATAATGCGGTCAAGTGTATACATTGGCTGTTCTGCCAAATATCGACCAAACATTGTTGGATTAAACCAATGGTCATCCATTAAATTAACTAATGATTCTGCTACTTTGCTTTCTGGTGTTTTCATATCCGCCTCCGCCTAACTGTCTATTGTATCAAAAATAAGAAACGGGGTCAAGGACCAACGAAGCCCTAACCCCGTCCCTGGCTTACTTGGCCTTGTTAGCAGGCGCCTCTGATGTAAATGTAATTCCCTTTGCTGCAGCTTCTTGTAGAGCTACCTTAGCTGCTCCTGAGAAGCGGCCACGTACACCTACTGTGATGCCTTGCTGCTTTAGATATTCACGCTTTGTTGTCATGTGTTTGATCCTTTCTAGATCGGTTTGCTTTAATTATAGCAACTTTTCACGGGTTTGTAAATAGTCACCGTAAACTAAAAATCTTGCCCTCAGTTAGAAACTTGTTCTACTCTTTCTTTAATTAGATTAGATATAAGGTTGTGTGCTTCGATGTTCTCTGTTTCTGATCCGCCCCACAAAAGCTGTTGGGCCCTGTTAAGGATCTCATCGATGTATTGATCACTCATCCTCATCTTCGTCTTCTTCCTCTTCTTCAAACATTGTGTCGACAATGTACTCACGATTCATCATCCATTCAAGGACGTCTTCCTGATGTTGTTCCGCCCCGTACTCTAGGGAGAAGCCCATACCAGCCTCCACGGCCTCGCAGAGGTGGTCCCACATGTCATCTATGGTGCAGTTCTGCTTGTAGGTCTCATCCTCAAAAATGTTGTTAATTGTGGACCATGTCCACAGCCATACTAATGACAAGCCAAGGTCGGTGGTGTCTAGAATCTTTAAACATTCGTTTAGTTTATCTTTATCGGCTGGCTTCATATGCTAACTCCCTTTCATTCCATTCCGCTAATGTCTTGACAGTAAAGTCTTTCCCTAAATTATAACAGTAGAGCACGGCATCCGTCAAAGATTCAGTCTCATATATTGGTACAGATAAAGGTATATCTGTTTTATCATACACCTCAAATGTATCTACTCCTCCAGGTGAGCAAGAGTATTCCATTTCCAGGATTTCTAGACTTGGCTCGTATGTCATACTTTTTGCCCTTCCTTTTCTCCTATAGCAAATGATAAATCATATGTTAGTTTATATAGTTCAACTAGAGTATCTAGTCGTCCCTCCGCCTCTGTACGTGCCATTGAATCCATTGCCTCTTCGGTTTCATCTTCAATTGCCTGAGCCCAAGCCAATTGCTCTTCGGCAATCAACATTAGATTCTTTAGTTCGCCATGCATTATATCTAATCCATTAACACCTGCATTAACTAAACGTTGCAAGTGGGGCGGGAGCCCAATGTCTTCTGAATTCATTTTATATCCTCTCGTTTTCATTCATTATATCAGTAGCCACTGACAACAAATGTTCGGTTGCATATATTTGTCCTGGAATATCAATTACATTGATAGATTCAGGATTCATTTCTAAGTCCTGGTTAAGACTAATTAGATGTATCTTCATATATTCTAGGAACTTAGAAGATTTAGTTAGTGTGGTCAAAGTAACCCTCCGCCCATAGTCCTTGCAAGAAATCATTTGTCTTTAGCAAACTATTAGTTAGCAAAGACTTATCCATTAAATCGGACGGGGTCCTAAGATAGAAAAGCTTTGCGTCATGTACAGCATTAATCATTTCATTTAGATCAGATTCAGTATAACCTAGCATAAGTCATACTCCATATAATCATCGTCTCCTTCTTTAAGTTCATAGAACTTATTAAATTGCTCAAAGATAAATTTATCTCCTGACATTTGTGCAAATTGTTTATCTGCATAATACTGTCCTTCATTTAGATTATTATTAATCCAGTCATCTAGTAATTGTTCTGCTATCTCTTGATATACAGCGTCAATTACCATTTGATTTACATCTTCTAAGAAACTTGCCATTATGCCTCCACCTTTTCTTTAGGCTCTAATAATACACTATGGGTCTGACATTCTGCCATTGCCTTTTCATCCTGCCAAGAGCCTTGATTACATTCTGAGCAGAATTCTCCACAGTCATCTTCACAATAACTCAATGTATCAAAAGACTGGCAAGCATAGCAACGGTTTTCCCATTCAGCCAATTCTTTTACTTCACCACGGACAATCTCATATTCCCCACCCCAGCCTGTTTCTTCTTCATACTCTAATGTGAGCAGGCAGTTCGGAACAAGATTACTTAGTTTAGTTAAGATAGTTACAGCAGGTGACCAAGCAGTTTCATATTTATATACAACCCAGTTGTCATCACCTTCTGACTTATATTCAAGTAATTCTGTTTCAGGATATTCATCTTCATCACGGACAGCAACATCCCATTTGGTTCCCCAATTAGATGTATTCCATGAATACCAATCCTTCTGAGTTTTAGCATGTGCAACTTCTTTAGCAAACCAATCAGGAGCACTAGTGTCTGTTCCTAGTCGTGTAGGCTGGCAGGCATATTCCTCATCAGTAATTCCGTCATCTTTATATGAGTGGATGTTATGAAAAGAAAAAACGGGATTAGAATAAGATACCTGTTCAATCTTAGTAGGAAATCCCATAGTAGATATATCACCCATACCAAATGTTTCTTGGGCTAATGTAAAAGGTTTATTCAATCTATCTTTAATCATATCTACCTCAGACTTAGGTCCTTGAATAGTTAATGTGTTGTAACACCAATTTGGCATTTTATATCCTTTCGTTGATATGTTCTAATTATATATCAGACCACTGACATATGGAAGAGCAAATGCATGTGATTCATGCCACATGATCTCAAAGCTTGGGATTTTCAGGGTTTTGACTTGACATCCGTAAAACACATATGATACCCTCATTTCTTTTGTGGGCAAAAAAATACCCCCCAGATCAAGCTGGGGGGTTAATGAATATGGCTGCTGATTTCCAACGAAAGAAATAAACCGCTTTACTTAGCGCCTGGCCCGTAGACTAGTTAGACGCACCACTTCATTTCTGTATTAAAACCAGGACCAAGGTCCTAGATTAATTATACCATACTTAGTTGACTACAATACTTGGCCACAAATGCATCCAAGGTTGTACTAAATACTACAGTCTGCAGGTCTTCTTCCATTAACGTAAACGTTTTATTTTTCCAATCAATAATTGGGACCTTGTGTTCATTATCTGCCAATTGATTAACACTAATGCCCCAGCCTGTTTCGCTAGCCCACTCATCACCAATCATTTGGCTGATAGCAATACGTGTAGCATATGCTTCATCATTCCAACGTGGATGTGCAATCTGCACGGCGTCCGCTAAATTCTCTAGCATTCGGTGCCCTGCCCAATGTCCATATAAAAATACAATATTTTCCTTGGAATCTCTGAATCCAAAGTTTGCTCTGTCGCCCATTTTATTCCGCCTTTGCTAGTTGTTGTTCTTGCTCGTAGTTTAGTAATTGTACCATTTCATGGGCCCAGTCCACAAGTGACTCGCCCTGTTTGTTTTTATGATGTCCACAAAAATAAAGAGACATCTCATCTTTCTTTGCTTCCCACATTGCCTGAGCTGCACACTGATCACACTTAAGCCATTCAGCCATCACAGGTTGCCACCCTCAATCATTTCTGAAAGACGGTCAAGGATCCAAGAGTCAATGTCAGCAATATCAATCTCTGCTAACTTTTCCATTAGTTCTTCACGAGCAAACTTATACCCGTCTTGAAATCCATCTTTGTAATCTGACATTACTTCTCCCTGTATCCTGTCGCTTCTCTGTCTGACCAGTATGATTCTTTTAAATTATACTTATCACGAATGCGACTAACTTTCTCAATACTACCAGTTCCAATGTTGAATGTCAATGGCGGCATAAATTCAGGGTCGAGCCCTGTGATTTGTGCATCCCAATAAGCCATCTCAAGAGATAGCCTATCGGGAGCGGTCAACTCAAAGTACATTAGTTCTCACGCACATTACATACTTCTTGGTCATTGATTTCAATGTTACCGTGATGTGAATCAGCAAAGATTGCATCTGTAATTTCTGATTCAAGGTCCATATCATAATCATTCTCAAGAATGTTGAAAGAATATGTTCCGCTAACTTCAATAGATGCAGACCATTCAACTTCCTTGATTAGTTCAATGCCAAGCGCTTCAGCAATTTCACGCAAGGTATCTTGGTCTTGTGAGTCTGCATATGCCTCGCAGATAATTTCTTTAGCCGAATCAATCTTGCCTTGGAGAACTGCATTGTGCTTCTGTGCCTGACGTCCATTGTGTAAGTCCCATTCAAGACTTGTAACTTTATCAGTTGCATATTCTGCATCTGAGAATCCACGGATAACTTTGTAGGTTACCAATAGATTAGAGTTATATGACTCAGGGATTGGTGTTGTTGTTGGTTCCATTTTTTCCTCTTTCGTTTGGGTTATAGGAGCAATTGTAGCATTGACCACTGACAATAAGACTGGCTTACGGCCACAAGGACAAGTGATTTCAGTCACACCCGACGGGAATCCAAATCCGTCAGATGATGTTAGTTCTATTAATACATCGCATTCGTCTGGGTCACAGGCAAATGTATACTTAGTTGATACTAGTTCGTTGGTCATGATGAGAATTATACACGAGCCCACTGACATTTACAATAGCTTTCAGGGATTTTTTTTGTGATTCGTAACACACTTTTTGATCCCTTACCTTTGGGGGCGCTTTGCGATCTGTAACGGACTTGAACCGTCGACCTCTACCGTGACAGGGTAGCGCTCTAACCAACTGAGCTAACAGACCAAGAAAAAATTGTGAGCAGTTTTAAATCTTGCTCAGGATTTTTATTTAGTTTTTTAGAAAGTTGCAACCATACGATACAACTTATTTTTTTCTGCGGTTAGAACTGGGTCGAACCCTGATGCACCCGCCATAAGTGTTTCGCCATTGCCACGACCTGAACGATAATAATCAAGGCGCTCAGTTAGTGCATTGAACGCACCCCACTTAGTTCCCTTGATTGTAGCGTTAGTTGGTGAGTTATGATAAAGGTCATCAATTAGAACGACCTTATTTTCCCACTTCTTGATTGCACCCTTAGCATCTTTTTCAGGCTTAGGATAGATTGTCTGAATCAACTTAGAGAATTCAGCATCAGTAATTGCTTGAGCATAAAGTGCTTTTGCTTGAACTTCGAACTCATCGAAATAGCCAAGCGCCATTCCAAGAGTTTCACGAGCAACCTGAATGCGACCTTCAACAGATTGCGTGTGGCGAATCTTGAAAGATTGCTTAGCATTCTTCATTGCAAGGTTTAGTGTGTTTTGGCATACAACACGAACGGGTGTAACGGCTGCCTGAACAGCAACAGAACCATCGTGTGATGTCCATACAATTAGATAGAGTTTAGTTTGGTCATTAGCACCTTGTGGGTCTAATACCATTGTGCGGGGAATGTCTACAGTTCCGAAAACTACTTTACCCTTTTTCAATGAGCCAGCAGATTCCCAACGGCAATCAGCATTAGCATCGTGAATTGCATCAGCGAATGCAAATAATTCTTCATTCTGCACAGGCTTGTAACGCTTGCCGACAGTTGCGAGAACATCTACGCCCTTATTGAATGGGTTATCACGAATGACAAGAGATGCGGTAGAAACATCATTCCAAGATTCTGGAATGTGCTCAGTGATTGGAGATAAACGAACATTCCAATTTGCTAACTTTGCCTCTTCAAGCATTGTAGCGGTTGTAACTTCCTCATCTTGTGTAAAGATTCGGTTAGCGAGATTGTGCCAAGCAGGAGCACCACGAAGTGCAAATGCAACTTCGCCATTTTCCATTTCTAGATTATGAGCCATTTTTATTTCCTTTCGTTTGATTAGTCATAAGTATAACATCTGCCACTGACATTGTCTAGGTTAGTTAGTCATTTGTCCGAATTGTGCGGTGTGATCATTCTCACAAACTTTCAGGGTTATCCACAAGCACTCGTAAACCTGTGGATAACCCCCCAAAAGCGGGGGCCGAGCTGGAGATTAAATCCCCACCTCTACCTTTTTAGCATTGCTAATTAGATTTTTATTAAACTCAACTGTGCTCTCATCAAGAAACATCGCAGTTGTTTTCTTTTTCTTTACGTTATCAAAAACATAAGCATTTATTTTTCCGCTAAAGTTTCTGATGTTACTGAATACTAATTCAGTTAGATACTCTTTATCAACACCTTGATCCGAATAAATCGTGATGTCATTTGCTTTGTTAGCATCGTAGATTTCTACTCTGAAACGATTTGCCATTGTATTACCTTTGTTAGTAGTTTCCCGAAGGAGAGCAGTTTGGCAACTTACTCAGGTTGTTTGGGTTTAGGTGTCTAGACTTTGTGTGCTAACCCCCCAAAACCTATTTAGAGATACTTAGCAATCTGCTTCATTGTAGAAGCATTTACTGTTTCCTCATCTGTCATTTTGAGAATTGTGAGAGCATTGGTGATGTCCTCTTTCATCTCACGATAACTGTGCTGATGGATAACCTCAAAATCCTTTTCAGGTTCTGATGGAAAAGTTCCCTCTTTTGTGATGATGTCAAAATCAACATTGAGAGTGTTGTTCCAAGAGCGATAGTTTGTGCGTAGGTTTTCAGACTTTGAGAAGTTGGCAATAGCCCACTTACCAATTTCCTTTTTCCACGCTTCGTGTGCCTTTTGGAACTTTGCTTCATTTGCTGTTTGACTAGCGTAGTCTTTTTCTAGTGTTGCTAGACGAGTTTCTAGTGCCTTGATTACCTTTGGTGTTGCCACCTTTACTGTTATTGCTCTGCTCATTTTGTATTACCTTTCGTTGGTTGTTGTTATGGATAGTATAGCAGGGGGGTCTGACATTTCCCCCGAAGGGGGGAGAGTTCTTACTTACGACATTGGACTAGATACTCTCCTAAACTGTCCCTGTTTCGTGGCTTAGCACCCGATTATGGTGTATGCCTCCGTCTTATTAGCCAAGTAGTGTCTTGGCTGATACTGAAGTCCAGCGAGTTTCCTTGCTAGGTAGTTCCAGTAGCACACGCACCGAGCCAGATGCCTGTGGGTGTATCTCTTTGATAACACCTGTCTTTTTTGACTTTAGGCTGGTGAATAAATCGCCGACCTGATAGAGTTTTCCTTCTATTGTCATTTTTGCCTCTTTTCTTTGTTAGGTAGTATTGTAGCATTGGGGTCTGACATTAGTCTAGCCCTATCTCATTATTTGAGAAAGTTATTGTGTGATGCTAATCACTTTCTTGTAGCCAAGCGTGTAAGTGGTGTTGGTCAATTATTGCGTGAGCGGGGGCAAACTTATCTCCTCGATAAGATACGCCTTCAGGCATTTCGATCAGTTTATCGCTATCGCCATCCCACCAAGCATCGATAGCATCGATACACGGCTTCACCATAGAATAAGGAACGGGCGGGTAATGATTACTTTGTAAGTGAATAGCAATACCTTGTTCTAAATCTAAGTCTGCTAAATCTAACGCTGTATTGTATCCCATTAGTTAGCCACCTTTAGAATTGCGTAAGAGCCATTTTCATTTATTTGGTCAATTACTGGTTGAATAGCAGATACCAATAAATCTTTTAGCATTGACTCTAGCATTGTAATTTGTGATTGTTCATCTAAGTTTAGAAATTGTTTTGCGATAGGGTGTGTTTCGTCAAACTCAGTTACGAATTTGAGTGAGTGTTCTACTGGTGTCATTTGTTACCTTTCGTTGTTGGATAAGAGTATTATAGCATTTGCCACTGACATTACCTAATCCATTATGGGCGTGTCGCAGCTTTTGTGATAATACTCACAATTCCAGGGGTTGTGGATAACTCCCGTAAGCCTGTGGATAACCCCCCACAATATTGCGGGCCAGCTTGACTTTGTCAAGCCGACACGCCGTTACCAACGATTAGGTAAATCTTCTATTCCATCATTATCATCATCAAATTTTGCACCATTCCACATGTACACTGCTAGCACAATTGGTGAGCACAAGAATGCAATTAATCCAATTCCAAGAATGGATCCGATAACGTCATACATTATTTTTTACTCGCAGAAAATCTAATATCCGCTTTACCGTATACACATAGGCCACAAGATACGCAGGCGGACCCATTGCTAGAGATAAGTGGAATACTCTTCATATTCTCAGGACACTTAGCACCAGGCTTACCAGTCAACTCTTTCATTGTGTCTTCGGTTGCAGCGAATGTCTTGCCTAGGTAAGCAAGGCGGACCTTAGAATTAGTTTTCAAATCGAATGCTATTTCTTTATTTTCATCGTCGGTGGAATAGTAAAGAGATAGATTAGATACATCCTTTAGAATAAGCGCTGCAGACTTTACACGTGTGTAAACCCAAAATTGCACATCGGGATGATTTTCAATAATTACTTTCCAGGCATAGGTATAAGTATCATTGAAGAAATCGCCGTCCCAGTGGATACGGAATAATTTAGGAGCGTCTTTCTTTTCACAATCAGCAATAAATTCAACAATCATCTCATCCAATAGAATAAGCATTGTATCCATATCCGCATTACGCAGAAGATCCCAATTGTGTAGCAGATTAGTTTTTACTCCTGGGAATAACTTTTCAAGTTTTCCTGCGTAGCAAACACTCTCACAAATACTAGTGGCACCAGGGCATGAATAATTCTTTCCTGCAGGTAATCCGAACGTGTTCGCAATTGCGGCTTGCTTTCCATTTTTTGTGACAAGGTTAGCCACCTTTCTATCATTAGAACGTTTTAATTTCATTGGAGCCCAATCGTTGGTTGAATGGCAAGTATAGCAGAATGGACCGACATATTCCAATCCTGGCCCAAATTTCCAGGGTGATATTGATCACACCCTTAAAGACACGCCCGACCCCGTGCCTTTGCGGGCCAGCTGGCTAATTGTCAAGTTTATTTTTATGTTTGATCTTGCGTGTGTATTTTTTTTTATTACGAACAGGTTGCGCCGCATTACTGCGACGCAATTCCTGAATTCGTTTTACCTTATCTTGAAGTGAGTTTAGGAACATTGTATCCACTCGCTTCGTGAAATCGTTTTACATCAAATCGCTCATTATCTTTCGCAAACATTTCAGCAAAATCATTTACGATTTTAGAAAATAAAGCAGGGTGCGTTTTGTCGCTAGCAAACTTTAGAATTTCTGCCGTTGCCACATAGTCTTTGCGTGTCATCATTTTGCTACCACCATTCCGCTACGATAAAAGTTTTTTGTGTAGCATTTCAATTCGGGAGTGTAAATATTTACAGTTGAGAATTCATCAGCAAATCCCCAGTCGGTGAATTTGAAAAACGCTGACCACGCTTCCATTTCATCATAGTAATCGCCCTGCCAGTGTGGGGCATTTCCGTCATAGGCTAGAGTTATTTTATACATTAGCAACCTCTTTCCATTCAAAACAATAAGAGTCTGAAACAAAAGGATTTTTCTTTACAACCTCATCAAATAAAGATAACGCTTGATTTTCATCCTCTGCGTCTATGTCTAGCCAAACGCCAAAAGTGTATTTATTCATTAGTTTCCCTTTCGTTAGTTACGCATTTACATTGTGTTACAAGTATTGTATCAGTTTCCACTGACACAATGGCGAGAGTATCGCAATTAGAGCAAATCCACATTCCAGCAATTTCGCTCATTCGTTTTCCCCATTCATAAATAAAGAGCCGTCAAACGCACCTTCATTGACTAGACCTAATTCAATGTTGAATAATTCATCGGGTGTTGCTTCGGATAAATCTACCCAGCCAGCACCTTCGTTATCCATTCGGAAAATTTCAATGTATCCCATTAGTGTTGTTCCTCGCAATCATTAGAGTAGTCAAATTCGCAAAAGTAGCAACCCATACTTTCGCCGTGTGCTTTACACACATAACGAAATTGGCTTTCATCACAACACATAAAAGTTGGTTCGTGAATTGTATAAAATTCATTTTCGTCAATCATTGTGTTCATTTATTTACCGCCAAACTGCGATAAGTATAACCGCCAGTATTTTTTCTAATTTGGACACGATACGCTTCTGCGCCTTCATACCAAATTGCTTGCGGGTGAATTTCCGCTGAGATAATTTCTCCAGTTACGGAATTTGAGCGATAAGTTTTTCCGATTAGTAAATCGGTTACATTGTAAACATTTGCTGACATTACTTTCCTTCTTTCGTTGTTGTTGATACTGACATTGTAGCAGATAGCACTGACAAGGCTTCTGCCTTGCTTGCTTGACGGGTGGCGATAACATGCGCCTTGAATTCATCTAGGTTCATGAATTGACCTTCTTTCGTTGTTGTTATAGTAGACATTATACACGAACCCACTGACATAAGATAATTACTAGCCAGTAAATCCAAATACTGAGACGCTCAACCTATGTGATAAAAATCACAAAATTCTAGGGGTTCTATGCAAAGCCCGTAACGACACGCCCGACCCCGTGCCTTTGCGGGCCAGCTTGACATTGTCAAGCCGACACGCCGTTATTCTTCTTCTAATTCTTCTAAATAATCTTGGTGCTCAATTAGTCCGATAGAAAAAGCGATAGGATCGCAACACTCCAAAATCTCGGCGGGTGTGAATGTAGAGTAACCGATTTTTACAGTAGGATAAACATCATTTAGTAAATCAATAAAACTTTCTTTGATTTCTAAATCTCTCTCTAATTCCGATTTCATTAATCTAGTCCATTCTCTAAGAAGTCTTTTATAGCAAGGCGTAGCATAAGCAGGGCGGGGATACCAATACCCAGTTGCACTAGGGTAGTTAGTAGGCGATTAGTAGTCATTACTTATTCTTCTTTCTCTTATAAATCTTATAGGCGATTACCACTAGGGCGGTTAGTGTTATTAGTTTCCAATCTAGTGCGACATAGAACCAATCGCTATCTAGGCATAGACCATATCCGTTTAGTTCTAAGTTCATTAGTTATCCCAACTTAGTGCGAATACTTGCGCCAATTCTTCATCATCTACATCATCAAAATCATCAACAGGGGGTTGCTCTGTTTCTTCTTCATCAAGGTATGCGTATGCGTCTGCGACATCTGATTGAATAGAGTTATATTTATCTATTGAGTTAGTTTGGTATGAGTATGCGTATGACATTAGTTCTGCTCTACCTTTCGCATATGTGCTACGACATTACGAGAAACTTTCATTAGGTCTGCTACGACCTTATTCATTTCGTCTGCGCTATTAGCGGTGAAATCCACGCCTAGTAGTTGAGCGCCGTCCCATAGTGAGTAAGTTATCTTCATTTTATTTTCTATCCTTTTCGTTAGTAGTTATAGTAAGTATTGTAGCCTAGTGGGCTGACATTATCAAGGCGACACGCCGTAGCGTGAGCCTTATGCGGTGTGAGTTACCTCACACACGCACTCTATGCAATAGCAAGCCTTGCTAGAGAGTAGGTCACGCAATAGAGCCTTGCGTGTATAGGCATTGAGTCCATAAGAGGACTTGACCCCACCATTATGGAAGTCGTGCACAATAGTGCTGTATAGTGTTTCTGTAAGTTGAGTCATTGTGTGACTCCTTTCGTTTGTTGTTATAAGATAACTCTACACTAGGGGACTGACATTTATCAAGTTATCTCTCGGCGTGTCGGAATAAATCTTAGAATTATCCTGTGAGATAGGACACATTCACGCTTAATATGTGCGGTCTATCCCAAATGTCCGTTTTGTTTTTAGGTATGTATCATACATAATAAAAATATATTAACATTTTTAGAAATATGAAATAGCAGTCGACTAAAATACAAATGCTACAATTAAGATATGGAATACGGAAAAGATCAGTACGACAAAGATATTTTAATTGATAAAAATAATTTCCAGGTAATGATGGAATGGGAAAAGCCGTATATGCAAGCTATTATTAAAAATTTAAATCCCAAAGGTCATGTTTTGGAAATCGGCTTTGGAATGGGGTTTTCAGCCACTGAAATACAGATGCATGACATAGAGTCACACACCATCATTGAAAGTAGCCCAGAGGTACTTCAGAAGGCTCGTAAGTGGGCGGGAGAACAAAGGCATAGAGTCATAATTGTAGAAGGATCTTGGCAAAAGGCTTTAAATGGCCTTGGGACGTATGATACGATATTTCTAGATGATTCTCCACATGATGACTATACAGATAAGTCTACATTAAGGCTATATCAATTTTATAATCAGATAGCAAAAAACCATGTAAACCCTGGAGCTAAGTTTTCTTGGTATCAAGATCGAGATACTCCAATATTTCTAAGTTGTGACATGGACTTCAGCTGCAAAGAGTTTAAAGCGGACATACCAGACAATGCGTACTATATACCAGAAGATACACAAAATTTATATATGCCAGTAATTACTTTTAAAAAAGGATCTCAAAAAAATATTTTATTATTTGGGATTGATCGTGTTGGTAATGTTTCCGTAATGCCTTGACATAGAATTTTCATTTAGTATACTTCCAATAGGGGGGTCGGGGGGTCAGTAAATCAATAAATAATAAATATTAAATATATAAGACCTAAGACCTAAGATCAAGTGATACATAGAATGATACAATAAAGTATGAGATCAGTAAACCTTATAGGAGATTGCCACTCAACCAGAATATGGGAGCATTGGAATCCAGAAGATTGCCCAGTAGATTTTAAGGTCTGGGGAGTTGCTGGTATGACAGCATGGGCATTTGATCCAAAAAAACTTGAGGAAGAAAAAGCGGAATCCAGTGGAATAGAAAGCGGAAGCGATTATTGTGTAAAGCAAAGAGATTACTGGGTAAGACCATTTAACGAATTTAAAGATTCAGACATAGTTATGTTATGGCTGGGATATGTAGACATTAGACAGTGGCTACCAAAACATCAAAATACAGAGCAAACAGTTATAGAGTATTTAGACCGTGTTAGAGAATACTTTAAGGGCTCAACAATACAGTTAATAGAACCACTTCCGCAATTCACTGAAATGCTTCTAAAGTATGATGGGATTTCTCCAAGCTATACTTACGAAGAAAGAAGAAAAATTAATGGCATATTTATAAGCACTCTTAACAAGTATGTTAGAGATCATAATATGCTTAAACCGATAACTCAATTAGAAATTAGAGAGGCAGTTGGACTATCTGAATTTACCCCAGAAGATACTGCAACATGGGCCCCTCATCCACAAGATTCTTTAAAGAGAGAATATTGGAGCAAGATATATGATTTATTTATTAAAAAAGCATCTTTGATTAAAACTGTTCAGTTCAGTCTGATATCACCACCAGGATGTGGAAATACTTTTGCTGAAAATTTACTACATGAATATGTTGAAGACTCCAGGTACGAATCGCAGCACCACGACTACACATCTTTTAATAAAAATATTTTTGATGTATCAATAATAAGAGATCCATACGAATCAATAGCATCTTGTATAGAACTTGATTTAAGTAAAAACTCAAGTTCACTTAACTATCTCGAGAATGCTAGATTTATGAATCAAATAAAATTTGATAGATTTATATTAGATGATATGTTTGAAAGATGTATAAAAGATTATAGGTATTTTTTAAATCAATTAAATAAAGAAGAAAGTAGTCATGCTTTATTGTGCACATTTGAGTTTTTAACAAAAACACCAGAAAACTTTTTAAATAAATTTTCTAATAAATTTAATGCTAAACTAAAAGATTTTGATTCAAATTTAATTCAAGAAATTATTATTAATAAAATGAAAAATGATAAGTTTGCTGAAAAAAGAATTCCAAAAAAAATAAATCCTTTAAGGAGCCTTATTAATAATAGAATACGTGAATATGAGCCAATGAAAGAATTATTTTTGGAGTATAAAAAACAAATAGAAAAGGAAAATATAAATGGATGACTTAATTATAAACTCAGCCCCAGGATCAGGTACAACTTATTGTAGCACTATTTTACAAAAAGCTTTTGGAAAATGGTTTCAAACAACACATCAGCCGCATCTGCTAACAGAAGGCGGAAATCAGGTATACATACTTAGAGATCCATATTACGCAATAGTCTCAGGCTTAGAAAGACATTTTCAAGGCATAGATTCTCCAGATTTGCGGGAATTTGAAATATCTAATTCAGATACATTAAAACTAAAAATAAAATATTATAATACGCTATACAACGTTTTCATGGATGATTTTGAAAGGGACAACGTATTAATTTATGTGTATGAAGATATGAGAAATAATCCAATGGATCTAGTACAAAAGATTTCTGATAAGTTTAATATACCTATTGTAGATTTTGATGTAACTGATAAATGGGTAGATGAAAAGTTAGTTGCAAACCTTTCTGATGTAAATTATCCACTTGCTAGAAGAAATAGAAATATAGGAACACCAGAAAAACCAATATTAAAAGCTGCGGTTGAATCAAGCGACATTGTCAAGCAGACCTATGATAGATATTGGGAATACAAATATAAAATTGCAGTCAACTAAAATTATGGTATACTAATACTATGAAATGTGATTTTTGTGAAAACCCAAAGTATGTAGAGCGTATAAACGCTAAAGGCATACTTGAAAACTTTTGCACATCTTGCATTGAAAAGCTAGTAGCAAGCCGAATACGCTAGTCCCTAGGGGATATAGCTTAATCTGGTTAAAGCACTTGTCTTATATACAATAGATTCTGGGTTCAAATCCCAGTATCCCTACTGGAGGCATTAAATGATATATTCAAAAAAATATAATTTTTTATATTTAAAAAATAAAAAAGTTGGAGGGTCTTCAACTGAAATTTGTTTATCTCAAATAATGGACGATGATGCTGTTGTAACTCCAGTACATCCAATAGATGAAAGACATAGTCCAAGAAATGATGAAAAGTTTTTTAATCATATCCCATACTCAGAATTAGAAACACTGATTGAAAATTTATCTGAAGTAGACTCATGCGTTGTGGTCAGAAACCCATACGATACAGTCATGTCAGATTTCTTTTTGCAGCTAGAGTATACAGGTAATATGCAAAACTATTTATCTGGAGATAGATCTAATTTTGTAAATAGATATTTTGAAAACACTTTAAGAGAAGAATGGCGTGGGTGGTTAAAAAGTACAAAAGGGTTATACTCCAAAGATGGTGTTATTCAGGTTAAAAATGTTATTAAATATGAGGATGGAATTGAGCCAGGAATTAATAAAATTTTAGAGCCCAAAGGATTGCATTTAGATTTAAATGTATATCAAAAAGCTCATAGACCAAAAGAAATAACTGCAAAAGATGTGTTTTCAGAAGAGCAGATGGAGAATATATCATATGAATGGGCATGGGAATTTCATACATTTGGGTATGACCTATGAACTGGCTTCAAGCATCAATTATATTTGGACCAATAGTTATTGCTATTATTGCATTTTGGGATGATATTAAATGAAAAAGATATGGGCATTGGTAAGTCTAATTGCGACAGCAATCCTTTCAGGAGTTGCATTGTCTAGATTTTTAAATTGGGCGGGTAAAGAAGAAATCTTTGATTTTGACCTAAATGAGGATATAGACAATGATCAGCTCTAAGTTCTATAAGACTGTAATCATATGTTCATGGGTATTGATATCTATATATGCAGTATGTGTATATATATCCTAGTTGACTAGAATATATTCATATTGTCTACTGTCAGATTCTGTCAGAATGGGTCTTATAATGGCTCAGAAGGCCATCAGAGAATTTAACCAGTGTAACTGGTAGAACTTTACTCAAAGAGCCTTATTTGGCCCTGTATCGCTTAAGTTTAAATCTATTAAAGAATTTAAATATAGCATTTTCTATTTTTGCTTCAAGTAAAGCTTCATGGGATTCATTTTTAAAATGATCTGTTTGGAAGTATGGGCTCTTCATCATCTTACTAAAATGGTCTCTAGGCATTCATATCCTCCAAATGGTATCTTCTACCGCCGCCGCACTTCAATTTTTTCACTTTTGCACTAAATGATCTTAATGCTCTTTGAATTCGGACATAAATGTAGATGCTAATTCTTTACCTTCAAGGCCTGATGCTTGCATAATTGCAATTCTATCTTTTGAGAACTGTGGATTTTCTCTTAATGGCTGCATCCACTTATCAAGCTCATCCTCTGTTCCATTTCCTATTTGTTCGTAATACTCTGGAGTTTTGTAATTGTAGAATGTTCCTGGATTGTCTTCTGTCTTTAAACAGAAGTTTGAAAACGCATACCTTACACCAGATTCAACTTCTTTTACTCCGTGGCTGTATGGATCAAAAGCGCTGTGAATAAGTATGTCTCCACGCTGAGGAAGGTATTCGTATTGACCTGCTTGTCTGTTGTCATCAGTTTTTATAGTTCCATCTGGGTTGATGTCTGGATAAAATATTTCTCCGCCAGTAAAGTGTCCAAAATAAGCAACTAGACCGTAGTCAATTACACAGCATGTTGCATATTTGTCGTCTTGAGATAAAAGATGGCAAGCACCCTTTCCAGGACTATCTGAATGTGTAAACATTCCACCGTCCCCAGGTCTTATATTTAAGATTGATTGTGAAGGGTGAATAACATAATGTGGATAAAGAAGCTCACTAATAAATTCCCAAAACTCTAATAGTTTTTTTGGTCTAGGGGCCATCTTATTCTCATACCAGCTAATAAGTGTTCCTGAATATTTAAAGGTGTCTCGGTAGTCTATTGAGTCCAGCTCGTTTTCAAGGTCTAACATTAATTCTTCGGGCAGTATGTTTTTAAACAAAAATATACCGCTTGGGGTTCCATAAGCGTCGGTGTAGCTTGAAAGTTTTATACAATCTGGTCTGTCATAAAAATACATTTTTGCCTCCATTGATAATATAACCTAATTGTATCACGGCTATGGTATTAAAAAACCCTAGTCAGAGGCGGATCCGACTAGGGTTTTAACAGGGAGCATAACTCAACCTGAGTTTTAATTATATTACAAGAATCTATAATAGTCAATCAAATTTTATATATTTTTTTTCTACCATGTCTTGAAGTACTTTATCTAAAAGCCAAAATGTTGATTCTTTTGAGTTGTCTGCATATATATTAGCTTCTTCTAAAGAAAGGCCATTAAGTTTAGCAAGATCAGTACTTAAATCTTGAAACTTTTTGTGCATATCTTTTAATATCATTCTTTGTTTTAATGGATCAATCATTTTGATCTCCTGGGGTAAAGGCTGGAGATGGGCCCAATAAATATCCCTGTTCGTGGTAAGCAATCATTTTGCTTACTTCTTCCTGCCCAACCGATCCCTTTGCTATAAGGCTAAGCATGTCATATATTCTATGAAGCATTATGTAATTTACCATAGGCAAATTATCTTCTAAATCATTTGAAATTTGATTATTCTGGCCTTCCTGCATCTAACCAAAAAACCTCTCTACCCATTGCGTCAGTTACCTGTATCGGAACCGAATCATTTTCTAAATTACAAATACAATTTTCTTTACACATTTTTGTGTTTATTCACCTCATCAACTATTTTTTGATAGCTTGCCGTTCCAAGAGCCTTTTTATAATCGCACTCTAAGCAATATAAGTATATTTCATCTAAAAGGCTTTGATTAGAAAAAAGAATGGATTGGTCTACTGGGCATAAAAGCTTTTCAACCAATCCTTCTTCTGACATGGAGATGTAAGTTGATACATACTGTATCCTCATCCCATCTCCTTTACTTTGTCGGAAATTTTAATAAAAATTCCTTAGCTTTTGGGGTCATACCCTTCCAGCTTGACCAATCATTGCCGCCATCGGTCATATAGTACGTTATCTCTGCGTTTGTTACTGGGTCGAATAACTCTTTGTTACTCTGTAGATCAAATTTCTCAAGTCTTTGCGGACCAAGATTTCCAATCATATTTATCTGAAATAATCCGTAAGAACTATCTCCTGTATTCCTATTCCCGTTATATGCAAGCGGTCTTCCATTAGATTCACGCTTTGCTATAGACCAAGCTTTTTTAAGGCCTGACCCTTCGAATCCTACAGTCTCAAGTAATAGTTTTAACTCTTTGTCTGTAAGCATCTCAGATGGCTTGTAAATCTCTTTACTAAAACTATCTAAGACTTCTTGCTTTAATTGGGCTTCAGTTTTCACTAAAGGTGCTACTACAGTTAAAGCGTTTGCTGAGTTGCCAAACAAAAATAACATTGTTACTGCTATTATTGTCCAGTCACGAACCAAATCGCTAAACTGTTGCTTTATATTCTCCATTGGCATTTCCTCCTATAGAGATAACGAACTATAAGAATAGCATTAAATATAAACAACTGTCAAGTTAGTCAACCAAGATGCTATCTTACATAATGAGATAAATAAAAAATATTTTTACCCATAGACTGATAAATAAAAGTTTGATACACTAGGACTTCACTTAAAATTAACACCGCAAGGCGGAGAGAAGGTCGTATAATAAATGTCACAAACTATTGAAAATCCTTATGAAAACTTTATTGCTTTATCCAGATATGCAAAATGGGTACAGGCAGAAGGCCGTAGAGAAACATGGGGAGAAACAGTAGATAGATATTTTGAGTTTATGACTAACCATTTAAAGGTAAACCATAATTATATTCCAAATGAAAAGCTAGTTGCGGAATTAAAAGAGTTTGTATTTGAACGAAATGTAATGCCATCAATGAGATCAGTAATGACTTCAGGACCAGCATTAGAAAGAGATAATGTAGCAGGATACAATTGTGCTTTTCTTCCAGTTGATTCACCACGTTCATTTGACGAGACAATGTATATTCTCATGTGTGGCACTGGCGTTGGATTCTCTGTTGAGTACAAGTACATTAATAAACTTCCTGCCGTCCCAGAGTTACTGGAGAAGTCAACTACAGTAATTACAGTAGAAGATTCTAAGCAAGGTTGGGCTAAAGCATACCGTGAGTTGCTAGCATTACTTTGGTCTGGACAGATTCCAGCAATTGATGTTTCTAAGGTAAGGCCAGCAGGTGCAAGACTTAAGACAATGGGTGGAAGATCATCAGGTCCACAACCACTTGTTAATCTATTTGATTTTACAATTGCAAAGTTCAAAAGCGCCACAGGAAGAAACCTTAAACCAATTGAATGCCACGATATTATGTGCAAGATTGGTGAGGTAGTTGTTGTAGGCGGAGTTCGCCGATCAGCAATGATTTCTCTTTCTAACATTAACGATATTGAAATGGCACAGGCTAAGTCAGGTAACTGGTGGGAAGCTAATACGCAACGTGCTTTATCTAATAACTCTGTTGCTTACTCACGCAAGCCAGAGATGGAGCAATTTATTGCAGAATGGAAATCTCTATATGATTCAAAATCAGGAGAACGAGGCATATACAATGTGGCCGCAGCTCAAGCCCAAGCAGCCAAGTATGGAAGAAGAGATCCAGATATACACTATGGAACTAACCCGTGCTCAGAGATTATCCTACGTCCTTATCAGTTTTGTAACCTTTCAGAAGTGGTACTACGTGAGAATGATACAAAGAAAGAAATTGAACGTAAGGTTGAACTTGCAACTATCCTTGGGACGTGGCAGTCAACTCTTACAGACTTTAAATATCTTCGCAAGATATGGAAAGACAATACAGAAGAAGAGCGCTTATTAGGTGTTTCTCTAACTGGACAATTTGGACACAAGTTTATGTCAGGTAAAGAAGACCTTGTTTCACTAGAAGCTTTTTTAATGACGCTTAGAGAATTAGCAAGAGCAAAAAATAAAGATGAGGCTGGAAAAATTGGGATTCCTGAGTCTGCCGCTATTACATGCGTAAAGCCGTCAGGAACAGTATCTCAATTGGTCGGGGTATCTTCAGGAATGCATGCTTGGCATTCGCCATATTACATTCGTACAGTTCGTGGAGCAAAGGGAGATCCAATCTCTACATTTTTGAAGGAAGTTGGAATTCCAGTAGAAGATGATGTTATGAAGCCAAACGATACATACGTATTCTCATTTCCAATTAAAGCGCCAGAGGGTGCAATTGTTAGAAGTGATTTAACAGCTATTGATCATTTAAATATTTGGCTGGTATATCAACGTGCATGGTGTGAACATAAGCCCTCCATTACCGTATCAGTTAAAGAAGACGAATGGATGGAAGTAGGGGCCTGGGTTTACAAAAACTTTGATGAAGTGTCTGGTATATCATTCCTTCCTCATTCAGAGCATACATATAAACAGGCACCATATCAAGAAATTTCAGAAAAAGAGTACGAGGACTTAGCGGCAAAAATGCCTAAAAGTATTCGTTGGGAAGATTTGTCTTTTTATGAGACAGAAGATGGTACTTCCATAAATGCCACGCTTGCTTGTAGCTCAGACGGTAATTGCGAGCTTGTAGATATTTCAGCATAGTGGTAGAATTATAGTATTCGGCTAAGGCCGAAAATTCCAGGGGCAAATTGCCCAACAAGGAGATAATAAAATGGCTAAATTTGCAAAAGCAGATTTAAACAAAGATGGAAAGGTCAGCATGCAAGAACAGATCCTAGCAGCGCTAGCAAGCTACGGAAGAGCATTTCTTTCAGCAGCACTAGCCTTATATATGACAGGTAATACAAATCCTAAAGATTTATTACTTGGCGGAGTCGCAGCAGTAGCACCCGTAATTTTAAAGGCATTAAATCCAAATGACAAGAGTTTTGGATTTGTTAACAAAGCCTAACTTATAGTTGATTGGGAACGCCCTTATGCTAAAATTGGCATAAGGGCTTTTCTAATTTAGGGGTAAATGTGGCAGCGCAAAAAAATTTTGAAGTAGACCAAAATACAACTTTTACGTTTGAAGTTCAGTATTTGGACGAAGACCAAACCCCAATTCAATTAAACTTTCACACCGCCAAACTTCAAGTTAGAGACACCCAAGGTGGTAAAAAATTAGCATTTACTTTAACAGAGCAAGATGGAATAAACATTAGCCCAACTGAAGGAAAGTTAAAGATCTCTATTTCTTCAGACAGAACAAATAAAATGTTTTATCCAAAATCTGCATACGACCTAGTTATAGTTGATCCAAGCGTTAATAAGACAAGATTATTAGAAGGGTACATGACTCTAAATAGGTCAGTAACGGTATAATGGCAACACGTTTAATAGTAACCGAAAATAATCCCCTAGTAGTTGTAAGATCTACTGGTGCGCCAGGGCGCACAATTATAAGCGGACAAGGAAATCCAAATAATGCTCTTGGAGTTCCTGGAGATTTTTATTTTGATACAAATACAACAAGATTCTGGGGTCCAAAAGACACACAGACAAATACGTGGAATATAGCACAAAGTTTCATTCTAGATAAGCAGATATCACTGACTCATTCTTGGGAACTAGCACAGATAGTTGGTCCAGTAAATGGAATTTACTCGTTGCCAATAACACATAACCTTGGGTTCCACCCCAATGTGACTGTTAAGTCAAGTGCTGGGGATATATTAGAAACTGGGATAGACTATAATAGTATAAACATATTAACACTGACTATGGCACAACCGTTTTCAGGGACAGCATATCTGTCATAAGGGAGAAAGAAAATGGCAAAAAAGTTTTTAGTTAGCATTGATCTCAATAAAAATGAGCTCTTAAATGCTAGAATTCAGAATTTAGGCTCAGCTCCATCAAACCCAGTAATTGGTCAAATTTACTATAACAGTGGCGACAATGTTATGTACTACTACAATGGATTAGCATCACCAAACGGTCCATGGCAATCAATGAGTGGTTCTCAAGAAGTAATTCAAGATGTAATCGGCGCTTCAATTGAAGGCGGAGTTGGCTTAACAAGAACATACGTTGATTCTACAGGAATCACAACAATAGATTTAGACAATACAGCAGTAACAACTGGTTCATACGGATCACAAACAAAGATACCAACATTCACAGTAGATCAGCAAGGTAGATTAACTGCAGCTGGTCAGGTTGATGTAGCAACAGAGCTTGCAATAACTGGAGACACTGGAAATACATCTATTTCATTACTTACAGAAGGATTAACTGTAAATGGTGGAGAAGGAATTGATGTTGCTGTAACAAATAATGCAATTACAATTTCTGGTGAAGACGCAAGCACAACAAACAAAGGTGTCGCTTCTTTTGATGCAGCAGACTTTAATGTAAACGCAGGCGTAGTATCTGTAAAAGATATTAATTTAGATTCACAAACAACAGGCGACTATGTAGCAACTATTGTAGGAACAGCAAATGAAATTACTGTTTCTCCAAATAGCGGACACAACGCAGCGGTAACCGTAGGCTTGCCAGACAATGTAGAAATTACTGGAAACTTACAGGTTGGTGGAAACCTCAATGTTATTGGAACTGTTAACTCTGTAAATACAACACAGATTAATATTGAAGATAATAAGGTAAAGCTAAATAGCAATTTTGCTGGCACCCCAACAACAGATGCTGGAATAACAGTAGAGCGTGGACTAGAGACAGATGTAGAAATCCTATGGAATGAAACATCAGACAACTGGGCATTAACAAATAATGGAACAGCCTATCATGCAATTGCTAGAAAATATGCAGAAACACTTGGTGCGTCTGCCACATCTTATACAATAACACACAATTTAGGAACAACTGATGTAACTGTTCAAATATTTGAAGCAGCATCACCGTTTGCACAAGTTGAAGCTGATGTAAAAAGAACTAGCTCGAATACAGTAACAGTAGACTTTGCAATAGCCCCGTCAGCTGGAGAATATAAAGTAGTAGTTGTAGGATAATAAAATGTCCAGACAAATGAAGGTTGCACTTAATCTTCTTACTTCTATGGAGAACCCCGACATAGCCACTGTTGGAGATATATACTTCAATGTAGTAAGTAAGAATTTAAGAATATACAATGGTATGGTTTGGGTAGAGCTTACCCCGCCGAGCACAGACCCAACACCATTTTATATGCATACTCACACATTTGATGGAAATGTTCATACAATTGATGTTCAGAATAAGATTACATTTAAGGAAACAAATACTTCAGATTCTCCCGATCTAGTATTACCACTTGTAATTGGATACGACGGACAAAGTCCTTCAACATCAAACCAAGGCGGAACATTTGAAAACCAAACATTGCTTGATGGCGGAAACCCAGAAGGCAGCGTTACAGTAGTACAAGACGAAGTTTTAGAAGGAGGAAGTTCTGCAGACAACGATGGTATAATTGTTGATGCAGGAGGTTCATAAAATGGCATCATTAAGAATACAACTTAGAAGAGACACAGCAGCAAACTGGGTGTCCAACAACCCAATACTATTATCAGGTGAACTAGGAATTGAGACAGACAGCCTAAAGTTTAAAATTGGTAATGGCTCAAGATGGAATGCAACAACTTCCTATGCATTTAAAGCTGGAGAGGCCAATGGAGTAGCAACACTAAATGCTCTTGGTAAAATACCCACCTCACAACTTCCAGACTCAATGTCCGTATCTGCAGATTTAGCAACAGCAATTGCAACGCTATCAACAACCTCTGTATCAGAAGGTAGCAATAAATATTTTACAAACCAAAGAGCAATAGATGCAGTAGCATCATCAATATCTGCAGCAATTGCAACGGAAGTTACAAATAGAAATACAGCTATATCTGCTGCCAAATCAGAAGCTATTGCAACAGCAGCAGCCGATGCAAGTAGCAAAACTTCTGCAGTAAAAATAGAAACTTTAGCAGCGGCAGGAACCTCAGCAGATTCTAAAGACGAAGCAGCAGTAACATTAGCAACCTCATCAGCAAATGTTTATACAGATAATAAAATTGCATTAGAAATATCTAATAGAAATACTGCAATAAATACAGCAATATCAACTGAAATTACAAATAGGAATACTGCAATTAATGCAGCTGTTTCTGGACTGTCTTCAGGTGGAGCATCATCTACAATTACGCTTGGAACAGTTTCAACTGGAAACCCAGGAACATCTGTTTCTATTACAAATACTGGAACACCAACTGCACCGTTATTTAATTTTACAATTCCTCGTGGAGACGTAGGCCCACAAGGATTAAGAGGTGACACTGGTGCTACTGGGGCAACTGGCGCAACTGGCGCAACTGGTCCACAGGGATTAAAAGGCGACACTGGCGCAACTGGTGCAACTGGTCCACAGGGATTAAAAGGCGACACTGGCGCAACAGGCCCACAAGGTGAACGAGGATTAACTGGCGCAACTGGTCCACAGGGTCCAGCTGGTTCAGGAAGTTCAACATTTTCTGGGACAACAGATGCAATAACAGAAGGCTCAAATAATCTTTATTTCACAGATGCAAGAGCAATCTCAGCTACTAACCAAAGATTTACAGATGTATATGTTAATTTAAATCAAGCTAACGATGATTTATTAGCATATGCAAATTCACATTTCTTAACATCAGCAGGACTTGGTAATACATTAGATGCATATGTTTCTGAAGCAGATGCTGATCTGCCAGGAGGATATGCAAAAATTGGATTATCTAGTGGAAAAATACTAGATACAGTTATACCTTCAACAATTGCAAGAACATCTGACATAACCACAGCTATAGCAAATGTTGTAAATGGAGCACCATCTTCATTTGATACACTTAAAGAAATAGCAGATTACATATCAACAGATCAATCTGCAGGGACAGCATTAACAACATTAGTTGGAACTAAATTATCTTCTGCAACTGCCGCATCTACATATGCACCAATTGCTTCCCCAACATTTACTGGAACAGTAAATGGTATTACAAAAACAATGATTGGTCTTGGTAATGTAGATAATACAACTGATGAATCAAAACCAATATCAACTGCTACACAATCCGCATTAGATACTAAATTATCTATATCAACAGCATCATCAACTTATGCACCAAAGATTTCACCAGTATTTACTGGAACAGTAGATTTTTCTGGTGCAACAGTATCTGGTATTTCAATTCTCCCAGCACAACTTAACAATGCTGGAAAATATTTAATGACTGATGGTACATCTCCATCGTGGGCAACTCTTAATTTAGCAGCCTATGCACCAATTAATAATGCATCATTTACTGGAACATTTTCTGCTCCTTCTGGAACAATAACATCAACAATGATTGCTGATGGAACTATTGTTAATTCAGATATCAGTGCTTCAGCAGCAATTGATAAATCTAAAATATCTGGAACAGCAGTTACACTTTTAGATTCTGCAACTGTAACAAATACAATGCTTGCTGGCTCAATAGCCAACAATAAGTTAGCAAATTCATCTATTACTATAAATGGAACGGCAGTAGCACTTGGAGGCTCAACAACAATATCAGCAGGAGCAAAAACATTCTATAATAATACTGGCACACTTCCTACTACAGGCATGGTTGCTGGAGATATTTATATACAATATTAGGATATAAATGAAAATAAATGATGGCTCAAATTGGCAAGAGGCAAAAGATCTAAAAATAAATACTGGATCACAATTTGTTGCTGCTAAAAAAGCCTATGTTTATAATAATGGCTGGCAACTTGCATATCCAAATTTACCACAATCATTAGGAACACCAACATTTACACATACTGGCACCACATATAGAGGTCAAGTTGGTGCCGTTTTAACTGTTAGCTCTTTATGGAAATCAGAACCAGCATACGCCCCAGCTTCTTATACATATCAATGGAAGCGTGGTTCTTCACCAATATCTGGAGCAACATCACAAACGTATACAGCAGCAGTAGCAGACATTGATCAAATTTTAAGTTGCACAGTCACTGCAATTAATGGTAGAGGAAATGTTTCTGTAACTGGAGATATTGGAACTATAGTTCTTCCAGTTGTATCAACAATGACGGCATCAGAAACAACTGCAACTCCGACACAGCCATCTGTAAGCATTTCAAATTCTGGATTTTCATATAGCGGTTCTTGGACGGCATCGTCAAATGCAACAACATATTCTGTAACAACAAACAATGGATCAGTTACAGATCAGGGAAACAGAGCATTTACTGGAACTGGAACATCTGGCAGTGCTACTGTAACAGTAACTCCAATAAATACAAACAAGCAAGTCTACATGTATTGGACGGCAGCACCTGGAGCCGTTTCTTATGACGTTGTTAAATATGGAAATAATGAGACTACAACAATAAACGTTCCCTCAACACAGCTAAATTACACATGGTCAATTCTTACTGGAAATGAAGGAAATTATTTTACTGTTTATCCAAGATCTACCCTTTATCAAGGCTATGGAGTACAAACATCTGTAATGACATCTAATAAAACTGGTTCACCTGGTACTGCTACTGTTACTTTAGGATGCACTGCTGCATGGGTAGATGCAGACTGGACATACGGTGGAGCAACTTGGAGCGGAACCTGCTCAAACAATTCAGAGTCTGGAACTTATAGCTGGAGATACAGACTGTATCGATATGCAGATTGTACTCAAGATAATATAATGGAATATGGTTCATATTCAACATCAAGATATTGTGTTCCTACATGTACTGCAGGTTGGGTAGATGCGGACTACACATATAATGTTTCGTGGTCTGGCGTTTGTGGAAGTAATTCATTAGAAGGCGGAACTTCCGCTGGAAGAACAAGAACTTATCGGTATGCAGACTGCTCAACAGCACTTATAACAGAACAAGGTCCATTCTATCAGTCACGAGCATGTACTTATGTTGCATGTGTATGTAATTACACAACAACACCTACAATGAGCTATCACTTTGCACCAGAGTCCTGTCCAGGAGGATCTACAAGAGCTGGTTCACTAAGCGGAACAACTACAAATGCTAATTGTCCAAATGTTACTAAAACTGCTACTGGAAAATATGCTTGCAAGTCATACGATGTAACAAACTCAGCAAGTACAAACTATTCAACATGCTATAGCGTAGGTGCTTGCGATGCTCGATATAACTCAGACGGATCAAGAGACACTTGTTATGCATAACATATTGACACCATCTGTATTGAAAGGTATAATAAACTATGATTAATTTAAATGAAGAAGACTGGTTTCTTGAAGGAGTAAAGTCTAGACAAATTGCATCTGGCAATACAGCTAAACAGCTAGCTTTAATTATAGACGGAGCAATTGTTGATTTTATTGGAGTTAGACCAGATCTAGCAGAAAAATTTTTAAATTTATCTTCTATAACCGATATTGGAGAAGTAGATCCAGAAGTATTTGAATTTCATATGGATGGTGAAACTGTAATGGCAAATGAAAAAACATATTCAATTATGGTTTCAGACCCAATTATTGTACATGTAACTTTAGATGTCCAGAGGCATGCAGACAGAGCAGAACCTGGCTGGCTATATCAAGGAGGTCAATTCATAATTCCAGGAGTTTATGAATGACAAGTAGATGGCAGCAGTACAAAGAAAAATTAGGGGAAACAAGGCCTTGGGATCTATTAAATCCTAATACCGAATATGCCGAGGAATCAGAATCTGAAAGAAGATATGACATTTGCAAGGCCTGCCCAGAACTAATAGATTTAACAAAACAGTGTAAACAATGCGGATGTTTTATGCCATTAAAAACAAAACTTTTAAGAGCTGAGTGCCCACTTAAAAAATGGTAATTCTTTATTTGAATAAAAAACATACGGTATAATTATCTAAGGCAATACCGCCAGGAGGACATAGTGGCAAGTAACTTTCCAGTAAGCAAAGACAATCTCACAAATCCAGCATCTACGGATGAATTATCTGGACATGCAGCACAACATGCTAACGCAAATGACGCAATTGAAGCATTAGAAAATGTGGTTGGTGTAACAAACTCCACAGATTCAGGCTCGTTGACATATAAAATCAATTCGCTATCAACTTCAGTGGCAACACTTGCTAATACATCGGCAAGCATCGAAACCTTGATGGGCCTAGAAGGAAATAACGATCTAACAATCGCAGGAATTCAAAACAAGACGACTATAGACTCATATGCCTCAGCAGATTATCGTACGGCATCATATGCTCTACAAATTGTAAAGGCATCCACTGGAGAATCATATTTTTCCAACATAACCGCATTAAGAGGATCTTCTGACATATATGTATCAGAGTCTAACATTGTAACAAACGCTAATTCATCAATTGCAACGACAGCTTTTGAATCTGCGAATGGTATAATTAGTTTAACAGTCACACCAGTATCAGGCGAAGTAACTGTAAGGTATTTCAGAACAGCGTTAAAATAAAGCAGTAAGAGGAGTCATAAATTATGGCAATAGTAAATAAAAACTTTAGAGTAAAAAATGGTCTTATCGTCGACGGTTCCGTCGCAACGGTAAACGGATATAACGTATTAACAGAGGCATCAACAGCCTTTATCATCAGCACAGTCGGCGGATCAGCAGATACAGCCAACACTCCTAATACTGTAGTAAAGCGTGACGGCTCAGGAAACTTTGCAGCAGGCACAATTACAGCAAACATTGTTGGTAACTTAACTGGTAACGTAACAGGAACAGTTTCAAGTCTTTCAAACCATGATACTGGAGATCTTGCAGAAGGATCAAATCTATATTTCACAAATGCTCGTGCATTAGCTGCAACAGCAGCAGCATACGATGCAGCAGGTGCAGCATCAAGCGCACAGGCAAATGCAGCAACAGATGCCACAGCTAAAGTAGCAGCAGAAGCCACAGCACGTAACTCAGCAATTGCATCAGCAATTGCAACAGAAGTTGCTGATAGAAATACTGCAATTGCAACAGCAAAGACTGCAGCAGAAGCTACAGCAGCCGCTGATGCTACTTCAAAGGCTAACGCAGCGCAGTCTGCAGCAGCAACAGACGCTACATCTAAGGCTAACGCAGCACAGTCTGCAGCAATATCTGCAGCAGCAACAGATGCAACTACAAAAGCTAACGCAGCACGGTCAGCAGCAGAGGCTACAGCAGCAGCAGCACTTACCGCAGCAATCTCAACAGAAGTTTCAAATCGTAACACAGCAATTTCAACAGCAGTTTCAGCAGTAGTAGACGGAGCACCAGCTTTACTTGATACTCTAAATGAATTAGCAGCAGCAATTAATGATGATGCTAATTACACAACTACTATTACAACAGCATTAGCAACAAAAGCTAACTCTACACAGGTTGCAACAGATATTGCTTCAGCAGTCACAACTGCAGCAACAGATGCTACTTCAAAGGCTAACGCAGCACAAGCTGCAGCAGCAACAGATGCAACTACAAAAGCCAACGCTGCCAAAGCAGCAGCAGAAGCCACAGCAGCAGCAGACGCTACAGCTAAAGTTGCAGCAGAAGCTACAGCTCGTAATTCAGCAATTTCAACAGCAATTTCAGGTGAAGTTACAGATCGTAACTCAGCAATTGCAACTGCACAGTCTGCAGCACAGGCTTCAGCGGAAGCCACAGCAGCTAGCGCTCTTACAGCCGTAAAGAATGGTACAACACCATTTACAGTAGTTAATGTAAATGATGTGGCAGCAGTACGGGCAGCAACCACAACAGTTTCTTCAGCTGGAACTGTAAATGCTCTAACATGGTCAGGATCTGACTACCGTACAGCAAAGGCACTTGTTAAGTTTAAGAATGGAGTAAACACTCAGGTTTCTGAAGTTCTCCTAACACTTGATACAAGCAATAACGTAGCAATAACAGAATTTGGTTCAATTACAACTGGAACCGACCTAGGAACAGTATCAGCAGCATATGCTTCAGGTAGCGTTTCAATATCAGTAACAACAACCTACGCATCAACAGATGTAATGGTTTATGCAACACTAATTAAATAATTAATAAAAGGTATGGGGTCCTTCCAAAACCCCACCAAAACAATTAGGGGATATGTGAACTTAAATGGCAATAGTAAATAAAAACTTCAAGGTTAAAAATGGCCTTAACGTAGCAGGACCTGCAACATTTGATGCAGCAGTAAATGTAGACAACTTAGTCTTAAATTCAACCCCCCTTGCCTTCGACTCATCAACTGGAAGATTAAAGATCCAGATTAATGGTGCTTGGAAGGAAATTGCCCTCCTTACAGATGCGGCAGAAGATCTAGGAGCTTTAACATTTATGGATATAGGACTGGCAATAGATTATGACGGCCAGCCAGTATATACAGTTTTTGCAAATGGAGTAAATACTACAGCTACAAAATTTGCGGATGGTGGAAATCATTCCACAGATACATACAGCATGACCTTTGATTCTGGAACAATTAGCTAATTGTTTTGGAATTATTGTAATGCTATAATTACCAAATAAGTCTAAATAAGGGGTGGCAAATATGTCAACAGTAAGAATTCAAGTAAGAAGAGGAACCGCTTCACAGTGGACCTCAGTAAATCCAATTTTGGCAGCAGGAGAAATGGGTGTCGAGTCAGACACAAACCTATTTAAATTCGGTAACGGATCTTCTACATGGACTGCCCTTGCATATGCAAATAATTCAGACGTAGCAATTGGTGAAATTTCCCAAGATGCAATTAACGCTGCCCTTGTTGTAGGAGATGGTCTCACAAAGACATACAACGATGGCGCAAATACTATTACAATAGCAGTAGCAGATTCATATTTTACAGAAATGGCACAGGATGCAGTTAATACAGCTCTTGTAGCAGGAAATGGTATTTCTAAGTCATACAATGACGGAACAAACCAGCTAACAGTTTCTGTTGACACATCAATCATAGCAAACAAAGGCTACGTAGATTCAGCTGTATCAGCACTTGGAAATACAGTAGACCTAGACTACATTCCTTTAGCAGACAGAGGAAATGCTGGCGGAGTTGCTTCATTAAATAACTCAGGTAAAATTCCAGCTTCAGAGCTAGATATTACAAATACAGTTACATCATTAATTGATTCAACAGTTACTTCTGGACGAGGAGTTAGCTCAACATGGGATAACGCAACAAGCAAAGAAGTTGTTTCTGCAGCAATTAGAGCACAAGGTGGAATAGTAAAGACAGATGCAACAGATAACCTAGACATCATACTTTCATTGTCCCCAACAATCACAGCAACAACTAAATTTACTGGACCTCTTGTTCAAGTAGATCAAGTACAGGCAGACACAGCAACTCTTGGAGCGCTTACAGTTTCAGGAAACCTAACAGTTAATGGAACAACAACTTCTGTAAATTCAACTAACGTTACAATTGATGATCCAATGATTTATATTGGTGAAAACAACCAGTCAAACGTTCTTGATCTTGGTGTAGTTGGAGCATTCAATAACGGTACATACCAGCACTCAGGCCTTGTAAGAGATGCCTCAGATGGCGTATGGAAACTATTCTCTGGCGTAACAGCAGAGCCTACAACAGTTGTTGACTTTACAACATACACAAAAGACTCACTTGAAGTTGGCGGCCTCGTCGCAGATTCATTAAGAGTTGGTTCTGTAGTAAATGCAGAAATACAGCGTTTAGCAGGTGTAACAAGCGGTATCCAGTCTCAAATTGATGCAAAGCTTTCTACAACTGTAGCAGAAGGAACATATGCTCCAAAAGCATCACCGACATTCACAGGTACAGTAACTCTTCCATCTGGAACAGTAACAGCTGGAATGATTTTAGATGGCACAATAGTCAACGCAGACGTTAATGATTATGCAGAAATTGCACAATCAAAGATTGCAAATTTGACTGGCGATCTTGCAGGAAAAGCACCAAAGATTTCTCCAACATTCACAGGATCAGTTGTCCTTCCAACAGACACCACAATTGGTGATGTAAGCGCAACAGAGCTTGGATATGTAAATGGAGTTACTTCTGGAATACAGTACCAGATTAATACTGTATCAAATGCATTAGCTGCAAAGGTTACAAGCTACGACTCATCAATAGCAACATTGTTTACCGATACTTCAACTCTGACAACAGACTTGAATACAGCAGAAAATGCAATTACAGGATTGCAGTCAGATGTTACAGCAATAAATACTGCTGCAGCAACATTACAAACATCTGTAAATACAAAAGCTTCATCTGCATCACTTGCATCACACGAAGCAGATACAACAAATATTCATGGAATTGCAGACACCTCAGCACTTGCATTAACTGCAACTGTTAATTCAGGATTAGCGCTTAAAGCAAATCTTGCTTCACCAACATTTACAGGTACTGTGTCTGGAATTACAAAGACAATGGTAGGACTTGGATCTGTTGATAACACTGCAGATGCAGATAAGCCAGTTTCAACAGCACAAGCTGCATCAATTGCCCTACGGGCGCCGCTTGCTTCACCAGCACTTACTGGTACACCAACTGCACCAACAGCAGCAGCTGGTACAAATACTACACAGGTTGCAACTACAGCATTCGTAGGAACAGCTGTTTCAAATCTAGTAGCAGCATCACCAGCAGCACTTGATACTCTTAACGAGTTAGCATCTGCACTTGGAAATGACGCATCATTCTCAACAACAGTTACAAACTCAATTGCAACAAAGTCACCTATTGCTTCCCCAACATTCACAGGAACAGTTACAATACCAGCAGGAGCAAGCATTGCAGGATTTGCCCCACTTGCTTCTCCAACATTTACTGGAACAGTAACTCTACCAGCAGCAGGAATCGTATTCTCTGATGGCACACAGGCACGGGCAGGTGTACCATCTATCACAACAATTGCAACAGAAGTTGTTTCTTCTGTAACACTTGGAGCTGGAGAACAAGATAAGTTTATTCCACTATCAGGAGCAGTTGTTGTAACACTTCCTGCAACAGGATATTCAACTGGTCAATCAATTGACTTCTGGCAAAAAACTGGAACAGGAGCTTCGTTTGCAGATACAAATGGAGTAATTGGAACACCAGGACGCAAATTCAGAGCTAACAATTCAGTTGTAACTGCACTAAAAATTTCAACTGGATGGTTAATCTTCGGAGACCTAACAGCTTAATCAAAAATTAAAGGAGAATAACCATGTCAAAACAAGTAGGTAGAATGAGCCAGGGCTCGAATGACTTCCTGATGCCATTTAAGCCAATCAATGTAAGCGCAACAGATGTTGGAACCAACCGTCCATTTAATGATGGAGCAGCAACAGTATCGTTTACACCAGATGGGCCATACGCAGCAACAGAGTATGTTGTAACAGCTAGCCCAGGAGGTCGAACTGGAACAGGAACTTCTTCTCCTATTACAGTCACTGGTCTTCTTTCTAATACACCTTACACCTATACAGTTGTTGCAAAAAATACATTTGGAGATTCCGAGCCATCAACCGCTTCAGCCTCAGTTACCGCAACAACCGTTCCTTCTACCCCAGGAGCACCAACAGCTACAGCACAGATTAACCAAGACTATGTTACCTGGTCTGCACCAGCTGATGGAGGAAAAGCAATAACTGGATACAAGCTTAAGTCAAGCGATGGCCCAATATATTCAATAGCTGGAGTAAGCCACACTGTACCAGAAACAGCAAACACTGCACAGTCATATCAAGTACTTGCTACAAATGGTAACGGAGACTCTTCATATTCAGCATCATCAAATTCTGTTACAACATTGGCACCGTTCTTCCCGCCAAGCTTCTTTGCCCCACCAGGGTTCTTCGCACCACCATCATTCTTCGCCCCACCAGGGTTCTTTGCCCCACCAGGGTTCTTCGCACCACCATCATTCTTTGCCCCACCAGGGTTCTTTGCCCCACCAGGGTTCTTTGCCCCACCAGGGTTCTTTGCCCCACCAGGGTTCTTTGCCCCACCAGGGTTCTATTGCATTGATCAAGACACTCTTGTAATGACAGTGGGTCCAAATGACACAGTAGAATTTAAAAAAGCAAAAGAAATTCAAGTAGGTGACCAAGTATGGTCAGCAACATGGGATGGATTGCTTGATGAATTTGAAATCGATCCTTATACATGGTCTACAGATTCAATTAATAATATACATCTAGTAAAAACTGAAATTAGAGCCGTAAAGCCTTCTATAAAAGATGCAACTATGATTATTAATGATGACTCTTCTAAGAGATTCTCACTAGAACAAACAATTCTTGCAAAGAAAAATGACACATATTTCTTTAGCACAACAGGAATTCTTGAACCAGGAGATTCAATATTTGTAAAAAATAATGAAAATATTTTTGAAGAGGTAGTAGTAGAATCAACAAAAATTATAAATGAAGAAAGAACCGTTTATGAATTTGATGCTTCTCCAAATGATATTTTAATTGCGGGAGATCTAGTAGTACACAACCGTAAAGCTTTTTAGTGTCAATATACCATCTGCATATTCCAAGAACATCTGGTATATACATAAAGAATAATGTAATACCCCATTTGATATCAAATGGGGTAGAGCATTGTATATCCAATAGGAATAAAATAGATGTAGAAAAAATAAAAAAAAGTAGGTTTGTTGGTGGTCATTTTGGCTTAATGCCTTTAGATTATATGGACAGTCCAGAAATTTTTACAATAGTTAGAGACCCAGTAGAAAGATTTATAAGCTATTTTAAATATACAACAGGACCAATAAGAGCGGGAAAAGAAGCTGAAGAAAAATTAGATAGATGGCTTTATGGGGAAGAATGCGAAATGCAATCCAACCTGCAGTCAAAATTTTTAACTGGTAAATTAAATATAGAAAAATTTAATCAGGATATATTACAATTTCAAAATACAGTTAGCAGCGGTTGGTATTTAGAAGGATATAAATTAGATATAAAAAATGTAATTTCAAGTCTTGAAAAAATGAAAGCTTATACGCTAGAAGAACTAGATTTATTTAAAATAGATTTAAATAAAAGCTTATTAAAACAATTTGGATTTTCAACATTTAAACATTCCGACAAAGCAAATTCCTCTTATGATATAGGAATTAAATTTGATAAAAGACATATAAATAGAATAGAAGAAATTAATTTATTGGACATGGAGGTATACGAATATGTACAAAAGATTAAAAAAGAATACTGAGTGGTCAATACTTCACCTAGGTCATTTTGAAATAAATCATATTAAAGATGAAATTTCTAATTTTTCAAATGAATGGCTGATTGATCAAAGCAGGCAAGAAAAAGGGTATACTCACAAAAGCACACAGATGTTTAGAATTTGTGAAACAGATTACGATTGGATTGTTGGCGACCCAGTTGAAACCAATTATGTAAATCTTCTTAAAAATAGTCTATCAGATCAAGAGCTTAAAAAAATTTTTATTGATTTAGAGTCATACTATTCTGGCAAAATAATAAGGTGTGAATTTGTTAAATTAAATTCTAATTCTTATATACCAAAGCATGTTGATGGTGGAGCCCTGCTTCACTATTCTAGAAGAGTTCATGTACCCATAATAACAAAAGATTTAATAACATTTACTGTAATGGACAATACAATACATATGGAAGAGGGCGGATGGTATGAAATTAATAATCAAATGCCACACTCCGTTTCTAACCCAACTGATTTTGATAGAGTGCATTTAATTATTGACATATTACCAGATGATATGATAAACTATATATGAGAGAAAGAGAAAAATGAATCAAACTTGGTCAAGCAAAGAAATCCTATTTCCTGGGTTATGGGTATATAGAGACGTAGTTAAGCCAGAACTAAATTTAATGGAAAGGCTTGTCTCTGTTGTTAATGAAAGCAATGGGCAGTACAACTGGAGAGGCGCAACAGTTGGCTATGATGAAACAAGGCCAAGCTATAGAGATTGCCAAGATGTAAAGATAGGCCCAGTGCCAACAATAAGAAATGATTTTGATAGACGAATAAATGATATATGGCAAGATGCCAAAGATACACAGGGGCCAGCAGCAGAAGACTATTGTTCATTTCATAGCGTAAGAATGGATTTTTGGGAAGTAATGAATTTTATTTCTTATGGTCCAGGACAACATTTTCAAGAGCATGCCGACCACGGGTTTTCTTATACAGCAACGGTGTCTCTGGTAGCGTATCCAAATGATGATTACACTGGCGGAGAGCTATGGTTCCCAAAATTAGACTTAAAAATTAAGCCAAAAGCTGGTGACTTATACATATTCCCGTCCACATATATCTATTCTCATGTTGCAATGCCAGTAGAAGAAGGCAAAAAATATTCTATAGTTACAATGCTAGATTATAACGATAACACTCATAATGATGAGTATCGTGCACTTGTAGAAAAAAGATTAAACGATGGTAAAACTCAAAGCCTATAGAGCAAAAGATATTTCAGCCACAGTCCTCCCCTTATCAGTAAAAAGAGATTGGATGGATGAAACTTGGGAAGCTCACGCATATAAATGTTTTCCAGTTGGATTACCAAATCAAATGGGCTGGTCTATCTCATTCCCAGAAGATATAACTTTTATATGGGACGGAATATCTGATTCCACACCAGATCACGTAAAAATATTATCTGGAGATAAATATGCTTATGCCGAAAGATCAAATGCTACGGTAAGTTTTAACACTGGCATAACATTTAAAACAGATGAAAACCACAGCCTCCTCACTATGCCAGTCCCTAATAATTTTGTAGACGGGTATGAGCCATTTACAACAATAATGAGTTCTTCTTTTTATAGTGGAGATTTATCTTGTGCGATCCGAGTAACTAGGCCAAATGTTGAAATAACAATAAAAGCTAACACGCCCATATTTTCAATAATGCCAATAAACCTTGAAGCTTTGCAGGATTCCGAAATAGAGTTTTTTGACTCTTCAAAAATGCCAGAAAGAACATTTGATTCTAAAGAATATAGCAAAGCTGGGTCGGAATCAAATGCGGTTGGGAAATGGACTAATTTTTACCGTAATGCTACAGACCACCTTGGAGTATCTTTAGGGAAGCACCAAGTAAAAGCAATAAGATTAAAAGTCATTGATAATAAAGATTAATAGCATGGTAAAATTATATTGTAGTATTAACAGAAAGAGAACTAATGAAAATTGCAAATAAAGACATACAGCTATATGCACCGAAGTCAATAACGCCTTCAGGTTTCTTTGGCTCATCCTCAGATAATATTATAGAGCTAGAAAATTTTTTGACTGAAGATGAAAGGCAAAGGCTTATAAGTTTTGCTTTAAACAATAAAGTTTGGGATCAAACCGAAACTCATGTTGATGAAGACGGATTAGTTTTGTATGATGCAAATATATGGAAAGATAGGGTTTGCACTCACAACTCTTTAATGGAGTCTGACCCAACAATATTAGAATTAATTAACTCAATGATAGCAAGACTTAAAATTGAAGTGGATAAATTTTTTTCTGTTGATGCTCAAGAGACAGGCCCAGCAATTGTTAGATGGCCAGTTGGGGCAAGACAAGAACCACACGCAGACAAAGAGTTTCACACTGGAATAGAAAAGGGAAGACCAAATGATTTTCCATGGTATGACTTAGCAGGACTATTTTATTTTAATGATGACTATGAAGGCGGAGAGCTATACTTCCCACAGCACGGAATTGAATTTAAGCCAAAAGCAGGCGCAGCATATTTCTTCCCAGGAGACATGCACTACACACACGGGGTAAGACCAGTAACAGCAGGAAATAGATTTACTTCGCCATTTTTTTGGACGATAATGAAACACACAGGAGAAAGACAGCCATGACAAATTTAGAATACGTAGAGCTATATCCAAAAGTGGATGTGTACAGAAATGTTTTGAAAGATCCGCAGGCCCTGTATGAGACAATGAAAAAATCAGAGCAGACATCTGAAGGCAAGTACCTTTTAAAGACTTGGGACCCTTGGGCACATTTTGGCACCTATTCCCAAGCAAAAAATTCATTAGAAGTAGATGATACTCAAAAGTCCGACCCAATGTTTATAGAAGAAAAAGATTTTGTGGATCAAATTCAGTCCGCCTATGATGCAGTATTGCTTGATTATATTAATAGGCACGGCATTGAATTAAAACCTAATTGGCATTTTAGCGGATGTTCTTTTTCAAAGTATACGGATCAAGTTGATGTCCTAGATAATAAAATGACTATGCAATATCACACAGATTTTATTATTTCAGAAAGAGACATGCCAGGATCTAAATTTCAATTAACCTGCACAATGTATATAAATGATAATTACGACGGCGGAGATATTGAATTTTTTGTTAATGGGGATAGGGTAAATCATAAACCACAGGCTGGAGACATCCTTGTCTTTCCATCAGATGAACCATATTTTCATGGCGTAAAAACAATATATAATGGAGAAAAATTCTTTGTAAGAAATTTTGTTATGTACCCTTACGACGGACACCCAGAATGGCTCGAAAATCAAAAGAAATTAGGAGCCGCTAATTGGATGAAAAAAGAATTTGAAAGATTAAAGCACGACAATCCTAGAAACATGAGATACTTACAGGATGGGGTTCCGACCAAATATGATGATCTATCTGGAGATAAATCTGGGCCAGGGGGTATGTAATGAAGCTTACTAAACTAACAGAAGATATAGATCTCTATGAAGATTTTATATCAAAAGAAGAATGCAAATCTGTCATTGGGCTGCTAGAAAAACTTGCTGAGACTGACGATGACTACTGGAAGGGAATATCTTTTTATGAGTCATACTCTGCCAGATACCCATTTGATGGTGAAGCAGTGCTTGCTGAATTTAATTTAAGCCCTACATGGTTTACTGATCTTAAAAATAGATTTAGACAGGCTGCTGCAGATGTAGCAAATAAGTCTTTCGAAGACATGTCTCAGATTAGCTTTCATGTGCAAAGATGGCTTCCAGGAGCTTTTGCACCAAAGCACTCAGACAACAGCGACTCAGAAGGAAAAATGGGTGCGTTTACACGAAGTAGATATGCTGGTTTTTTATATTTAAATGATGATTTTGAAGGCGGAACATTAAAGTTTGATGCAAGACATGGAAAAACCCCACTTGAAGTTATTCCAAAAGCTGGGTCATTTTTAATATTTCATGGTGGTCATAAAAACATGCATGAGGTTACCGTAGTAAAAGGAGCGCCAAGATATACGCTTGGATCTTTTTGGGACGATAGAGAAGAGTCTGATTATCCTCAAGAAATTAGAGATGAATGGGCAGACGAGTTAGCTAAAGTCAGAGCACATCAAAAAGGCGAGCAAGAAGAATGGAAAGAAATCCGTGACAAAGGATTAAGACTAACTCCGTACGGAGCACCAGTCCCAGCCTCAGAAGTAGAGAATATCTAATGATAGAAGATAAAAAAGATTTTAATCCAAATGACATGTATCACATGTTCATACCAAATGCTTTAGAAGATGGCATATGGCATTTTAAAAATGTTTTAAGCTATCCAAAAGAACTAGTTGATTTTATCAATGAGGTCGATGAAAGCCAAGATAGTTATTCAAAAATAACACAGTGGAGCCCATGGACAGCAAGTGATGATGTCAATGTTGTATACGGAAAAAATAAAAATGTTTTAACTAATAGCATAAAAGAAAATAATTCTGGTTCCAGACTAGATCAAAAAATTCTTTACATAAGTAATAGTTTAAAAATGGCATTTGAAATGTGTCTTGATAATTATTTAAAGTCAAGAAATATTGACGGAAAAAATTATATACTTCCAATGGGAGAAATTCCAATTAGAGAATGGGCAGCAGGTTCTGGCATGGGGCCACATTGTGATAACTATGACGGACATACAACACTAGCATTCTCAATGATAGCTTATCTGAATGATGACTATGAGGGTGGCGAGATAGAGTTTCCAAACCAAGGCTTGTCAATAAAGCCACAAGAGGGCAGCCTAATAATATTTCCAAGTCAAGAGCCGTATCTTCATAAGGTAAATGAAGTTTTGTCTGGCAAAAGATATACCTCACACCTTTCTGTGTATAAAGGCTTAATGGTATAATTAAAAAATGGCAACTACAGGCGTTAATGGATGGCACTTCCCAAGTTACTCGGATTCTCCCGATGTACCTAGAGATCTTGGTATTTTAGGTAATGATATTGCTACATATATTGCTGCTCATCCTGGACCCCAAGGAGCAACAGGCCCTTCAAACGTTTTAACCATTGCTTCAACAAATACAATAAATGCTGGTCAAAATGCTTCGGTAACTATTAGCGGAACATCTCCATCACAATCTTTAACATTTAATATTCCAAAAGGTCAAGATGGAGTAATTGGTGGCCCTGGTCCATCAAATGTTTTAACAATTGGAACAGTTGTATCTGGCGCACTAGCTTCTGCAACAATTACTGGCACATCTCCATCTCAAGTTTTAAATTTAGTTTTACCAACTGGAGAAACTGGAGCAACTGGAGCAACTGGAGCAACTGGTCCAAAAGGTGATGCAGCAGCAACAATTACTATTGCTAGCCCAGTAACTACAGGTGCAGCAGGAACAAACGCTATTGTTACAAATACTGGAACATCTAGCAATGTTATTTTAAATTTTACAATTCCTCGTGGAGATACTGGCGCAACTGGTGCAACTGGCGCAACTGGCGCAGCAGGATCAAATGCTGTTATTGATCCAATTGCAACAAGAATTGCGCTACAAACAACAGCAACATCTACAACTGGAGTCAACTCTGCCTGGTATCCACTATCAACAAATACATTTACTTTAGGTTTGCTTGGTCCAATTAACTCTGGAACAGATAACGTAACTAGAGGATGGAAAAACATATATTTAAACTCAGCAGCAACTGTTATATCAGATGAAAGAACAAAAGAAAATATATTGACATCTGACCTTGGATTAAATTTTATTAATAAATTAAACCCAGTTAAATATAATAAAATTGGTGGAGATAGAACACATTACGGATTAATTGCACAAGAGGTAAAGTCTGTCTTAGATGAAGTCAATATTGCTGACTTCGGCGGCTGGGTAATTTCTGATGTGAATGATGCAGAAGGACAACAAGCATTAAGATACGAAGAATTTATTTCTCCATTAATTAAAGCGGTACAAGAACTTACAGCAAGAGTAAAATCACTAGAAGAAAAGTAGGTTTGGGATGTCATACAAAAGCGTAGTCTTAAATGACCACCCAACATCATTTTATTTATTAGATGAAGTAATATCTGGCACCACAGTTTCATATGATGCCCTTAAAACACAATATGCTACATACGCTGATTTAAGAGATAATGGTATTTCTTATGCCAATCTCGGAGGGTCGGTAATATATGATTATTCTGGAAATAGTAATAATGGAGTATCGTTTAACTCATCAAATGCAGTATTAATGCCATTAGTTCCTGGATCGATAGCTGGAACAAAAATGAATTCAGATACAAAAATTATATACATAACTCCAGGAATGGCAACATCAACATACAAAAATAATCCATTTTCTATAGACTTATGGTTTAAACCGCCACAAACATCCACCAATGAAATACCTTTAGCATTTGACACAACAAATTTAATTGGCTTAACTTATAAAAATGGAAATGTTTTATTTAAAATAGGTTCGTCGGTTGCAGTTGCCAAAATAGAAAAAACATCCGCTTCTTACATTTCTGCCGTATACAATGGATCTTCAATTATATTATATGTTAATGGAGTAAGTAAATCAACTAAATCTATTTCCGAGCCGTACCCGTTTAGCAACCTAACAGTTTCATTTATGAGTGGTCCTTCTAATGAATCTGAACCATTTGTAATTGATTGTGTTGCATTCTACAGATATTCTCTTTCTGAAAGTAAAATACAAAATCATTACACTGCTGGCTCATACGAGCTGAATCACCTACAGATAGTAGAACCAGACGGTGGAGTTTTATTTACATTGAATCATTCAAAAATAATGCCAGTAAAACAATACTACTACCCATCTGCAATTAAATGGTCAGATCTAATTAATGGAGATGCAGTTCTATCTATAGATCATGACTATGTTACATTTGCTAAAACTGACACCGCATCCCCAGCCAGTTTTAATTTTACACAAGAGATAATTGTTCCATCTGGAATTGGAATAAACAGTTCACAACTAAAGTATGAACCAGACTTTGAAAATATATTATTTGAAATAAGTTTAGACGGATTATCTGGATGGCAAACTTGTTACAATAATAAATCATTGCCTTATTTTACAAAAAATAATTTAACTACATATGAACGTGTTTATGTAAGAACAACAATGTCCTCATCCGATACATCATTTGATATTCCAAAAATAGAGTCCGTTTCAATTGATTTTTTTAATAATATGGACTACTATGCAGATAACTCTGGAGACAGAATATACTCAGACCAAGACTATGATTTGTCTAGGTATAACGAAAGAATACTTTCATATAGCAGATATAATGGATTATCAATGCATGAATCTGGAGGTTTCAATATAGAAGCAGCATCACCCTCTAGGTCTATTGAAATGATATATACCCCAGGATCGGGCAAAAATGTTTTATTTTCAAATGGATCAAAAATATTTGAATGGCTCACAGACGGCACCATAAATAAGAGTGGGATTACAAGTGTATACGTAAATGGGAAAGATGTGACTTCCCAAACAAACTGCTCAAGTTACTTTACAGTAGGGTTCCCACATCACGTAGTCTTAGTTCTTTCAAGCGTTACTTCTGGCTTAATTAAAATTAATCAAAATGTTGCTGGCACGTCGTACGGCCTAGGATCAAACTATAATAATATTGCCATATATCCAACAGCCTTAACTTTAAGCCAAATAACAAACCATTATAATTATTATATTGGCAACTGGTCTAACTCAGTTGGGTCAGAAGGACTATCGATATCAGAGTCTGCATCTGGTAATGACTCATTGCCCTACTCTATTTATTCTATTGAATTAGCTGGTTCAAATATAACCATTTAGTGTAATTGTTGGTACAAAATCTGGACTTTGGCACTAGATAATGGTATGATTATGGTCTATGGATATCTTAAAGAAAAATACTAAGATTGTCGAAGAGACAACCCTAGGCATATACGTATGGATGATGCCAGACGGCAGATGGATTGGAGATGACGATGGGAATTTTCTTTCGATCACGTCAATCAAAGGCAATAGATCCAGAATCGATGCTTTGGCTAGAGAAGTTCGCTCATATGGTATTTATGAGGGTGAACCCAAATTTTTATCTGGGCGCAGAAAGATTGATGACGAAGAGCTTGCAGAACAAGAACAACGACTTAAATGGGGACTCCCACCAGACCCATACGATATCGGAGTCTATAAAGACTCTGTACTAAGAGGCGGTAAAGTACAATGACACGCAACATAGAATTTTTAGAAGATGACAATTCATCAAATACAATAGATATTTCAAATACATCTGACTGGTTTCATTTTCAAAAAGCAGAAGAGTCAGAAGATCCATTTAAAATAGGTCTAGAAGAAATTAAAAAATTAAGAGGCCTTGGAACAAATTTTAAACGTAAAATTAATCGTGATTTTTCAAAAGCATTTGTTGGAACATCTGGCGTAGGCACACAACAGAATCTTCTTCAGCAAGCAATTAGCGGATATGCATTATTTGATCTCGTAGAGCCAACATATAACTTAGAATACCTTTCAAAAATTTATGAAGTCTCTACTTATAACTATGCAGCCATCAATGCTAAGGTTTCAAATATTGTTGGCCTAGGATATATGTTTACAGAAACATCTAAAGCAAAAGATGCAATGGATGCTATAACTGATCAAAAACAGGCAGATAGAGCTCGTTCAAAAATTGATAGAATTAAAACTCAGCTAGACAAATGGCTAGATGATTGCAATGAAGAAGAATCATTTACAGAGACCCTTATAAAAGCCTACACAGACCTTGAGGCGACTGGAAACGGGTACATAGAGATAGGACGTACCACTGCTGGAGATATAGGCTATATAGGCCATATACCAGCTAAAACGATGCGTGTACGTAGATTCCGTGACGGATTTATTCAGCTACTTTATGGAAAGGCAGTTTACTTCCGCAACTTTGGTGATCTTGAAACTCCAAGTCCAATTGCTGGTCAAGAAGATAGACCAAATGAGATTATTCATTTAAAGAAATACACTCCAATGAATAACTACTACGGAGTACCAGATATTATTGCAGCACAGCAAGCCCTGGCAGGAAACGAATTTGCTGGTAGATATAACTTAGACTACTTTGAAAATAAGGCGGTCCCAAGATATATTATTACAGTAAAGGGAGCAAAGCTTTCCCCAGAATCAGAAAGAAAACTTCTTGAATTTTTCCAGGTCGGATTAAAGGGAAAGAATCATAGATCTCTTTATATCCCACTTCCAGCAGACACTCCAGATTCAAAAACTGAATTTAAGATGGAGCCAATTGAAGCAGGAGAACAAGAGTCCTCATTTAATATCTATCGTAAGTCTAATAGAGATGAAATTCTGTTAGCTCATCGTGTTCCAATTAGCAAAATTGGTATTCCAGAAGGAATCAATTTAGCCGCTGCCAGGGATGCTGATAAGACATTTAAAGAGCAGGTTTGCCGTCCATCACAAGATAGACTTGAAAAGAAATTGAATTATTTAATTGCAGAAAAGACAGATGTTGTGCAATTAAAGTTTAACGAATTAAGTCTTACTGATGAGGAAACTCAAAGCCGTATTGATGAAATTTATTTGAGAATGCAGGTTATTACCCCTAACGAAGTTCGTCTTAGAAAGAATATGACAACTGTTGAAGGCGGAGACGAAATGGTGGATTTAAAGCCCCAGCAAGTAGCCGATCAAAAAGCAAAGTCGACGGGCAATAAAAAGCGAGATCAGCAAAGATCCGCAAATGCCCCAGATAAAAGCGGAGAAGCTAGAAATCCAAAGGGCGACGGTCCAAAAGTCAAATAAGTTTAATCAACTGTTATTTGCGTTATAGTAGATAAACCACTAAAATTGACCATATGAACATTGAAAAAGGCCATTGGTCTAGTAATGGCGAAAACCTACATTTGTCGATTCCTTTCACTAAGGTTAATCGAGAAAATAGAACTGTATCTGGTTTTGCAACATTAGATAATGTTGACCAAACAGGAGATGTTGTCACAGCAGAAGCAAGCGTAAAAGCTTTTGAAAACTTTAGAGGCAACCTTCGTGAGATGCATCAGTCAAATGCAGTTGGTAAAGTTGTTTCATTTAAGCCAGAAACATACTATGACCAAAAGTCTCAAACTTTTTACAATGGAGTTTATGTAACTTCATACATTTCAAAGGGTGCACAAGATACTTGGGAGAAAGTTCTTGATGGCACTCTTTCTGGTTTTTCAATCGGCGGAAAGATTAAAGAATCAGACAATGAGGTTAACAAGGCAACAGGAGAAGCAGTTAGATTTATTAAAGACTATGATCTTGTTGAACTTTCAATTGTTGACTCACCAGCAAATGAGCTATGTAATATTTTGTCAATCGAAAAAGTTAATGGGCAAATGATTTACAAAGGCCTTGCTACAAGTGTAGTAACAGAAAATATTTTTTATTGCGAAGACAGCGACTCAGTGTTTATGTCCACAGAAAAAACTTTTGATTCACCAATATCTGGAAAACCAGCTGCGCTAATCGGTTGGGTAGAAAGTTCAGACATTAACAAGTCAAAAGAAATAGATAAAATTCTTGCTTCATTCAAGAAGTCAAGATTACCGTTGCCTGAAACACAATTAGCAAAACAGGCAAACGTAGAAGGAGGTAATGACATGGAAAAACTTAATGTAGGTAATGATGTTGAAGTAGCTGCAGAAGCAGTTGTTGAAGCGCCAGCCGAAGTTACTCCAGAAGTTGAGACAGTTGTAGCGGAAGCTAACAATGACTCAAACGTCAATCTTTTTGACAAATCATTGGAAGCTGTAGATTCTACAGTTGAAGATACCTCTGCCGACAACGTTGAAAAAGCAGCCGATACAGTAGAAGTTATGGTTGATGAACCTGATTTTGCAAAAATGTTAGGCGATCTAAAAGGCTTTTTCTCCGATACACTCACAAAGGCTACAGAGGCATCTGCTGCACAGGTTACAGAAATTAAAACATCTGTCGAAGCCTTCAGCAAAAATGTCGATGCTAGAATTCTTGAGTTGGCAGAAAAGCACAGCGCACTTAGTGATGCTGTGTCAGAAATAAAGGGCACCATCGAAGGTGTTCAAAAGCAGGTAGATGCCGTAGAAGGCGATACCGCAATTAAGAAGTCCTCTGACCTTGGCGGGTCTGAGGTATTTACTAAATCAAAATCAAAATGGTCTGGAGCTTTCCTCGGTTCCGTAAATGAAATCTTTAACTAAAATAAGGTAGGTGAAATAAAAATGAGTAATGAATTATTAGAAAAGGCCGCAGCAGCTGGTGCAACAGTATCAACTGGGTTCGGTTCTTCAACAGGTGGTTCAGGCGTTCATGTTGCTTCAGAAAATGGCAACGGTGGACTTCTAAACCCAGAACAATCAGCACGATTCTTGGACTATATGTTCGATGCTACCGTAATTGGTAAGGTTGCACGTACAGTCCGAATGAAATCCGACACAACAGAAATTGATCGTATGTCCGTAGGAGAAAAGCTTGTAAAGCTTGCATCCGAAGGCGAAAACACAGCTGCTAACAGCGGTGTTACTTTCTCAAAAATTTCTCTTTCAACAAAGAAACTCCGCATGGACTGGGAGCTTTCAACAGAGTCTCTAGAAGACAACATTGAAGGTGCAGATCTAGAAGATCACATTGCACGTATGATGGCAACACAAGCAGGAAATGACATCGAAGATCTTCTTCTTAACGGTGACTCATCTCTTTCAAGCGATGCACTATACAAGTCTTTTGACGGTGTAGTTAAGAAGGCAAAGACACACGGACGTGTTGTCGATGCTGCAGGTGCGGGAATTTCTCGTGCAGTATTTAACTCAGCTCTAAAGGCTCTTCCACGTAAGTACAAGCAACGTCGTACAGACCTTCGCTTCCTTTCAGGATCAAACTTGATCCAGGATTACTTATACTCTAACTCACAGAACATCCAGAACGTTACTCCACAGGATATTGCTTCAGGCATCATCCGTGGTGATGTTCCAGTTCTTGGAGGTCCAGCAGGATATGTAGCTCCATACGCATTTGGTATTCCAATCGTTGAAGTTCCATTGCTTCCTGAGACACAGACAGGTACATATGCAAGCCCATCAGGTTCACACGGAGATATCCACTTGACATTCCCAAATAACGTTGTTATTGGTATCAAGCGTGATGTTACTGTTTACCGATTCTTCTGGCCACGTAAGGACTCAATCGAGTACACAATGTATACTCGTGTTGGCGTTCAAATCGAGCAGGCAGACGCTTGGGTAGTTGTAAAGAACGTTAAGGTTGCTTCTTAATTAATTAAGAATTAGACTACAGAAAGGCCCCCAATTAATTTTGGGGGCTTTTCATTTAAATTTAACAATGCTATAATTAAAGGACCTAGAAAAAGGAGAAATAAAATATGTCGTTTGACACATTAAAAGTGGCTGAGTTAAAAGTAATTGCAACAGATTTTGCAGTTGATTCAGAAGGCCTAAAAAATAAAAAAGACATTATTGCAGCTCTAGCAGAAGAAGGCGTTACTTGGAGTGTATATCAAAGCACGTTAGAAGCAATTGAAAGAGACACAGAAGAAATTGAAGTTCTTCCAAAGTTTGATCCAAAAGCTCAGGCAGAAGATACCCTACTTGTAAGAATGACAAGAGACAATCACAGATACGATATCCACGGATATACTTTTACAAAAGATCATCCTTTTGTAGCAATGTCTGAAGAAGATGCTCAAAATATCTTTGATACAGAGGAGGGTTTTCGTTTAGCGACACCAAAGGAAGTTCAGGACTTCTACAACTAAACGTTAACATAAGTTAATGGCAGAAATATACAAAGATCAAACTTCACCAATTAAAACAAAAATATTTTGGGGTGGAGAACTAGTAGATGCAGATGGATCTGTTACAGCGGTTATATACGATATTACCGAAGACAATACAGTATCCCCAGCAGTTAGCCCAACAGTTCCAGTAGGAACATTTACTGCTACAAAACTAGAAACTGATATGGGAACGTATCAGGTTGTTTTGCCGTTATCTTTATGCAGAAGAAATAGAAAATTTAAAGTAGAGTGGCGGTACACGGTCAATAATAATCAGGCCTCACACATATACTTTACAGACGTAGTAACACCATATGCAAATCTATCAGACATCATTGATGATTTAAACTTTGGAACAGATCCTTCTGACCCTAACTATAAATCATATCACGAGCTACAGATGGCTGAAAAGTATGCCAGAAAACTTATTGAAATTTATACAAATCAGATTTTTCATTTATACGATGATAAGCAGATTGTTTATGGCTCAGGCTCAGACATTTTGCCTATGCCATTTAAACTTAATGAAATTCATGAGGTATATGAAAACGATGTCCTTTTAATTGATAATATAAACAATGTTAAAAACTGGATATACGAACCAATGATTTCTGAATCGGGATTTGGAATCAGAGTCAACAGGCAGCAGATGATGGACGACATGATTTATTCTGCAAACGGAATGGTCCAGCCAACAATTAACGACCAAGGATTTTCCGCTGCATTTAAAAAAGATCGCAGATATTCTGTTCAAGGAAGATTTGGATGGTCCTCAATACCAGATAATGTTGAAGAGGCATGCATAGTATTAATTAAGCAATACTTTGATCAGGATCGTGCATGGAAAGATAAGTATGTTAAGAACATTAGTACATTTGACTGGAAGTTTGAATTCTTGCAGGATGCACATAGAGGAACTGGAAACTTGTATGCAGACCAACTACTTGCACCGTATGTATTGAACGGAATGGTAGCGTTCTAAAATGAGCCTAGCAACTTCATTAATGCCAATGAAGCTAGATATCTATCTTCAATTAGACACTCAAGATGAAAATACTGGAGCCATTAAAAAAGAATGGATTTTTACTAGGTCTGTCCCATGTGCGGCAAAAGGAATAATTTCAAATTCTGGTTCTGGAAGAAGCGGCGACAAGCAGATATTTAACAATAAGTATTCAAATGAACAAATGCTTGAAATCAGAACACCTGATCAAATAACATATAGAGAAAAGATTACCAATGTTAGAGATATGTCTGGTAACGTTGTTTGGAAAGAAATTAACTACCCAAATAATACACCAACAGTATTTGAAGTCATAAGCTCTACCCCGATTACCGATCCATTTGGTAATGTTCTTGCATACAACTCTGTTGCAAAGAGATCGGAGAACCAGGAAATTGGATTCTAGCGTAGCGTTAATTCAAACTGCCAGCGGACTTGAAAGATTAATGGCTGGATCAGCCCCAGGAATTCTTAGGGATAGCACAGTAGCACAAGTTTCTGCATTTTTATATTATGAAGCAGCAGTCCTTTCTAAGCTAACAACAAATGCTGAGTTTAAGAATTTATTTAAAACAACAATATTTAATCAAATAGAAAAAGACTTTGGCGACTATATTGATTCGCAGTCAAGAGTAAAGCCAAGATCTTTACATCATGTATACGAATGGAATAAGGTTGGAGTACCAACCGCAAGACTATTTAAACTTTCAAGACTAGATCTAGATGGCTTATCATTTAAAATAAACTATGACTTTAAATTATCTAAGTCATCCGTGCCGTCTAAAAATAAAAAACAAAAAAAGAAATATATATTTGCAAACAAAGCTCTTGTGATGGAAACTGGAATGCCCATAGTAATCCGTCCAAGGTCGGCTGAGCGCCTAGTATTCGAGCTAGATGGTGAAACTGTCTTCATGCCCAAAGGTACGTCAGTGACCGTTAAGAGGCCTGGTGGAGCACAGGCCACAAATCAATTCTCATTGTCATATGGAAGATTTTTTGGTGGGCAGTTGGTAAACTCATCAATAAAATCATCTGGACTACAAAGAATATTTAATTCAAAAATGACAAAAGCACTAAATCTTCCAATGAATATAAAGAAGGTGCAATATAGCTTCAGCCCTGGTAAAATAAGAACACAGGCGGACGCATCACTACAGGCAGCATTTGGAGGCTCACTATGACGGTAGATTATAAAATAGACGCAATGTTCGAGCTTCGTAAATTTTTGTGGAAAGAGTTAAAAGATGCGGGAATATTTGATCCCTATAATTACTATTCAGATAATCTTGGAACAGAGATAATCCCAATCATACCAGTACAGCAATCACCAGAAATGGATCAATTTCTAAATGGTAAAAAGCATATTGTTTATGACAAGATCGGAATGTCATATGAAGACATTTGGTTGATATGCTGCGAAAAAGTCCTATTTACAATTTACTCGACAGACATCACAGAGGTCTATGAAATAAGAAACCTTATGATGGACTTGTTCCGCAGAATGGACGAGTCTGCCAGAGATGCAAATGCAGTTAGGGACACGAATAAACTAATTTTCCACAGCATTCATGTAGTCGAGACATCACCCATAGAGCCTTCAGCAGAACTTAAGGGCTTTATGTCCACAGATGTAATCCTAGAGGTCAAATATTCAAGAACTACAGATTCCGAGGGTCGATTTAACTAGTTGCTTTTAGTCTAGTTATCCAGTAAAATTAGCTAAGAGGAAAAAGAGAGCCTAGCCAGCTTTGATTAGATTTAAAATGTAAGTCAATATATATATATTTATTTAACAGGAGGTTTTACAACATGGCACAAAATACAGGTAATGCTAGAAATATTCTCGTTGGTGCGTCACCACTGTTTCTTTCAGTAAATGACATCACTAGCCCAGATTACGTGACATCAGCACCAGCTGGTACACTCAATGCATTCACAGCAAACAAGAACAAGACAGTTCCAGCATTTAAAACTGGAGAGTCTTATACAGATTCTTTGAACAAGATTGATACTGCAACAGCAGCAACTGGTGCAATTTCACCAGCGCTTGACACAAAGGGTGCATTTTATCGTAACGTAGGTTACACAAACAACGGTCTTCAGGTTACATACAACCCATCATACGGTTCAGTAACAGTAGATCAGCTTCTTGACTCAGCAAAGCTATTCAAGGAGACAATGGAAGTTATGATCGCAACAGAAATGGCAGAAGGTACTCTTGAGAACGTTCTTGCTGTATTTGGTCAGGCATCAACTACACTTACAGACTCTGGCAAAAAGCTAGGTCTTGCAGGTGGAGCTCTTGGTGAAGCACCAACAGAGCGTCAGCTTATTGCAGTTGGTCAAGCACCAACTTCAGAATCAGATCCTAAGACTGAGCGTGTATACTATGCACGTCGTGTTCTTTCTGTACAACAGTCACAGTTCTCTTTGGCTCGTAACGCAGCATCAACATTCCCAGTAACATTCCGTTTGCTTCCATCTGGTGACTCAGCTCACTCAGGTGCAGAATATGGTTTCATTGTAGACCGTGTTCTTTCAGCATAATTAATTTAATTAATTAATAGATGCCCCCCAAGAAATTGGGGGGTTTTCTATTGCTATGATATTTTGAATATGATACAATAATTAAGACAGAATCCTAGGAGGATTAAATTGGCAACTACAGTATATGATGTTGAAGAAATTCAACTACAAAATGGCGCAACAGTTAAACTCAAGCCTTTAACAATTAAAGAGCTTCGTGAGTTTATGAAGGTCATTCAAAGAACACAAGAAGTAACATCAGAAGATGAGACATTAACAATTCTTATTGAGGCATGTGGAGTGGCACTAAAAAAGCAACTGCCAGACCTAGTAGCAGATAAAGACGCATTTGAAGACACACTTGACGTTCCAACTATCAATCGCATTCTAGAAGTTTGCGGAGGAATTAAGATGGACGACCCAAACCTACTAGCGGCAGCAGTACTGGCTGGTCAGAACTAGATCTAGCCGCTTTAGAAGGGGAAGTTTTTCTTCTTGGTAATTGGATAAATTACGAACAACTAGAAGATAATCTTTCAATGCCAGAGTTAATCCAGACTTTTAAATCAATGCAAAAGTCTGAGTCGGAGAAAAGAAAATTCTTAGCTTCAATTCAGGGTGTAGATTTAAATGAAAGCAGTAATCAAAATGAGGGGGAATCAACCTTCGAAGATATTAAAAGAAGAGCACTTGGTATAAATGCATCAGCAGATGATGTAGTTTCACTACAAGGGGCCTTTGCCAGCGAAGCTGGTTTTGGTATCGGAGCAGGATTAGGATACTCTATAGAGTAACATAAGTATATGGCAGATAATTTAATCACGACCAATATTACCGCCCACGCAGACTTTACGAGTTTAAGAACTCAGCTAGCTGCGGTTACTGCCCAACTCGTAAAATTACAAGAAACAACAGCGGGAACTAACGCTAAGCTTGCAAATCAAATTGCAGTAATGAACAAATCGTTTGCAGAAACGATGCGCTCAACTGGCCAGTTCTCCTCACACTTTGTATCACTATCTTCAGACGTAGACAAGTTCGGAAAGAACTTAGATAGAGGCCGTTTAAAGCTCAACGATTATTATAATGCTTGGAATGGCCATACAAAAAAGACTAGCAATTTAATTAAAGATCTTGCAAAACAGCAGGTAATGCTGCAGCAAGCAATAGTTCAACCTGTTGGTAAAAATGCACAGGGCTTAATGCAGTATAACGTAATGGTTGCAAAAGGTCTTGATGAAGTAAAAAATAAGATGGCACTTGCTCGCCAAGAAGCAGCAATCATGAATAAGGTTATGCTTGATGGATCTAACCAACTTATTAACTGGGGTAAAAACACGCAGTGGGCTGGTCGCCAATTAACAGTTGGATTAACTGTACCCCTTGCAGCATTTGGAATGGCTGCACAAAAAGCATTTAAAGAAGCTGATCAAGAATTAGTAAGACTTACAAAAGTTTATGGTGGGCTGTCAGCAGTTTCATCTCAAGAACTTGCAAAAGTTAGAAAAGATGTTTCTGACACAGCAAAAGAAATTGCTGGTTCATATGGTGTTGCATTTAAAGACACAATCTCCCTAGCAGCAGACCTTGCTGCAACTGGTAAACAAGGTAATGATTTACTTCAGGCCACACAGCAAACAACAAGACTTGCAGTACTTGGAGAAGTTGATAGACAAGATGCAATGAAAGCAACTCTTGCTATTCAAAATGCATTTAAACAAAACACAGAAGAATTAACACAATCAATTGACTTCCTCAACGCAGTTGAAAACCAGACATCAACAAGCCTTGCAGATTTAACTGAAGCAATTCCAAAAGCTGGCCCAGTAATTAAAGCACTCGGCGGAGATGTAAAAGATTTAGCACTATACCTTACAGCAATGAAAGAAGGTGGAGTAAATGCTGCCGAAGGTGCAAATGCAATCAAGTCAGCAATGGCATCACTTATTAATCCAACTAAAGTTGCAACAGAACAGTTTGCATCGTTTGGAATTGATTTAAAGGGTATAGTAAATACTAATGCTGGTGATTTAACGGGAACCATCATGGCACTGCAATCAGCACTAGATAAACTAAATCCATTAGATAAATCAAGAGCAATTGAACAATTATTTGGTAAGTTTCAGTTTGCAAGAATGTCTGCACTATTTGAAAACTTAGGCAAACAGGGCTCACAAACGCTTCAAGTTATGGATCTAATGAAAGCAAGTGCAGTAGACCTTGCAAGCATATCCGAGCGAGAATTAAAGCTTATGACAGAGTCAGCCTCTGGACAGTTTAAAAGAGCATGGGCTTCAGTACAAGCAGATTTAGCACAAACAGGTGAGCAGTTCTTAAAAATAAGCACACAAGTATTAAAAGTTGTTGATTCTATTATTAAATTTTTCCAGCACCTGCCAGGACCAATTAAAACATTTTTAAATGCATTAGGTGGAATAACAGCAATTGCTGGACCACTCATTATGTTGGCTGGTGTTATGGGTAACTTTATTGGTTATGTTATAAAAGGAATTTTCCATTTAAGACAACTTGCAAAGGGTGGACAAGGGTTCAAGTTACTAACACCAGAAATAATGGCTGCAGAAGCAGCAGCAAAAGGATTAGCAACATCATTTTATTCAGATTCAGAAGCAACAATTGTATTATCAAATGCAGTAAATACTTTAACAGAATCATTTAATAATCTTGAGATTAAAGCAAATGCAGCAAAAGTTGCAGTCCAACCAGCAATATCTACCGTAGCAGGTGGAGTAATTGCTTCTGGCGGAGCAGGCCAAAGAGTTGTAGATAAAAATAACCCATTAGTAGGACAGCCATATTCAAGAGATATGTCGCATCTCATACCATCACAAAGCCCACAAATGGGAACAATATTTGGAACAGTTCCTGGAGCAGGCCCAGTTAATGTAAGAATTGGAAAAAACCCACAAGCATATATGAATCAAGATATGCCAAAGATTCCTGGTGTCACATCAGTAAATGGAACATCTACTGGCATTGTTGCACAAGAAGCAGCAAAATGGCATGCAATGACAGCAGCAATAGCGATGCAGTCAGAAGCAGAAATTAAAACATTAAAAGCAGAAGTCATGGCTACTGGAACAATTACATCTAGTTTGGCAGAATCATATCAAGCACTCCTTCCACAATTTTCTGAGATTACTCAACTTGCAGCAGCTGAAACACAAGCAATTGTTGCAGAACTTCAAGCAAGCAAAATAACGGTAGATCAGGCAAGAGCAAAAGTTATTTCAATGAATGCAACCGTAGAAGCAATGCTTGCCGAAACTGCAGCAGCGACTGCAGCTGGCATGGGAAGAGTTGCAAATCTAACTACAGTCCCATTGACAGCACAACCAGTGGTAGACCCTTTAACTGGAAAATCAAACATGAAGGAAATGTTCCATAAAGGAACAACAAAAGATATTGTTGATAAGATTGCAAGAGCACTTGGTGGAGTTAGAACATCAGGCGCAGGATATAATATTCAAACAACAAAACCTAAGTTTGCAGATGGAGGAATAGTCCCTGGAACAGGAAATAGCGATACATACCATACAACAGCTGAGGCTGGATCATTTGTAATTAATAAAAAATCAACACAAGAAAATATGCCAATCATAAGCAATCTTCTTGGCGGAACCCCAACATTTGCAGATGGAGGTCAAGTACCAGTAGTTCTAACACCTGGCGAAGCAGTCGTTCCAGCAGATATTGCACAAGACAATATGCCACTAATGCATGCATTAAATGGTGGGCCTGGAAATACATCTGGCCTTGGAAGAAATCTTGGAGGAGGACTTTCAGAAAACTTATTTACTGGATTAAAGGGCTGGCTAACAAGAAATTCAGATCCTAGCTATGACGCATCTTTAAAAAATAGAGTCATATTACACGATGCAGCAGTATTAAATCATTTAGGATTTAGTGAAGACGAAGCAGTCTCTATGGCAAAAAGAGATTTTGAAGAAGCTATGCAAAGAACTAAAGATCCAAAAACTGGTCAGGTAGATAGAAAAGCTTTTAATAGATTTAGAATAGAGCAGTCCAGACGCATGCAAGAGTATATTGATATGCAGGGAATGGGACGAACAGTAGTAAATAAAGATGGTTCAACCTCAAAAGCAAAATATAAAGATTTATTATGGCAAGATAAACCAGAAGAACTAAAACCTGGTGGAAGGCCTTCGGCAAATTCAAGAGTTCAGCCATCTAGAAGTTTGGTTGCTGCTCTTATGGCCAGAGCAGACATAGATCAAGTTTCTTTACAGAGAGTAATGAATACATTTACATCAAATGGAAAACTTGATTATGCTTCAGAGCATTTAGATCAGGATAGAAATTTCTTTACTACAGAAAATGGAAATTTAAAGAGTAATAGGACAAGAGGAAACGCATATTTGGCAATGGCAGGAAGCAGTAAAGTTAATAGCTTTACAAATTGGCTAGCCTCAATGACACAGGGTAAATTTGTAGATAGAGTACCTTTGACTGGAAATGCTGCAAAAGAAACTGCAGACTTGCTAGCAAAAGAGCTTAAATATGGAAATGCACAAAACCTTATTAAAAGAATGCCTGTAATTCAAAGAGGTCATATGATTACTCAGATGATGAGGCTTCTTCTTACAAGAGGTAGAGCCCTTCCGCTAACAAGAGAAATTGCAGCAAATTCGGGTGGAGAGATTCCTGGTTCATTTGCACAAAGATTATTTGGCGGAGGAAAAGCAATGTTCCTTGGTATACCTAAAACAATTAAGCAGGTAGAACAACAAAGAGCAATGAAAGCAGCAATGGAGAAAGCAGATCTTGCAGTAAAAGATTCTAGATTTGCAAGGCACCCAGTAACAGAGTATGGAGATTTATTAGAGCCTACATCTGGAAGAAGTTTCCCAGTTCCTGGAATTGGCGGAGTTTATACAAGAAATGGCGAAAAGGTTTTTGTTAAACCAATGCTTGACGAAAAAGCTGCACTTGCTGAAATGAGAGCAACACAAATTGCTCGTGAAGCACATGGGCTAAAGGCTCCAAAACAAAGCGTTAATGTAATGCGTGATCCAACTGATCCAAAGGGATTAAGAAAGCTTCTTGTTCTTGAATCACAATTTGATAAGGCACTCACAGTCCAAGATGGCAAATTTACAACAGATCAATATTTTAGACAGCTGCTTGCTTCATCACTTCGTGGGGATAAAGATTTAGGCAGAGGTAATTTATCTGGAAATGTTTTAGCAGATGTTGGAACAGCTGGGGTATTTTCAACTGCTTCTGGCGTAAGAGACTATTCAGCAATGATGCCATCTGTTGGCAATCAAGCTATGATTAATTTGCTTGGAGTAAAGGGAAGCGGAGCAAAGAAATTCTTTGCTGAATCAACAATGGATATTCCTGCTGGAATGACAGCGGATGCGTATCACTCAAGAATGCTTTCAGAAATTGAAACAACTTTGCCAAGATTAAAAAAGACTATTGGAAGTTTTGATCTAAATCAAGAAGAAAAAGTTATTTACGCAAAGATGATTCAAAGATTAGAAGATGCAAGAGATGTTAATTGGAATAAACTTCATGGCGTACACTCAGCAGTTGTTGCATCAAAAGAAACAAATCTTACACCAGCAGCCCTTGCTAAAATTGCAGCGGCAGAAGAATTAAAAAGAAGACAGTCTGGCCATATTGTTAGCCTATCTGATGCTGGATTTAAATCTTCAGCAAATGGATTTGCAATTGGTGGAATGATTGGTAACGTATTAAAGGGTAAAGCAATGCATAGAATAGGTGCAGGATTTGGACCAACAGGTGCACCAAAGCCAAGTATGTATGAGTCAGCGCCATGGGGTGTAAATTCACTTTCTATTGAAATGGCCAATACTTTATTTGCAAATACTGGATTAAGAAAGCATACTCAAAAATTATTCTACGATAAATTTGCAGCAGCTCTTGCAAAAGAAAAGCCTTATGGTTATGTCAAAGATGCAAAAGGTTCATTAAAAAATGCACTAGAACCAGACATCCTAGACTCAGTTGTAAGATCAGCCGCATCAGATTTGATTGGAGATAGGTCTGTATTAAAACAACTATCACCAATAGACAAAGACATTTTAAGAAATAAGTATTTAAATTGGGAATCTAAAAAAGATACTCCTCTTACAGAATCTCTAAAAAAGATTATCTTTGGTTTAGAAGGAAGAGAAAAGGGCGGACCAGTTAATGCTGGACAGCCTTATGTTGTTGGAGAAAAAGGCCCAGAGTTATTTGTTCCTAGAAATGCTGGAGGAATTATTCCAAATAAATATGGCGCTGGCGGACAAATTGCTGGAAGTATTGCAGCAATGGTTGGAGCAGGAATGATTGCAAGTAAGATTGCAAACCCAATAGCATCAATGATAGTGCAACAATTAGGATTTATGTTGCCAATGATGATGCAGTCTGCAACATTAGGACAAGGTGGTAAAGGCGGAAGATTAATGTCTAAGTTGCCAGCCTCTATGACAACACCAGTTGGGGTAATATCTGGAAAAACTGGTGGACTTACTAAATATGGAACTGCAATGACAGAAATGGCTTCTAGCGGAAAAAGATTCCAAGGAATTATTGGAAAGCTTGGTCTTGCTATGACAAGATTTAATTTGATTGCATTTGGTGCAGTGACTGCAATAACAATTGGAATTAAGGTATGGAAAGCTCATAACGAAAGTATGAGATTAAATGCACTTGGATACGGCATGACTGCAGAAGCTGCACAAAAAGCTGGACTTAAATTTACTGATTTTAATGGCAAAATGAAAGATGTAGTAACAGATGCTAAGTCTGTTATTGAGCATAATAAAATGCTTTATGAAAGCATGACAACATCTGGCACCCCACTTAAATTAACTATTGAGCAATACAAAAAATTAAAAACTGAAGTTAAGTCTACATACAAAGATCAAATTGCTTTAATTAATAAAACAAGTGGAAAAGATCAGGCAGATTTAGCAGTAAGACTTAAAGAACAATTTATTGCCATGGGAATGTCAGCAGAACAAGCCACAGCAAAAATTTATACTATGTATAAGCTTTCAAATAAAGCAGCCTCTGCCTCACTATATACATTTGGCAATAGCCGATTTGTAAATAGAAAAGATGCAGTTACTGGAGCAGTAGGAGCAATTGGAACATACGATAAGGCGGCTTCAACAAATAGAGATGCAACTGAGCAGGCTAATGCATTAAATACCGCATTGATGGGCACAGACACAGCAATATCAACTAAATATAATGAAATGCTAAAAGCAAGAAAAAAGGATAAAACAAAACCTTCATTTATTAGTACTGGTGAATTAGATCAAATGAAATTAGATGCGGAATCTCAAACTCTTGATGCTATTAATGGAAAGCTTAAAACACAGGGAACTTTAACAAAAGAAACAATTGACGAACTAGCAAAAGAAAATCCAGAGATTAGAAAAATTGCAACTACTCAAGATACTGTATTAAGTCTATGGCAAAAAACTAGACTTGAAGCAAGAGGATATACTGGAGACCTTTCTGCATTAAATGCACAGCAAACAGCAGCACTTTATAAGATGGCGGAAGCAGTTGCAGCAAATGTTGAGGGACAAAATAGAGTTGGTCTTCTAAAAAAACAATATGATTCATTAGATAAACTTAAAGCTTTGCAAGAAAAATATACAAAGGCCATGAAAGGCCAATCAGTAGCAGCTCAAATTTCAGATAGAGATAGACTTGCCGCAATTAATAAACAAATTGATGCAATTAATAAACTTGCTGATGCTAGAAAAAAAGCCCTTGAAGATAAAAAGAATACCGAGGATACTGGAAGAGCAATTGAAGCTAAAAAGCTTGAATTGCAAAATGCTGAAGCAACTGGCAATACTGCTGGCGCACAACAGGCAAGGTTAGATTTAGAAGGTCTTGTTAAAGGGCAACAATATGATCAACAAATTAAAGCTATTGATGCAAAAGCAAAAGCAGATATAGAACCACTTAAAAAACAAGCTGAGGCTATTAGTAATAAACAGCAGGCCATGGGAGATGCTGCTGCTTTGGCTGGCGAAAAAATGGGAGACCTTACTAAGGAAATTGATAAGCTAGAAACACCAATGAATGCATTTAATAAAGCAATTACTGCTTATCAAATGGCTATAACCAAACATAAAGATGATTTAGCTAAATGGAAAACAACAGATGAATATAGAGGTATGCTTGCAGCTATAACTGCAGCAGCAACTGCAGCTAAAGTTGATACAACAGGATTAAGTAAAGACAAAGATGGAAATCTTGGCATAAAAGCAGGACAAGAATTATTTGATAAAGTTGCTCCTGGAATTGAAGCTGCTTTAGAAAAATCTGGAATTACTTTAAACGGTGATTTAATAGTTAATGGCAAAAAGATTGATATGGGCAAAACAACTGGAATGGCAAAACTTTCAACGGTACCAACCACAATACCAGCAGGAAATGGAGCATACTCTGGCTCTACATTTATTCAGCCACAAGAACTTCAAAAAGCTGGAGCAACTCAAAAGATGGATGCATCTGGTAGAAGCAGCACTTGGGTTGGCGTAGAGTTTTTGGATAAAGATGGTAAAAAATGGGTAGTCTCTGGTGATGGCGGAAGAGCTGGACTATCTATTACTAAAAAAGCTGGATATGGAACAATGAGACTTGATCCAAAGGTTCCTACAATTGTTGGAGATCGTGGCCCAGAAATGGCATTTGGCGGAATGGTTATTCCAAACATGGCAAAGATTCCATATGCATCTCCAAGATACGATGTTAATCAAGCAGCAAAAATGTTTGAGCCAATGCGTGATGCAAATGCAGGACAAGGTATAATTAATTACACACAACATATCCATGCTTCCCCAGGAATGAATGAAGCTCAATTAATAACTAAAGCAAAGGTTGCTGCAGTTGAATTTTTGCAGGCTACGCTAAAGCAAAATGAAAAAATGGTAGGAGTAAAGAGAACATAATGGCACTAACTTTACCAGTAGGCTCACTACTATTTATAGACACAGGTACAAATGCAATTACTCCCACCTGGACCAAGTTGTCTGAGCATAATAGACAGCCAGTATCAATAGATTCAAATAGAATTGAAAGATCAGAGCGCATGGCTAATGGCACAATGCGTAAAATATTTATTGCAGATAAATCATCAGTTCAAGTTTCATGGACTTTACTTCCATCAACAGATACAATGACAGTAGATGGCGGTTACGGTGCAGAGCAGATTAGGTCTTTTTATAAAGGTAAAGGAACTGGCGCATTTAAATTAAAAATATCTTATAACGGAATTTCTGCAAGAGATGAAATAATTTCTGTAATGATAACAAACTGCAGCTTTACTGTTAATAAGAGAAATGTCAAAATGGTAAGCGGAGTAGATCCACAAGAATTTTGGGATGTAAGTCTAACACTGGAACAGGTATAATGTTAAGTGCATCAACAGACGTATTAGATCAAATTAAAAAGTCTTCAACCATATCAATGTCCCCAGGTCTTTGGGCAGAGTACAATATGAACGATTTAATAACTGGAGTTACTGCTACAAATTTAGGTGGGGAAACAGTAACATTAAAAGATGCAGCTGGTGTAGAGTATAAACCATTTTTAAAGTTATTCCCACTTGCAAGTATTATAAGCCCCAAAAGACCATCTTCTGCTGGAATTAAATATTTTATATCTAACAATACAAGTAATTCTGGCATTACTTATAATGCTTTGTTGCCATACAATACTTTGATAAAAGAGCCATATAGAATGTACTATGCTGGATCAAAAAATAAATATCAATATTGGGTAACGCCAAAATCAAGCGGAACCTCTTTATCAAACTGCAAACTAACCGTTGCGTATCCTTCTGAAAAAAATGCGGTAGCAAATAAAATAGCCATTAAATTTGAAACTTCATATGGGATGCGAAGCCTAGTCTCAGACAATGGTACATCAAAAGTATGGTCAGATATGACTTATGTAAAGCCAGTAACATGGACAGTAAAAATTACAAAAGGTGCAACAACTACAACAATTTTAACTAATGGAAATGTTGATTCAAATGGTGTTGTTAATTTATATTGGAATGGAACAACATGGTCTACTACGGAATGGAGCACCTCACCAGCAGCGCCCGTAGACATAGATTCAATAATAGTTGAAATTAATTCAATTAACGTTGCAGATACTTATCTTGGGGTAATTGAAATATCCGCTAGATATGTAAAAGATTTAACGGATAACTTAATATCTTTCAGTACTCAAAAAAGAGCATCTGATTCATCCAATGGCCTCACTCCAGTAGGAAATGTAACAGCAAATTCTTTAAATGCAAATTTATTTTTTGAAGATAGATCTGGGATATCATTCGATAAAACATTTTCTTTTGATAAAACAAAATCATATTTTTACAACAATGTATTATTTAAGCCATTTTATAATATTAAAAAATCAGATAATACTATAGAAAAAATAAAGCAAGGATATTTTTATGCTGATTCTTGGAATGTGGATGAATTTGGTCAAGTGGATCTTCAAGCATTAGACCAAGCTCTACTTCTGCAAAAAATAATAGCACCAGATATTTTAATTAAAGATGCACCATCACCTGCAATTATTAAAAGGTTATTGGATGGCATAGGATTTACAAACTACAATTTTAATTTGTCTCCCGATGGTAAAGATAAATCTGCAATAACTCCTTACTACTGGTACACAGACGACACAAAAACAGTATGGGAGTGTATTCAAGATCTTTGTAAAGATACTCAAATGGTAGCTACATTTGATGAAGATAATGTACTTCAATTTTATACAAGAGAGTGGATTTATAATAAAAACAAAACTAAATCTTTTACATTTAGATATGACCCTCTAATATCTAGCGGCATTACACAAGAAGAAGCAAATATTATATCTATGTCTAAAGAGGACCTCCCTTCAGTTCAGGGAGTTAAAATTCTTTATAGGCCACAAATGAGCTCATCATACAATGCTAGTTCAGATTTACTTTGGCAGTCCCCAGTTTATTCTCTTGGAGCTGGTGCATTAGTAAAAAATTTAGAATCAACAGCATTAGCGGGATCATCTCTTTGGATTAATCTAATAACAACAATGGATGGGCTTGATTTAAGAGCTCTTAATAAAACTGGATTTCTTGTTCTTAATGATGAGGTCATAGAATACGATGCAATTAGATATTCGTATATAGACACTGCAGGTACACCTCAAAGCCAATGGATTGAATCAGATGTAGACCTTCAAAAATATCAAGCTTTAGGACAAGTAAATAGTTTTAAACCGACAGGAGAATATAGAATTAAAGCTAGGGGCGCATTTGGAACTACTGTATCTGCTCACACTATAGATATTGCTGGATACAAAACAGATTTTGAAGTACGGATGCTAACTGAAGCAACACAAACTACAGGAACTCCAACAATAGACAATTCTAAAATATCAATAGAAGCATCAGATAGTTCTGGTAAAAATGTTGCAAGATCCATGCTTACGGTATCACAACCAGGAACTGTGTCATTAAATAAAAATTATACTGTTGCAACAACTAATGCAAAATTTATTGATGCAACTACTAAAAATTTTTGTGTAGGAACAAGCTTTTATTTTCCTTTAACAAAAGATTCATATGGAAGACTTACTGGGGCAGATCAAGTAATTGGTGGACTTGCTATTTGCCTTTCAGATAATGGTGCAACAGGCTATTATATTGAAATTAAAACAGAACAAACTACTGCAACTGGAAAGCTTACTGATAAAAATATTACTCTTTGGAGATTTAAGAAGGGTGCAAAACCGTATCAGGTTGCTATAACTGACTCTCAAAAAGGAGATTCAACAACCGTGACTGGTGTTTCTGGCGGGCAGCTATATAATCTTGATGTTAAAGTAAACTATGACACATCTAGAAGAACATTCAAAATTAATTTTGACAATACAACTATTGTAGCTACAGATAATGGTTCTAGTTATGTTCTTCCAATAACAGAAAAGGTTGGGCTATTTTCACAAAAGGGATCTATTAGCTACGACTATTTATATAGTAATGCTATATCAGAATCTCAGTTTGCATCAACAACTACTTATAACCCTTATAGTGGAATGCTGGGATCACAATCATATCTCTCTCAATCTTTTGGAGATTTTGTTTTAACTAAAGGATCTAAAGTTTCGGCACCGACTTTCTTTAAAGAATTTGGCCCAGTAGCAAGAGAGCTAAAGTATATAAATGCCAAATATGCACAAAGGCCTGGACAACCTAGATTTGCACAAATAACTTTAAATCCTTTTGTTACCTTATTGGGTTCATCTACAAATTCTTTTGGGCTAGAGGCATATGTATTAAATAATGCAGGAACGTTTGTTCCATTAGCAGATGGGCAAACAAGAAGCTTCCAGGTCATAGGAGATCAGATTGTTGCCACAGACCCATTCGAGTACATTGATCCAGAAATTGCAAAATTAAAAGATATTGAAATTATTGGTTTTGATTCAACTTGGATACAAAAAGAGCGGGAAGCAAAAGAGTTATCTACATGGATGAAAGATCAATGGTCTAGACAACAAACAGCAATAGATATACAATGTTTCCCAAACCCATTAATTCAAGTAGGAGATATGGTTGAAATATCATACCCATTTAATTCCATATACTCGTCAGATGATACTATTCCATCTGGTAAATATGCAAGTAAATATGTTATATTAGATGTAGGGCATTCCTGGGATAGTGGTTTATCTACCTCAGTAAGATGTAGGTCGATTTATACTGGATGAAATGGTAGAATAATAAAATGGCAACTGTAGATAATAATAAGATAAAGTTTAGTGGTTTTACTACTAAGCAAAAAATTCAACTTCCCGCAGATGATCCCCTTGTAGGCATATTAAAAAGCCAGTACTATGATTTAGTTATTACAGCACAGTTAGATGGAAGCGTTATTTTAACTCTACCAAATAGCAAATCAGGCTCTAGCAATTACTCAAAAGGTGAAGATATTCTAATTACTGATGACACATCAGATCAAAGACCATTCCCTACATTATCAGACATAAGCTTAAAAAATATAGAAATATATCAAGACATAAATAAAAGTTCAAAAATAAGATTTAAATTTACAGTAAAAAATAATGCAGCTGATGCAGTTCGTGGCGTCAAAGGAGTTGGTGGATAATGGAATTAAAAGGAACGTATATATTTTATGAAGACGGCGTAGAAGTTCATAGACAAAATAATATTTTAACTAAATTTGGAAAAAGATTTTTAACAAACTATTTAGCTGGCACATTAGGATTTACAAGCAAAGCTATTGCTATAGGAATAGGATCAAATGAAGCAACAGTAGATGATACAAGACTTGATTTTGAATTTTATAAAGCACCCGTAGAAGTAAACTCTCCAAATATAGAGACAAATTCAATTACTGGAATAACTACATATTCTGTTATATATAAAACATCTTTACCAAATGATGTTGTTGGTTTAATTAAAGAAGTTGGATTATTTCCATCACAATCAACAAATAAAAAAGATTATTCAGACAGATACATAAGCTCATTTGAAAATGCTTTGCCTTGGGTTGATTCATTAGGAGATAATCCAGTTCTTGTAACAACACCAGAGCCAAGACTAGGAGCATCTCTATTTAAATTGACTACACCAGTAGTCACTTCTCCATCAACTTATTCTACAAAAGAATATTGGTTTAATGCTAGCTTTGATTTATCTGGGTACAGTATCTATGACAGTTTAACTTTAGCATTTAGACAAGCGGATACTAATTTAGATTATATTTATATTAGATTTTATAGTGGTAATACTGATTACTTTGAGACTAGAATTATTGGTGATTCTTCAATAACATCACCAGAAAGCCCAAATAAAATTAAAAGTAACTCGCTGTCAGAACTTTTTGGATCTTTGTATAAGTCTGGTACACCCGATGCAACTTCAATTAATAAAATACTAGTTGGGGCAAAATCAAAAACAATATCTGGAACTACTGTTTACATGGATGGTCTAAAAATTAATGATGAAGATTCCTTTGATCCAATATACGGATTAATAAGCAGATCAGTTTTATCTTCTCCTATAACAAAAGTTTCTGGAAAACAAATGGATATAGAGTATAAGCTTGGACTTAGTTTCTAAATGCGTTTACCTGACTACCTAGATTCAGGAGGATACCAGCCTTCACAACAAGTTGCTGCCCCAGACCTTTCAATTACCGCTGTACAAGCTGCCAATGCAGTTGTATCTGGGTCTCAAAATTCTTATGAAGTTATAATAGAAAATATAGATTTAAATTTATATAAAGATTATGGTTTTGTATTTTCTTATATATTGTCTAATGATGATCCTCAAGATACTACAATTGTAGTTGGTCCACCATCACCACGATTTGTTGTAACACAAGCTCAAGTTGCAGCAGCAATCCCTGACTATACAGAAGCACCAACAAATGTTGTAGCAACAGGCGGAGTTCTGTCATATCAGGTTACATGGGACAAGCCAGTATGGACAAACTATACGGATACTATAATATGGGAAGGCACATCAAGTTCCTTTAATGGCTCCGAGCCAGTAGTTTGGACTGGAACTGGAACACAGGCTAACATTCTTGCATCAAGCACAGCAGATAGATATATTAAAATATTACATAGAGATAAATTTTTTCATTCAAATACAACTAGCGCAAATAAATTTGTAATTAGGGGTCCAATAAAACCAGTGGATCCTATTGTTGTTGATATAACTGGCCCCCCAGCAGTTGGATCTGCATCAGTTAGTGGTGGAATTGATCCTGACGCATATCTTGGGTTTAATGGCTATGCAAACATAAACTGGGGTGCGGTTACATCTGGCGACATTCGAGGGTACAGAATAAGATTTAAGCCTGTCGGAGGCTCTGTATATTCATATGCCGATTCTCCTGGTTCTGGCACATCATACAAGCTAGAAGGACTTGGTGTTGGAGTAACATACGAGTTTGCAGTTGCAACATATGATCAATACAATAACACAACGTCTGGTTATGTTTCTGGTGGCACACTAGAAATTCCAGGAACACCAGTAATGAACGGATACATATCTGCTGGTGCATTTAAATTTGGTGATGGGGTTGTAAGCGGAAAACGTGGTCTTTTATTTAACTCAAGTAATTATTGGTATATAAATTCTGGTAGCACAGCAGAATTTAAAGTTGGTGGACCGACATCAAATTATATTAAATGGGACGGCGAAACTTTAAGCATAGATGGAAACATAGGTGCAACAGGAACTGCAACCATTGGTGGTAATATTAATCTTTCTACATCTGGGGCATCAATTTACAATGGTTCAATTAATCCAAATGGAACACTTGCAGGCAATGGTTTTGCTCTTAATTCAACTGGACTTAAGGTAGCAAATGGATCTAACTCAGTAACATTGGATGCAGCAACAGGAACAATAACTGCAAATGCTGGAAGCATCGGTAATTGGTCTTTAAGTGGAACTCAGATTTCTAAAAATAATGCTGTGCTTGATAGCTCTGGATACATACAGCTTGGAAACTCAAATGTTGGAACTATCATAAAAATGTCATCATCAGAAACATCTTCTTCAGATGGAAACACATACAGAATGTGGATTGGAAGCAATGATCCCACAACTGCAGCTTTTAGAGTAACATCTGGTGGAAAATTATATGCTACAAGCGCAACATTAAATAATATAGATATTGGATCTTCATTTTCGGACGGTTCAACAATTGGAGATATAAAACAAAAAGCAGATAATGCTTTGCAATCTAATGGAACATTTTCTGGAGCATTAAGTGGTGCATCTATTACTGGCTACGGTAGCATGGCTTCTTTAATAGATTCTTTAAATACTAAAGTTACCTCAGATACAGTTGACAATAAAATTAGCACATCATTTAGTGCAGCAGCTATAATAGGAAAAATAAATGCATCTCTTGGCATTACAAATACTGCAAAAATTTCTGGTTCCCTTCTTGTTGAAGGAACAGTTGGGGCAGACTATATAGTTGCATCATACATATATGGAAAAGAAATTTATCAAGGATATCATCCATCATACGGACTTAATTTTATAAATGGAGGAGTGGCATTAACTCAAAGTGCGGTTACTGGACAATCTAATATGCCAGGTCTTCTTGTTTATGGAAAAGATCACTCTGTTGCTGGGTGGGTTGCTTCATATAGTAGTAACGATATGGAAGTTGGAACAGATTGGACCTATAACTATATTGACTTTTCTAAAAACACAAATAGCATAAGAATGAGAGGAGAATATTTAACCCTTATAGCTGGTAATTCTATTTCAATATCACCAACAACTGGAACTAATTTAACTCAAGGCTTGTATGCAGCAGCAATATATAGAGGAAGATCTGGTCCATTTACATTCTCAAATCAGAATACAAGAACAATAACAATTACTCATAATTTAGGAAATGCTAACTGTACAATTGTTGTTACCCCAGAAGACCCAACATATGACCTTGTATGCTCAGTTAGAAGTAGAACCAGCACTACCGCAACGGTTGAAATGTTCCACCGTGCAGGTCTTCAATTTAGCTCTACTGGAGTGTATTTAAATTGGATAGCTCTTAATACATCAAATAATCAGTTTTAGTGCTTGACTAAATTAATTCCAAAGGATATAATGTAAATATGAAAAAAGAAATTGAGTTTGAAATAGACCCAAGCGCATACGGGTCTTATAGGCCAACCATTGTTTATTATGATGATAATAATGTATTATTTGATAAAGCTCCAATGTCATTTAAATCTATTTTAAATCAAATAACAGAAAATGATCTAGCTGATTTTATTCAAATATCAAAACAATCTTTGCTAGAAGATATAGATATTATTTATGGGCAAGCATTAAATAATGCTGACATAGCTTTTATTAAACACAGAATAAACTATGAATCTTTTTTACTTATGAAAAGATATTTTGAAGAAAAGGAATAGCCATGAGCAATGCAATAGAAAAAACAGAACTAATCACACAAGCACTTCAGCAAAGAATTGGAGAAATTGTCTCACAATATGAGATACACATTGCAGTTCTTCGTGCAGAAATTACAGAATTATCAAATAAATTAAATTCAACTGAGAAGGAAAAATAATGGCAATCAATATAGATCCAGTAGTAATTAATGACGGAGACCCAGTTTCAGCTGAAGTAATTCAAAGAATGAACTCTAATATAGCTAAAGTTGCTCTTGGAGAAAAAATTACTGTAATTAATATTTCAAATACAACTGGAACATCTGTACTAAAATCAGCCAATACAACCTTGCATAGTTCATTTACGGCAAAAGCGGAAGCTAAAAAAACTGTTCCCTATACAGTGACTTACGAAAATGTCACATTCACAGATATTCCTTCAGTTACACTACAAATAGAAAATCCAAATGCCAGTGTTAAGTCCCTGCATGCAGTATATTTAACTGAATCTACAAAACTAGGCTTTAAATGTTTGCTTATACCATCATCTTTAATGACTGGCACCGACGGCCTAGTAATAAGATGGATTGCAGTAGGAAACGTAGATAATAACACACAGGCTTAAGTAAGCCTATTGACAAGCCATACCAATATGTTACAATTACTGTAACATCAAAGTCACGTACCCGTGACTTTTTTACGTATTAAGGTAGAAAATGAGCAACGATTTAAAATGGATGCTTTCATCCGATCAGCAGTTCCCGTATCAAGATGATAAGATGATTGCCCTGTGGTTCAAAGTAATGAAATGGTTTAAGCCAGACGTTGTTGATTACCTAGGCGATACGGATGATCAGGCGTGTTACAGTAAGTATACAGAAGGAAGATCGGCAGAGTTTTTAAATTATCATAAGACTGAAAGCGGTGATTTAATTGTTCCAATGATGCGTCACGAAGCAAAAGGCGCTAGAGATTTTTATGCAAAGACAAGAGAGATGCTCCCAGACGCTCAACTATTTTCTGCATTGGGTAATCATGACATTAGAGTTTTTAATTATGTAGATGCCAAGCTTCCAGAATATATTAGTGAGGTTACGCCAGAATCTTTGTGGAGCTTAGACTCTTTAGGATATGAATACATTTATTATAATGAACTACCTAAACGACGCTTCGGAGACATCCACGTACACCACGGCCTCTCAATTGCAGCATCAGGATCAGTTAGAAAAGACATGGAAGACTTACAGGTTTCCCTTATTCGTGGACACTCACACAGAATTGCTTCGCATATGGTAACATATGAACTTAGAAACGGTGGCGAGGGAGAGACTCTTCGTGGCTATGAAATTGGACACATGTGTGATGAAAAGAGTGACGGAATGAAATATAGTCAACACCATGATTGGCAAAAAGGATTTGCTGTTGCACATATCGTCAACGACTACCCACATATTCAAATGATTCATATTGCACCAGATTATTCCTGCGTTGTAGATGGAAAGTTGTTTACTTTATAATGTGGTGTGGAAAATGCAACGGTAGAGTTTTTGTAGATAGAGTTTTTTCTCAAAAACTACATATGGAATTATTTTGTATCATGTGCGGCAAACGCTGGATGTGCAATAAAGAAACGAGTGCTTTCGGAAAATGGCTGGAATTAAAAGAGACGGCAAATCAAAAAGCTTACGGTATTTCTTCTTAAACGATAAGATACATAAGGTTTTAAAAGCATCCAGATCAAAGGATGAAATGATTGCTTGGTGCTACCCAGACAAGAAGAGAGTTATGTATTCATATTCTCAAGTTAAAAAGAATATGGAGACTGCATACACTGTTGTAGAAGTTGCCTATATGCTTAATAAGCATAGGGTAACTATACAAGAATATATATTGAATGAGAAGGTTGCTACCCCTCAAAAGATATATCCTATAGGACAACCAGATAGTGAAAACTGGTCTCAGTATATGTTTAATCAAAAGAACATATTGGACATACATCAACATATATTAGATTCAGGACACTCAAAAGAAATTCCTTCAAAAGCAGAGGTTCAAGCTCTTCTCAAAAACAACTTAGTGTTGTATACTAAGACCGAAGACGGAAAATTTGTTCCAGTATGGAAGGCGGAGTAATGGAAAAAAGTAGAGTAGTTACTTGCGATATCTGTAATCGGGACGTAGAGGTTCGTTGGGGCATATTTGCTAGCGATACACTTAATAGACATAAGAAGGCGGAACACAAATGACAACGAGAGTAAAAGTAGATCTTTCATTTACTAGAAATCTTGGTAACTATGAGAGCATTAAAATTGGCGTGGGCATTGAAGATGATGTAAGACAAGGAGAAACTGTAGACGCAGCCACAGAGCGAGTCTATGCTTTTGTTGAGAATAAATTAATTCAAAAAACAGAAGAGGTCGAGGAAGAGCTAAAGCGTGGCAAATAGCAAAGAGCCCTATATCCTACTTAGCTTATTTCAAAATTTATATAAAGAGAAATATGGCAAAGAAGCATCAATTAACAAATTCCGTGAAAAGTGGGCTATGCAAGATGTCATTGATAGTGTAGGATTTAACCGTGCAAAAGAGTTGCTTGAATACTATTTTCATTTAACAAAGCATGCCCACACTATACAGTTTTTTCTATACAACTTTGATAAAATGGATATTGTAAGAACCGAAATTGAAAAAGATAAAGAGAAGCGTCGTTTGTTACTAGAAGAAACGAAGAAGATGGTAGAGCAAGGCGGAGTAGAGTGAATACAGAAGCGGAACTAATCTCAGCGGTATGTAAAAATAAAGATATAAGCACACTACTTGCAGATAACGTAGACGACCTATTTACATCACATAAAGACATTTGGGATGGGCTAAAGTCTTATTACTATAAGTTTAAAGCAGTTCCAGAGGCTGGAATCTTACAGGAAAAATTTAAAGACTTTGAGCCAGTAGATGTTAAAGGACAAACTGGATACTACCTAGATACACTTAAGAATGAATTTATCTCTAACAAACTTAAGACTATTATTCTTCGTGCAGGATCATCACTCAAAGAAGATGCCGCATCAAGAGTTCTTGAAAACATGCAGTCACAATTAGCTGGATTAAGCAGGTTTACTAATAACGTTCGAGACTTAGATATTACAGATGCAGAGTCTGCAATTAGATATATGGAATTGTTGAGAGAGCGCTCCGCAGAAATGGGTGGCTCACCAGGAATTAAAACAGGGTTTGAGGCAATTGATTTGGCATACCCAACTGGAATGGCCCCAGGACATTTGATTGTTGCAATTGGTTGGCCAGGTCGTGGAAAGACTTGGTTCACTTCTTACCTTGCATGCAAAGCTTGGGAGCAAGGATTTAAACCAATGATTGTTTCTCTTGAGATGTCACCAGAAAATATGCGTGATCGCATTTACACAATGCTTGGATCTGGTTTATTTAAAGCTTCTGATTTCTCTAGGGGGGATATCAATATTGATGATTTCCGATCATGGTCTACAAAAAAGTTTGCAGATAAAAATAGTTTTATTCTTATTTCAAACGAGGGCAATACAGAAGTTACCCCAGCAACTATTCAAGGCAAGATAGATCAGCATAAGCCAGACCTAGTTATCCTTGACTACCATCAGCTGTTTAACGACAACAAGAGAAGCAATTCTGAAGTTGAAAGAAACCGAAATGTTTCTCGTGAATTTAAGATGCTTGCAGTATCAAACAACATTCCTATCATTGATATTACTGCAGCGACAGCGGACGATGTCTCAGACCAAGACAATCCACCAATGATGTCACAGGTTGCTTGGTCAAAGGCTATTGAATACGATGCCGATATGGCTATGGCAGTACATAAATACCCAGGCACTAATATGATTGAGATTGTCTCAAGAAAAAATCGACATGGGCATGAATTTGGTTTATACTTAGATTGGGATATCAACAAAGGTATCGTCAAAGAGATTTATGAGAATCCGTTCCAAAATAATGAATCACAAACCGATAAAAAGATTCCAGGTTAGAGTTGAATTCCTTGACGACTCTGATATGGTTCGCATTAAGCATCAATATGAAAGCATGCTTACGCACCAAATGAGAGACAAAGGGTATCTTAGGGTGCTTGACATAGATACTAATTTTTCGGTAGAATTTGACGGCACGACATGGATGTTCTTAATGACACTCTATGGAACATATGTAGGAAAGAAGACGGCATGGCGGCACGAAGCAATTACGCAAGGAAAGCTGATACCACGCAATACTCTAAGCAGCATATAAAGGCAATTGTAAAAAGCCTTGGCTTACAGGTAGCTGGTGAAACAGATATAGAGATCTCTTTCTACTGCCCATTTCATTCCAACAGACATAGTGCAAGCTGTAGTATAAGTAAAACAACTGGAGCATGGTTGTGTTTTAATCCAGCATGTGGTGAAACTGGATCATTGATAGAGATAGTTAAAAGAGTTTTACACAAGAATGATTTTGAAGCAATGAGATATGTTTATTCAAAAGAAGCCGAGACATTAGAAAATTTTGACGACCTGCTAAGCGATGTGATGGAAGATAAGCCAGACTTTGTAGAATTCCCAGAAGAGATATTAAAGAGTTTATATAATGATTTGGTTTCTAGCCAAGAGGCACAAAATTATTTTAAGTCTAGAGGCATTGATATGTCTTCAATTGCTCATTTTTCTTTGGGCTACTCTCCAAAACAAGACATGGTTACAGTTCCAGTACACAGTCCAGACGGACTCGCAGTTGGTATTGTTGGCCGATCAATATCAGAAAAGAAATTTAAGAACAGTACTAATTTGCCAAGAAGTAAAACTATGTTTAACATTCACCGTGCTAAAAAAATAGGTGACAATGTTATTATTGTAGAGTCTAGCTTTGATGCAATCCGTGTGCATCAGGCTGGGTTCCCCAATGTTATTGCAACACTTGGTGGCCATATATCCACAGAAAACTTGGCATTAATAAATAGATATTTTAATAAGGTCACCTTAATGACCGATGCGGACCATGCTGGGCGTGAGCTTGCTAACAGCATAGCATCTAGATTAAAGAATAAAGACCTCTTGTGGGCTTCGTATGAATATGGTAAGATATATCCACATGATGCAAAAGATGCTGGCGATTTGACCGAAGAGGAAATTAAAGCCTGTATTAAAAACGCAGTTTCCAATATTGAATATCAATCTTGGACCCATCAAAAATAATAAACAGATGGATTTATACCATCAACTACAAAGGAGAAAAATATGGGAATAGTAAAAGGTCTAAAAGATCTTAATAAAGTTATGGACAAGCCACAATCAAGTGGTGGCGAAGGTACAAAAGGTCGCTGGGTAAAGCTAGAAGATGCAGAGAGCGTCAAGATTCGCTTCTTGCAAGAACTTGATCCAGACTCACCAACATACAGCGAAAAGGCTGGGCTTGGATTTATTGCCGTAGAGCATACAAATCCAAAAGATTATCGCCGTAAAGGACTTTGCACAATGGAAGACCAAGGCAAGTGCTACGGATGCGAACAACACCGTAAAGATTACAAGGCTGGATGGAAGGGTCGTTCACGACTTTACATTAATGTTCTTGTTGACGATGGCAAAGAAGATCCATACGTGGCTATTCTTTCTCAGGGTTCAAGCGGTAAAACAATTACTCCAACATTAATTGAATATGCTGGCGAAATGGGAAGCATCACTAATTTGATGTGGCGTGTAAAGCGTTCTGGAACAAAGACAGACACAAGTTACACAATCATTCCATTGGCAAAAGATGAAGCACCAT